>Ga0075030_100003369_pt1 | contig 14520 bp, 12 predicted proteins | sample LitLauG_LLR_2012_FD_71393 | JGI IMG/M metagenome (GOLD analysis project Ga0075030, IMG submission 71393) | Freshwater sediment microbial communities from Pennsylvania, USA - Little Laurel Run_MetaG_LLR_2012 | ecosystem: Environmental > Aquatic > Freshwater > Creek > Sediment | place: USA... | reverse complement strand
TTCTCGAAGGGATGGGAGCTGTTGGCGTTGAAGAATCCTCCGCCGTTCGTGCCCAGCATCTTGATCGCCTCCTGCGAAGCGACCGGACCCTGCGCGATGCTCTGATCGGTCACGCTATCCATGACCGGCTTGCCGTCTTGCCCGACCACCGGTTTGCCATCCGATCCGGTCCTCTGCACCTGCTGGGGCTCGACTAGCTTGATCGTGTCATAGGGCTTGAAGTTTTGCACGACTCCCTGCGAGACCAACACCAGCGCGTAGATGATGCACGCAGGCAGCAGAACCCACAGGGTCGAGCGCGTCATGTCGACCCAGAAATTGCCGATGGTTTCTTTTTCGCGCCGCGCGATCCCGCGCACAAACGCAATCGCCAGCGCGATGCCCACTGCTGCCGAGGCGAAGTTGTGAAAGGCCAGGCCCGCCATCTGCGTGAGATAGCTCATGGTGGACTCGCCCGAGTAGTTCTGCCAGTTGGTGTTAGTGGTAAACGAAGCCGCGGTATTAAACGCCAGAGCAGCCGGCACCGCGGCAAACTTCTGCGGGTTCCACGGAAGAATGGGTTGCACGCGCTCGATCAGGTACAGCACCAGCATCGACACGCCGCTGAACAGCAGCATGGCAAACGCGTATTCCGTCCAGCGCATCTCGTGTTCTTCATCGACGCCGGTCACCCGATAAAGCAATCGCTCCAGCGGCCGGGCCACGGGATCGAGAAAGGTGCGCTCCCGGCTGAAAACCTTGGCCATGAACACGCCCAGCGGCTTGGTGATCGCCAGGAGGACCGCCAGGTAAACAATGATTTGTAGCCAACCATTGACCGTCATGTCAGAACTTCTCCGGATGCAACAGCGCAAACAGCAAGTACGCCATCAGCAGAACGCTCACTAGGAGCATGATGATCGATTCCAAACCCATAGTTATTCCCTCACTTCAGACGGTCGCAGAAACGGACGTAGGCAATTGACAGTACAAAGAACGTAACCGTAACCGCGACCCACATGATGTCCTGCATAACTCGATTCCCTCCCGCTATCACTGCGCCAACTTTAACAGCACGGGACGCAGCACGCACACCGCTGTGCGAGCTCCCGGTGTTTGGCCTGCATTCTAGTGTTGTGTCGTTCCAGAGCTTACGGGGACCAAGTCTGTGATTCGGGTCACTGGTCCGGGGCCGCGTCGCACACGATTGGCTTTTCCCTTGCCCGACCATTGCGGTCGGCCCTCCCGGACCAGTGCCCTCAGGACCCACAACAAAAAACCCTCAGCGCACGCGCACAACATGATCAGAAAATGAGTCACTCTCATCCACCTGGAGGAGGCCGCCTCCCCCAACTCGATTAAATTCGCCACACCATAAAACGGGAGTAAGGAGTTCGTAAGGAAGTCATAAAGACAGGTTGCTAGCAGTGGTGCGACTCAGACGGAAAACCGCTGCCCGCGCCCGTCAGTACGACCGAAGACAATGAAGATAAGCGTGACGCCGACGGGCTGGCCCGGGAGTCATTCTCCCGGCTCGAAGCGGTAGCCCACCCAAGGGTCAGTCACAATGTACTTAGGGGAATTGGGCGATGGCTCGAGCTTCTTGCGTAATTGATTGACAAACACGCGGAGATATTCGACCTGTTCGGTACTCTCGCCGCCCCAGACGGCGCCCAGCAAGGCCCGGTGCGTCACTACTTTACCCGCGTGGCGCGCCATGTAGACGAGCAAGTCGAACTCTTTCGGGGTGAGATGGATGACACGGTCCTTTACGGCCACCGAGCGAGCCTCGGAATCGATGGTGAAGTCACCGACTTCGATCCGCTGCGGGCTGGATTCGTCGGGCCGCTTGCGGCGCAGATTGGCGCGCACCCGCGCGAGCAACTCCTCCATTCCAAAAGGCTTCGTCACGTAGTCATCGGCGCCGGCATCGAGCGCTTTGACCTTGGTTCGTTCCTCGCCTCGTACGGAAAGGACAATGATCGGAATCTGCGTTTTCGTGCGCAGGCGGCGGCACAACTCCAGCCCATCCATGTTCGGCATGGCCAGATCGGTGATGACCAGATCGGGCGCCCAGTCCTTCATGATCTCCAGAGCCGTCTCGCCGTCGTTGGCCACGCGAATGTCATAGCCGTGACTGGAAAGCGAGGTGCGCAGAACGCGCGTGATCTGCGATTCGTCGTCCACCACCAGAATGTGCTTATGGTCCGGCATAACGTATCAGCTGGGTTCCTGCGTAACGATGTGCACATCGACCGCCGGCGCATCGCGCAGGAACTGGTGGATCGCCGACAGATAGAAATACCGTTTCCAACCCCGCGTGGCCGATCGTCCAAACACCACCTGCGTAATGTGCTTTTCGTTGACGAACTCCGCCACTGCTGCCGCCACGCTCTTGCCTTGCCGCCGCACCACCGTCGCTCCGACATTTTCCGCAAACCGTATGTTCGCATTCAGAGTTCGTTGATTCGCTTCGCTGGCGTCTTGCCCCAGGTCGGTGTAGACCACGAACAGTTCGGCATTCATGGCCTGTGCCATTCGGGCGCCACGAGCGATCAAATACTGCGCCGCCGGATTCGAACTCACGCACACCGCAATCCGTTCACGGATCGCGACTCCCTTGTCTCTGTCTTCGCGGTGCTGTTCCAGGCTCTGATCAACCGCCTGCGCCACCTGCCGCAGCGCCAGTTCGCGCAGCGCTATCAGGTTTGTTTCCCGGAAAAAATTCTCCAGCGCCCGCCCCACCCGCTCTTGCGGATACACGTCGCCGCGCCGCATACGGTTCTGCAGCGCCTCGGGAGTCAGATCGATCATCACCACTTCGTTGACTCTCTGCAGCACCCAATCGGGCACGGTTTCCCGCACCTGGATGCCGGTAACTCCCTGCACGGTCGGTGTCACGCTCTCCAGGTGCTGGATATTCATCGTGGAATTCACGTCAATGCCGGCATCGAGCAATTCCAAAACATCTTCGTAGCGTTTGCGATGTTTGCTGCCCTCGATGTTGGTATGCGCCAGTTCGTCAACCAGCACCACGCAGGGCTTGCGCGCAAGAATCGCGTCCACGTCCATTTCCTCGAACACTGCGCCCTTGTACTCGATCGGCTTGCGCGGAACCACTTCCAGACTCCCGACCAACTCGCCCACTGCTTTGCGCCCATGAGTTTCCACCACGCCGATGACGACGTCCTCGCCGCGGCTATGCCGCCGGATCGCTTCGTTCAGCATGGTGTAGGTCTTGCCCACCCCCGGAGCATATCCAAGAAAAAGTTTGAACACGCCGGTTTTCTTTGTCGGAGAGCATTCCTCCAGCCATTGCTCAGGAGTCTTAGTCATCGCGATCATTTTCGTTGACTCATCCGCTTTTGTCGATGTCAGTTACAATCGGCACGTGAAGCCTGCCGCCCGAATCGGCGTTGGATATCTGGTCGCCACACTGATTGTCGCGGGGATTACATTCGTCGGCCATCGCCTAAATCTTAATCACACCACCATTGCGCTGGCATTCTTACTGGGCGTGCTGGGGATCTCGGCCTTCTACCGCTTGCAGCAAGCGGTGTTCACGTCGGTGATTGCGACCCTGGCATTCAATTATTATTTCCTGCCTCCTGTCGGCACGTTCACCATTGCCGACCCGCAGAACTGGATCGCGCTGTTCGCCTTCCTCGTCACCGCCGTCACCGCCAGCGAATTGTCGGAGCGCGCCCGCCGGGGGGCTCGCACCGCCGTCGAGCGCCGCCTGGAACTGGAACGCCTGTACGCCTTCAGCCAGCTGTTGCTTTCGAGCGACAACAGCGCCGAGTTGCTGAACGCCATCCCGCGCTACATCGTGGAGTCATTTGATGTCCGTTCCGCCGCTATCTCTCTGTCGAATCGCGCCGACATCTATCGTTCCGGACCCGAGATCGATGGCCTCGATTCGCATGACCTGCAACTGATTTGCCTGCGCGGGGAACCGCACATCGAGATTGACAAGCAAGTTGCCTTCATGCCGCTCCGCATGGGCATGCGCGTCGTCGGAAGTGTGGGGGTTTCCGGTTCGCTCCTCTCACGGCAAACTCTGGAGGCCATTGGAAGTATGGTCGGCATCGCTGTGGAACGTGCCGGTGCCGTCGAAAAACTCAGCCGTACCGAGGCCGCGCGCGAGAGCGAGCAATTGCGCTCCCTCCTGCTCGATTCAGTCACGCATGAATTCCGAACTCCGCTCACCGCCATCAAAGCATCCGTGACGTCCCTGCTCGGCAGTTCAACGCACACCCCGGAACAAAAACGGGAGTTGCTCACGATCATCAACGAGGAAAGCGACCGCCTCAATCGCCTCATCGGAGAAGCCGCCGAGATGGCCCAGATCGACGCGAACAAAGTGGAATTCCATCTCGAGTCATCGCCGATTCGGCAACCGATCGACCAGGCGCTCGACGATCTGAAGCAACTCCTCGCGCAACACCCAGTGGACGTGCGCATTCCGAACGATCTTCCTCTTGCCAGAATGGATGCTGCCCGCATCAAGGAAGTCCTGGTACACCTGCTTGAAAACGCTGCCAAGTACTCGCCCGCCGACTCCCCCATTCGCGTGACTGCCGAGGCCCGAAACCAGACCATCACCGTGAGTGTTGCCGATCGCGGTCCCGGCATCGACGATTTCGAGCAACCCCTGGTCTTCGAAAAGTTTTATCGCGGGCGCAACCAGCGCGTGCAAGTCCACGGAACCGGCATGGGCCTGGCCATCTGCAAAGCGATCGTGGAGGCCCACGGCGGTCAGATCGGCGTCACCAGCCAGCTTGGACATGGATCGGTGTTTTATTTCACGCTACCGGCAGGATAACGGGTAGAAGTCGACAAGGAACTGGTGGGCCCGCCTGGATTTGAACCAGGAACCAACAGATTATGAGTCTGCTGCTCTAACCGTTGAGCTACGGGCCCTCGGCCTCAATTATCCCATGAACGCAAACCCTGAATCCGAACTCGCCCCGTCCTGAAAACGTGCAGCATCACATTACTTGCGTTATGCCCCATCTAATGCTGTGGGGCGTATGATTCCTAGAGACTCACGGGCCCATGACCAAGCCGCGCTTCCTGCTCTCGGTAACCAACGACGACAACGATTACCAGATTGAGCAAGTGAAAGTTGCGCGTCAGGCGGCCCACCAGGCCGGAGTGGACCTCGAGATCGTCAACGCCCACGACGACGGCGTCCTGCAAAGCCAGCAACTCCTGGACCGGGTTCAGTCCACACGCCTCCCTCGTCCCAACGCCATCCTGTTTGAACCGGCCGGTTCCACCGTGCTTCCTCAGGTGGCTCGCGCCGCCGCTGCGGCCGGAATCGGCTGGGCCGTGCTGAGCCGCGAGCCCGACTATCTCAACGAACTTCGCCAGGTTTTCCGCGTGCCCGCGTTTGTCGTCACCGCCGACCACGAGGAAATCGGCCGCATCCAGGGACGCCAGCTTGCCGCTCTACTGCCGGCCGGAGGTTTGGTCCTCAACATTCAGGGTCCCAGCCAAAGCCTGGCCGCCAAGCAGCGCCATGTTGGCCTGCTGGAAACAAAGCCGGAAAACCTGCAACTCCGTGTTCTGAAAGCCCATTGGAGCGAATCGAGTGCGCTCAAAGCGGTCACGTCCTGGCTCCGCCTTTCAACCTCTCTCGGAACCGAGATCGCGGCGGTCTGCGCGCAGGACGATTCCATGGCCATCGGCGCCCGCAAGGCTTTTGGGGAGTGCGCTCATGAATTGCGCGAGTCCTGGCTGAAGGTCCCGTTTCTGGGTTGCGATGGCATGCCCAGGACAGGACAGGAATGGGTTCGCCGCGGGATTCTGACCGCCACCGTCTTCAGTCCACCGACGGCCGGCCCCGCGATTGAAATGATGGCCCGGTTCATGGCACACGGATCCATGCCGCCCGTTCGCACGTTGACCGAAACCAGGTCCATACCCGCCCTCGAAGACCTGGCTCAAAAAGCGCGGGCGGCCTTGCCCCATTAAGGCGTTAGAATCTCAACTTTTCCGCTTCCGAAAGAAACTGCAGCAGGGGCGCCATCTTCCTCGCGCTGCGTAAGAACTCCGACATGAACCGCCCGCCACAAATCTGCCCCTGCGACAGGTCCACGCTGGCCACAAAATCCTTTCTTTTCAGATCTTCAACTAGAGGATGGTCTTGCGGATATCCGCGCGGCGCCCGCGATAGCGTTTCTCCTCCCAGTTCCAGCCCGCGTTTTGCTTTCCTCCACTCGTCCGCTTTCCAAGCCACAGCGTCCCGAATCCGAGCCAGCGAGCGCGGATCTGGCTGCCACACCCCACCCGCCAGAAAGCATTGCCCCGGTTCCAAATGCAGATACAGCCCGGGAGCGTGCACCGTCTCACTCGCACTCGCATGCCTGAAGTGCATGCCAATATGTGTTTTGTATGGACTCTTGTCTTTCGAAAAACGAACGTCCCGGTAAATCCGGAACAACGAGCCACCGACCGGCTTGGGATCAGCTAACAGCCACGGGCTGATTTCGCGCAAGCGAAGCTGCAGGTCGGTAATGAAACGAAGGCTGGGTTGGCGGGCCAGTTCCTCGAATTCTTGTTTGTGCCTGAGAAACCAAGTCCGCCGGTTATTGCGGCGCAGTTGTGCCAAAAACTGAAACAGCCGGGGAGTGAAATACGACTGGCTCATCTAGTATTCGGACCGCAAGATTGTTAGCGCCGGTAGCAGCCGCGCAGCGCCGGCAACCTGCCGTCTGTCCCGAGGGCGACTCGTCCTCGGAGCGGGACTACTGCGCCGCCGGAGGCGCCGGAGGAGGAGGGGCCGGAGCCGTTCCTGCACTCGCCGTCGCTCCTTCGTTCACCAGATCCTTCAACTCCTTGCTGGGCTTGAAGAACGGGATCTTCTTGGCCGGCACTTCCACCCGGTCCCCGGTCTTGGGGTTGCGCCCCACGCGGGGCTTGCGCTGGCGCGTGCGGAAGCTGCCAAACCCGCGAATTTCGATCTTGTCGCCCACGTGCAGCGAACGCACGATGCTGTCAAAGATCGTCTCCACAATCACTTCGCTGTCTTTGCGGGTCAATTCCGCCAGCCGGGAAACCTCTTCGATCAGGTCCGCTTTTGTCATAATTCCTCTTCACTCCCTTTTGGGGCAGACTTTTTGTGCCCGAGGGTTCTCGCCCCCCGTTCCCCGAGTGTCTATAACCTTCTCAAATTTCAGGGGTTCTGCGCAAGTGCGATGAAAAGCACCTACCTCCACAGGTAATAGAAACCCACTTGCTGCTCTAAAAGCTTCTCCCGAGTCGGCAAATAGTCCGATACGTCCCCAAACAACAAATCCAGCCCCGACCGCTTCTGTTTGGGAGGCCAGACCAGGGTCGGCTCTCCTGAAATCCCCACCGCTTTGGCGGTATCTTTCACCGCTCCTTCAAAATCGGTGATCTGGTCCACCAGTTTCATGGGCGCGGCCTGCTCGCCGGTCCACACCTTGCCATTCGCAATCGCGCGGATGTCTTCTTCCTTGATGTGCCGCCCTTCCGCCACCGCCTGGATGAACTGGGTATGCATGTTGTCGATCAGGCTCTGCATGTAGGCGCGCTCCACCGGCGTCATCTCCCGCGTGGGGCTACCCGTATCCTTGAACTCGCCCGCTTTCATCGTGATCGCACTCAGCTTCGCCCAGTGCAGCAGTTCGCCATAGTTCACCCACTCGGCGATCACGCCGATGGAACCCACAATGCTTCCCTTGTCCGCATAGATCTTGTTCGTGGCTGATGCCACGTAGTACGCGCCGCTCGCCCCCACCGTCTCAATCGAGGCCACAATACGCTTCTTTTTCTCATCCCGGATGCGCTTCACTTCCCGATAGATCTCCTCCGAAGCGGCCACTCCGCCACCGGGCGAATTCACATGCAAAATGATGGCTTTGACCGAATCGTCATCGGCGAACTTCTTCAACTGCGGCACCACTTGCTTGGGAGAAAGAATCACACCGTCGAGTTCGACCACGGCTATCTTCGACCCGAAGCCGGAGAAACCGTCGTTGTCCTCCTGGCCGCCAAAGCTCAGGTACACCAGCGTGAACACGGCTACTACAAACATCGTAAACAACCCGCCGCCCACCAGCACCCACACCCACCACCGCGAACGACCTTCCGCCATAATCAGAAGAGTGTAGCACTGAGGCATTGCGGAAGTCAGAAGAGCAAAGTTTCAAGGTTCCAGAGTTTCAAGGTTTCAAGGATCTTGTGGGGTAAGACCTTGAAACCCTGAAACTTTGAAACCTTGTCATTTGGCGTACACTCTTTGTTCTTGATGCGCGATCCCATCGAACTCGAAGTTTTCAAGAACCTCTACCACTCCATCGCCGAAGAGATGGGTGCTACCCTGCGCCGCACTTCCTTCTCACCCAACATCAAAGAGCGCCGTGACTACTCCTGCGCCGTCTTCGACTCCCAGGGACAGGTCATTGCCATGGGCGATCACATGCCGGTGCATCTCGGCTCCATGCCGATGTCCGTTGCCGCCGCGATTGAACAGTGCTCGCTCGAACCCGGCGACATGGTCATGCTCAACGACCCCTTCCGCGGCGGCACGCACCTCCCCGACATCACGCTGGTTATGCCCGTGTACGTGAGCAGAGCGAAGAGGGTGCCCCACGTTCGCGCCCGTTCTTTGGGCGCGAACCTGGGTGCGACGTCCGCAAAGCCCCGAGTCCGCGCAACCACACCTGACTTCTACGTCGCCAGCCGCGCCCACCACGCCGACGTCGGCGGAACCTACCCCGGTTCCATGGGACCCTGCCGCGAAATCTATCAGGAAGGATTGCGTATTCCACCGGTCAAGATCATGCGCGCCGGAAAGCTCGTTCCCGATGTCCTCGCCCTCTTGCTCAACAACGTCCGCACCCCCGAAGAACGAGAGGGCGACCTGGGTGCCCAGATCGCCGCCTGCCAGACCGGCGCACAACGACTCCACGACATCTGCGCCAGTTATGGCCTGGCCCGAACCCAAAAAGCTGCCGCCGATCTGCTCGACTACTCCGAGGACCTGATGCGCGCTTTTCTCATCAGCATCTCGCCCGGCAAATATCGGGCCGTCGATTTCCTGGACGACGACGGCGCGGCTCCAGCCGCGGTGATCATCAACGTCACCATCCACGTTCTCGAACCGCCGGCACGCAAGTCCGCCAGGAATCCACTCGCCGTCATCATCGACTTCACCGGGAGCGATCCACAGGTCCAGGGAGCCATCAACGCAGTCGAAGCCATCACCTACTCCGCGTGCTTCTATGTTTTCCGCTGTCTGTTGCGCGAAAACGTCCCGGCGACTGCCGGACTCATGCGCCCCATCCGAGTCATCGCCCCATCCGGAACCGTGGTCAACGCCAAACCTCCGGCGGCGGTGGCCGGGGGCAATGTAGAAACCTCGCAGCGCATCGTCGACGTGCTCCTGCGGGCGCTCTCCCACGCGATTCCCGACCGCATCCCCGCGGCTGCGTCCGGCACCATGAACAACCTGACCATCGGCGGCATCGATCCCCGCTCGGACGAGCCTTTCGCGTACTACGAAACCATCGCCGGAGGCATGGGTGCCAGGCCCACGAAAGACGGTGTCTCCGGGGTCCACACCCATATGACCAACTCGCTCAACACGCCCGCCGAGGCCCTGGAACACGCCTACCCCCTGCGCTTGCGGCAATATTCTTTGCGCTCCAAAAGTGGAGGTGCAGGCCTCCACACTGGAGGCGATGGCATTGTTCGCGAAATCGAGGTCCTGGCCGATTCCCAAGTCACCCTGCTCGCCGACCGCCGCGCCCGAGGCCCCTACGGTCTGGCCGGAGGCGCCGACGGAGCCCCCGGCCGCACCGTCATCCTGCGCAATGACGGCTCCCAGGAAGAATTACCCGGCAAAACCAGCACCCGCCTGCGTTCCGGAGAAAGAGTCAGAGTGGAATCACCAGGCGGAGGAGGCTGGGGCGTGTAGCGCGGACACTCTTGTCCGCGTCGCCATTGCCCCAGGGTCAAATGCCGCGGGTGAAAGTAGCCTCCAGCTACCTTTCTCTGGGCTCTCCGTGTCCTCTGCGGCAAAAACTCACTTTTTCGCTAGAATTAATATTTACACCCTACGGAGTCCCGATCCATGAAATTACTGCGTCCTTTAGTTCTCGCCCTAATCCTGGCCGCCGCCTTCTTCTACTTCACGACCTACCGCCACGGACGCCTCCAATCCGACAACTGGATCAGCCGACCCCACCAGGTCGAAATTACCGAAGCCGCCAGCGGTGAGTCGCTTGACGCCGAAGAACAGAACAACATCAATGTCTATCGCAAGAACATCGGGGCGGTCGTCAACATCACCTCGCGCGTCATGACCTTCGACTTCTTTTACGGACTGGTTCCCCAGGAGGGCCAGGGCTCAGGTTTCGTCATCGACAAAGAGGGACACATCCTCACCAACTACCACGTGATCGCGGACGCGCGTGACGTCTGGGTGACCCTGCACAATCGCAAGAAATACAAGGCCACCATTGTCGGGACCGACCGTGCCCATGATCTGGCCGTGGTCCAGATCAAGGCAACCGATATCCAACCCATGACGCTCGGCGACTCGACCAACCTGCAGGTCGGGCAGAAAGTCTACGCCATCGGAAACCCCTTCGGTCTCGCCGGCACACTCACGCGCGGAATTGTCAGTTCTATTCGCCAGGTGCAGGAGCCCGACGGCATGGTGATCGACGAAGCGATTCAGACGGACGCCGCGATCAACCCCGGCAATTCCGGAGGGCCGCTGCTCAACTGGCACGGCGAAGTCATCGGCATCAACACCATGATCGCCTCAAGCGTCGGCCAGAGCGCCGGCATCGGTTTCGCCATCCCGATCAACACCGCCAAAGCCGTGTTGAACGATCTGGTCACGCTGGGCCGCGTGCGTCGCCCGGCGCTGGGCGTCCGCACCATCCCAATCGATCCCGATCTGGCCAGCGAAATGGGCCTGGCCGCGGACTACGGTCTGCTGATCGTGCAAGCTGTCCCCGGCGGGGCGGCTGACCGCGCCGGCCTGCGTGGCGGCGGCGAACGCGCCTATCTGGGCAACACCCCCATCATGATCGGCGGAGACCTGATCGTCGCGGTCGACGGCAAGCAAGTCCAAAGCCAGCAGGACCTCGCCCAGGTGATGAACAACCACCGCGCGGGCGACACAGTGGTCGTCACGTTCTACCGTGGCAAGAAAAAAATGGATGTAAATGTTGTCCTCGGCGAGACGCGCGACCAAGTGTGACCAGAAGCGTGTGGGGCGGGCCCCCTCGCCCGACGGGGGTTTGCGGAGTTCTGGCGGGGTCGCCACAACCCCTTGAATCCACAGACTAAAGTTCCCGCTCAGTTGTGCCGATAATTAGGGAGATGGATCTCTCTGCCGTCGCTCTTCAAGGCTTGCAACAGGCGGACTCCCAGCTGACCCAGGCTGCGACCAGAATTGCCGCCTACGGATCCACCTCGCCCGACGGAGCCAGTTTAGATACCGTGGACCTCAGCGCCGAGGTAGTCGCGCTGATGTCGGCGAAGATCCAGTTCTCGGCCAACCTGAAATCCTTGCAAACCGCCGATGAAATCCAGAAACATGCAATTGATCTGACGGCTTAAGGCAATCTGTCGTATCCTATCCCGCAGCCTATGACCGCCGTCCGCTAACTCGCCCTCCGCTCTCCTGGCGACACCGTGCCCAAAGTGTGCGCCCTCGCCACGCGTCCCCTCAAGCCACGAAAGGATCACTGCAATGCAATTCGTAGATCGGGCCCTCGCCCGCCGTTTTGAATCCGCGGAAGAAATGCCGCAAGTGCACCACGCCTACGCTGACCAGAAGATGCGTCCTTACATCGGCTCTGCCGTCGAGCCCATCGCCGGAGGCCACATGATCTTCGCCGGCCTGGGCTCGCCCATCGGACACGCCGCGGGCATGGGCTTCAACGCCCCCGTCACCGAAGCGGACTTCGACCAACTCGAAAATTTCTACTACTCCCGCAAAGCCCCCGCCCAACTCGACTACTGTCCCCTCACCGACCCGAGTCTGCTGGAGATCGCCCGCAAGCGCGGCTACACCATCGCCGAACTCAACAACGTGTTGGCCCGCAAACTCGACGGCTCCGAAACCTGCCCGCCCGGCCCCGAAGGCTTCACCATCCGTGCCGGCAGACCCGAACAAGCCCGGGCGTTCGGCGCCATTCTCCGCGAAAGTTTCTTCCCCGACGGCGGCGAGCCCGCAGGCTTCGACGAGATGCTGGCTCCCATGTTCAGCTTTCCGGGAGCAATTACTTTCGTCGCCGAAGCCGACGGCAAAATGGTCGCCACCGGTGCCGGCCTCATCATCCCCGACCACAAAATCGTAGGCTTGTACGGAGCCGCCACGCTCATGCCCTATCGAGGCCGAGGCCTGCAAACCGCTCTCCTGCGAACAAGGCTGGAAGTCGCAGCCCAAGCCGGATGCGAGTACGCGGTCATCGTGACCCAGGGCGGCACCACGTCGATACGCAACGCCGAGCGATTAGGTTTCACCCTCGCCTACAGCAAAGCAACTCTGATCAAAGAGCCACCTGGGGTTTGAGTGCGCAGACATCGGGTCTCGGTCACCGCGCGTTGTCATCTCTTAACTGAAGCTGTCATCCTGAGCGAAGCGAAGGACCTATGTATTCTTTGCGAGCAGCAAAAATGCGTAGGTCCTTCACCGGCTCAAGCCGGTTCAGGATGAGATGACTGGGATTCAAGTCAGCATCACGTCCCACCATCACTTCGCCGCCACCACCGCCTGCTTCGCCTTCGCCAGCTCCGGACGAGCGGACGTCGCTCCCTCGCAACTCTTCACCAGCAACGCGTAGTACTCCTCCGCCTGCGACGGTTGCCCAGCCATCTCCGCCGCGCGCGCCGCCCCGTACAATCCATCAAAGCGCTTGGGATTGAACTTCAGATCTCCCTGATATTCCGTCAGCGCCTGCTCCGGACGCTTCATCTCCAGCAGCATGTCGGCCAGCATTTCGCGTGCCGGCATCGAAGTCTGTTCTTCGCCGACCGCATCCTCGTGATCGGCAACCTTGCGCAGCGCCGAGATCGCATCCTCGTCTCTGCCCTCGCCATAGGCCACCCAGGCCAGGCCCTCCTGCCGCAGCATGTCAACCCACTCGGCCGCGTAGTATCTGCCCTTCTGTGCCAGCAGGCCCGTGTGGATCACATCCAATTCCGCCAGACTCTTCTTGGCTTCGCCGAGCTTTCCGCTGCGCACGTTCCCGATCGCCCGCGCCCAGTGCGTGTACGCGCGGTCGCCTGGTTCCGCAGTCGCAATCACCGGCAGCGCCGCCGCCTCCGACCAGCGGTGCAACTCCATGGCAACCATCGCCGGAAACTTTGACATCGCAAACGCTTGCATGTCGCGCTCCATGCCCTGCATGCGCATCGGGGGCATGGTTTTTACTTCGTCAATCACTCGTTGCGTGTCCGCCTCGCGCCCGCTCTGCAGGTACGCATAGATCATGAAATCCATGGCATGGAACTGGTGCCATTCGCCACCCATGTGCATGGCCGCCATCTTGCGCGTGGCATCGATGGAAGCCTGGTTTGACTGGATCGAATCCGGCCAATCTCCCACGCGCGCAAAAATATGCGATGGCATGTGGAGCGCGTGCGGAGCCGCCGGAGCCACTTGCGCGTAACGCCGCGCCGCCGGCAAACCCAATTCGGCCAGCTGCGGCTTGTCATACGTGTGGATCAAATAGTGCGCAACTCCCGGATGATTCGGTTCGAGCGTAAACAATTGCCCGAGGATCATTCCTGCCTTCTTCCGATTGGCAAAGGTAGTGTCCCCGTCCGGCTCCGACGCCAGCAGTGAGAGCGCATAAAACGCCGCCGCTTCGTGATCGTCCGGATACTTCTGAACCAGCTCCGCCATCGCATTCGAGTACGCTTCCGCCCTCTCCTGGTGGTCCAGGTTCCCGCTGTCGGAATAAAACGCCTTGAGTGCGCCGATGTAGTCGAGCTCCCGTTCGGTCTTCGCCTTTGCTTTATCGGCTTTTTTCAACTCGGCTTTCGCCTGTTCGATGGTCGCCTCTTTGGGATGATCCCAGAGCTGGTGCCAAAGGCTCATCGCCTCGCCCCAGTAGGCCATCGCACACTTCGGGTTCTGCTGCGCGACGGCGGAGAACGTTTTCTCCGCCTCTTCGTACCAAAAAGAATGCAGCAGGGCCACGCCCTTCTCAAAACTCTTCTGAGCCTGCGGTGTGCACGACACCGGAAAATGCACCGTGCCTAGTTGCTCCTGGGTCAGCTCTTCATGATGATGACCTTCATCAGCCGCCGCAACGCAGGAAAGGCCTCCAACAATCCAGAGAATCCATATGAGTTTGCGCATTCGGAATACCCCACTGACGCGTCAGTCTAGTGGGGGCGGTGGAGGGGGTCAAGTTCAGTTCGGGATAGTGTGTGGTGCATGCTGATCTGTACACACCCCACATCCGAGCGTTTCGAAATCGCCTGTATTCATGCGGCTCCGATCGCTATCGTATGCGTTTCACCCGCGTCAAATGCTGGGAT
>Ga0075030_100003368_pt1 | contig 14524 bp, 9 predicted proteins | sample LitLauG_LLR_2012_FD_71393 | JGI IMG/M metagenome (GOLD analysis project Ga0075030, IMG submission 71393) | Freshwater sediment microbial communities from Pennsylvania, USA - Little Laurel Run_MetaG_LLR_2012 | ecosystem: Environmental > Aquatic > Freshwater > Creek > Sediment | place: USA... | reverse complement strand
CTCATCAGTGAATTAGAATCTCTTACTCCGAATAAGCAGGAGCTTGTCAAGCGGAGAAAGGCGTCGTAGAGTGGGTTACACGGGAGTCGCGACTTTCAACGGAGTTCCGGGCGTTCCCGCCTGATCATGAGCACCGACGATCATGCTCTTTCTGCCCTATCGGAATCACTCGCGGATCTGAAAGATTTCCTGAGATCAGAGGACGAGTTGCTTGAGCGTCCCACGGTGAAGCGTTTTTACGATTTGTGGTTGAGCGACTTCATGCTCGATGAACAGCGGCAGCATTCAAGGCTAGTCTTCACAGACGGCCCTGTCGCCGCGGTAGATCTCAAATACCAAGCAGCCGAACTTCTTCACTGGTGATCTAACGCTACTACCCTGGCTCATCTAGCGCTGTCCGTCTACCTATTAAGAACACTCCAAACGAGCAGCGCGATGATCGTTAGTAGTATCACTAGCCCGCCCCAAGGAATCCCGATTGAGTGCCTTCGTGAAGTGTCTGAATCGCTTGTTCCAGTGGCCGAATCGGCCGATGGTGCGGATGATTGCGGTGCGGAGGCCGGTACGGTAAGTGCGGCCATCGAGAATGTTGATGATGTCGGTACTGTCACCGGAGTGGGCGGCCCTTCCGGCTTGCCGTCCCCTGTCCACCTGCTGATCTCGATGTTCACTCCGCGCCATTCTTCATCGCTGCCGGTCAGGCCTGAGATTCGGCATCTCACAATTGCGCCTTTGTCGATGTCGCTGGCCAGATCGCTCGCGATATATGCGCTGATGTAACCCAACTGTTCACCGTTCACGCGAACTATCTTGATGGCGTTCGGGTCCACCGGATTGGTTGGTTCTCGAACCAGCGACAGTTCCTCACCGATACTGCAACGGCGAATGATCGCCTGTCGGGATGATCCGTTCCGGTTGATGTGCGAAACGCCCACCACCTTAGAGTAGAAAGAGTGCCACCGAGGCGCGGGCACTGGCGGCGTGGGCTTTGGCGAACGCGCGCGAATCTCTGCCTGCTTTAGGCAACTCTGGCACGTTACGGCGGCCGGTTCAGTGGTGACAGACGTAGAGCTTCGACCGCAGGCCGTGCGCAGCGTCTCTGCTATCCAAAGATGAACACGTGCGGTCATCTCTTTCGGCGCAAGTTGGAGCGGAAGTAAAGGCACATCATGATATGATACTGACGCGTAGCATGTGGCGCGCTGCGCTGTCTATTTCAACCGCGATTGTCCGGTACCCAGACGATACCAAAACTGAACGCCCAAACGTCCACCGATGCCCTCGGTGTGCTGTGTTCCATACTACTTAACGACCGCGCCGACATCACCGCTCCATCTGGTTGGCGATGGCACCCCCAGGTAACGGCATGGCGTCCGACCGACCGGACTGCCGGAAAGCTTATAAGCCGCGGACCACGCCGACGGCATAGCGCCCGCCCGCACACCATTCACTGACAACACAGTGATAGAGAGAAAGAGAGTTGAGTATCTGAAAGACGAGTGGTGTACTCGATCTCGGGCGACTTCTTTGCCGTTGTTCCTGGCGGCCCGCGGCGCCCCGGCGACCCCTTGGACTCAAGCTCAGTTGCCGCCCTTTCAGCCCATTCCTGGGTACAAATGGGTACAAGATATAGTGGAAGTCTTACACTCTATGAACTGCTCAAACCATTGATTCTTCGTAAACCGTTGCTGGCATTACGATGCGAATAGATCGAATCCATCCACCCACCCCACTCAAAACAAAGGGTTTCCAGATTTACAAGAAGACACTGTACCGGTTTAGTGGACCGGTTCTTTGGCCCACTTTCGCCCTGCCCCCATTGCCACGCCCCCTCTGCTGCTGGGCTTGCTTCGAAGACCTGCCCTATGCGGCAGTGATTTCTGAGGCCGCGAGACTGCTTTCGCTGCACGATTCAGTTCTGGCTACGGACAATCCGATGAATCAGCAATCGACATCACCAAACTCACCGCCGAAGAACTGGCCGACTGGCATCCAAAATTGTCGACGTATCCGCTGCCTCGGCTCAGCATCCAGTGCGTTTCGCCGCTGGCATGCAGATAGCAAAACTCTACCTCAACAGGGCCGGGCTCACGCATGGCGCGCTCTAAAACTTGCCGAACGCGCCTGATGTCGCCGGAATGAACGAGTTCAGGGTGCCAGCGAGCACCTTTCAATATACGTGCCCGTCAGGGTGACGCTGAATGGCTCTATGTTCGGCGCGGAGCTTTGAATCCCGATGGCAACCTTCGTGCTGAACCCGGCGAGGATCTTGGTTTCTTCTCTGACGCGAACTGGGATTGTCGTAGCAGACTGGGTTGCGTATAGGAAGTGTCTCGCATAGTCCGCAAGAGGTTTGATTCCGAAGGCAGGCGTCACTTGGGTGGCCGGAGTGACTGCTGGCAAAGGGGAGGGGTAACCGACGCCTAAAGAGGTGGCAAGCTCAATGGCAAGATAAGTATTCGCTGCCTGTGTCCCCTTTATCGCAACACTCTCGATGACCGCAAACCGATCAGAGGGCACTTGCAGTAAATGAGTACAGAAATTGGCCTTTGTCACTTGTTTCTCAAAAGTAACCTGAAATGGGAGTCTGGGAGCTAATTTTGCTGCCTGCGACGGAGTGCAGTTTGGAATCTGCGCTAAGCCCACAGGGCCGAGGATCAACGCAAGAAGAATTGGCTCGGCGTTCGACTCGATTTGTCTGGCCCGGTTCGTCCTCGACGAGATAGCGAACCAGCACGTTAGAATCGATCCTCTTCACTTCGCCGTCCTGGGCGCCCGCGCAACACGCAGGAATCGGTCCGCAACCGCCCCTGCGATTGCCTGATCCATTTCGCGAATACTAACCGGCTTTCGTCGGTGGTTTAACGATCCCACGAAGGGCTTCGAACGGAAGTCGGCGGTTCTTCAGAACGACCTGTCCACCGGATTCAAACACAAAATCAATCCGGTCGCTGGTCTTGAGCCCAAGCCGCTGGCGCACGGATTGGGGGATGGTGATTTGGCCTTTGCTGGTGAGAGTTGCGGTCGCCATCCTGGTGCTCCTTACCTATCGTAAGGCAGCCGTGGGCTTGCTGCAACTTCTGGTTAACTACGGCGCGATCTGATCAGGCCTGCCGAAGCGTAGCTTGATTCCGAGCCGGCAGCCACAACAGCCAGAACAGCCCGAACGCGACCACACCACCCGCCACCAGATACCAGGGCCACGGGCCCAGCGCATCCAGCAGCGAGGCGGTGCCTGGCTTCTTGCACAGGTACATGAAGTTGGTTTTGGCCACTGCATTCACCGCGCCAATCGCCGCCGCAAAACCCAGCAGCATGGCGAACGCCCGCCAGACCGCGCCCGCCCGCAACGGAGCTGCGCCGCCGAACACCAGCACGCATACCGCAATCACAATCCCGCCGTGCGCCAGAAAGAAATAGATCGCAGGATACGTCGGCCACGGCGACCAAAGGTCGGGTGTGATCAGCGCCATGCCCGCGCCCGCCAGCCCCGCGAAATACGCGAATTCCACCACCGGCGCCGCCAGCGTGATCGAGGCCAGCGCCGACATCCACAGCGTCACATCGCATAGTTGGAACGGCAGATTCCACAGGTGCAGCCCTTCATGCGAATAGCGGAAGCTCCACCAGATCAACTCGTTCACCACCAGTCCCCAGCCAATCGCCAGGCGCACCGCCTGGCGCGATTCCGGCCGCCGCCGGCAGATCCGGGAGAGCCCCATCGCGATCGCGGCGGTCAGGGCCAGTAGACCGAGGTGTAAGGGACCGAACAGCCGCACGGCGTCTCAGCCCTGCTGCAGCCATTGCCGCCGGCTGGTGTGCGCCATCGCGAACAACACCGCGAAACCAGTCATCAGCCCCACCGAAGCGCCCAGCCCGATCAGATCCGGCCGCATCGAGTGCAGCCCCAGCGTAACCGAAACGTTGATCAGCACGGGCAGCATGGCGGCCAGCACCGGGGGCCACGGCCGCTCCAGCGCGAACAACGAACGCCCTGTGATCTCGATCAAGCTCCAGCCCACCAGGCTCGGCCCCAGCGCCAGGAACGCCGCCGACACCAGCCGCGTCGATTCGGCCTTGAATTGGCCGTGTTCGAACAACAGCGCAATCGCGGGCTTGCGGAACAACAGTGCGAAAGCGCAACCGGTCACCGCCACCAGCGCGGTCAGGGCCACCGTCCGGTCGATCAGCCGCAGCGCTTCCCGCAACTTGAAGTGGCTGCGCAGGCGCGCGATCTCGGGCAGCAGCGAATTCGAAATCGGGTTCACCAGTAGCGCCAGCGGCACGCCCACGCCCCGCATGCAGTAGTCCATCGCGGCCGCCATTCCGGGACCGGCATGGGTCGCATAAGCTCGCGTGAACGTGATGTTGAGTCCCAACCCGGCGGCATACACCACGAAAAATGCCGGCTTCGCCAGAATCTCGCGCCAGTGGATTTCACAGCGCGCCCCATCCACCGCGGCCAGCCCCGAACGCGACGCGAAGTAGACCACTCCCAGTTGCGCCCACGCCCCCACCGTGTATCCAATGGCGAACGAGTAGACTCCCACGAACTTCCACAAGCTCAGCGCGCCCGCAATGATAAAGACGTTGAGCGTGGCCTGGTAGAACGCGGTCGGTGCGAACCGCCGGTCCGTGTAGAGCAGGGCGCAGTGGACCGCCGCCGTTCCCGCCGCCAGCGTGGAGACCGCCAGAATCCGCAGAATCATGACGGATTTGCCGAAGAATGCCGGATCCAGGCCAGGCGCCAGGAGACGCATCAACCACGGCGCCGTCAGCATCACGGTTACCGAAATCGCCGCCAGAAGCCCGGCCGTCGCGCGCAACAGCTTCTGGAACAGCGCCGTCCGCGCGCCGCCTTTGACCGCCGTGAGCATCGGGACGAAGGCGAACACCACGCTGTTGAGCAGCACCGAATTCAAGGTGTCCATCGGCCCCATCGCCACGGCCAGCGAGTCGGCGTGGCTGTGGGTACCCAGCAGATAGGCGATCATCGCCACCCGTCCGAAGCCCAGGGCGTTCCCGGTCAGGACTCCCGCCACCAACATGAGCCCGCCCCGCACCAGCGGGCTCTCCAGTGGGGCGGGCCTCCCGGCCTGCCTGCGCTCAGTGATAGGCAGCGTCATCGTTAGTATTGGCAGACCCGAAGGTCTGCCCTACGCACGGGCTGCGGCTAGGGCCGCTTCGTAATCGGGATGGTCGGCCACTTCCTTCACGTATTCCGCGTGCTTCACTTTGTTATTCGCGTCCAGAACGAAGATCGCTCGGCTTTCGATCCGCAATTCCTTGATCAACGTTCCGTAATTGGATCCGAAGGAACCGTCCTTATGGTCCGAAAGCATCTTCACCTTGTCGACTCCGAAGGCGCCGCACCAACGTTTCTGCGCGAACGGCAGGTCCATGCTGACCGTCAGGATCTCCACCCCGGGAAGCTTGGCGGCCTCCTCGTTGAACCGCTTGGTTTGCGCATCGCAGACGGGCGTATCGAGCGACGGCACCACGCTGATGATCCGAACGCCCGTGCCCGTATCCTTCAACGAAACCGCCTTCAACCCGTTATCCACCACGTTAAAATCCGGGGCATCGTCGCCGGGTTTCAACTCCGGGCCAATCAAGGTCAAGGGGTTCCCCCGCATGGTCGTTGCTCCTGCTCTTTCCATGGATCCTCCTCAAGTGAGTGAAGTTACTATTGTATCAACTTGGCCAACGGACCCGGCTCGAATACCGGCAGTTGGCAAGTATAATTGCGGCACACATAGGCCGCCGCCCGGCCCTCCAGCTTCGCCATGGAGGCGATGGATGGAATCCAACCAGCCAGGGCTGTCCGGGATGCTGGTGAATCCACCAGCAGGACTACCTTACTGGGAACGAAGCACGCCCGCAGCGTGCGCAGCAATGCAGCCGTGTCCGCGCCGTCCTTGTCGCCCGCCAGGATGACCTCTCGCGGCTGTCCCATCACCCACTCGCAGGCCGCCAGCATCTGGGGCACTGCCATTGGCACATGCGAGAGCCGCGTTGCAAAGGCCGCCAAGATCCTCTCCGCCGATTCGCGGAAGCCGGCATCGTTGGTCATCCGTGCCAGCCGCAACAGGTTCATGGCCGCTACCGAATTGCCCGAGGGTTCGGCGCCATCGTAATCCTCCTTCACGCGCAGCACCAGGCTCGCATCGCCCGCCGCGGTGCTGAAGAAGCCACCCTGCTCGCTGTCCTCGAACAATTCGCGCTGCTTCCCGGTGAGCCGCACGGCCAGTTCCAAGTGCCGCAAATCGAATTGCGCCTCGTAGAGATCCAGCAGCCCTTGCACGAACATCGCATAGTCGTCCAGGAAGCCCGGGATGGCGGCGTCGCCCTGGCGATAGCGGCGCAGCAGCAGGCCCGTCCCCGGATGGTAGAGCCGCGCCATCACGAATTCCGCAGCGCGCCGCGCGGCCTCGGCATAGCGCGGCTCCTCGAGCACTGCTCCGCCCAGGGCCAACGCCGAGACCATCAGTCCATTCCAGGACGTCAGCACCTTGTCATCCAGGTGCGGCCGCACACGTTTGGTCCGCGCCTGGAACAGCGCGGCCTCGGCTTGCCTCAGCGCCGCTCTCACCGTCTCCAACGGCTGCCCGAATTTCGCCGCCGTCTCCTCTTCGCTCCGCGCCTGGTACAAAATGTTCTTGCCCGTGAATTCGCCGTGCGGATCGTGCTCGACGTTGCCCCTGGGCTCCACGCCGTAGCGGTAACAGAACCACTCGCCGCCCCGGCCCGCCAGTTCCTCGATCTCCTGCTGGTTCCAGATATAGAACGCGCCCTCGCCCTTCACACCGGGGTGCTCCGGGCCGATGACACTGTCGGCGTCTTCCGCGGAATGGAAGCCACCCGCCGGATCGGTCATGTCGCGCAACACGTAATCGCAGATGCGGCGCGCCGTAGCTGCGTACTGCCCATCGCCCGTGATCTGGAACGCCTCCAGGTAGGCAATGACCAGTTGCGCCTGGTCGTAGAGCATCTTCTCGAAATGGGGCACGAACCACCGGTCGTCCACGGAGTACCGATGGAAGCCGCCGCCCAACTGGTCGTTCATGCCGCCCTTGGCCATCTCGCGCAGCGTCAGCAGCACCATATCGAGCGCTTCCCGGTTCCCGGTGCGGGCGTGGTGGCGCAGCAGAAAATGGAACACCGCCGGCCGCGGAAATTTCGGGGCCCCGCCAAAGCCGCCCCGCTTCGTGTCGAACGTCCGCCGGAACACCTGGAAGCCGCTGTCCAGTGTGGCTTGGTCAAAGGCCACTTGTCCCGCGTGTGCCGGGGCTACCGCCACCTGCTTCTTGAGTTGCTCCACCACATCGGCGGCCGATTCTGCCACCTTGTCCCGGTCGTTGTGCCATGCATTGGCCACCTGCGTCAGGACCGAACCAAACCCTGGATGCCCCCACCGGTTCTCCGGTGGAAAATACGTGCCGCCGAAGAACGGTTGTAGATCCGGCGTCAGCCACACCGACATGGGCCAGCCCCCGCTGCCCGTGGTCGCCTGCACAAATGTCATGTAGATGCGATCCACGTCGGGCCGCTCTTCGCGATCCACCTTGATCGGCACGTACTCGCGGTTCATCACCGCTGCAATCTGCTCGTTCTCAAACGACTCGCGTTCCATCACGTGGCACCAGTGGCACGTCGAATAGCCGATCGAAAGAAAGATCGGCTTGTTCTCGGCTCTCGCCTTCTCAAATGCTTCGGGCCCCCAAGCGTACCAGTCCACTGGATTGTGGGCATGCTGCAGCAGGTAGGGACTCTTTTCGTTGGCGAGCCGGTTGGTATGCATGAGGATGGGATGCGCGATTATGCGGTTCTGACCCTGCCATCGTGGATCAGGAAATCTTCCGCGGCGAGCCGGTCCAGCGTGCTGCGCAGCTTCTCGCGGGCTTCGGGCGGAACGGCTCCCACCGGCTTCCGGCACGGTCCGGCGGAAAGCCCGGCGATGCTCATGGCTTCCTTCATCATGCTCGGAAACGTATGCAGCCCCACCGTGGCCCCCAGGTCGGCGGCCATCGCTTGCAGGCGGTCTGCCTCGGCGCGCCGTCCTTCACGGAAGGCCCGGTACAAATCCACGTACAGTTTGGGCGCCACGTTGGCCGATGCGTTGACCGTGCCTGCGCAGCCCGCTTCGAGCGCCGGCACCACCAGGTGGTCCGCGCCGATGAAAACCGCCAGGGGCCGGCCTGCCGCCGCGTTCCGGTAGGCCACGGCCAATTCCAGGCTTCCGCTCGAGTCCTTAACGCCCACCAGATTCTCGCAGCGCGTCGCAATCCGCCCCAATGTCGCGGCTTCCAACTCCACTCCGCCATGCGAGGGAAAGTTGTACGCCAGCACCGGCGCCCGCACGGAGCGGCACACCTCCACGAAATGCTCCTCCAGTTCCTCCTGGGTCGGTTGCACGTAATAGGGTGTAACCACCACCAGGGCGTCCACGCCCATCTCTTGCGCCTGGATCGCCAGTTGCACCGTGGCGCGCGTGGTCGTGCAGCCCACGTTGCCATAGAGGATGACGCGCCCTGCCGCCGCCTGCTTGCAGAATCGCAGTGCCACCAGCCGCTCTTCCGGATCGAGCGCGTATGCCTCGCCTTGCGACCCGGCGGCGAAGAGGCCGTCCACTCCGCAGGCGATCAGGCTGTCGATAATGATCTGCCAGGCGTTGCAGTCGATGCGCTCGTCGCCGCGGAACGGAGTTACCAGCGCCGGAACTACGCCATGGAACGTACGGGCCACGACCCATGGTAGCAAGCCAAAACGAGTGGCGTAGGCAATCTCTGACCTGCGACCCCATCCAGCCTGCGTGAGACAATAGGGCTTGTGGATCAAGTTCAGCCTGCTCGTTGCCCTCAGCCTCGCCCTTGCCCTGGCGCAGCAGCAGACCCAGACGGTGGTGGTGACCGGCACCTTTGAACCGTTGACCCTGGAGGAGATCGATCGGGCCATTCGCGTCCTCCCTGCCCGAAGCCAGGCGCTGGTGCTGAATTCGCTGGTCGACCTGTTGCGGCTGGATCCCTCGGTCGATCTGCAGGAGCGGGCGCCCGGCGGAGTGCAGGCCGATATCTCGATTCGCGGATCGAGCTTCGGACAGACCCTCGTGCTGCTGAACGGCCAGCGCCTGAACGACCCCCAGTCCGGCCATCACAACATGGATATTCCCGTGCCCATGGAGGCGGTGTCGCGCGTCGAAGTGCTGCGCGGGTCGGGGTCCACGATGTACGGATCCGACGCCGTCGCGGGCGTCGTCAACCTCATCGCCGAGCCCCCGGCCGGCGTGGAGTTCCGGCTGCGCACTGCGCTGGGGAATCAGGGGATCAATCAGGAGCGTGCGTCGACGGCGTTTGGGGACCGGAAACACTCGGAGCAGTTGTCGTTCGCGCGCGATTTTTCGTCCGGCTTCCGGCCCGACCGCGATTACCGCAACCTGGATTTTGCCTCCACCACCCGGCTGGTGTCGAATCTGGGAACGAGCAGCCTTACCGCGGCATACATGGATCGCCCCTTCGGCGCCGACCAGTTCTACGGCAACTTCAATTCTTGGGAAGATACCAAGACTTGGTTCGCCGGCCTGCAGCAGACGATCGCGGACCAGACCACCGTGAGCCTCAGTTTCCGCCGGCATAGCGACTGGTTCGTCTTGTATCGGGACCGGCCGGATTTGTTCGACAACCACACCGCCGATGAGAGCTTCCAGGCGGCTCTGCGGCGGCGTCAGGAGGTATCCTCCTCCTCGACACTGTTCTACGGCGCGGAGACCCTGCACGAATCGATTGTCAGCACCAATCTGGGCGATCATTCGCGCACCCGGGGCGCCGCCTACGCGGCCATGGATTTCCGGGCACTCAAGCGGTTCTCCCTCTCGCTTTCGGCACGGGAGGAGGTTTACGCCAACTTCTCCAGCGCCCTGAGCCCGACGGTTTCGGGCGCCATGTGGCTTTCGCAAAGATGGAAGTTCCGCGCTTCGGGCAGCCGGGCTTTTCGGGTTCCGAGCTATACAGACCTCTACTATCAGGATCCCGCTAATGTGGGAAACCCCGGCTTGAAGCCCGAGAGCGCGTGGACCTACGAGGCCGGATTGGATTGGATTCCTAGCGCAAAGGTGCGCGGCGATCTGACCGTATTTCAGCGCCGTTTACGGGATGGCATCGACTATTACCGCGCGTCGCCCGAAGATATCTGGCGCGCGCTGAACATCCAGAACCTGCGATTCACGGGAGTCGAGGCGGCGCTGCACGTGGCGCCCTCGCGCGGGCAGTTCATCGACTTCCGCTACACCTGGCTCGAAGGCAAGCAGGACACGATTCCGATTGGGGCGACCAAGTACACCTTCAACTATCCGGCGAACTCCGGCGTGGTGTCGTGGCAGGCGAATCCCGGGGCCGGCCTGATCCTGCGCACGCGCGTGGGCATCTTGGACCGCCGCGCGCGCGATACCTATGTGTTGTGGGACCTGTTTGCGGCATTATCGCGCGGCAAGGTGCACCCGTTCCTGCAATTCTCCAACCTGGCGAACACGTCGTACCAGGAGGTTCTGGGAGTGCCGATGCCGGGCCGCACGGTGATCGGGGGCGTAGACGTGGTGCTGAGGAGGCGTTAAGGCTGGGGGCCGCGCGGGACCCACGCCTTGTGGGACCTGTATGCGGTGTTATCGCGCGGCAAGATGCACCCGTTCCCTGCAATTCTCCAACCTGGCGAACACGAACTGATGCAGAATGCATCAAGTCCGGCCAGACCGGCACGAAAAATGACGGCGGTACTGCAGTCCCGGTACGGGACTTACATCCCTTGAGCCTTGACAGTTGGCTTGCCACCCTCGATACTGACGGAGGATTCGGATTATTTAGTGTTTAAGACCTATTAGTCTTTTTCGGAGGAATCTGGCCTTAAACTTCGAACGGAAAGGAGTATCGGTGTTTGCTTCCCAGCCGGGAGTCAGCGGAGGAGTCGTGTCTTCCATAAACAAAGACGGTCCACGCATGCAACTCGCCAAGAAAGATCGGCGTGCCGCAAAACGGTATGCTCTGGAGCTTCCGTTCAGTTACCGTCTTTTCGGCAGGGACCAACTGGTTCAAGAAGGCAGCGGCCATACCCTGAACATGAGCAGTAATGGCCTGCTGATTCGGGCGGGCGCTAGACTCGCCAAGGGCCAGCCGATTGAGCTATCCGTTCTGCTGCCGTCCGGCGCGGAAGGTCCGTCGCTCACCACGTTGGTCATTCTCGGCCATGTAGTACGATCCGACGTATCCGAAGCTTCTGTGCGGATTGTGCGTCACGGTTTCATGCGCATCCAACCACCCTCCGCGGGAGCCGACTCCGTCGGGTCGTAGCGGCCCTCTTCAACCGCTTCGACAAAGCGAGCGTCGTACTCTGGCATTCGGTCAACAGCTTCCTCGACCACCTGCGCCGCCCCATGCCATCGCGCCGAAACGCCCCCAACCGGCGAAACCGCAAGCGCCACCTGGTGCTATCGTAAACGTAGAAGGTTCTCGTGACGGGGCGCTCGGGCTTTGCGCTTCGCCTTACCGCCCGCCGCTGGCGGCTCACTGCTACTCGCAGGGAGAGCTGAGCGATGAACATCACCGAAGGTTTTATCCGACGGCCCGTGATGACCACGCTGGTCATGTCGGGGATCGTGTTGTTTGGTGTGGCGGGATATCGCACGCTGCCCGTAAGCGACCTGCCCAACGTGGACTTCCCAACCATTCAGGCGTACGCCAGCCTGCCGGGGGCGAGCCCGGAAACGATGGCCGCATCGGTGGCCACGCCGCTGGAGCGGCAGTTCTCCACCATCCCCGGGCTCGATTCCATGACATCGACCAGTTCCCGCGGTTCCACCAGCGTGACCCTCCAGTTTTCCCTGGACCGCGCCTTGGATGCGGCGGCGCAGGACGTGCAGTCGGCCATCGCCGCCTCACTGCGTCGCCTGCCGCCGGGGATGCCGAATCCGCCGACCTTCCGCAAGGTCAACCCCGCCGACCAGCCCATTCTCAACCTCTCGCTCAACTCCCCTACCCTGCCCCTCTCGGTCGTGGACGAGTACGCCGAGACGATGATTTCGCAGCGCATCTCCATGATCAACGGCGTCGCCCAGGTCAACGTCATGGGCGGGCAGAAATACGCCGTGCGTGCACAACTCGACCCCAATCTGCTGGCGGCGCGCGGCATTGGCCTCAGCGAGGTGGAAGCGGCACTGGCCAAGCACAACGTCAACTTGCCGACCGGCACCCTCTGGGGGCCGCGCCAGTCCTACACGGTCCAGGCGACCGGGCAGTTGCTCAACGCCGCGCAATTCCGGCCTCTCATCGTCACCTACCGCAACGGCCGGCCCGTGCGGTTGGAACAACTGGGCCAGGTCATCGACAGCGTGGAAAATAATAAGGTGGCGGGGTGGTTCAACGATGCGCGCTCGATCACCCTGATGGTGCAGCGCCAGCCCGGCACCAATACCGTCGAGGTCGTGGACCGCATCAAACAACTCCTGCCCGACTTCCGGGCGCAAATGCCGCCTTCGGTCAACCTCGATATTCTCTACGACCGTTCGGAATCGATTCGCGAATCCGTCAACGACGTGAAATTCACGCTGCTGTTGACCGTGGTGCTGGTGGTGCTGGTGATCTTCCTGTTTCTGCGCAACGTGTCGGCCACCGTGATCCCCAGCCTGGCGCTGCCCATGTCGATCGTCGGGACATTCGCCGCCATGGCGCTGTTGGGCTACACCCTGGACAACCTCTCGCTCATGGCGCTGACGCTCTCGGTGGGGTTCGTGGTGGACGACGCCATCGTGATTCTTGAGAATATCGTCCGCCACATGGAGATGGGCAAGCAGCGCATGCAGGCGGCCTTTGAGGGAGCCCGCGAAATCGGCTTCACGATTCTCTCGATGACGCTTTCGCTGGCTGCGGTCTTCATTCCCGTGCTGTTCATGAGCGGCATCATGGGCCGGTTGTTTCATGAGTTCGCCGTCACCATCAGCGTGGCCATTCTGATCTCCGGTTTCGTTTCGCTCAGCCTCACGCCCATGCTGTGCAGCCGCTTCCTCAAGCCTCCGGGCGAGCGCCGCAATCGCTTCCAGCGGAGTTCCGAAAAGATATTCGAAGGGATGCGCGACTTTTACGGCTGGACGCTGCGCGGCGTGCTGCGTCACCGCTTTCTCACGATGTTGACGGCCGCAGGCACGCTGGTGGCGACGGTTTATCTGTACGGACTGGTGCCCAAGGGTTTCATCCCCAACCAGGATACCGGCCAGATTCAAGGGTCGACCGAAGCGCCGCAGGACATCTCCTTCGACGCCATGGTGCAGCGGCAACTGCAGGTGGCGGCGATTCTGCGCGCCAACCCCAATGTCGAGGCCTTCTCGTCGAGCGTGGGCGGAGGAGGAGGCGGCGGCGTGGGTGGCGCCAACGCCGGCCGCATCTTCGCCCGTCTCAAGCCGCGCAGCCAGCGGAAGGCGACGCCGGAGCAGGTGATCGAAGAACTGCGGCCGCACTTGAACGCGGTGCCTGGTATGCGCACCTACCTGCAGAACCCGCCGCTGGTGCGCATCGGCGGCCAGGTGAGCCGTAGCCTCTACCAGTACACCCTGCAGGCGCCCGAAATGGACCTGCTGTACCGTGCCGCGGCGGATCTCGAGACACGCATGCGCGCCGTGCCCGGAATCACCGACGTCAACAGCGACCTGCAGATATCGAGCCCCCAGGTGATCGTCGATATCGATCGCGACCGCGCCTCGGCGCTGGACATCACCGCCGAAGAGATCGAAACCACGCTCTATGACGCCTACGGATCGCGCCAGGTCTCCGATATTTACACGCCCACCGACGATTATCAGGTGATCATGGAACTGCTGCCCAAGTTTCAACTCGACCCGAACGTGCTGGGGCAACTCTATCTATGCTCCCCCAAAGGAAAGCTGGTGCCGATGAACACCGTGGCCCGGCTGCGGCCCGATGTGGCGGCGCTTTCGGTGGCGCATCTCGGCCAGTTGCCCGCGGTCACCATCTCTTTCAACCTGACACCCGGAGTATCGCTGGGCGACGCCGTGGGCCGCGTGCAGCAGCTTGCGCTCGAGACCCTGCCCGACACCGTGCGCACCAGTTTCCAGGGCGTTGCGGCGGCTTATCAATCGTCGCTGGCCGGCATGGGCGTGCTGCTGGCGATGGCCATTCTGGTGATCTACATGGTGTTGGGGATACTGTACGAGAGCTTCATTCACCCCATCACCATTCTCTCGGGCTTGCCCTCGGCGGGCCTCGGCGCGCTGGTCACGCTGCTGCTGTTTCACGACGAGTTGAACATTTACTCGTTCGTGGGGATCATCATGCTGATTGGGATCGTGAAGAAGAACGCCATCATGATGATCGACTTCGCGCTGGAGGCGCAGCGGCTGCACGGGACCGCCCCGGACGCTGCAATCTACGAAGCCTGCCTGGTGCGGTTCCGCCCCATCATGATGACCACGATGGCCGCGCTGATGGGCACGCTGCCGATCGCGCTGGGTTTCGGCGCCGGCGCCGAA
>Ga0075030_100003365_pt1 | contig 14535 bp, 13 predicted proteins | sample LitLauG_LLR_2012_FD_71393 | JGI IMG/M metagenome (GOLD analysis project Ga0075030, IMG submission 71393) | Freshwater sediment microbial communities from Pennsylvania, USA - Little Laurel Run_MetaG_LLR_2012 | ecosystem: Environmental > Aquatic > Freshwater > Creek > Sediment | place: USA... | reverse complement strand
ATATCATCAGGGCCAGCGGTCAAAACCCGCACCAAAAGGCCGGACATATGACCGCAGCCGACCAAACGCATCAAAACGCCAAATATCGCTTGCCAACAGGGGCCGTCCACATATGACGGGCGGGCAGGGATGCGTGCCGCTCTTCGGCCACGCGGCGGGCCACTTCGAACAACAGTTTCTGACCTTCCGCGCCCGCGTAGGTTGTCGGCGCAGAATGCGCCATTACGGTTGACAATTCTCATTCAGAAAGCGTTGCGCCGCTTGAGTGACTTTCTCTTGAGTTATCAACTTCTGAACCGCCGCGCATGCCACAAGAGGCTTAACGTTGCCTCCCATCCTGAAGAAATGATCGCTGGATTCCTCGATTTTCCACTCCAAGGAAAGCTCGACCCACATATATGGGAGTGTTTCGCTACTGGTTCGGAAAGCAACCAGATGCAGCGGGTATCCCGCAGCAGAAACAGTTAGCAGGAAGGGTGTGGCTATTTCCTTATCTCGATACTCCGCTTCGACGCCTTGCATCGCGCTCCAGATGGCCTTCTGATTCGTGAAGCCTCTCGGTCCAAAGAAGCTCCACGCCCAAGAGGCCGCAGCCAAGATAATCAGCGCACCGGCGAAAAAGAGTATTTTACAGACGCGGTTCATTGTTGGTTTGTAACCCAACAACCGGGCGGACCGGGGATCGCCTCTACGAGATGGTCTGTCGTGACGTGCGCACCAGGGCCGCGTATCGGTTTGCGGTGACTCGTTTCGCTCGCGACGACTGGATTTGCCTCATCCACTGGCCGCCGCACTTGCCTTCTCCAGCCCCCCCAACTCCCCCGCCACATGCTTCTTCAGCGCCTCGCTCGCCAGATCGATAAAACTCTTCGTCCTTGGCGGCAGCATCTTTCTTGAGGGATACAAAATCCCCAGCGTCACCGTCCGCGGCGGCGCCTCGGGCAGCACCTCAACGAGCCTTCCCTCGGCCACATGCCGCGCCACCTCGAACAGCGGCTTCAGAACGATCCCGAGACCGTCGAGCGCCCATTGGGTCAGCACGTCGCCGTCATCCACGTCCAAAGGCCCGGCGATCGGCACGGTGACCGCCTCACCGCGATAGTCGAGCGTCCAGCGGAATTGCTGCGAGCCGGGGAAGCGCAAGAGCAGGCAGTCGTGGTTCGGCAGGTCCTGCGGCGTCTCAGGATTGCCGCGCCGCGCGAGATAATCGGGCGAGGCGCACAGGATGCGCCTGAGATCAGCGATCTTGCGCATGGTAAAACTCGAATCCTCCATCCGCGCGATGCGGATCGCCAGATCGACGCCTTCCTGGACGAGATCGAGCAGATGATCGGACAGGCGCAGCCGCACGTCGGTCTGCGGCTGAGCGGCGCGGTAGCGCATCAGCATCGGCGCGATGACGCGCCGGCCGAGGCCGAGCGGCGCGGTCACGCGCAGATTGCCGCGCGGCGCGCCCGCGCCCGAGAGCGAAACGCTCGCCTCGGCGCGCTCCACCGCATCGATAATGTCTCGGCAATGCTCGAAAAACACGCGTCCGGCTTCAGTTAAGTGCATGGAGCGCGTCGTTCGCGTCAACAAACGGCTGCCCAGCGTCTCCTCCAGCAACTGAATCCGGTAGCTGATGACCGAAGGCGACATGCGCAGCATGCGGCCCGCCGCCGAAAACGAGCCGGTTTCCACGGCGCGGAGGAAAATCTGCACGTTTTCGAGCGAAATCATCCCGCCATTTCCCGATTTTTTCGAAAGCTATTCCTGAGAACCGCGATGGGCAAGCCCGGACTGCGGAGCTATTCTGACCGCGCCGCGCGATACAGCGCCGGCTACGCTGCGGAGGGGACGATGTCCGCTTGGTTGCCCTACTTGCTCGAATGGGGCTCGATGCTGCTGCGCTGGCTGCATGTGACGGCGGCGATCGCCTGGATCGGCTCGTCGTTCATGTTCATGCATCTCGACGCGTCGTTGCGCAAAGAGAAGAACATGCAGCCGGGCGTCTATGGCGTCTCCTGGCAGGTGCACGGCGGCGGCTTTTACGAGATGAGCAAATACACGCTCGCGCCCGCGGTGATGCCCGATCATCTGACCTGGCATAAGTGGCAGTCCTACTGGACGTGGATCTCCGGCTTCAGCCTGCTGTGCTGGGTCTATTACGGCCAGTCGACGCTGTTCCTGATCGACCCGGCGGTGTTGCCGTTGTCCCCGTGGCAGGCGGCGCTGGCCGGCATCGCGGCGCTGGCGCTCGGCTGGATCGTCTATGATCTTCTGTGCAAGTCGCCGATCGCCAGAAGCGATACGGCGCTGGCTTTGGCGGGCTTCGGCTATGTCGTGCTGACGAGCTACATCTTCACCTTCCTGTTTTCGGGACGCGGCGCGCTGATCCACACCGGCGCGCTGATGGCGACGATGATGACCGCCAACGTGTTCTTCGTCATCATGCCGAACCAGCGCAAATCGGTGGCGGCGCTGATCGCCGGCAAGACGCCGGACCCGGCCTGGGTGCAGACCTCGAAACAGCGCTCGACGCATAACAATTACATCACGCTGCCCGTGCTGTTCATGATGCTGTCCACCCACTATCCGGTGACGTTCGCCAACGCGCGCGTCATTCCCGCCATTGTCACGCTGGTCATCATCGCCGGCGCGCTGGTGCGCTATTTCTACAATATGTGGCACGCCGATCATGACAAGGCGCCGTGGTGGGCGTGGTTCGTCGCCGCGGCAGCGATCTGGGCGGCGTTCTGGGTGGCGATGGCGGCCTCGCCCGGCATGCGCGAAACGGTCGGGCTCGGCCCGCTGCCGCCGGCCAAGGCGGCGAAGGTCGCGCTGCCGGCGGCGCCAGTGGAGGTTGTCAACATCATTGCGACGCGCTGCTCGATGTGCCATGCGCCCGAGCCTGCCTATGACGGCATCGGCGAGCCGCCTAAGGACGTGCTGCTCGATACGCCCGAACACATCGCGGCGGCCGCGCCCGCCATTCGCGTGCAGGCGGTGATGAGCCATGCGATGCCGCCCAACAATCTTACCGAAATGACGACGCAGGAGCGCGCAGTGCTGGCGCGCTGGCTCGCCGGCGACAAGCTGGCGCAGAAGTGAAAGGGTTTTCGCGATGAAGGACATTGCGGCAACGCCGGGCGCAAAGCTGATGGCGCGGCTCGACGCCTTCGCGCACTTCAGCGACGAAGAAGGCAAGCTGACGCGGCTTTACCTCTCCAATGCGCATCGCGACGCCGCGCACCAGTATATCGTCTGGTGCGCCGAAGCGGGGCTCAATGCGAAGATCGACGCCTCCGGCAACGTGTGGGCGCGCTATGAGGGCAAGCAGCCAAACGCGCCGGCGCTGATGATCGGCTCGCATATCGACACCGTGCGCGACGCCGGGCGCTATGACGGCAATCTCGGCGCGCTCGCGGCGCTGTCGGTGGTCGAGGAGCTGGCCAAAAATAACGAACGGCTCGATGTCGCGGTGGAGATCGTCGCGTTCGGCGATGAGGAGGGCGTGCGCTTTCCCACGACGCTCACGGGTTCTCGCGCCTTCGCCGGCCTGTTCGCGCGCGCCTCGCTCGATCAGAAGGACGCTGACGGCATTACCATGCGCGAGGCGCTGACGAATTTTGGCTGCCAGCCGGAGGCGATCGCCAAGCTGCGCGGACGCGGCGTCGCGGGCTTCGTCGAACTGCATATCGAGCAGGGGCCGGTGCTCGAGGCCGAGAATCTGGCGATCGGCGTCGTCACCGCGATCAACGGCGCGACGCGCTTTCACGCGACGGTCGAGGGGCTCGCGGGCCATTCGGGCGCGGTGCCGATGCACCTGCGCCAGGACGCGCTGACGGCGGCGGCGGAGATGATCCTGCTGATCGAGAGCCGCGCGCGCATCGAGGACGATCTCGTCGCCACGGTCGGGCGCATCGACATCGAGCCGGGCGCGGTCAACGTCATCCCCGGCGTGGCGCGCTTGACCATCGACATCCGCGCGCCGCGCGACGAGCGCCGCCAGCGCGCCGTCGCCGATATTTCAAAACGCCTCGACGCGATCGCCAGGGAGCGCGGCGTCACGCTGAAGCTGACGCAGACGCATGACGCAGGCGCTTACGTCTGCGATCCCGGCATTGTCGCCGGGCTGAAAGCGGCGGTCGAGCGCATCGGCCAGCCGGCGCGGCTACTGCCGTCGGGCGCCGGTCACGACACGATGATCATGGGGCAGCTCTGCCCCGCCGGCATGCTGTTCCTGCGCTGCAAGGGCGGCATCAGCCACAACCCGGCGGAGTCGATCACGCTCGAGGATTGCGAAGTGGGGCTCGCCGCGCTGATGGCGTTTGTGCGGGGATTTAAGCCCGGATAGTTGGTATTGGCTCAGTTTGAAATGTGATCGTTGCTAAAGCCGCGTCTGACCCACCGATACAACGCAATAGCTCCCCACGCTAAAAGCCAACCGGAAGGGATTGGCACAAGACCGGCGACAAGTGCACTTTTCCAATGCCCCTCCGCATTTCGAGCGTAGTCGTTCGGGAATTGTGCCCAACAAGGATCCCAAGTCTGAGAGAAGGGCGCGGTCTCTCCTAGCCGCTGTTTGTGTTCCTCCACACAGCTGTTCAATTGGCGATCCGCGAGAGTCTGTGCGAAATTAATGGCGTCACTATTCGCCCAAAATCCACCTACGAAAAACCAAGTGAAGGATAGTACAATGCCAACACGCTGCAATCCGCTGATACGCAATGCGTTCAACTAGACACCTCACTTTTTATAAGGGTTGGGGCGTTGCTAGCCCTTTAGGTCCGCGAGGCATAAGCCACCTTTCCTGTCTGGCCACAGTCAGGACATTTTACGCTTAGGGCGGCCAGCAGGTTTTTCGGTTTATCAGCGTAGCTTGTGATGGTGACTGACCTGCCGCTGAAGCCTTCAAGTGAATAGTCTTCCCAGAGGCCGCCGTATGGCTGGTCGTTTTCCGACAGGCAAACGTAGCCTTCATGCCCGCAGTCGCAAACGATTGGATGTTGAGAACGCGTTGTCACCGGAGCGGCGCTCGCCCTTTAGGGCCGCGAGGCATGGCCATCCAGCACAGCTAACTGACTTTTGATATCGGAGATTTCCTTAACTAGAGCCGCTTCGTGTTTCGACCAATCTCCGACCACTTCTCCGCCTCCCTTGTAAATGCCTGTCTGGTCGCGAAATTCCTGTAAGGCCTTTTGGCTTTCTACAAGTTTCCTTGCTAACGCTTCTTTCTTGCCAGGCATCGTTTGCTCCTGCTTCCCGCTAAGCATACCACGGGACCTAGCGCCAGCACGAGCGACCTTCAAAATAACCAAATTTTAAACCGAGACACTACCGGATAATTCGCAGGCTTGACAGGTAGCCTTCACGACAAGCAAATTCGGCCCAAACAATTGGGCTGTTTGGGGGGAGAATATGGCCACCGGTTTCTTCGGCGATATCGCGCCGATCCCTTTTGAGGGCCCGGCAAGCGCCAATCCGCTCGCCTACCGACACTATGACGCCAAAAAGATCGTCGCCGGCAAGACGCTCGCCGAGCATCTGCGTCCCGCCGTCTGCTACTGGCACAATTTCGCCTGGCCCGGCTCCGACATGTTCGGCGCGCCGACCTTTGAGCGGCCGTGGTTCGGCGAGACGATGCAGGCCGCCAGACACAAGGCGGATGTGGCGTTCGAAATGTTCGTAGCTCTCGGCGTCCCCTTCTTCACCTTCCATGATCGCGATGTCGTCCCGGAGGGCGCCAACCTCGCGGAATTCGGCCGCAATCTCGAAGCCATCGTCGACTATTTCGCCGGCAAGATGAAGGCGGGCGGCGTCAAGCTGCTATGGGGCACGGCCAACCTCTTCAGCCATCCCCGCTACATGGCGGGCGCGGCGACCAATCCCGATCCGGACGTGTTCGCCTATGCGGCCGCGCAGGTGAAGAACGCCATCGACGCGACGCACAAGCTCAAGGGCGCCAACTACGTGCTGTGGGGCGGGCGCGAGGGCTACGAGACGCTGCTCAACACCGACCTGAAGCGCGAGCGGCAGCAGCTGGGCCGCTTCCTGTCGATGGTGGTGGAGTACAAGCACAGAATCGGCTTCAAGGGCGTGCTGCTCGTCGAGCCGAAACCGCAGGAGCCGACCAAGCATCAGTACGACTACGACGTCGCCACAGTGTTCGGCTTCCTCCAGAGTTTTGGCCTGGAGAAAGAGGTTAAGGTCAATATCGAAGTCGGCCATGCCGTGCTTGCCGGCCATTCGTTCGAGCATGAAGTGGCGATGGCGGCTTCGCTCGAACTGCTCGGCTCGCTCGACGCCAATCGCAACGACTATCAATCAGGCTGGGACACCGACCAGTTTCCCAACAACGCGGCGGAGCTTGTCCCAGCATTCTACCATATCCTCAAGGCGGGCGGCATCGCGCCCGGGGGGCTCAATTTCGATGCAAAGGTTCGCCGCCAGTCGATCGATCCGCAGGATCTGCTGATCGGCCATATCGGCGGCCTCGATGTCTGCGCGCAGGCGCTGATTGCTGCGGCCAAGCTCATCGAGGAGGGAACCTACGACAAGTTCCTCGCCGAACGCTATTCCGGCTGGAGCAAGCCGGAAGCAAGAGCGATGCTCGCGGGCAAGCGCTCGCTGGACGATGTCGCAGCGCGCGTCGCGGAAAAGAAAATCAATCCGCAGCCGCGCTCGGGACGCCAGGAATATCTGGAAAATCTACTCAACCGGTTCCTCTGAAGCAACTCTGCCGACCTATGGCGAATTTTGGCGTTCGCGTTAACACTATCTTGGCGCCGTGCTCCTAGCCTTGTTGGGTGCGGGGCGCGTGATCCCCGCGCGTCGGGCGTTGGCCACATGTTGCGCGTCGCAGTCTTCTTCGCATTTGCCGCAATCGGAGCCGCGATACTGGCGAGCGGCGCCATGCCCGGTCTTGTGGAGAATTTTGCCCAGGTCGCTCGCCCGATTCAGCCGCCTGCAATGCAAGGATCGCCCGCCTCGCCGGACCCTGTCGTGAAGCCGCCCGGTTACGGCGAAGTGGCGATCGCTGCCGACCGCGGCGGCCAGTACACCAGCGACGTCGTGGTTAACGGGCAATATGTGAAAATGATGGTCGATACCGGCGCGACGATGGTCGTCCTTTCGAGTCGGAGCGCCGCACGAATCGGCCTTAGCGTCTTCCCCGCCGACTTCAAGGGCCATGTGCAGACAGCCAATGGCGTCGCGCGCGTGGCGCAGGTGACGCTCGGCACGATGCAGATCGGCTCGATCGCGCTGTATAATGTTGACGCCTGGGTTCTCGAAGGCGGCGCCGGCAACGTCGATTTGCTCGGCATGAGCTTTCTCAGGCGCCTCGCCAGCGTCGAGCAAAAATCCGGCGAGTTGATCTTGCGGCGGTAGGCAGCCGCATCCGTCATTGCGACGTCGCGGCGCCAGGCTTTTTCTCCCGCTCATATTCGGCTACCAAGGCGGCCCGCTCTTTCGCCCGAGGTTCCATGTATCCGACGCCGCAGCCAAAACTCGTCCCCAACACGTTCGACTACGAATCGAGCCCCATGGTGAAGCCGACAGGCTTTCGCGAATACGACGCGCGCTGGCTGTTCGAAAAAGAGATCAACCTGATGGGCGTGCAGGCGCTGGGGCTCGGGCTCGCGACGCTGCTGCATGACATGGGGGTCAAGCCTGAAATCGTCGTCGGCCACGATTTCCGCTCCTATTCCGCGGCGATCAAATATGCGCTGATCGCCGGCCTGATGGCGGGCGGCGCGCGCGTCCATGACATCGGGCTGGCGATCACGCCAATGGCCTATTTCGCGCAATTCGCCCTCGACGTTCCCGCTGTGGCGATGGTGACGGCCTCGCACAACGACAACGGCTGGACCGGGGTGAAGATGGGCGCGGCGCGGCCGGTGACCTTCGGCCCCGAGGAAATGGCCGCCTTGCGCGATATCGTCATCGGCGGCAAGTTTCGCCTCGCCAGCGGCGGCGCCTATGATTTCGTCGAGAACTTTCCCGCCCGTTACATCGCCGATCTGACGACGCGGCCGAAGCTGACGCGCAATCTCAAGGTCGTGGCGGCCTGTGGCAACGGCACGGCGGGCGCGTTCGCGCCACAATTGCTTGCCGCGCTCGGCTGCGAAGTCGTCCCGCTCGATTGCAATCTTGATCATTCGTTTCCCCGCTACAATCCCAATCCCGAGGACATGAACATGCTGCATGCGATGGCGGCGGCGGTGCGCGAGCATCGCGCCGATGTCGGGCTCGGCTTTGACGGCGACGGCGATCGGTGCGGCGTCGTCGACAACGCCGGCGAAGAGATTTTCGCCGACAAGATCGGCGTAATGCTGGCGCGCGATCTCTCCGCGTTACATCCCGGCGCGACGTTCGTCGTCGATGTCAAATCGACGGGCCTGTTCGCGACCGATCCGACGCTGATCGCCAACGGCGTCAAGGCGGACTACTGGAAGACGGGTCATTCCCACATCAAGCGCCGCGTCCGCGACCTCACGGCGCTGGCGGGCTTTGAAAAGTCGGGTCACTTCTTTTTCAACGCGCCGGTCGGGCGCGGCTATGATGACGGTTTCGTCACGGCCATCGCGGTGCTCGACATGCTCGCGCGCAATCCGGCGAAGTCGATGGCGGACCTCTATCGGGCGCTGCCGCGCACCTGGGGTTCGCCGACAATGTCGCCGCACTGCGCGGACGAGGTTAAGTACGATGTCGCGGCGCGGGTCGTCGCGCGCTTTGAGGCGATGCAGGCGAACGGGCAGTTGCTGACCGGGCAGAAGATCCGCGACGTCGTCACCGTCAACGGCGTGCGCGTCACCGTCGAGGACGGCACCTGGGGGCTGGTGCGCGCTTCCTCCAACAAGCCAGAACTGGTGGTGGTCGTCGAAAGCCCAGTGTCGGAAGCGCGGATGCGCGAGATGTTTCACGCGGTCGACGCCGTGCTGCGCGAGAACAGCGAAGTTGGGGCGTATAACCAGACGATTTGAACCGTCCGTCATTGCGAGCGAAGCGAACCAATCCATAGCGCGCGCCGACAGGTGGATTGCTTCGCTGCGCTCGCAATGACGGCATAGTGATTACACGATGACTGCGACGGCACGACCCATCCTCCCCGACCTGCTGCGTCCCGGTCTGCGGCTCGTGTTCTGCGGCACTGCGGCGGGAACGGTCTCGGCGGCGCTCGGTTGCTACTACGCGCATCCGCAAAACCGGTTCTGGCGCACCTTGCATGAAGTCGGGCTGACGCCGCGACGGATGGCGCCGGCGGAGTACGCACAATTGCTCGACTCGGACATCGGGCTCACCGATCTCGCCAAATATGTGAGCGGCATGGATCGGCAGTTGCCGGCGGGAAGCCTCGGCGAGGAGGCGCGCGCGGCGCTGCGCCAACGCATCGAAGCCGCGCAGCCCGCCATCCTCGCTTTCACCAGCCTGACCGCCGGCCGCAGCTATCTCCGGCGAAACGCCGGCTTCGGGGAGCAGCCTGAGACGATCGGCGCGACGCGCCTCTGGGTGCTGCCGTCTCCGTCGCCAGCGGCGAACTGGAACTGGGACGCGAACAAGAGTCATTGGTGCGCGCTGGCTGAGGCGGCGCCCTCGAAGTAGCTTTGTCATTGCAAGGCGCAGCCGAAGCAATCCACACTGAGCTGCGGCGCCTGATCCAAGTCTGGATTGCTTCGCTGTCGCTCGCAATGACGACCGAACGCGACGTCCTACGGCTCTCCGGGCGGTTTGGCTCGCTTTCGTGGCGCCGCGCGCGACGGCGAGATTGTGAATTCAGCGAACATGCGGCCGTTGCGCAGTCGCGAAACCTGCAGCGCGGAATGAACGCGGCCGCCGCCTTGCGTTCCAACCGCTGCGGCGGGCGCATCGACTGCGCGGGACGCATGGGCTTTCGGCCCTTGCGTCGCGAGGCATTGATTGTAGGCGAACGCGTCCTCGTATTTTGCGCAGGCATCCTGCGCGCTGGCCGGCGTCGCGCACAGCAGCGCCGCGCCGAGCAGCGCCATCCGCAGCAGCTCACACACGCAGCGTCGCGCTGGTCTTCTTGCCGACCTCGCCGACGATTTTCGCAACGACGGCATCGATTTCCGCGTCCGTTAGCGTGCGCTCGCGCGGCTGCAGGGTCACCGCGATCGCGACGGATTTCTGTCCCGACGCTACGCCCGGCCCTTGATAGATGTCAAAAACTTCAGCCGATACGATCAGCGCGCGGTCCGCGCCGAGCGCGGCCTTGACGATGTCGCCGGCGCGCACGTCATTGGCGGCGATAAACGCCAGGTCGCGCTCCACCGGCATCAGTTCGGCGCGCTCCAGTTTCGGCTTCGCTTTGGTCGCGCGCGCCTTGGGCGGCGGCAGCGCTTCGAGGATGAGCTCAAAGCCGACGAGCGGCCCTTCGACGTCGAGCGCCTCGATCGCGTCGGGGTGCAATTGCCCGAACCATCCCGCGATGTTCTTTGGTCCGAACTGCAGCGTCGCGCATCGGCCGGGGTGCAGAAACGCAGGGCCGCCGGGCACGATCTGGACAGCGTTGAGCGAGACGCCGAGCGCCGCGAGAAGCGCCATGGCGTCGCTCTTGGCGTCGTAAAGATCGACCGCGCCGGCGCCGCCGGCCCAGGCGCGACCCCACCCGGACGCCTTCGCCATGCCGCGCCGGATCGAGGCGGCGGCGGTGCGCTGATCCTTGTCGCTATCGCCAAGGAATATCTGCCCGACCTCGAACAGGCCGACATCGCGAAGTCCGCGCCGCGCGTTGCGATCGGCGGCTGCGGCGAGGCCCGGAATGAGGCTGGGGCGCATGTCCGAGAGGTCGGCTGCGATTGGATTGGCCAGCGCGAGCGCCGGAGTCCCGCCGCCGAACAATTCCGCTTTGCCTTTGGCGATGAATGACCACGTCACCGCTTCGCGCAGGCCCAGAGCCGCGAGCGAGCGCTTGGCGAGGCGCGTGCGCTTCTGCAGCAGCGTCAACACCGCTTTCGGCGGGCCGGGATCGAGGCGCGGCAAGGGTTGCGCGGCGATGCGGCCGAGCCCTGCGATGCGGATGATTTGCTCGACGATATCAGCCTTGGTCGTGATGTCGGGCCGCCATGACGGCGGCGTCGCCTTGCCGGGCGCGAGGGCAAAGCCGAGCTTGCGGAGGATTGCTTCCCCCTCGGATTGCGCGATGTCGAGCCCGGTGAGGCGCCGGACCTCGCTGGCGGGGAAAACCAGCGTATGCGGCACGTGCGCGGGGTTGCCCGCGACGATCAGATGGGAGGCCTCGCCGCCGCAAAGGTCGAGCGCCATGCGCGTCGCCAGTTCCGCGCCGGGGGTGCAGAATTCCGGATCGACGCCGCGCTCGAAACGATAGCGCGCATCGGTGACGATGCCGAGCTTGCGCCCAGTGTGGGCGATATTGGCGGGATCCCACAGCGCGCTTTCGATCAGCACATTGCGCGTGTTCTCATCGCAGCCCGAATGCTCGCCGCCCATGACGCCAGCGATCGACTCGACGCCGTTGTCGTCCGCGATGACGACCATGCTTTCGTCGAGCGCATAGGTCTTGCCATCGAGCGCCACCACTTGTTCGCCGGTCCTGCCGCGGCGCACATGCAGCGCACCAAAAACCTTGTCGGCGTCGAACACGTGCAGCGGGCGGCCGCGATCGAAGGTGATGTAGTTGGTGATGTCGACGAGCGCGTTGATGGGCCGCAGGCCGATGGCGCGCAGGCGCTTTTGCATCCACGCGGGCGAGGCGCCATTCGTGACGCCGCGCACAAGCCGTAGCGCGAACGCCGGGCACAAATGCGCATCCGCCGCGGCGAAGTCCAGAGTGACTTTCGTCGGGCAATCGAAGCCGCCGGCAACCGCGGCGATGGGCGCATCTTTCAACGTGCCGAGGCCGGCGGCGACAAGATCGCGCGCGATGCCGTGGACGCCCGTGGCGTCGGGGCGATTGGGCGTCAGATTGATCTCGATCACCGGATCATCGAGCCCGGCATAGGCGGCGTAGCTCTGGCCGACCGGCGCGCCTTCCGGCAAGTCGATGATGCCGTCGTGATCGTCGGAAAGTTCGAGCTCGGCTTCCGAGCACAGCATCCCGTTCGACTCGACGCCGCGAATGACGCCCTTGGCGAGCGTCAGGTTCTTGCCGGGGATGAAAGTGCCCACCGGCGAGAACACGCCAAGCATTCCGGTGCGCGCATTGGGCGCGCCGCAGACCACCTGCACCGGCGCGCCCGAGCCAGCGTCGACGATGCACACGCGCAGCCGGTCGGCGTTGGGATGCTGCTTCGCCTCGATGACGCGCGCGACAACGAAGCCGGCGTATTTGGCGGCGGGGTCCTCGAGCCGTTCGACTTCGAGCCCGATGCGCGTCAACATTTCGACGATCTCGCCAAGCGAGGCCGATGTGTCGAGGTGATCCTTGAGCCAGGAGAGGGTGAATTTCATGGCGCTGCGCTCAACCCGCCCGCCAGCGTCGGGACATCGAGCGGCTTGAAGCCGTAGTGGTCGATCCAGCGCAGATCGCCGTCGAAGAAGTCGCGCAGGTCGGGCATGCCGTATTTCAGCATGGCGATGCGGTCGATGCCGATGCCCCAGGCAAAGCCCTGATGCACGTCGGGATCGATCCCGCAGTTGCGCAGCACGTTTTCGTGGACCATGCCGCAGCCGAGAATCTCCAGCCAGTCGTCGCCTTCGCCGAAGCGGATTTCGCCGCCCTGGCGGCGGCACTGGATGTCGACCTCGATCGAGGGCGAGGTGAAGGGAAAGAAGCTCGGCCGGAAGCGCATGTTCACGTGCGGCACTTCGAAGAACGCGCGGCAGAACTCCTCCAGCACCCATTTGAGCTGGCCGAGGTTGGCGCTGTCGTCGATGACGAGGCCTTCGATCTGATGGAACATCGGCGTATGCGTCTGGTCCGCGTCGCAGCGGTAGGTGCGCCCGGGGCAGATGACGCGGATCGGCGGCTTCTGCGTCAGCATCGTGCGCACCTGCACGGGGCTGGTGTGGGTGCGCAGCAGCTTGCGCTCGCCCGCAGCGTTGGGCGCGAAAAAGAATGTGTCGTGCATGTCGCGCGCGGGATGGCCGGGCGGGAAATTCAGTTTTGTGAAATTGTAGTCGTCGCTCTCGATATCGGGACCTTCGGCGATCGAAAATCCCATATCGGCGAAGATCGCGGTGACTTCGTCGAGCACCTGGCTGATGGGATGGATGCGGCCGGTCTCGATGCCGGCGCTGCGCGCGGGCAGGGTGACGTCGAGCGTTTCGGACTGGAGTTGCGCGTGGCGGGCAGCGGACTTAAGCACTGCGCGGCGCGCCGCGAGGGCTTCGGACACCGCATCCTTCAGCGCATTGATCGCGGCGCCCTGCGCCTTGCGCTCGTCAGGCGACATCTTGCCGAGCGTCGCCAAGAGAAGCGAGATCGCTCCTTTCTTGCCGACCGCGGCGACGCGGACGGACTCGAGCGCGGCTTCGTCAGGCGCGGCGACGATTGCGGCGAGGGTTTCGGAGCGGAGGGTGGCGAGGTCGGTCATGGCATGCTTTCAGCGGCGAATAACCCTTCGCCCGCCTGCGGCAGAAGGTGGCGCGCAGCGCCGGATGAGGGCGCTCCCGCACGAATTGCGGCGGCGGCCTCCCTCACCCCGGCCCTCTCCCGCATGCGGGAGAGGGGGATGCGAACTACGCCGCCTTGGGCAAATGCCCCTTGGCCTTCTCGACGATCGCGGCGAAGGCGGCGGGCTCGCTGATGGCGAGGTCCGATAGCACCTTGCGATCGACCTCGACGCCGGCGGTGATGAGCCCGGAGATGAAGCGGCTATAGGTGAGGCCGTGCTCGCGAACCGCGGCGTTGATGCGCTGGATCCACAAAGCGCGGAATTCGCGCTTGCGGTTCTTGCGGTCGCGGTAGGCGTATTGCATCGACTTTTCGACCGCCTGCTTGGCGATGCGAATCGTGTTCTTGCGGCGGCCAAAGAAGCCCTTGGCGGCGCGCAAAACTTTCTTGTGTTTGGCGTGGGACGTTACGCCGCGTTTGACGCGTGACATTCAGATCTCCTCAAAACTGGGCAAAAGGGGCGGGTGTTCAGCCGTTGGGCAGGAAGTACTTCTTGACGTTGTCGCCATCGGTCTTGAACAGCACATTTGTGCCACGCAGATTACGGATCTGCTTGTTGGTCCGCTTGATCATCCCGTGACGCTTGCCCGCCTGGGCGTAGGTCACTTTGCCGGTTCCGGTGATCTTGAAGCGCTTTTTCGCTCCGGCCTTGGTCTTCAGCTTGGGCATTTGGCTCTCCTCGAGGGTTGGCCCTCTTTTGGATTATCGGGCGTTGAAACGCCCGTTCGCGTCAAGATGAGCGAAAAGAACCGCCACGGCAGCCCTAACGGCCGGGCGGTTCAGGAATTGGGCGTCTTTAAGGGAAATGGGCCGGGGATGCAAGGGGTCTGGGGCGCGAAGCACGGCCCTGAACTCGGGTTAACGGGGCTATCGGAAGGTTGACGAGTCGGATTCAAGCGATGGATGCGTTGGAGGCATTCATGTTTGGGGACGACCGGCCGCGACTTCGCGTCCTTCTC
>Ga0075030_100003364_pt1 | contig 14537 bp, 12 predicted proteins | sample LitLauG_LLR_2012_FD_71393 | JGI IMG/M metagenome (GOLD analysis project Ga0075030, IMG submission 71393) | Freshwater sediment microbial communities from Pennsylvania, USA - Little Laurel Run_MetaG_LLR_2012 | ecosystem: Environmental > Aquatic > Freshwater > Creek > Sediment | place: USA... | reverse complement strand
AGCAAAAGTCAGCAGAAGAAGTTTAGACCTTGGAGGTCAGCATGAAGAAATTTATGGTAGCGGCAGCATGTCTCACACTCGCAGCGGGCGCAGTATACGCGGCGAAATTGAATAAGGAGCAAAAGCGCCTGGAAGAATGCGGCGTGGTGATGCAAGAAGTGCTCAACGTTCCAGACAACATTCCGCATGAGCTGCTGGAAAAGGCCGAGTGCGTCATCGTGATTCCTTCCGTCAGGAAACTGGCTCTGGGAATCGGCGCAGACTACGGGCGCGGAGCGATGGTTTGCCGCACGGGCGAGCATTTCCGCGGCCCCTGGGGAGCTCCAGCAATGTACGCTTTGGAAGGCGGCAGTGTCGGCTTCCAAATCGGTGGAGAAGCGACGGACCTGGTCCTGCTGGTCATGAATGACCGAGGGATGGAGTCCATTCTCAGCAGCAAGGTCAAGCTGGGCGCGGATGCTTCCATAGCCGGCGGACCCAAGGGACGTGATGCTTCCGCAGATACCGATGCCTGGATGCGCGCTGAAATTCTCAGCTATTCGCGTTCACGCGGTTTGTTTGCGGGCGTTTCGCTCGAAGGCTCCACGATTCGTCCGGATGACGAGGCCAGCGAACAGGTGTATGGCCACGCCATCAAGGCAAAGCAGATCGTAAGAGGCGAACATACAGGCGTGCCCGGCACAGGCCGCAATCTCGTTGACGTGCTGCAGAAGAGCGCACCGCACAACGAATCAGAGCAACACGTCGCTTCGAAGCAGTAGTTGAATGGCGGCCTGCTGAAGTTCCAATAATTACAGCGGGTTTGGATGCCCCACTCTTGGCGCACCTGTCGAGAGTGGGTTTTTGTTTTCAAACAAAGGAGGGAGACGAGCGCCGGGGCTCAGTCGTGCAGGACAACGCTCAGGAGCGAGCTGTTAATTTCAAGCCCATCGGTATTGTCAATGAAGCCCAGTTTCTTGAATTTGTTCATGAAGAGATTCACGCGGGAGCGTGTGGTGCCGATCATTTCCGCCAGCGTTTCCTGCGAAATCTTGGGAAGAATTTTCTGGGGTTCGTCTTTCTTGCCGTAGCGGGCCAGCAAAAGAAGCGTCCGAGCGAGGCGCTTTTCGGTGGAGTTAAAAAGCTGATCGATTAAGTCCTCTTCGATCCGGATATTCCTGGAAAGCATGTAGGTGATGAAGCGGTCGGAGAAGGAATGTTCGGCATGGAGGACGCGAATCATCTCCTCCCTATCAATCACCAGCACGGTGGTTTGTGCGGTGCTGGTGGCGGACCCCATTCGAATGGGCTGACCTGCGAGACAGCCTTCGCCAAAGAAATCGCCGGGCCTGAGATTGGCCAAGACCGCTTCTTTGCCACTCTCATTGACTACGGAGAGCTTTACGCCTCCCTGCTGGATGTACATGACGTGCGTAGCGGGATCCCCTTGCCCGAAAATGGCTGCTTTCTTGGGATATTCAACAACTTTTCGCTGGATGCCGGCAGAATCGAGGAAGGTCTGCGCGTCAAAAGTGAGCGGCAGAGCCGACTCGGATTTTCGGTTCAATGCAGGCTTTGGCATGATTCGTAGCATTCACTCTAGCACCGTGCCGCGTGCGGGCAAACAAGATAAGCGTTTAAGAATAGATGCTATCTACATGCGTTATCGGACGGCTGTTCAAAACAGAACAGGCGCCCTTTTCTTACAGGTCTTACAGGCAAAAGGCAGGCATGGAGAACCTCCGTCAAAGCTGCACGTATTCGACCGAAATGGTATGTGGCCGTCTCCGGCCAATAGAAAGCCTGGATTTTCACCACAAGTGTGTTTTAGCGGACATCGCTTTCACGGAAGTCTCTGCATACTCCTTGCAGGCCAAGGAATCCGAGTCGGAGCCCTTGAGCCGGGAGGAAGAAGAAATGCAACGTGGATATCAATATTTGTTCAGTTTCTTTGTCTTAAGCGCAGCCCTTGCTGCGCCATCGGCAATCCGTGCAGCGACCCAGCCGCAGGACAATGGACGACAAGAAGAAGGCCATCGAGACGACAAGGACCGTAACCGCGTCTATGACCGAGACCACAAGGACTATCACAACTGGGATGACAACGAAGACCGTTCTTACCGCGTCTATCTTGGCGAGAGGCACCGTGAGTATCACCCGTTTGTGGAAATCAGAGTGAAAGAGCAAAGGGCGTATTGGAACTGGCGCCACCGTCATCCGGACCACGATCACGACGGACGCTAGCCACTAAGTGGCGGCACCGGGAGCGCGGCAGCAATGGAGCGCTCCCAGAAACCGCAAGCACTCTGGCAGCGGATGCGCCAGGCAAACAAAATACAAACATGTTCCTAAACGGACAGATATGCTTGGCTAAGGCCGCTAATATAGGGTTCGTGGGAGAAGCAAAAAGACCAAAGCGAAAAGTAAAATTCAAGCTTTAGACTGAACCCGCGAAAAACTCAGGTTGCACTTCGTTCCACAGTGTCGCGAGGCTCTCGGATCAACACAGAAAGAAGAGTCAACCATCTGTGAGAACGGGTGTCTGCGTTCGAAAGGATTTGGTGCGTAGATCATGCCTTTAATTCAACTCTTGATGGTTCTGATTGCCGTTGGAGTGCTGCTGTGGCTGGTGAATCGTTTTGTCCCCATGGCCGGGAGTATTAAGTCGATTTTGAACGCCGTCGTGGTTATTGGCACCGTGTTGTGGCTTCTGAATGTAACTGGACTGTTTCATTCACTCTCGCGTATCCGGATTGGGTGAAGTCGCCGGATCGATTCATTTGAAAAGGAGAAAAAGGCAATGCTCGGAACAATTTTGATTGTGATGTTGATCTTGGCACTTTTGGGAGCGATGCCGCGATGGCAGCACAGCCGGCAGTGGGGTTATGTTCCGTCGGGAGGCGTGGGTCTCGCACTCGTCATCGTCGTGATTCTTGTACTACTTGGACAAATTTAGAAATTTCACGGGCGGCCCAACACCGTTCTTCAAAAGACAGTGAAGGAAGCGAAGAAACTTGTTTATGAACTCAGGAAACCGAAATAGGACGCGCTTCACTCAAAGTGCTGCTTTTATTGGCCGGGGGCTTTGGGGCATCCGCTTGGCAACGATCGTTTTCAGTCTGTTGCTGTGCGCCGGCGTCTCAAAAGCTTATTCGGTGCTAACGCACGAGGAGATCGTGGACCTGGTTTGGACGGATGAGTTGCGGCCACTCTTGCTCCAGCGATTTCCAGCGCTGACGGAAGAGCAGCTCAAGGAGGCGCACGGTTACGCATACGGCGGAGCCGTTATCCAGGACCTTGGCTACTACCCCTTTGGCAGCGTCGAATTCAGCAATTTGGTGCACTACGTTCGCAGCGGTGATTTCGTTCGCGAATTGCTAGCGCAAAGTCAGGATGCGAACGAATACGCGTTTGCCTTGGGTGCGCTGGCGCACTATGCTTCGGATATTGCCGGCCATCCAGCGGTCAACCAGTCTGTTTCGATCCAATATCCCAAGCTGCGTGCAAAGTTTGGCAACTCCGTGAGGTACGCGGAGGACCACGTCGCGCACCTGAAGACGGAATTCGGATTTGACATGGTGCAAGTGGCGAAGAATCGCTACGCGTCGCAGCAGTATCACGATTTCATCGGATTTCAGGTGTCCAAGCCGCTGCTGGAGCGGACCTTCCCGATCGTTTACGGAGTGGAGTTGAAGGACGTGCTGACACACGAGGATCTCGCCGTCGGTTCCTATCGCTTTGCGGTGAGCCGGATGATTCCGCAGATGACGCAGATCGCGCTGCGGACGCACAAGAAGGACATCATGAAGGAGAGGCCCGATCTCGCGAAGAGGAAATTTCTCTACCGCTTGTCGCGCTCCGAATACGAAAAAGAATGGGGGAAGGACTATGCGAAACCGGATTTCGGAACGCGCGTGTGGTCCGTGGTGCTCCGATACATGCCGAAGATAGGCCCGTTTAAGGCGCTGGCGTTCAACAATCCCACGCCGCAGACGGAAGACTTGTATTTCAAGAGCATCAACACGACCGTCGACCAATACCGCGTCTACCTGCGGCAGGTAGGTGCCGGTTCACTGGAACTTGCCAACTGTGATTTCGACACGGGCAAAGAAACTAAGGCGGCGGAATACTCGTTGACGGACGACACTTATGCCAAGTTGTTGGGGCAGCTGGCGGGGCGAAAGTTTGACCTGACTTCGACCGAGCTGCGGACCAATATCTTGGATTTCTATTCCGATCTGTCTCTTCCGCTGGAGACGAAAAAGAACGATGCACGCTGGCAGAACGTGCTGGCGTCGCTCGACCAGTTGAAACTGATGGCCCCGCCCCCGATTCTCGCTGCCAACCCTGCAAAGTGAAGCGATCAGGGAACTGGGAAACTAAATGACTTGTCAGAGGCAAGGATCCAGACTTCGACAACTTTGGTCCTGCGGGTCTTCTCCGTGTCGGAAATATCGGGCATTGGGGAATACGGACTGACCTCGATCGAAATGGAAATGGCGTTAGAGCCGCTTGGCGCCTTGGCGTGTAGGATGTGGTAGCTCTTTACCGGTCCGTAGTAGCCTTGGGGTCCCCAGTCGGCGAGAAAATCCTTCATGGCGTAGGTTGGCCCGGGCTTCCAGAGCTGGTAAGCCTTGGCGGTGTCGCCCGAGACCAGTGCGTCAAAGAAACGTTCGGTGGCTTTCTTTTCCGGATAGTAGCGGAACGTGTACCACAGCGCCGCAATCGCGATCACCGCAAGCGCCGCGACGGTGAAAGCCATGGCCCGGGATCGATCTGGTTTATAGGCAGGTGGATCAATGAGTGACATTCAGTAGTCTCCTGCCCCGCGAGCGTCGGAATCAAACTTGCTATTGTAACGGCGGCATCCCTGAGCCGTTCAGCAACACTGAAATTTTAACAGAGTTGATGCGTTCCAGTAAGAGGCGTCGGAGTGTGGACGGGGGATCGGCATCTGCGAGCTACGAATTCTGATGCTGCGATAAGTTAGATTTCGCTGGCGCCGCGGGAGCCGTTCAACAACAACAAGGCCCTGGCGATTCGCTCCGCTGGTTCTCCCTCTGGGTTTGTTTGCGGGCGATTGAACAGTTTCTTGTGTATAATCCGGCTCAATTCCTTTTGGATAGGTGGCCATTGACTTCAGTGCAAACTCCAAACCTATGGGTTCCGGTCTGTTGTGAGCGCGTCATGCGCTATAACCTGTTCCTTCAAAAGGACGGCGCTGCTTACGGTTCGCTCGTCTGCACGGTCTGCAGCAAAAACGTTACGTTTGAGCTGGAGCATCTCGCCGACTTGAGCGCCTACGGTGAAGGGGCGCGCGTGCTCAACATGCTGGGCTCTCCCAAGCCGCCCACTGCTTTGCGGCAAACTGCGGCTGGGGAAGCCGCTGCGAACGATCAAACCTTGTGATCTGGAACGCCGTTTCCTGAGGCGCGGGCTCACCCATGATCGGCCAGACCATCTCTCACTTTCGCATCTTGGAGAAACTCGGTGCTGGCGGAATGGGTGTGGTCTACAAGGCCCAGGACACACGCCTCGATCGCACCGTCGCCCTTAAATTTCTTCCCGATGGCTCCTCGCAGGACTCCCATGCCTTGGAACGCTTTCGCCGCGAAGCGCACGCCGCTTCCGCCCTCAACCATGCCGGGATCTGCACCATCTACGACATCGGCGAGCAGGATCACCGGCCTTTCATTGCCATGGAATTCATCGATGGCGAAACTTTGCGCCAGCATATCCATGGCCAGCCTCTTCCACTTGCGGAGATCCTCGAACTCGGGATTCAAATTGCCGACGCCCTCGACGTCGCCCATGCCGAAGGCATCATCCATCGGGACATCAAGCCCTCCAATGTGTTTGTCACCAAACGCGGACAAGCCAAAGTCCTCGATTTCGGTTTGGCCAAACTTGTTCCCAAGGATTTCCTCCAACTCAATCCGGAGTCCACTCCTTCCACGGGGCCTCAGGATTCCGTCTCCGTTGTCGGCATCATTAGCGGCACTCCCGCCTACATGTCGCCGGAGCAAGTTCGCGGCGATGATCTGGACTTGCGCACGGACATCTTTGCTCTCGGCCTGCTGCTCTACGAAATGGCCACGGGGCGCCAGGCCTTCAGCGGCAAGACCGGCGGCGCGGTGATCGAAGCCATCCTCACGCGCTCTCCCCACGCCGTGCGGACTTTGAATCCTCGGATTCCTGCGCCCTTGGAAGAAATCATCACCAAGTGTCTTGAGAAGGACAGAAACCTTCGCTACGCAAGCGCGGCCGCCGTCCGTTCCGATTTGCAGCAACTCAAACGCATCTCCGAATCCGGCCAGATCATGACTTCCACCGTGCCGGCGATGCAAACGCCGCCTAGCCTTTCTCGCACCGCCTGGAAAGCGCTGGCTGGCGGTGCCGTGCTCCTCGTCGTTGTTCTCGCTGTCGCCGCCCGCTTTTACAACACGCGACGCGCCCCGGCTCTGACGCAGACCGACACCGTCGTGCTCGTGGGATTCACCAACAATACTGGCGATCCCATCTTCGACGACACCCTTCGCCAGGGTCTGGCTGCTCAGCTCCAGCAATCTCCTTTCTTAAGCCTCGTCTCCGAGCAGCGCATCCAGCAAACTTTGCGCCTTATGGGGCGCCCGACGGACATTAAGCTTTCTCCCTCCATTGCTGGAGAGCTCTGCCAGCGCGCCGGCAGCAAAGCCTACCTCACTGGTTCCATCTCCGGCATGGGCAGCACGTACGTCATCGGAGTCAGCGCGGTGAATTGTCAGACCGGCGACTCCCTCGCTCAGGAACAGGTCACCGCCAACGGCAAAGAAAACGTTTTGAAGGCGCTTGGGACCGCTTCCACCCAGCTGCGCGAAAAGCTCGGCGAGTCTCTCAAGACCGTTCAGAAACTCGATACTCCCATCGACCAAGCCACCACGCCTTCTCTCGAAGCTCTCCAAGCCTACAGCTTGGGGCGAAAAACCTTGATGGGAAAGGGTGACTACAGCGGGGCGGTGCCGTTGTTCGAGCATTCCATCCAGTTGGATCCCAATTTCGCCATGGCTTATGCCTTGCTGGGCACCACCTATCACAACCTCGGAGAAAAAATCTTATCGGCGGAAAACACAAGAAAGGCCTACGATCTTCGCTCTCGCGTCAGTGAATGGGAGAAGTTCTACATCGAGTCCCACTACCATCACTTTGTCACGGGCGACATGGAGAAGGCCCGCGAGGCTTATACGCTCTGGGCGCAAATCTATCCGCGCGAGGCGGTGCCGCCTAACAATCTCGGCGTCGTCTTGCAGACCCTCGGCCAGTTCGACAACTCTCTCGCGGAGTTTCACGAGGCACTCCGCTTGGGTCCCTCGGAAGGCATCCATTTCGGCAATCTCGTTCTTGCTAACATTCATTTGAATCGTCTTGCTGATTCACGCGCCATCGCCGATGAAGCTCTGGCAAAAAATCTCGATTCTGCCGATCTTCGTATCTATCTTTATCAGCTCGCCTTCTTGAAACACGATTTGCCCGGCATGGCCGAACAGGTATCCTGGTCTTCCGGTAAGCCGGGCGCAGAAAGCGTCATGCTCTGTCTGGAGGCGGGGACGGCGGCCTTTTCCGGCAAGCTGGCCGCCGCTCGCGATTTCTCCCGCCAGTCCGCGGCTGCGGCCGGCCGTGCCGGCGAAAAAGAGGTGGCCGCTGGCTGCGAAGCGGCTGCCGCGCTCTGGGAGTCCCTGTATGGAAACGCTTCAACGGCACGGCAACACGCGTCTAGCACGCTGGCTCAATCCAATGGCCGCGATGCCCAGTATGCCGCGGCTCTGGCGCTTGCCTTCATTGGCGATTCCGCCCGCGGCGGTGCGCTCGCCGATGATTTAGAGAGGCGCTTCCCCGAAGACACCCTTGTCCGCTTCAATTACCTTCCAACTCTTCGCGCCCAGTTTGCCCTCAATTCTCCGAATAATGCCGCAAGAGCCCTTGAGGCACTTGCAGTAGCTTCACCGTACGAACTGGGCATTCCAGGGAACACCACTTTCTGGCCCAACCTTTATCCTATTTATGTTCGCGGACAGGCTCTTCTCGCTGCCCATCAGGGAACCCAGGCCGCCGCCGAGTTTCAGAAAATCCTCGATTGGCCCGGCGTCGTTGTCAACGAGCCCATCGGAGCCCTCGCCAAACTCGGCCTCGCCCGCTCCTACGCGGCGCAAAAGGATGGCAATAAGGCCCGCGCCGCGTATCGGGATTTTCTTGCACTCTGGAGGGATGCCGACCCCGCCGTCCCCATCCTCCTCGCCGCTGAGTCTGAGTACGCGAAGTTGATATAGCGGTCTGATCGCTGCACAGTGATTGCGGAGTTGCATTGCGGAGGGTTATGCCAGCCTGCGGGCTGGGAAGTGCGGGTTTAGCCTTCGAGGGCGCCGCCGGCACCGGCCGGCAATTCGATTTGGTATTTTGTGCGAGCCTTTTCAGCATGCTGTTCGAGGGCGAGTTCGATCAGCTTGTCGATGAGTTCGCGGAAGGGGAGGCCGCTGGCTTCCCACATTTTCGGGAACATGCTGATGGAAGTGAAACCAGGGATAGTGTTCACTTCGTTCAAATAGATTTTGCCGCCTGCTTTTTCCAGGAAGAAATCGACGCGTGCCATGCCGCTGAGTTCGAGCGCGCGAAATGCGTCCACCGCATACTTCTGAATTTTCTTCACTTGTGATGGCTTCAGCTCTGCGGGGATCAGTATTTTCGAGCCTTCTTCGAGATATTTCGCTGCGTAATCGTAGAATTCTCGGTGCGGCACGATTTCGCCTGGGACTGAGGCTTTTGGATCGTGATTGCCCAGCACGGAAACTTCGATTTCGCGCGCGACGACACATTGCTCGACAAGAATCTTCATCGCGAATTCCGCTGCAAGATTCAGAGCAGGCGCCAGTTCCTCGCGTGAGTGCGCCTTGGTCATGCCGACAGAAGAGCCTAGCGTCGCTGGCTTTACGAAAACTGGGTATGCAAACTTTTCTTCAATTGCGCTCTGAATTTCTTGCGGCCTGCTCTCCCACTCGTGGCGATGAACGGTGATCCACGGCACGACGGGAATTTTCGCCACTTGCAGCAAGCGTTTGGCGACATCCTTGTCCATGCCGATGGCGGATCCGAGGACACCGGCACCAACGAACGGCAAGCCGGCGAGATCAAGCAAGCCTTGAATCGTTCCGTCTTCGCCGAACGTGCCGTGCATCACCGGGAACACGACGTCGATGCGCTGGCCACCGCCGCTCCCGTCCAGCTTCACCAGGGCGGCGTCGGTGGGGTCAGCGGTCATCATCACGCGTTGGCCGCCCTTCAGGACTTCAGGGAGCATTTTTTGCGCGGCGCTACCGATCAGCCAGTGGCCTTCTTTCGAGATGCCGATGGGCACGGTTTCGTACTTATCGGGATCAAGGCCGCGAATGACGGATGCGGCTGAGGCGAGAGACACTTCGTGTTCGCCGGAGCGGCCGCCGAATAGGATGCCGACGCGGAGTCTTTTCTTGTCAGGGCTCATGGGAGTCTTTGGTTGTCAGTTTTTAGTTATAAGTGAAAAGAGAGGAATGGTGGAGCGGTTGTTTCTTCGCGCGTTCTGAACTGACAACGGAGGCGGAGCGTCCAAGAGACGCGGCCCGCCTCAGAAGGCGACCCCTATAGGCTGCGACTCTAGGGCTACATTTTTGCTGGCGCGGCTACGGGCATCTTCTTGGTTTGTGGGATGGGGAGTTTGCCATCGGCGGCGCCGGTCAACGCGACGAATTGCGGATCTTCGCGCAGGGAAGCGAAGACCGCGTCAACGCGGGCTTCCATCATCTCCTTGGAACGCACCGCTTCGTAGCGCTCATATTGGAAGAAGTGGCGCTTGAGCAGGTCCAGTGCTTTTTGTTTCTGGCCGAGCTGGGCATAGATGGCTGCCAGATTGTAGGAAGCGGGAAGCATCGCTTCATTTTCCGTGGCGATTTTCAGGGCTTCATCGCCATGGCCGTTGCCGGCGAGAAAGGCGGCAGCGAAAACGAGGTTGTATGGATCGCTCGGATCGATCTTGGTGGCTTCGCGCGTGTAGTAGTCGGCTTTCGCAGTGTCGCCTTCGGAGTTCCAGTAGACAGCGAGATTGCGATAGGCGAGCGCGAGCGGGTATTCGCGGACCGAATCTTCCATGAGATGCAAGCCCTTAAGAAACTCGCCCTGGTGAATCGTCATTTTGCCCAGGCCGTGCAGCGCCACGGCGCGGGAAAGCGGATCGGCGGGCATGTCGAGAATCGCTTGGAAAGTCAGGCGCGCTTTGTCCCAATCGCCGAGGTGATGGCGATAGAGTTCACCGAGGTAGCGCAACGGCGCGGGATCGGCAGGATCCATGCGGCGAGCTTCGCCATAGAGACGCTCCGCATTTTCGTATTTTTCGTTCATCTCCGCTGCAAGGCCGCGCTTCATGACGGATTCGATCCGGGCGCTCTGGGCGCGCTCCATGACCGGCGCTTCAAAGAGTTTCACCGAAGCATCCACGCCGAGTTTTTTCAATTCTTTCGCGGCGTCTTTTGCCTTGCCGGGGAAGAGGCACTTTTCATCGAGCACGGAGCGATAAAGTGGAATCGCGCCGTCCTTGTCACCGGACTTGGCTTTTTCTTTCGCGGCTTTGAGCTGTTGCTTGATGTTGTCTTCGCGCTGCTTCATTTCCGATTCGACGAGCTTCTCGACCGAGTTGACTTTGAGGAATCCATTGTCGTTCTGAATTTTGTTGATAATGGTACCGTCGGATTTCGCGAGGACGACAACAGGGAGTTTGTCGCCGCTGAGGAACTTCTGGCCCAAAGAGGTACCGGCATCCGCGACGCCCATGGTGACGCACTGAGAAGCGTACAGAGAGAGGCTACGCGAGTTGCGCAGGCTGGAGCGCTGAAACTCCTGAGCGGAGGAAGGGAACCAATACACGACGAGTCCTCCTGCGCTGGGACTCTCCTCCGGCTTGACCAGCTTCCAGGGAACTTGGTAGACCTGTTCATCGCCCATGCCGCCACCGGTGCCGCCGCTTCTCATGCCTCCCGTTCCGCCCCCTCCACCTCCACCGCAAGTGGCCCAGTCTGGGACAGGCAACAACAGAAGAACCATGAACAGAGCAGTCAGGCGGGAAATCTGGATTCTCATTTCGTTCTCCTCAGTCCCATGACAAAGTCGCGATGATTTTGCCGGCTCTCGCACCGGGAGGAGCCGCACTTCGCTTGCTTGTGATGCGTGTTAGGTGCACAAACGCTGCATGGCCTAGTACGGCACAGCAGGGCGGTTCAAGCATATAGTGGAGACCGCTGGTCCGACGAAGATATTCCGCGCAGCCTAGGGTTCCAGGCGACGACAGATCAGAGCAGGAGGAAGATGAGAGAGATTCGTCCGTTCAGTTGAGTGAGCAGAGAACATCATCGTAGTAATTGATAAGCGCGCGGCGAGGTTTGTCTTTGAGACCTTTGAGGGAGATCTTCCGTTCATAAGTTGTGTTTCCGACCAAGCCCACGCGTCCGAAGAAAACGATGCGTCCGTCGGCTAGTTCCAGGTAGACGGGAACGGGCATCTGAAATTTGGCATCGACGCCGGTCTGAGTGAGTTTTAAGTTCAAAACAATCGCGCCGCTGGCATCGGTTTCAAAGGACGCGTTGTCGAGATGGTAGCTCGGCAAGGCGGTCCCATAAACGTATTCGTCAAAGAACCAATTCATGGAGCTGTTGCCCATACTCTTGATCTGATCGGGAATGTTTTTTTCGACCACGGCCTTGAAATCTTCTGTAGATGCAGATTTTCCGCTATAGGTGGTGACAAAGTCCCTCATCATCAACTTGAAGCGCTGGTCACCGGTCTGGCGGTCCCACATCATCATGCGGAGCATGTGGAGAATAAAGGCGCCTTTGGGATAGATCAGGTCGCGAGCAATGCTACCGGTGCGGCTGTTGTTAAGGCGGTAGCCCATGGTGACGGGCCCCACATCGATGGGACGAAACCCAAATCTGTTTTTTTCCACGATGGACTTGCGCTCGGAGTTCCAAAAATTGATGAATTCCTTGTCGCCCTGTTTTCCATAGGCCATTTGAAGTACGAGCGAAGCCGAGAAATCAGAAAACCCTTCATCCATCCACTCATCACGATAGGAATGGAAATGGACCGTATGACCCCACCATTGATGGGCGACTTCGTGGGGAGTGACTTCTTTCCAGTAGATGTTGTCGCCGTAGTCGAGACCAAGCCAGTGGCGCACGCCTCCATCATAGAAGGAACAGATCGGCAGCCAGACCAAGCCTGGCCATGATTGACCGTAGTCGCAAGCCGTCTGCTGCGTAATGTTCAATCGCTTGATTCCCAAAGGCCCGAAATAATCGGTGTAAAGAGTAACTGAAGCCTGTGCCTCGCTGAGGGGCTGCTTCATCATGCTGATTGTGCTCAAGTTGCCGACCAGCGCAGTGTCTTTGATCCCAGAGACCCAATCGGGAGCTTCCTCGTTGGCGTAGGTTGCAATCAACATCTCGGGAGAAGTCAACTTGGCGTCTTCCTCCTTCATTCTTCCAAATTGAAAGCCAGCCGACTCCTGAACCGTTTCACTCTTCCACACCGTAACACTCTGACCGCCTTCGACCGCTTCGCTGATGAGGCTGCCGGTGGCGGCCATTTTCATGCCTTTGGGAATGCGGAAGGTTAGATCATATCGGGATTCATCACTCTCAGGGTTGCTTGGATACCAGTCGTCGCGAGCAATCGGGTAGTAGTTTCCGTTCCCCTCATTTATCACGGCTTCTTTGCCGGCATAGGTGGTAGTAATTTCATGTTTTTCGCCATGCGAGAGCGCTTTTGGCAAAATCAAGTAAAACTGAGGATCGTCGTCCTTGTCTTCTTGAATGAAAGAGAGCGGCTGGCCGTTCTGGTCGGTGACGCTCTGGACGCGCAAGGTTCGATACAGATTGAACGGAATGACGCGCAATCCCGAACCGTGACTGACAAATGTGGTGGTTGCTTTGCCCGAAAGGAACGCGTTCTTCTCGACGGTGGCGTCGAGTTGTTGGTGTTCGATGTGAATGGATGAGTTCCGCGCAGCTCCTGGGCCGAGCTTCTGCCTGTATTCCTTTGAGATGGGGAACGATGCCCACGCTCCTACCTTGTCTTCCCCGTACGTGCGCAACTCAACTTCTTCAGTTTCCGCGCCGAAGGCGCCATGAGGATCGATTTGAAAAAGGATCTTATCGTCGTAATTCTTGCCGTGAACGAAAGCGACAAACAATCCGCTGAGTTCTCCCCGCAGAATGTCCTGCAGGACACGGGCGCTCAAATTGTAGTGAAGCTTTTTCTTCGTGACATGCTGACTGTCATGCAGAAGGTTGGCATCGCAGCCGCCGGAGGCGGGAGCAGCCGATTTCTTGATTTCATCGTAAGTGGAATCCGTGAACCGAAGCACCAAGCGTTCGAAGTGTTCCTTAAATTCGTCGCCCTTGGTCAGAAGTTTGAGACTGGCGCGTTCGGTGGGTTGCGGAGGAGTCAGAAACATATCGCCGTCTCCGGCGAACACTGCCCCGGTCACAACACCCTGCACGGGTAATACAAAACAAACGGTCCCCGAATGCAGAACAAAAGTCGCCGCGTCTCGCTTTAGCTCCAGGTCTTTGACAGAAAACGCTTCCCCGGCCAAACCGACATTGCGGATCTGCAGGTAGGTCGGGTCAGAATTAGGCGGCGACGGCTGCGAGGTTTGACCGAAGCACGGTAGCGCCGCTGCCAGAATGCACACCAGTAGACATCCGTGCAACGAGCACTTTTGAATGAACATTTGGCCTCCGAGGGAATTGGTTCGATTCTCCACGGATTTGCATAAAAAGCAAGTACAGCGGGAAGTTCGTCTGAAGATGATAACTACCGGTGAGTAGCGAGTTCGGACAATGCGGTTACAGGATTTTCTGGCCGAGGCCGGAGAGAACTAGCTCTACGCCGAGGAGCGCGGTGCGATTGTGTTCATCGAGGATGGGATTGATCTCGACGACTTCGAGGGAAACCATGGACTCGGTGTCGGCGATCATTTCCATCGCGAGATGGGCCTCGCGGTAAGTGACGCCGCCGCGGACGGGAGTACCGACGCCGGGAGCATCGGCGGGGTCGACAAAATCCATATCGAGGCTGACGGCCACGCCGGCGGTGTCGTCCATGGCGTATTTAAGGGCGTCGGACATGACTTCGCGCATGCCGCGCTCATCAATGTCGCGCATGGTGAAGACGTGGACGCCGGCCTTCTTGACGATCTTGCGCTCCTGGGCGTCGAGATCGCGGGCACCGACGATGACGATGTTGCCGGGCTCGGCTTTGGGCTTGAAACCGAGAAGGTCGACGAGTTCGGGGGCGCCGTAGCCCATGATGGCGGCGAGCGGCATCCCGTGAACGTTGCCCGAAGGAGAAGACTCAGGAGTGTTCATGTCGCCGTGAGCGTCGAGCCAGAGGTAGCCGATTTGTTTTTTGTCTTTGCGGAAATAATTGGCAACGCCGGCGGCTACGCCCACGGCGATGGAGTGGTCACCGCCTAGCAGAAGCGGAAGAAAGCCTTCAGT
>Ga0075030_100003363_pt1 | contig 14537 bp, 16 predicted proteins | sample LitLauG_LLR_2012_FD_71393 | JGI IMG/M metagenome (GOLD analysis project Ga0075030, IMG submission 71393) | Freshwater sediment microbial communities from Pennsylvania, USA - Little Laurel Run_MetaG_LLR_2012 | ecosystem: Environmental > Aquatic > Freshwater > Creek > Sediment | place: USA... | reverse complement strand
TCTGCTTCTTGAGAATCTGTGATTTCTGCTTCTTGAGAATCTGTGATTTCTGCTTCTTGAGAATCTGTGATTTCTGCTTCTTGAGAATCTGTGATTTCTGCTTCTTGAGAATCTGTGATTACATGGTTTATGTTACTACCAACGCCTTCGATCCAAAAAGATGTATCACTTTTTCCATTGTCATTGAATTTACCACTTAGTGAACTGTCTGAACTAAAACCAGAAAGCAGAGCAGAGTATGTAATAAGACTTAGTTTGGGCTTTACTACAAGTTTTTTTGATTGCATCTACGACTCTCTTATCCTCCCAACTGTTCATGGTTGTACGGTCAATCACTTCTTGACCTAGAAAGACCTTTTTTATCTGCGTGAAATAAGGCCCTGAGAAACTTTTTTCCGCAACTGAAGTGAGGATTGTTGGCACGTTAAAGATTTTAGCGGCCTTTGCAAGACCTTCTGCGTTGTTGATCAATGTCTGACCATCGATTGATTTTACAGCAAATGCCATCTGCGGCTGAAAATCAATCAGGACAAGAACACAATTTTTTGGATCTAGTAAGCTGTGAATTCGGTTGTCGATGTTTGTCATTGATGTAAATATAATATTCTTGTATTTATTTATGGAAGTTACTGCAAGGTAACATACTGAGTTTTTGGTTTCTGAAATAGTTTCAATTATTTTTTAGATAATAATTTACTTTACATTTTGTAGCAATGAAAGTCATGCAAATCAAAAATAAAAAAATGGGTTCCACTATAGTTCAGACTATTTCGTAAATACTTGCTGTAACATATCGTTGGTTTGTTGAATTACTGCACTTGAGGTTTTGAGTTAGCGGGAACCAGTAGCAGCTTTTTCTATGAATTCAGCCACAGCCTTTGGTTGTGACATATAGATAGCATGGCTGCCAGCCACTTCAACAACTGTTGCACCAATGTGCTTGGCCATTTGACGTTGAGCATCTGGTGGAATCATCTTATCGTCTGTTGCAACAAGGTACCAAGCTGGTTTATCTTTCCATGCTGCCTTGGTGATATTGCCATTCAACGCGTCAATCCCCCATGGCACCTGTGAATCAGCCATGAAAGCGGCCTTTTGTGGAGGAAGATCGGCCGCGAAAGATGCAGCAAACTTCTGTTTATCAAGAGACAGAAAACCGTTTTGTGGCGGTAGGATAGGCGGCATAGGTCCTCCTGGTGGGAAGGTAGCTATGAGCGAGGCAACTGATTCTCCCGCGTCTGGTGCAAAAGCCGTGACATAAACCAGACCAACAACTTTCGGGTCGTTACCCGCTTCTGTTATGACGGCTCCGCCATAAGAATGACCAACTAGAATCACGGATTTGTTCTGGGCATCAATTACAGCCTGTGTCGTAGCTACATCACCAGTGAGCGAGATTGTCGGATTCTGGACTATGCTTACATTGTAACCATCGTTCTTTAGGATCTGATAAACGCTCTCCCAGCCAGAACCATCCACGAAACCGCCGTGGACAAGAATGATAGCAGGTTTAATCAAAACTGAATTACTTTGATTTGCATTCATATTTTGTGTTATATTTTTTCCAAAAGAAATACTTTGTGTAGTTGCTCCTGATGTCACATTGTTAGTAGCTTGTTGGCCTCGTTGTGATGTAGAAAGTGAAGATTGTAATTCACTCCACTCACCTGGTGAACACATGTGATTACCGCAGATTTTGGTATTACCACTTAATACAGTAATAGGATTATCATTGAGGTAAGAAAAGTCTCTTTGTGTCAATGCATTTGCCTCTTGTGATGAAATAACAATTGTAGTAGCAAACAAAACTGTTACAATAAGTAATAGCATGGGTTTTCTTGAAAAAATCGATGAGATGTATTCCAAGAAGGGCATTTGTGTTTCTTTTGATGGAGTCATTACTACAGAATTTAACACGTCGATATTATTAAATTTGCAAGTTACCAAAAGGTAATATCTTAAATCATTTTATAACTTTATAATTTGTTGTTTTTTACTACCTAACATCTATGAGTTATAAATTATAAAGTGATTTTATGGAAGACGTGCTAACTTTTAGTAACTAGTCTTCTAATAATACATCTCTGTTTTCAGGAATCTGAGTTTTATCTGTAAAACAAATTTTAGTAATCATACACAGAAGATAATCTTGTTTTGGATCCAAGAAGACTTTCCGTATTACGCGGTTTTCTATGTTCGAAAGTTATTGTAGGTTTAAAGACTGTAGAAAACTCAATCATCTCAGTTATAATAGATTCCAAGGCAATTCCTTTTTTAGTCAAATTGTATTCTACTTCAAGAGGTTTATTCTTCGTGATCTTTCGTTCAATTAACCCATATCCTTCTAATTCCTTCAACCTAATTGATAGTGTCTTTGTATTCATCCCCTCAATTGAATGCAAGAACTGATTGAATTTTTTTTGTTTTAGAAATAACATATTTTGAATTATATTTATTGCATATTTTTGTCCAAATAATTTTAGGCTATCATCAATAAGATAGGTTTTCATTGCCAACTCATCATTGAATGCACTCATTTTTCATTACTCCAATCTTGGACTACTGATTGTACCTTGTCATTTAATGAGACTTTTCCATCAATGACAAAGTATACTGCCATACATCTTTGTATGATATAACTCGGATCATCATATTCACCTAAGGAAAAGTATGCTAGGCAATCTATTTTTCCCTTGAATCGGTCTTGTTCTTTGATTACTTGAATCATAGACAATTAATATCAAGTAAATTACATAAATTCTAGTAAACAAAAATCTGGACTTATCATGATAAGTGTTTACCTTAGTATATCAGTTTACAAGCATACTCAAGCATAATGATAACATACTTTGTATTTTCAAATTTTTAATTAATCAAGATCCACTCAAGGTTTGAATCCTATTAGACCCAGATACTAACGTGGGCTTATTTTGGGCCCACTTTGTGCGTAAAATTATAAAAAATATTCCCTGACTTGAATCAGGAGGAAAACTTGTTATAAATCAAAATCAAGGAAAGGTATGTCAGTAAAACCAAAAATTCTTGCATTTGCGGGGAGTACCCGTACTGATTCATTTAATAAAAAACTAGTCAAAATTGCATCTGATGGTGCAAAAGATGCAGGTGCAGATGTCACTGTAATTGATCTTCGAGATTTTGCAATGCCACTTTATGATGGCGATTTAGAACAAAAAGATGGACTTCCTCAAAATGCACGTAAACTTAAAGACTTGATGTTATCGCACCAAGGATTCTTAATCTCGTCACCAGAGTACAACAGCTCAATCTCAGGCGTTCTAAAAAATACAATTGATTGGACTTCTAGGCAGTCCGAAGGTGAGGAATCTTTGGCTTGTTTTAAGGGCAAAGTTGCAGGAATAATGAGTGCATCTCCAGGAGGACTAGGGGGTCTTCGTGGATTGGTTCATGTGCGGGCAATTCTTGAAAACATTGGTGTACTTGTAATTCCAGATCAGATTGCAATAAGTAAAGCACATGAAGCCTTCAATACTGATGGCACTCTAAAGGACAAAAAACAAGAGGATCAAGTCAAAAAGATTGGTGCTGGCATTTCCAAACTGTTGCTAAAATTAAATGCATGAAAAATCAAACTCTGTCTTCATTTTTCATTTTATGATTTTGTCTGAACGATTCTAGTGTTCTAAACTAACACCATATTTTGATAATAATCTAACAAAATTTTTCATATCGCCCTCAGTCATTGGAGGAGGTTTCGTTGTAGTATCTGAAACTTTCTTTCCTGCCTCAATAAACAAGTTTTCCATGCCTCCAGGAGCTAGTACTATTAGCATTTTTGCATTTGTGCTGGAATTATTTTTAAAACTATGTCTAACATTAGGCGGAACATTGACAAAGGTTCCAGATTTTGCAATTATTTCTTTTCCTTCTACATTAAACGTTATAGTTCCCTCAATAATGTAAAATCCCTCATGTTCACGTGTTTGGATGTGGGAAACTGGTCCTCCATTAGGAAACACTTTTGCTTCAATTAGGCTGTAGGTGCCACCTGTGTCATCCTTGACGGCTAAGATACTGTTTATATCGCCTGCAATTGCAATATGTTGACCGTGATTTGGCTCTACAATTTTTATTTTATCCGTCATCATCTACTAACCAATCAACATCTCGTAACCATAAAAAGAATACACCGGTTGACCTATTAAGATTCAACTGTTAACTTGGAATAATTTTAGTTCCATTCTAACATCTACATCGGGGCGATTCGGGTACCAACATGGGCTAATTTTGGGCCACTTTGTGTGTAAATCACTAAGATTTGATTTTATAAAATAATTTTAATTCTTAAGTATAAGCGCTCTAATAGCAGAAATTACAAAATTTCACCCTTGAACAGAGATTTTCAGTCATGATATTATTCATAGGATTTATAGCATTCCTTCAAATCCTTTTATTTATTGAAAAAAGTGAAATCTAAAAAAATAGTAACAAAGCCTCGTAAAAAACAAAAATTAACTCATGTTAATTCAGAGAGGACAAAGATTGATCTAGCTTTTGAAACCGCAATGCTTGAAATGAGTTTTGAGAATCTAGCCGGATTGATGAAAACTATTGGAATACCAGCACCACAGTCAACTAAAATCAAACAACAAGCAAAACTAATCGCCATGTTTAATCAGAAAATGATTGAAACTGGTCATCCTGAACAAGTAATTGACATGGGAGAAAAACTGATGCCATGGATACTAAAGATTTCGACAGCTGGTATGTTTATTGAACCAGTTGGAAAATTATTGATGAAAATGGGCGGAAAGAAAAAAGAGGATGATGATGAGATAACGGAAGAGATGAAATCTGCGAGGGATTGAAATTGGGAGTACCATTAAACCCATTGGCGATCAAACATGCAATTGATGTGAAAAACTGGCTTGCTGATAATCCTATAAAATGTATTAGTAAATTCACTAATATTCAAAAATCTAAAGACGGAAAAATGTATCTTGCTATTTTTGAATTTGGCTTTGCTACTGAAAAAGAAGCTCAAATGTTCAAAGAAGTGTATGAATTGGCTCAGAAATTTGGTGTCTAAATTGCATTTACTACCAAACGGATTCCATAACTTGAAATGCATCTAGAAAAACTACACATAGTTTTACAATAGGTGCTACTATGCATTGGATCTTGTAAAATAATTCGACACCCTAACGGAGTACCAGACATTTAGTTCAAATCTCCAATTTTTGACAAAATTTACGAATAAAATTTTACAAATTTTAAATGAAAATTTAATGGCGCCAGGTAAGTGGATAGTGTAAAGAGTTTGACACCATCTCAGCGGTACATCCGCTTTTGGTCCCTTGTTTTTTTGTTGCCCTATACCACTGCATGTTGGACCTTTGGCCACCAAACCATCCCTTGTTGTTGATAAGAATCGATATAGCCAGCTGACATACTTTCTCTTGGTTTCCTCATTTGTAATAGAGTCCAAGGACAACTGGTAAGGGTCTTCACGTGTCTGTAGGTTTTTAAGCGATATCTGCATCGGATGATGGCATGGTTTGGGTCCTATTTTAGTACCATGATGATGGATGGTGGGTCCACAGGGATTTGAACCCTGGATCTTCGCCGTGTAAGGGCGATGTCATAACCGAGCTGGACTATGAACCCAAGCAAGCTCAATTTTAAAATGCATTTAAACTTTGAGAATTATTCAAAATAAAAATAATGAAATTGGACATCAATTAAATTGCAGATATGCTGGACCTAGCTTTTTTCTCCAGTCCCATAGGATTGGGACATGCAACAAGAGATGTGGCAATATCCCAGAATTTGGGCGGAGTGCCAAAGAAATTTGTAAGCGGAGGAGCTGCCACTCAACTTATCTCTCAGAATGGCTTTGATGCAGACAATCTATACATGCCACCCTCCTTTCAAATTGAGAATGGCAGTCTCAAACATCCTCTAAAGTGGCTTTTTAGGTATTATTCCTATTACAAGGAATGTAAAGTAATTTCATCTCAAATACTTGAGACTTGTTCTCCAAAACTTGTCATAAGTGATGAAGATTTTGCATCACTAGTTGTAGCTCAAGAGAAAAAAATCAAAACTGTGTTGGTCACGGACATACTTGAAACAAAATTTGCAAAAGGAATTGGCTCTATAATTGAAAATCAAATGAACAAGGCAATGAAAAAAATAATTAAAAGGTGCGAGCTTGTAATCCTGCCTGAGAACGGAAAGGATGAAGGCAACATAGTAAGGGTTGGACCAATAGTTCGCAAAACGTCACAATCGCGTGAACAATTAAGAGAGAAATTTGCTTTTCATAAAAAAACAATTGTTGCAAGTATTGGCGGGACTGATTCTGGCAGATTTTTGATAGAAAAAATTCTTGAAACATACCCAAAAACTGGGCTTGATGCTGAACTTGTTATTGTATCGGGTCCTTCACTTGATTTTGATCTGCCACGTGTCAGGAATTTGGGATTTGTAAATAATTTGCATGAAATTATATTTGCAGCAGACTTGGTCATTTCACTGGCTGGAAAATCTACCATAGATGAATCAAGATATTATGGGACTCCTGGAATATTCATTCCAATAAAGGGCCATTTTGAACAAGAGGAGAATGCAAGGGAGTTGGGATACAAACATGATGATATTTTTCAACTGGACAAATTAATCAAAGAAAAGATCAGCCAGAGAAGAGATCCACAGCTTTTTGATGGAACAAAAAGAGCATCAGATCTCATAAGAGAATTGTTGCTGGCCTAGATATTTTGTCAAAAATTAATGGAACCGGTGAGCCTAAAAATATCCAATACTTTATAGAAGGATTTGAGGAGAGGTAACCAAGTTTTGGAAAACCTGGCAATTTCAAAGTTTGGTGGAAGCGCAGTTGGTGTAGATGGTGTACTAATTCCAACAATCATTAGAAGGATAAATGAGTTAAAAAAAGACTCCAAAGTAATTACGGTATTTTCTGCCCCCCTTACAATATACAATGGGAAGCAAAGGTCACTTACTGATATCGCACTTGAGATTGGACGCATGGTAGAAAAAGGAGAAAATGTTGATACAGATATACTAAAAAAACCGTACCAAAAAATTGTTGAATTAATAGACAAGACGCTCCAAGGCGATTGTAATAGAATCATTGATTCTTTTTTAGCAAAGGCTGAAGCTGCTTTGGCAGAAACATTGCAAAAAAGAGAATTTGCCAACGAAACCAGGGCAAGATTACTTGCATATTCAGGCGAGATACTAATGTCACATGTAATGAATTATGTATTGAAAAGTTATGGTATAAAATCCGAAGTCATTACGTTTGACATATGGCCCATAATTACGGATAATAATTTAGAATCTGCAAATTTTCTTGCCGCCGAGTCTTCAGAGAAAATTAATGATGTTGAAAAATTACTAGAACAAAACAATGTCTTGACAATAGGTGGATTTATCGGAAAAACACCAGATGGAATAGAGACAACCTATGAGAGGGGAGGTTCTGATAGAACGGCAGCAGACCTTGGTATTCTTTTCAGTAAAAAATACAACACTAGAATTGATTTTGAAAAGGACAGTGCCGTATTATCTGCAGATCCACGAGTTGTCAAAGAAGAACTAGAAAGCATTACACATCTTTCATACAATGAAGCCAGAATTGCAGGAATGTTTGGAATGAAGATTCTGGATCCTATTGCAATAAAAGAGATTGTGGAAAATGGTGTAGAAATGCCCATCATAATTACTGACATGGGCAAGCCTGAAAAGATTACAACGATTGAAAGAAGACTAGGTGAAAAAAATGGTCATCCACTTAAAATAGTCACAGGGAAAAAAAATTGTGCCATTGTTAGAATTGAAAAAGAGTCTTCTGAGAAATTATTCCATTCACTTGACAAAGATAAAAGATATAGTGAATTTGTAGTCTTGTCTCCATTTACTAAGGACGATATCGAGTTTACAAGAATATTATTTCTAGATGGTGATTATGTCAAACGCAATGAAAGATACATCTTGGGTTTTGATTCATTAGCATCTATAACTTACAACAGAGGCGTCATCACCTTAATTGGGGATGAAATGTGGCGTGTTCAGCAAGTGGCATCAAAGGCAAGTTCTAAAATAGGTGAGGCAGGTTTGAACATTCTCAACATGGATGCCCAGGAAGAAACATCTAGAATTATAATAATAATCGAGGACAGTGGGGACAATATAGAGAAAGCAATTTGTGCAGTTCATGCGGAAAGATCTAAAATAAAATTTGTTTAACTAAAAATAATATCATCGGAATAATTTTTATGCCATAAAATTAAAACGACGGTTTTACTTTTTTCTCTTTCTTCGTGCAGCCCTTTGATCTGCTTTTCGCTTGTGTTTTCCAGTCTTTCTTAAAACCATATCTGAAGATCAGGGTAAGTTACCGGAATTTCTATCTTTGGTATAACAAAAATTGTACAACATTGGACTCCTACAAGGCTTTCCTGTAGGATGTCAATGTGGGTTTGTTCTTGAGCCTCTTTATCTAGAATCAGCTCGGCGTTACCCAAAACACGCGCTAACATATAGTACGATCAGGAAATATTTAGATTTGATCTATATAGATCACATATAGGTTCCGTTGATTGCCCAGAGTACAAGTGAAATTCCAATCAATATGTACCACTTGAAGTTACGCTTGTCAAGAAATGCATTCTTGGGGACAAGTTGCCCTTCTGCGGTGGACAGGCGAATCTTCCTCATCTCAAATCCATTTCCTACAATACCAACAACAAGCAAGGCAACAGAGACTAGTGATAATACAGGTTGGGTGGCCATAGCAAAGTCATGGCATTTCCTTGATTTAAAGACAGTCACGTCTTTTGAGTAATGATAATTCATTTAGATTTTATTAATTCTTTAAATTACCAAACTCTATCCAATTTTGTATGAAAGAGCACGGTAAGATTTGGATGAATGGCAAACTTGTGCCATACAAAAATGCAAAGGTCCATGTCCTTACTCATGCATTGCATTATTCAACTGCCATATTTGAGGGGATTAGATGTTATAATACTCCAAGGGGTCCAATGATTTTCAGATTACCAGAGCACGTAGAAAGACTATTCAAGTCTGCAAAAATGTATTCAATGAAGATTCCTTACTTGAAAAAAGAAATTTCGGACGCAATAATCAAGACAGTCAAAGCAAGCAAATTGAAGGAGTGCTATATCAGGCCTATAGCATATTATGGTCACGGCGTGATGGGACTCACCCCAACTCCAAATAAGGTAGAAGTTGCAATAGCTTGTTGGGAATGGAATCTTGGCGAGTCCAGTGCAGGAAAGGTAAGTGGAGCTAGGTGTAAAATATCAAGTTGGCTTAGGATTGATTCAAGATCCCAACCCATGCAAGCAAAGGCTGCATCAAATTATGCAAATGCAGCACTTGCAAGAGTTGAAGCGCTAAGAGATGGCTATGATGAGGCAATCATGCTAAACTATCATGGCAAAGTATCAGAAGGAAGTGCAGAAAATATTTTTATCGTAAACAAAGGAAAGATCTCTACACCTCCACTTGATGCTGGAATCTTGGATGGAATAACAAGAGATAGTGTTATCAAAATAGCACGATCAGAGGGATTTACAGTAAATGAAAGAAATATTGACAGAGAAGACCTCTATGTAGCAGACGAGGTATTCATGACAGGTACTGCAGCAGAAGTAAAATCAGTAACTGAAATCGATAATGTAGCAATTGGGGACGGTAAACTGGGGCAGGTGACACGCAAGTTACAAGACACTTTCTTTGAGGTTTCAAGAGGAAACGATGAACGCTATCTAGATTGGTTCACCCCAATCTAGAACCTGAAAGATTCAAGTATCCCAAACCAGACATAGAATTTGATGGTCCTTTCAATGGTTGATCAACACAAACCAAAGTGTCATCTATGCAGCAATGTTTTTGAGAATCTGGAAGAATTAAGAAAACATCAAGATAACGTACATAAAGAATTTGCAGAATTTCACAAGGATATAAAGGACCATTCTCCCACACCGGGAGATGTAGCTATTTTTTAGATGTAGCATGGAATGCAATGAAACTGCTGATCCAATTTGTTGGTTTTGTAGAAAAGGCCGTCATGAGGACTGTATGAAAAAGATTCCTACCTACGGAAAGTCTGAAGGTCCTCACGATTGTACATTTGATACTAAACTTGTAGATTGTCAATGTACTCACAAATTGTGAAGGCATAATCGGATTCTATGTCTAGTCCAAGTTTCTTTATTCTACCTTTGACGTGACCCTGGTTTCTATATCTTCTTCAAGTTCTTTAACCAAACCTTCCCACCATTGTTCAAATTTTTTCATGTCTTTGCAAAACTCCCAGAATCCTCTTTATAGATCTGCCGATTTTTTATCTTTCAATTTCCAAAACATAGAATACTTGAAAACTAGTATTTTTACATAAGATAATAATTTTCGGCGCCGGTATAAAAAAATATTTTCAACGTAACAGTCATCTTGCTTTTACAAGATAGGACTGTGGCCTCTATTTTTTTATGATGTGTCTACACCCATTCCAAAGTGGATTAAAAATAATGCACGATACTGGGCGGCTGATCAGATAGGCGATTCTGACTTTACATCTGCTCTCCAATACTTGGCTACAAATAAAATCATTCGTCTCACTCAACCCTTGACTACAAATAATACATCATCAACGAGTTTGCCTTCTTGGGTAAAGGGATTAGCAGGGTCGTGGGATGACGGAAAAATTTCTAATGATTATTTTGCAAGTACAATCCAATTTTTGGTCAACCAAAATATCATAAAGTTATAAAATCAAGTTGCATAGAATCTTGTACAGATAGATATACTTGCCAATAAAATGAAAAAACTCCAGATCTTATTTTGGATAAATATGTTGTACCTGAAACAATTTTTTGCTAATTACTATTGATACAAGTATGGCTATCATAATGACAACTTCTGCTAAACTTGCAAATTCTGGAATGGTAGCCTCATCACTTGCAATGGATGGTATAGCCAGAGTACCCCTAGCTAAACCAATTCTACTGGTATCAGACAAGTTGCCGTTGGCAATTGAATTTACCTTTATTTCCAAGCTGTAAATGCCATTGCTTGGCAAGTTTATCAACTGGGTGTCAGTTCCATTCCTTGCATCAATTCCAGTTCTAGAAAATTCAGTATTATCGTCTTTGCCCAATATCTTAAGATCATAGTTTACATCCCCTCTAACCTTTTGTCCGGTAGATGCATCAAAAAAGGTCAATTGTAGATCATTTTGCGAATCCGCGGAAATATTGGTTGGATTCCATTCCAGTTTTATTTCCCAACCACCAAAATCAGTCAGTACACTTGAAGACGTATTGATATCTGAAGTCATAGGCTCGACCGTGAAATTCATTGTATCCGCTTGCAAAGGTGTTGATTTGGTAAGATTTTCTATGTCATTTTTGCTTATTATAATATGTAATATTTCCGTATCACTCATGGAGTAAGGATCCGCCACAACTTTTCTGCTGATGATTGGATTTCCATTTACACTTGCTGCAAATGTGGGTGCACTGGCAAATTCTTGGAATGCTTTTGGAATACGCAGCTCTTCATGCACAAAGATTGGCACATTTTGAAATCTAGCAGCATTCCAGTCAAATGGCATAGTCCATGCAAATTGTTTCTTTGATTGATCAAAAGTAAAGTTTGATGTTTTATCATAATATGAAATCAGAGTTGTATTGTAAGAATTATTGTGATAAGTTATGGTATGATTAACAACGTCTCCTACGCTTAGGTATGAATCAAACACTGGAGGAGCCTTATTTACATTTAGGAGATTTTCATCATTATCTAGAGTTAGTAATGCCAGACGTATGTGATACAATCCACCTTCGCCCAGCATTGGAGCGACAAAATCTATGGTTCCATTTTCTTGCGGCAGGTGCATTGTACTTCCTTCAAACGGTTGTCCCTGCCCACGTATCGTCCACTTTGTAGGATCATTTGATGGCATAATCCTTACAGTCAAAATTCCGTTGTGGGTGTGTAGGAGACCCCCTACCAGAGTTTTACCGTTTTTCATCAGACCAAGAAAAAAAGTAGTATGTGTCAGAGTCTGGTTAGTGTTAGCATCATACCATCTGAGCATCAGGTATCTGTTCTGTAACTTTTCAGATGTTATTATGGGAGGATCCATCTTGATGAAAAGACTGACTTTTTTTCCTTTAATATCCGTAGGTGAAAGATTTTCTTGAGCAATACCATCACCATAGGCTACTGAAAAAATGCATGCCATCAAGCTAATAACAGACAAAAAGACTAGAAGGGATTTCAATTATGAGTCACATTAATAAAAAGGATATAAAATGTCTAGTCATCAAGAATAGCTTGTTTTACATCTAGTCAAAGGTTACAGCATCAGTTCATTCTTACATTCTTAATCCTTGATTTATTCCACAATATACCCGTGACAACTCCTACAATTATGAGAGCAGCTAATATGATGTACAGAACAAATGTTGGAAGGATACCAAAGTTATTAGCATTTGAGCTTGATGTATCATTATTCAGAGGAATAGAAGCAGCTACTTTGAGCAGCTCATCCAGAGCCATATCCCCTCTAAGTTCAACATTTATGCCATCCTTGAAGAGAATTACTTGAGCCGGCCCCTTGACCTTTATTCCTTCACGGGTAATCATTTTCAATTGATCCGTGGTAACTCCTCCCATACCATTTATCATTATTTGTTGGCCCTCATTTTGTGCAATATAAGATAGCATCCATTTGGCTGGATCAAAATCTGGAGTATCAGTTTGATATAGAATTGTCATTCCTCCTGGATTTGAAGAACCTATGGATTCTGCAGAGTTTGTAATTTTTGTCGATGTATATACAAACTGTGTCGATTCAGATCCCACATAAACGCCTTGAAATGCGTAGCCTGCTGGCAAGTATTTAGGTACGTTAAACTTGATTTTTGTTTTTGCATCAAAAAATTTTTGCAGGTCAGTGGCATTTGTGAGATAATTATCATACAGATCAGGCGGGCCAGTACTAGGAACACCTTCTCTTGAGATATAATCAACACCAGACAAGTCAAGTCCTGTGCTGTTATTCTCATCACCAATTACAAGATAAAAGTACTTTCCAATAATCCCAAAACTTTCACCTTGGGCAAGAACAGTAATTTTTCCCTCATCTACGTCAGAGTTATTTTGCGCCTTTATGTGCAACAAAACTTGTTGCTCAGAATTTGGTTGAATCAAAATTGTGGGCGGTTCAAATGAGTACGACTCCAAAAATTCTAAAACATTCTCAGAAGATGGAATACTAAGACTGACATTATGCAAAATTGCATCGTGGTTACTTACCTTTATCTGAATGGTTGCTGTTCCATTTGGTTTGATAATTAACACTTGATGAAGATATCCAGATATTGTAAAGTTTGTTTCAGAAAATGAAATGTCAAAGGGGGTATGCAGAATTGGAGATTCCTGAGCATACACCATATTGCTGCTAGAGATTGTCAGAGTCAAAATTGATGATAGTACAATTATTGAAAAATGTAGAGTTTTCACCAGAATAAGACTAGTCTATTTCTATAGTTTAAAAATTTACGCTTCTTTCTTGCGAATTGTTATTACCTGCCTCAAAACAAATTATCGTACCTGCAATAATAAATATTGAAAACAATGAATGCATAAAATTAAAGGGCATTCCTATAATTTGGGAATCAATATTACATCAGTGCTCAAAAGGCACATCATAAACATATTTTCAAAGAAAAAAGTGATTCTCAGAATTTGCATCATGAATTCAACTAATGAGATAATTTGCTTTTTGGAATTTTGAGCCGACTTTTTTTATAGAATCAGTAGGCCTTGCGGGTTTGTACCATCTACTAGTTCATTTCAGGTCCCACTAAGAATCCGAGTGGACTGTATTTACAATTTCTGCAAGATCAATTCCCCTAACAATCTTAACATTCTCTTGAGATACAAGATACTCTAGTATCTTTGCATACATTCTTCCACCTTTCATCTTCAGCACGTTATCATGCCATAGAACAGATATGATGTTAAAATCGTTATCCAGGCTTGCTCTTTTTCCCATCTTTAACATGCGATCAAATGTATCAATAACATCATTTTCTTCTATCTTCATATAGGTAAACAAGTATGCATCCATTAGTGTTATAGGAAATTCTACTAGTTTACCTATCTTGTAATAATTCATATCATCTGTTTCTATCGTATCTCTAAACTTTTTGATGGAAGAATCATATACAAAACCCAAACTTTGTAATTTACAAGGCAATTCAGAATTAGATTTCAAATAGTGAACTCTGTTTGCCAATATTTTTTGTCTAGTTAGATTTTCAAGCAACATTTTTTCATCTTTGAGTTTGTCCATACTTTCAACAGAGGAAGGATCGGAATGCAATCCAATCTCCCATCCACCTTTTATCAGAGACTGGATATCGTCTTCATAATCTAGATAATCTCCATTTTCGTAAATAGTTCTAAAGCAAAACTACATTTTTCTTTAGAAC
>Ga0075030_100003359_pt1 | contig 14552 bp, 12 predicted proteins | sample LitLauG_LLR_2012_FD_71393 | JGI IMG/M metagenome (GOLD analysis project Ga0075030, IMG submission 71393) | Freshwater sediment microbial communities from Pennsylvania, USA - Little Laurel Run_MetaG_LLR_2012 | ecosystem: Environmental > Aquatic > Freshwater > Creek > Sediment | place: USA... | reverse complement strand
GCATCAGCCTGACTACGGATGCCGACCCCGATCCCGGCCCGATCCGCGCGGACGGGCGCAAGATCAAGCAGATCGTCTACAACCTGCTCTCTAATGCGGTCAAGTTCACGCACGAGGGCGGCCGGGTGACCCTGCGCGCAGAGTGCGTCCCGCGCGCCGAGGTCGGCCGGCTTTCCGGTCCCTGGACGGGCCGGAGCTTCCCGCTGGACGACAGTGAGTTCCAGGAGTTCCTCGCGATCAGCGTCACCGATACGGGCATAGGCATCCCGCCGGAGGCGCTGGAGCTCCTGTTCAAACCCTTCAGTCAGATCGACAGCGGGTTGGCGCGGAGGTTCGCGGGGACGGGACTCGGCCTGGCCATGGTGAAACGACTCGCCGAGCTGCACGGCGGCACGGCAGCTGTGGAGAGCGCGGTGGGCGAGGGTTCCTGTTTCACCGTCTGGCTGCCGCTCCGGGCGCTAGAGGACGAACGGGTCGCGTCGACGACGGCGCCGGGTCGTTCCCGCGCCAGGGTGCCGACGGGAGCCCGCACGGCGCTCATCGTGGAAGATGACTACAACTCCGCAGAGTTGATCCGCGTTCAACTCGAGGCGGCAGGCTTCAAAGTGCTGCACGCCGCCTCCGCCGAGGCCGCGCTCGCTCTCGCCGTTCAGCAGTCGCTGGCGCTGATCACCCTCGACATCATGCTGCCCAACATGGACGGCTGGGAGTTCCTCGACCGCATCAAACAGGTGCCGGCGCTGAGGCACACTCCTGTCGTCATCATCTCGATCATGGCGGATCAGAGCCGGGGCTTCGCGCTTGGGGCCGCAGCGGTCATGCAGAAGCCTATGTCCCGGCACGAGCTGTCCGAGTCGCTCTCCGAGCTCGGGCTGTTGCCTGTCGCGTCTGACGAGCCACCCTCGGTTCTCGTGATCGATGATGATCCCGGCGCGGTGGAGCTCGTCGCCGTCAGCATCTCCAGCCTGGCCATCACCGTCCTGCGCGCATACGGCGGACGCGAGGGTATCGATACCGCAAGGCGGGAGCTTCCGGACCTGATCGTGCTCGATCTCATGATGCCGGAGGTGACCGGCTTCGACGTTGTCGAGGCACTCGGAAGGGATGCCGAGACCGCACGGATACCGATCGTGGTCGTGACCGCGAAGCAGATCACACACGAGGACCGTGCCCGGCTGAACGGCTACGTGGAGGCCATCATGGAGAAGACCGAGTTCGGCCGCGAGCGATTCGCCGGCGAGGTTCGAAGGGCGTTGTCACTCCATCGATCGGTCGAATGACATGGCCACGATCCTAGTCATCGAGGACAACTCCGACAATATGGAGTTAGCGGTGTTCCTGCTGCAGTCGGCCGGCCATGCAGTCCTCAGGGCGACCGACGCAGAGGCCGGGCTCACCCTTGCGCGTGCCGAGCTACCGAACCTGATCCTGATGGACGTCCAGCTTCCCGGCATGGACGGCCTCGAAGCCACGGCGCATCTCAAGCGGGACAATGCGACGCGCGCCATTCCCGTTCTCGCCCTCACCGCCCTTGCGATGATGGGCGACGAGGAGCGCATTCGAGCCGGGGGGTGCGACGGCTACATCGCCAAGCCGTTTGGTGTTCGGAACTTTCTGGCGGCCGTCGCGACCTACCTGAACGGGACACTCGCATGATCCACCACCGCGAGTCGGTGGCCGGGGTGACCTGCCCCCTAAGAGCAGGTGTAGCGCGAGTCGCTGTCTGACTTGTCCGCGGGCCGCGCGCTCGCTCCGGGGCTCTACTGGATGCGGCTCGCGTAGGGCAACGAGCGGCGCGTGCGGCGGATTGTGATCGTGGAGCAGTATGGGAGCGGTGGCGCGCGGAGCTGTCCCTGCCGGCACATCGGGGCAACGCGACTCGTGCGCTCACGCGATCCGGATTGGGCTGCTGCTGATTTGCTACTGGAACAGAATCCTTATCCCGCGTCCGTCCCCTACCGCCCCGTCGCGGCCGGCGCCTCACCTGCGCCTCGACGGTGCAGCAGTTCGACGAGGGCCTCGTTGAGGCGCGCGCGGATCGAGGACCGCTCGGGCGCACGCGCGATGTAGCGCACGTGGATCTCCACGCCCGTGCCCGTGGGCCGCAGCGTAACGGCCGGCACGGCCGAGGCCGCGCGCACCTTGTACCCGGCCGTCGCGTTCTGCCACTCCTGCTCGGCGGCGCGGGCGTTGCTCTCGGTCTCCTTGGAGAGCGTCGCCTGGATCCGCTCCAGGAGCGGGTACGGATCAACGTCGGGTGGAACGCTCACCTGGAGCTCGTCCCACAGCCACTGCCCGCTGGTGGTGAAGTTGAAGAAGTGCCCCTCGATGGCGTAGCTGTTCACGAACGCCACCTTGCGCCCCGTGGGATGGCCGCTGCCCGCCCCGCTCCCGGTCTCGAGCAGCACGGTGCGCATCAGGTTGATCTCGACCACCTCGCCGGCCACGCCGTTGATCTCGACCCAGTCGCCCACCCGCATGCCGTGCTTGCCCATCAGCGTGAACCACCCGAAAAAGGCGAGCACGAAGTCCTTGAGCGCAACGGTGAGGCCCGCGCCGGCCAGGCCGAGGATCGTGCCCAGTTGCCGGGGCACCCCAAGAATCACGAGCAGCACCAGCAGCACGCCGACCGCCTGCGCCGTCGCGTGGATCACGCCGCGAAGCGTGTGCATTCGCGTGTGCGCCGACGCCAGGCCGCCGAGGTAGCGGTCGACCGCGAAGTTGAACAGGAACACCGCCAGTACGATCAGCAGGATCCCGAGCGCCGACTGGGTCATGCCGTGCACCACCGCGCGCTGGTTCGCGCGGATGAGCGCCAGCCACGTGCCGTACCCGGCTTCAATGGCGCGTTCGTCTTCCGCTCGTTTGCCCAGGTCGGCAAGGGTCTTCTGGTCGTCCGACAGCCGGCGCAGCGAGCTGACCGCCGACTTGCCGGCTGCTGCAGGTGCCGCCGCGGGGCCCGCCGCGGCCACGGCCGCCGGCGCGCGAACGGGCATGACCGCGGCCACGCCGGCGCGAGCGGCCGCCAGGCGTGCGCGCAGGGCGTTGCGCTGCGCGGCCAGCTTCACGGCCATGAGCGCCGCCTCGGCCCGCGCGGGGCGCAGCCTTGCCGCCTTGTCCCCGAGCGCCTGCCATGCGCTGAACTGCGCCACCAGGCTGCTCGATGGGCCACCGGTTTCGATGGCGCCGGCCGTCGCCTGCTGCTGCGCCTTGTCGGCCGCACGCTCGGCGGCCTGGTGTTCGTCGAACTGCCGCTGGATCAGGCTGCCGGGGTCGGCCCCCGCACGAATCAACTCGTCGTGCGCGTCGGCCAAAGCATCCTGGTCGAGCTCGACCTGGGCCTGGATGAGGTCCAACTGGTCCTGCAGGTTCCCCTGGCGCACGCCGACGGCGGCGCCCAGTTGTCTCTTGAGCTCGGCCGCCCGCGCCTGGTCGCTCGCGACCTGGGACTCCGCCTCGCTCACGTGCTCGAAGAAGATCTTGTCCTTCTCCATGGCGACGAAGTGCGTGGCGTCCCTGAGCGCGTCGTGAAACGCGAGGTCCACCTCGTTGTCCGCGAACCGCGTGATCTGGTCGGCGAGTTGGCGCTCCTGCGGACTCAACGCCAGCCGGGCCAGCGCGCGGGCGCTCAACAGCGGGCCCTCGTCGACCAGCGCTGCCGGCGTGGTCGCCGCGCTCATGCGCAGCGCGGCGAGGGGCGCGCCGGAATCGCGCGTCGCGACCCACCCCAGCACCGCGGCCGCCACCAGGACGAGCAGGGTCAGGACCGTCAGCCACTGGCGGGAGGTCATCCGCAGCTCCACGCTGAAAAGCCTCCTTCGCGGCGAACACCGTTGTTGGGCATGAGGGCCATCGTATCGCCCTCCGCGCAGATGTCCACCTGTTCGGGGCCGCGCTCAGTCCCTCGCGCCCGAACCGCGCCATGCGCTCGGGGCCGGAGGCGACGGGTCCGGCACGGCCCGCGTCCAGCGGGTAGACTTCCGGTCCTCCATGGCCCATCGGGAGTTCCGAAGCGGGCCGGCAACTCTAATGAGGACAGGTTGCGCCAGCGGGCCGCGCCGGTGTGCGGCGACACGGCGCACGGTCGGAGGAAACGTCATGGTCGAGGTCAGTGTCGAAGCGGACCAGGTCGTATTCGCGGTCGAAGGGTGGGACCGGCTCTGGGCCCTGAACACCCGTCTCACGATTCCCGCGGAGCACATACGCGGCGTCCGGCGTGGAACGGACGTCGAGATGGGTCTCTTCGACGCTCTCAAGCTGGCCGGCACCTCGATCCCGGGGCTCTTCCGGGCCGGCACGTTTCTCCAGCACGGCGAATTGGTGTTCTGGGACGTGAGGCACCGCGAGAACTCGATCGTGGTGGAACTCGAGCACGAGCGCTATCGGCAGCTCATCATGGAGGTGGCCGATCCCGAAGCGGCCGTGCGGATCATCGAGTCCACCTTGCGCTCGCGGCCCGGCTGACCGGCTCCCGGGATCGCGCGACCGGATGGGATCGACATTCGCGCTCGACCTTCACCTCGTGATGGCAGCGCGCACCGCGCTGGACGCGCCGCTTTGCGAGAGGCGAATGAAGTAGAGCCCCAGCGGCAAGGGCGACGAGCCGCCCATTCGAATGGTGTGCGGGCCGACTCCCATGGTGCCCACCTCTCTTGACTCCAGTCGCCGGCCCGTCACGTCCACCAACTCGATGCGTGCGTGCTCCGGCCGCGGCAGCGAGAACGATACCGACCATTCCCGCCGGGTGGGATTCGGCCACACGGCCGTGATCGCGAGCGTGGTGGTTCGAGGCGCCGGCGGCACGGCGTCCGTGCCAGGTCCCAGCAGGGTCAACGCCCACAGGTCGTTGTCATACACGGTGGCGCATCCTTGTCCACCCAGGTACCCGCCGATCGACATCACACGGTTGCGCAGCGGGTCGATGAATCCGCACTCGTTGAACCGGCCCGAGGGGCGCGATCCAAAGACGGACAGCTGGGACCACGTCGGCGGTCCCCCCAGGCTCAGCGCCCACACGTCCGTCGGAGTTGCATTCGGGCCGAGCGCCACGATCCGGTCCTGCACGGAGTCGTAGTACGCGACCTGCCACACCAGGTTTCCGGGATCGTTGACGGCAGCGAGCCGCGACCACGTTGGGGTCCCGGTCAAGGACAGCGCCCAGAGTTGGTCGGCATTGTTCGCCGTTCCGTTGCCCCCGAGTACCAGCATGCGCTGCCGCCGCGAGTCGTAGACCGCCTGCGCCAGGTAGCGCGGCGAAGGCGGCGTGCCGGTGACGGGGAGAGCCCCCCACGCCGGCGTGCCGTCGAGCGCGAGCGCCCACGTGTCGTTGAACGCGGTGAGGGTGCCCTGCGCGCTCGCTCCCCCGAATACGATCATGCGCCGGGCCTGCGGGTCGTACACCATCGCCCCATCCGTGCGGGCGGCCGGGTGCGGTCCAGCGGTCGCCATGGGAACCCAGGCCGGTGCGGGAGTCAGCGCCAGCGCCCAGGTATCGGCGTCTTCGAAGGGAGAGGTGTCGTGCTCGCCGCCAAAGATGATCATGCGACGTGACACTGGATCCATCGCGGCCATGGGACCGCTGCGTGGCGCGGGCGGTGTGCCGGAAGGCGCAATCGATTCCCAGTGCTCCTGGGCTCCGTAGTCACGAGCCCATACGTCGTTGAAGTATTCGGACGCGCACCCGGCCCAGGCGATGCCTCCAAAAATCAGCGTCCGGTCGCCGGCCCCGTCGTACGCGGTCCCGAAGTACGACCGGCCTGCAGGGGGAGCATCAATCATTCTCCAGCTTGCGCCGGCCCCCAGCGTCAACGCCCACGTCTGGCCGGCATCCTGCAGTCCACCGTTGAGGAGCAGCCGACGGCGCGCAAGATCCAGGGTGACCGCGCTGCCGTACCCGGGAATCGGTGGCGGGCCGGCCGGGTTCACGTGTGTCCACGCGGGCGACCCCGACAGCGACAACCCCCACAATGTGAAAGGCTGGGTCGAGGCGTAGTCGGCGAAGAACATCGCCTGGTCGAGCAACGGGTCGTAGCCGACAAACTGTCCCGGCCAGGCCGGCGGTCCTGAGCCCGAGGGGGTGAGCGCCTCCCAATGCGGCGCCGGGGACAGGTCCAGCGCCCACATGTCCGCGAGCGGCGTGCCCAGGCTATCCAGGCCGCCGAACACGATCATGCGGTCACGTACCGGATCGTAGACCGCGGTGGCCCGCGTTCGAGGCGGGGGCGCAGGGCCCGTCGCCGCCAGGAGATTGAACGAGTCCTCCCCGGACAGCCTCACTTCCCAGAGCGTGTCGTGCACGCACGGAGAGGGAGCGCAGCCGGTCTGGCCACCGAAGCAGATCAACCGATCGCGCACCGGATCGAACACCGTCGCCGCGCCGATGCTCGCCACGGGCCATGATGTGGGAGTCCGATCGTCCCAGAAACCATTCGCAAGGTTGAGCGAGCCGATGCTGGTCGCGTATTGCCCTGCGATCACGACCCGGTCGCGAGCCGGATCCGCAAATCCCTGGGCGTAGATGAGGGCCCCGGGCGCCGGGGGAATCGCGACCCGTTTCCAATCGATCGAAAGGCCCAGGCCCAAGCTCCACACGTCGGTATTTGCGCCCGACGGGCGGTCGCCGCCGAACAGCAGCAATCGCCCCCGCGTGGAATCCACCACCGCGAAGTGCATCGATCGCTGGGGTGGGGCCAGCTCGCTCCACGCACCGTCGAAGCCGGCGAACGCCGGATCGGGGACCGCGAGTGCCGCGAGCGCCCACGCGAGAAGTATCAGAAGTGTGGGCATCAAGAGTCCTACACCGCTTCGGCGCCTCGGGTTCGGGGAATCGTCCGCGACGCCATTCCCACTGGAATGTCCCCCGCCCCGGCCGGCCGCTACCTCGCCGGCTTCCTGCCTGCCGCGCAGTCGGCGGCGCGCGCGAGCAGCAGCGTCCGTTCGCGGGTGTTCTGTGTGAGCGCGGCGGCGCGCTCGAACTCGGCACGCGCCTCGTCCAGCCGGCCGAGCTTTCCGAGCAGGTCCCCGCGCACGGCCGGCAGCAGGTGGTAGCCGGCGAGCCGGCCGCGCGCGACCAGCGCGTCCACCTGCTCCAGCGCCGCCGCCGGTCCGTACGCCATGCCCACCGCCACCGCTCGGTTCAGGTCCACGATCGGTGAGGGCATCACCTGCGCCAGCTCGCCGTACAGGACCACGATGCGCTCCCAGTCGGTCTCGCTCGCCACGTGGGCGCGCGCGTGACACGCCGCGATTGCCGCCTGCAGCGCGTACGGACCACGCGAGGATGCGAGCGCCTCGGCGTGCGCGAGCGCTTCGAGGCCGCGGCGCACGAGCAACGGATGCCACAGCGTGCGGTCCTGCTCGAGCAGCAGCACGGGCTCGCCCCCGGCGTCCACTCGGGCCGACGTTCGCGAGGCGTGCAGTTCCATGAGCGCCACCAGGCCAAGCACCTCCGGCTCGTGCGGCATCAGCCCGGCGAGCACGCGCCCCAGCCGCAGCGCGTCCTCGCACAGCGCGGGCCGCATCCAGTCGTCGCCGGCAGTGGCGGAGTAGCCTTCGTTGAAGATGAGATAGACCACTTCCAGCACCGCCGGCAGGCGGGCAGCCAGCTCCGCGCCGCGCGGCACCACGAAATCGGCGCGGGCGTCGGTCAGCGTGCGCTTGGCGCGCACGATGCGCTGGGCAATGGTGGGCTCGGGCACCACGAAGGCGCGCGCGACCTCGGCCGTGGTGAGCCCGCCCAGGAGCCGCAGCGTGAGCGCCACGCGCGCCTCCAGCGAGAGCGCCGGGTGGCAGCTCGTGAACGCCAGCGCCAGCAGGTCGTCGCCCACCGGATCGTCGAGCGCCGCGTCGGACACCTGCTCCGGCTCCGGCCGCCTCGACTCCATCTCCGCGCCCACCGCGCCCTCCTTGCGGCTCCGCATCTGCACGCGCCGCAGGTGGTCGATGGCGCGGTTCCTCGCCGCCGCCATGAGCCATGCGCCCGGCCGATCGGGCACGCCCTGCGCCGGCCACTGTTCGAGCGCGGCCACCAGCGCGTCCTGCGCCAGGTCCTCCGCGATCCCCACGTCGCGCACGATGCGCGCCAGCGAGGCGATGAGGCGGGCCGACTCGATCCGCCACACCGCCTCGATCACGCGGTGCGCCGACTCGCTCACGGAGCCAGGAACACCAGCTCGCGCAGTTCGCACTGGCCCTCCCACCCGGGCCAGTGGTCCAGGTGGAGCTGCATGAACTCCCGGGTCGAGCGAATCGCGTCCTCGCGCGTCTCGGCGGCGATCACGGCGTAGCCCCCGATCGCCTCCTTGCTCTCGGCAAACGGGCCGTCCGTCACCGTGATGCGGCCCTTGCTGATCGCGACGCGCACTCCGGCGGCGCTGGGTGCGAGTCCGCCGGTGGAGACCACCACGCCGGACTTTATGGACTTGTCGACGTACGGACCCATGGCATCCATCAGGCTCTGCGGCGGCGGGCCCTGGTTCTCGATCGCACGGATCACCGACAGGTAGCGCACGCTCACCTCCCCGCCGCTTTCTGGATCTCCTCGGGAAAGTCCGAGAGCTCCCGCACGCGGCGCACCTCGATCATGTCGCCATCGAGCATGGGGGCGCGCTTCGCCCATTCGATCGCCTCTTCCTGCGAGCGCACCTGGATCATCCAGTAGCCGCCCACCAGCTCCTTGGTCTCGATGAACGGGCCGTCGATCACCGTGGGCTTGCCGCCGCCGAACTTGACCCGCGCGCCCGTCGCCGGAGGCGCCAGGCCATCGATTCCCAGGAGCACGCCCGCGTCGCCGAGCGACTTGTTGAAGGCCGCCATCTTCCGGACCAGGTCGGCCGGGGGCATGAAATCGGTGCTCGCGTTTTCGTAGGCCTTCGGGATCACCATCAGCATGAAGCGCATCGCGTCGCCTTTCGGTTCGGGTGCGGGGGCCGGCAGGTCCGGCCTTCACTCCATCGTCGAACGAGCCGGGGTGAGATCGACACGAGGCGTGCGGTTTGGCGGCGGGGGGAGCTTGTGCCCGCAGGCCCCCGCCGCCACCAGCTTTCCCTTCGCGCCCTGCACGCGCTACTCGGGCCGGGACATTGGCCCGTCCGGCACGTCCAAAGCTCTTCTAGTGCCGGATGGCGAAGAACCAGGCGCCCACCACCGGTCCGCGCGCCGGGAGCGCGCCCGGCGCGGGCGGCGGGGCATCCGGCGCCGGCGCGGGCGGCGGACCGTACTGTGGCTGGAACAGGTAGGCCACGTGCTTGACCGGGTCCACGGCGATGGTCTTGGCGCCGCGCATGGTCGTCACGGTGGCCACGACCTTGTACTGGTCCGCGGCATCCTGGTGCACGATCGTCACGCTGCTGTCGCGGCCGGCCGGAATGTAGACCAGCCGCTCCGCGGGATCCCAGCCGAGCGCGTCGACGCCGTCCCCGTTTGCGATCGTGGCCACGACCTTGCCCGTGGCCGCGTCAAGAACCGCCGAGGTCTTGCCGCAGCCGCAGATGACGCGGTTCGTGCGGGCGTCGTACGCGATGCCGGTGGGGCCCTCGCAGGGAGCGAGCGGCCACGACGCGGTCGCCTTCATGGTCTTGACGTCGATCACCTGGACGGTGTTCTTGCCCTCGTTGTTGACGAAGATCCTGCCCTTGCCGTCGCACGCGGCGCCCTCCGGCGACGTGTCCTCGAGCTCCGCGGTGCCCGTGATCTCGCCGCTCTTGGGATCGATCGCCACAACGGTGCCGACCGGGCGGCTGTGATTGGTCAGGATGACCAGGTTGTCGGCCGCGTCGAACATGATCCCGTCCAGCCCGCCCACGCGCACCGGGATCTTGCGAATCACCGCGAGCGTCTTGAGGTCGAACATCGTCACGGTGGAATCGCCACCGTTGGTGGTGAAACCGTGATTGTCGCCCGGCGCAAGCGCGATGCCGTGCGTGCGCGGCGTATCGGGAATGTCCCCGATCACCTTGCCGGTGGCGCCGTCGATCACCATGACGTGCGTGCCGCGCGAGACGAACACGCGCCCGGTGCCCGGCTCGGCGGTGACGTAGTCGGTCCCGCCGTCACCGCCGATGTTGAACTTCTCCACCTTGAAGGTCTGCGCAGCGGCCGGTCCCGGCAGGACCACGGCGGCGACGGCGAACACGGCCCACATCGTTCTTTTCGTCATGACACCCTCGAGATTGGTCGCAAAGAGGATGTTGCATCCCCGCCGTATCCGGACCGGCGCGCTCGGCGCACCGGAGGGCACGCGGCGGGAACCAATGGACAACTGCGCGCCACCTTAGCGCAGCCGCGCCCGGGGTACACGCCGGGCCGCTCCACGCGACTGCGCACGCAGCCGCGGCCCGGCTATTCCCAGCGGAACACGCGGCTCGTGAGCGCCAGGCAGATTGCGATCGTCAGCGCGAGCACTCCCAGGTGCGGGGCCATGACGGGCCAGCTCTCGCCCGCCCACGCGCCGCGCAGCAGCGCGACCGCGTGCGTCAGCGGCAGCACGGCGCCGAGCTGCGCCCACGGCGGGGGCAGCGACGCCAGCGGCACGAACATGCCCGAAACCGCCAGCATCGGGTAGAACACCAGGCTGCCGATCAGCTGGGCAAAGCGCGCCGTGCCCACCATGCTGGCCACCACGAACCCCATGGTGAGGATGGCCACCGTGGTGACGATCACCGCCAGCGTAAAGCCGCCCACGTGCGCGTGCAGCGGCACCGGGTAGAAGCGCCGTCCCGCGACCCACGTGAGCGCCAGCGACAGGCCCGTGAAACCCAGCTTGACCAGCACGTGCGCGCCCAGGATCACCGCGGGCCGCAGCGGGGTCGCCCGCAGCCGCTTCAGGATGCCGCCCTCGCGGTAGACCGAGATCACCGCGATGAGCGACAGCGCCGCGTTGATGGAGATGAAGATCGATACGAACAGCGGCAGGTCGCGGGCCAGGAACTGCTGCGCACCGGGGGAGCGATCGGCGGCCGGTCCGAACGAGCGCCCCACGATGAGGAAGATCGCGACCGGGACCAGGACCGACGAGACGAACCCGAGCGGCTCGCGCACGAAGATCTTCGCCTCCAGCCAGGTGAGCCGCAGCAGTCCGCGCATGGTGGCCTAGTCCCGGATGGCGTGCCCCGTCAGCTTGAGGAACACGTCCTCGAGCGTCGGGATCACGGTGCGAAAGTCGCGAACGGTGAGCGCCCGCCCGGCGACGAAGCGGATGACCGCGGTGACGAAGTCGTCCCCGTGCCCCTGCACCGTGTAGGTGGTGCCCTCCACGCGCACGGAATCGGCGCCCGGGATGGTCTCCAGGTCGGGCGCCAGTCCAGCGTGCTCACCGGTGAACACCACGCCGCGCTCGGGACAGTGCCTGCGGACGAGTTCGGCGGGCGCGCCCATCTCGATCAGCCGGCCGTGCTCGATGATGGCCACGCGGTCGCACAGGCGCTCCGCCTCCTCCATGAGGTGCGTGGTCAGGAAGACCGTCTTGCCACGCGCGCGGATGCCCTTCACGAGTTCCCATATGGCGCGGCGCGCCTGCGGGTCGAGCCCCGTGGTGAGCTCGTCGAGGAACACCACCTCGGGATCGTTGATGAGCGCCAGCGCGATGAACAGCCGCTGCTTCTGCCCGCCCGAGAGGCTCATGAACGACGCGTTGCGCTTTTCGGTGAGCCCCAGCTGCTCGAGCAGGGCGCGGCCGTCGACGGCGCGCGGGTAGAGCGCCGCCCACAGGTCCACCGCTTCCCGCACGCGGATGCGCTTCTGCAGCTGCGCCTGCTGGAGCTGCACCCCGATGCGCTTCTGCAGCTCGTTCGCGTTCCGCACCGGGTCGAGCCCCAGCACCGTGGTGCGGCCGGCGTCGGCCCTGCGCACGCCCTCGATGCACTCCAGCGTGGTGGTCTTGCCCGCGCCGTTGGGCCCGATGAGCCCAAAGATCTCGCCCTGGTAAACGTCGAACGAGACGTCGTCCACCGCGACCGTGGCCCCGTAGAGCTTGCGCAGGTGCGCGACCTCGATGACGCGTGCGCCGGGCGCGCCCGACGCCGGCGGCGGCGCGATACCCGCGGCCGGCGCGGCGTGCTGTTCGAGCGGGGGCATGGGTGGCGACGATAGCCCCGGCGGCGGCGCGGCCCAAGGGTATTCGGCCGGGCATGATGTGCGAGCGCTGACACGGTGGAGGCTCCGGGCCCCTGCCCCCGCCTCCGTTCCTCCTGCGGCCCTGGCAGGCCGGTCGTCCATGACGGCGTCGCGAAACGCGTCAGCGTGACGTCTCGGCTTGCGAGCGCGTCGGCAGCTTCGGGTACGCCGGCGCACGGTCGATCGAGAGCCTGAACTCCGCGTCGGCCACGGCGCGCACCCGGACGTCGCGCGTCGTGGCGCGCACGCTGGTGGCGCGGGCGTCGTGGATGCGCCCGCCCAGCACGACTCCGGGCGCGAGCGTGCGGTTGATCCCGCACTCGGCGAGCCCCCGCAGCCTCCCGATCGCGGCGGAATCGGGCAGGCGCGCCCTGCTGCGCAGGAAGTCGCGGATGTCGACTCCCCTCAACCAGGCGAAGCTGTCGACCAGCATCTGCGCGGTGCCGACGTCATAATCGAGATCGGGCATGCCCACCTGGTGGTTCACGGCATCCAGACTCGGCGTCCCGGTGAAGTAGAGCATTCCGCGCGCGCGGCCGTCGAGCAGCACGCCCAGCGCCACGCGCCCGCCGCCGATGCCGGAGAGTTGCACGTCCCGGATCCGGATGCGGCGACCCGACTGCACGATGCCGCGCCCCACGAGGGCTCGCCGCAACAGGGCCGTCGCCACCGGGTAGGTGCAGGTGCCCTCGATGACCACGTGCGCTCCGCCACCGGTGCTTCCGAGCGCGCCCAGCGGGGGAAGCGGACGGCTGTCGTCGGGCCGGGCGCCGGTGACCACGCGCGGGGTGGCGACCAGCTGCAGTGTGGCCATGACCGTGTCGCCGACGGCGCCCACCGACCCGAGCCTCGCGGCGTAAGGATTGATCTCCATGTACATGCCGTCGGTGAGCCGGATGGGACGCTGGATCTGGGCCCAGAGCTTGACGAACTTGGGGCGCACAGGCCATCGCGCCACCGCCTGGTCGAACTTCTCCAGGTTGTGCTCGAGCATGCGCCGGGTCGCGACGAGTACATGGTCGGTGACGTCGATGCGGAGCACGGTCAGCCGGCAGCGATCGCGTGCCCCGTCGCCGTACGGCTCCAGGCGCAGCACCCGCGTGACGGTGCGCAACCGCCACTCGGGGGTCAGCCGGGCGGTCGAAACCAGCGTCACACGCACGCGAGGACGCGGCGCGTCGCCCACTCCGCAACCGGCGCTCAACTCCGGGCCGACGGGCGGCCGGTACCAGACGCGCCCTTCGTACTCGATGTCGGCCGTGAGCCGCAGCGTCTGACCGTCCACGTGAACGCGAAAGGGCGAGCGGCTCACGGCGTAGGCGAAACTCGCGCGCGTGTTGCCGGGGACGGCGAGCTTCTCATCGATCCCGCCGTACGTTCGCGGCACCACGGCTTCCAGCGAATCGAGCGCCGTGCGCAGGTTGTAGGTGACCCGTGCTTCAACGGTGGAGGCGGGTACGGCGGGCAGCGAGTCGCGCGGGTCGGCCACGATGCGAGGTTGCGGCGCGTCGAGCACCAGCGGGCCCGATATCCTGCCCCAGACCCATGCACCCAAGGCGGCGGCCAGGATCGCCCCGAACCCAACCAGGATCAGGACCGACCGGCGGGGCGCGAGCCTCATGGGTCGGGAACGACCGGTGCGTGGGCGGTGCGGTCGGACACGTGGGCCTCCTCGGGGTCAGGAACGCCGCGCGACAGGGGCAGGCGCGGTGGGCCCTCCCGAAGCGTTCCCTTCGAACCCGGCGGAAAGCGGGCGGGAGTGCCCCACCACGTTGGAGGCATGCCCCATGCCACCACAAGGCACGCCCACGGGCCCCCGACTGGGCCGATTGCGACCCGATCGAGCCGGAGTTGGCCGAAGCCTTGGTAAGTCCGGCCTGCCGGTCGATGGGCTCCCTTGCCGGAGAGTCAATCCGGAGGAGCCCATCCCGGGCCGCCTGGGGGGATCAGGCCGGCACCTTGCCGCTCATCGACTCCGTGGTCTTGCCGTCGAAGTGTTCGTGGTCGCCCTCCGCGTCATGGCGCGTGTGATGGATCGTCCCATCGCGGTGATTCGGCGGCGCGTACACCGTGTAGAGCTTCATCGGGACGCCGCCGGTGTTGATGATGTTGTGCACCGTTCCAGCCGGAACGAGGATCGCGAAACCCGGGCGGATCGTCGTCCGCACCTCGTCCAGGATCGCCTCCCCTGTGCCCTCTTGGATGTGGAAGAACTGGCAGACCTTGTGGACCTCCATCCCGATGTCTTCCTTGGGTTTCAATGCCATGAGGACGGTCTGGCTGTTCTTCGACGTGTAGAGCACTTTGCGGAACTCGTCGTTCTTGACGGCGAGCGCGTTGATGTCCTGCACGAATCCCTTCACAGGGACTTGCCCCTGGACTCGCCCTTGGACTCGCCCTTGGACTCGCCCTTGGACTCGCCCTTGGACTCGCCCTTGGAC
>Ga0075030_100003353_pt1 | contig 14565 bp, 13 predicted proteins | sample LitLauG_LLR_2012_FD_71393 | JGI IMG/M metagenome (GOLD analysis project Ga0075030, IMG submission 71393) | Freshwater sediment microbial communities from Pennsylvania, USA - Little Laurel Run_MetaG_LLR_2012 | ecosystem: Environmental > Aquatic > Freshwater > Creek > Sediment | place: USA... | reverse complement strand
CCGGCAGGCGCCCTTCATGCTCTTCCGCGAAACCCAGGTCCAACACCTGATGCCCAACCAGATGGTGCTGCATATCCAGCCGGAAGAAGGCATCTCGCTGCGCTTCGCCGCCAAGACTCCCGGAACCACCATGCAACTCGGCGAAGTCAATATGGACTTCAACTACGAGGACTATTTCGGAACCAGTTCCGCAACCGGCTACGAACGCCTGATGCACGACTGCATGATCGGAGACGCCACGCTGTTCCAGCGCGCCGATATGGTTGAGGCTGGCTGGAGCATCGTCAATCCCGCGCTCAACGTCTGGAAGGCGCTGCCGCCGCGCAATTTCCCCAACTATGCCGCTGGAACCTGGGGGCCCAAGGAAGCGGATGAGATGTTGGAGCGCGATGGCCGGCATTGGAGAAATTTCGACAAATGATTCTCGCCGGGGACATCGGGGGGACGCACGCGCGCCTCAGCTATTACCGGCTGGAGAACGATACCTGCAGGTTTACCGCCGTCCACGAGCACGTCTTCGACAGCCCCAAGTTTCGCGGGCTGGACGAGGTCGTGCTCAAGTTCGTCTCTGAAACCGGCGTCCATCCCAGCATCGCCTGCTTCGGGATCGCCGGTCCGGTGCGCAATGGACGAGTCGAAACCCCCAATCTGCCCTGGGTGATCGAGTCGTCGCGGCTGGCGCAGGAACTGCATATCGATTCGGTCGAACTTATCAACGATCTCGAGGCGCAGGCTTGGGGAATCCAGTGCCTGGGGCCGTCCGACACGGCCCTTCTCAACCCCGTCAGCACGCAGAATCCCACCGGCAATCAGGCCGTGGTCGCTGCCGGAACGGGCTTGGGCGAAGCCGGTCTGATCTGGGACGGCGAACGCCACCAGATTTTTGCCTGCGAAGGCGGGCATTGCGATTTCGCTCCGCGCAGCGAACTGGAGATGGATCTCCTCCGCTACCTGCTCACGCGCTTCGGACACGTCAGCTTCGAACGCATTGTTTCCGGTCCTGGCCTGGTCAATGTGTATATGTTTCTCAAGGACACGCATCGCGGTGAAGAGCCGCAATGGTTGCGCGACGAAATCGCAGCCGGCGATGCCGCAGCCGCCATTTCCAAAGCCGCGGTTGCCGCCAAGGCGCCGCTGGCCGAGCAGGCGCTCGAACTCTGGATTTCGATTTACGGCGCCGAGGCGGGCAACATGGCGCTGAAGCTTCTCGCCACCGGCGGCGTTTTCCTGGCGGGAGGAATCGCTCCCAGAATTCTGCCGCAACTCGCCGGGCCGCTGTTCATGGAAGCGTTTTTCAGCAAGGGACGTATGCAGCCGCTGCTCGAAACCATTCCGGTGCGCGTGATTACCAACGGAAAAAACGGGCTGCTCGGAGCCGCCTGCTACGGCGCTCGTCACGCCGGCGCGAGCGCGCGCAAAATCGCCGCGAGCGGCGTGGAATAAACAGGGATTGGAGATCGACATGAACATTCCGCAGCCTGCTAAACAAATGCCATCGACGCGATCCATCGAAGTGGTTGCCACTGCCGCCGATCTCTTTCACGCTGCTGCCGAAGAATTCGTCCGCATCGGGCGCGCCGCCATCGGCGCCCAGGGACGATTCACGGTGGCGCTCGCGGGCGGCTCCACGCCCAAAGCTCTCTATTCCCTGCTCGCCGCCAACTACGCCAGCTTTGCCTGGAACCGCGTCTTTTTTTTCTTCGGCGACGAGCGTCACGTACCGCCGACCGACTCCCAAAGCAACTACCGGATGGCGAATGAAGCGCTGCTTTCGAAGATCGCGATTCCCGCCGAGAATATCTTTCGCGTCACCGCTGAGAATCCCGATGCCGCGGCTGCGGCCCTGGACTACGAAACGCGGGTGCGCAGATTTTTCGGACTCCACACCATGGACCGGCCCGGCGAATTTCCGCGCTTTGACCTGATTCTGCTCGGCATGGGTCCCGACGGCCACACCGCATCGCTTTTCCCCGATTCCAAGGCGCTCGACGAGAAGTCGCGCCTGGTGGTCTCCAACTGGGTCGAGAAGTTCAAGACCGACCGCATCACCTTCACCTTCCCGGTGCTAAACAACGCCCACGAAGTGATGTTCATGACCAGCGGCGCGGACAAGGCCGACATGCTGCATCAGGTTCTCGAAGGCAAGAACACGCCTCCGTTTCCCTGCCAGTTAGTGCAGCCCACCGATGGGAAATTGTTGTGGATGATTGACGAACCCGCCGCTGCCAAACTTACACGGTAACCTGCAGTTCACACCGGAACGAGCCGTCTCGCGCAGTAGCTTGGGTTAGGCTTCCCATCTCTATTTCTTGTCATCAATTCCTGTCATCTAATCTCTAGCTAACTCGTGTTTCTCATGTAACTCCGCGGTGCCGCTGCCAGTCTGCCATGACACTTTGATTGTCGTTAGTCTAATGGGCTGTTGGCTCTTAGCTGTTCTCAAACATCTTGATGGCGGCGTGTTTTTCGCAAGTCTAAAGCATACGTGGCCCCCCCCCCACCCCCTCCCTCCGGTATCGTTGTTATAAACAGTACCAGTATCACTTATATAAACAGGCGGTGGAACGGAGCGATGGATTCGGAATAGGCAAGGGGGCCTGCCGGTGCCCGAATCTGCCAGAACGTCAATTTGTCAGAGATTGCCAAAGGTGGTTTGGCGGCGGTTTGTGGAACCGTCTCTGGAGACAGCAGAGTTCTGAATGCAACACTCTTGATGGATCATGGCAGACTTGCGCGTGGGTGTCTGTGATAGCGGTACGAGAAAAATGTGATGAAAACAATGCTTAGAGAGGAATCATTGGGGTGCAGGCAATTTTTGGATTTGGTCTTTGCAACATACGGACTTATATCAAAGTATTCTGGAATAAGGACTTGCTCCAAGAACGGCGCTAAGACACATACCAAGCGGTGACTCACACGAGTCCGATAGAGTCCCTAGGTTTCATTGGGCCGTCGGAGATCGATCCGGGGAGCGGCATTCCGGATGCGGTGGTCGGCCTGCTCAATGAGGCCACGAATGGACCCGATTTCCATTGAACTAAAGAAATCTCTGGGTTTTGTCCCTGACGGCATAAAGTTCCAGAACGACTTCCAACAGTAATCTATACAGAGCGCGTTTCAACTGCGACAGTTGCTTATTGAAGAGTCCGAATGCTCAATTTCCTGCTCATAGCGTGCGTCCTTCTCGTGGCAGCCGGACTGATTTACTCCATCTTCGCATCACGGTTTATTGCGAGGCGTCGCAAGGGGGTGCTGCACTATGTCGAGATCGCCGTGCTGCTTCTTATACTTGCTCCCCTGGGAGGCCTGATTGCGCTTTTCATCCCGACGCCAGGGGATATCGTGGTGCTGTTTCCCCCAAACGAGGGGAGCTTAGATTTGATTCTACCTCGGCTCTTTGTTGCCGGACTTATAAACGTTGCCTGCTGCTACGTGATAATACGCGCTCTTGCCGCCGTTGTGGCTCGCGCCCGGAGGAGAGGTGACCCTGCCAGACCGACCGGGCGGGCGTGATCGGGTTCGGTTCCCCGTCTACTTGAAAGAATTTGGAGGTGGAAAAGTGAAATCCTGGAAACTTATTTCGTCCTACGCGGTAAACGGCGCTGATTTTTTCTCGAGCAACTGAGCTCGGACTTGCAAGGTCCGTCCGAAAACATGAATACTAAGTCACAAATCGGTCTAGCCATTGCGGCGGCGGTAGTTTCACTTCTGTTCGACCTACTTGCCTTAGATAATGCTTGGCCAACACCTGGTGGCTACCTGATCGAACGGATGTTCCATCCCGGAGCTGTCCCCGGCGTGAAAACTGATCTAAGAATTACCTTCGTCGTCTATGCCGCCGTCTATGTTGTCACAAACTTTCTTGGTTGTCTTGCAATATTGTATGTCATTTACCAGCTGTTCAGAAAAGTTTGGCATTCGCGGGATTAAACGATTTGACGGCCGACCGAATCATCCGAGCTTCTGGGGCGGGTTGACTGAGAATATGAATACCAAGTCAAAGATCGGTCTGGCCCTCGCAACGGTGGCAGTTTCGCTCCTGTTTGATGTACTTGGTCTTAATCACTGGCCAACGCCTGGCGGTTATCTGGTCGATCTAATGCTTCCTTCAAGACCCGTGGAAACCGATTGGAGAATTATCTGGGCCCGCGATATTGCCGTTATGCTGGAACAAACTTCTTTTGCTGTCTTGTGATTTTGTATGTCATTTACCGAGTATTCAGAAAAGTTCGACAGGCCCCGCGGTGCAGATAGGATCGGGCTCTGGATGTGCGGGAAATGTCGTGGGCGGGGATCTCACGGTGCAGAACAACACTGTGTCCACCACTGTTTATTCCAACACGGTCAAGGGCAAACCTTACCGACCAGAACAATAGCGCGGCGACGCAGGTCTTCAGCAATGCCGTTACCAAGAACCTGCAATGCAACGGGGACAGCTCCATCACAGGCGGAGGAAACACGGCCAGCAGCAAACAGGGCCAATGCGCTACGTTCTAGAGTGCGGTAACCCATTATAGAGCCGGACCGCCGAGGGCGGTTGTCGCTACGTGATTCTTGGCTGGATCGGGATTCCGGCGACGGCAAGATCAGAATCAAAGACAGCGGGCGGGGGCGCCCGCTCTACACGCTTATGCGGCGAAGCCGCGCCAGCCGGCGATCTCTTTCAGGCCTTCTCCGCGGGCATGTTCGAAGAGGCGGACTTTGTGGCGCGTATGTTCGAATTCGTGGATGTCGGCCCAGACTTCGGCTTGCAACGGCCGTTCGTGAGTCTCGGTGGCGCCGCAAGTGGCACAGCGGGTGTGGAAGGTCACGCCCGGCCGCAGCGGAATCTGCGCGTCATTATTATTATTATTATTTTGCGGCTCGTCTGACAGTTCGAGGAAGACACAGCGTACTTCTTCGATCTCTTCGTTGGGACCGAGAATGTGTTCGTAGCGCAGCAGGTATCCAAAGCCGAGTTTGCGGGCTTCGACCTCGGCTTCTTCGCGGGTATGGAAGGGCCCGTATTCGGCGCGCAGTTGCTCGGTCGAGTCGCAAGCCATCCAGAAAATGTCGGTGTGAGCCATCCCTACCCCAGTCTCGATCGCAAACGATACAGCGCTGAACCGATGAAGTCTCGAAGCAATGAAGGGGAAGCGGCAATCGGATGCAGCGGGTCGAACTAATCCACAGGGGGTCAAGCAATTTGATGACCGGGATGGCGCGGGGCGACGCACGGTTTTAGGGAGCCGTTTCGGGGAGAAGCCGCCCGGGTTATTTGTCTGATAATACGTTACTTAAGCTGGCCCACAGGGGGCGGAACCAGGGGCGCGAGCTGCCCGTGAACAAGCAACCGGTGTGAAATCTGTTGCCGTCCGCGCCATCGCCGGACCCAACCAAACTCCACACCCGCGCTTGGTGGAACCGTTAGTGGACGGTGAGACCACCTGGTCCCGACCAGTAAACGCCGTCCTGCTCGCAGAACTGTTGCGAGTATTCGGCCACCATTCCTGTTCCTAGTTGTACGGTGCCATAAGACATCGTGCCATTTTGCAGGGTGGCGCTTTGGACGGTGCAGTAACGGTCGATCACTTGAGGCGTCTTCCAGGCAACGATCGATCCGGTGAAGAGGAAGCCGCTTGCTTGCTTCGGCCGTTTCATGAAAGCAGTGAACTCGCCGTTTATATAGGCGAAGCCGTTGCCCAGAAAGCCGCCCGGAGGGCCCGGGTAGCCGCAACATAATTCGAAGTCGTAAGTGATGATGTTGTTGATCGGGTTCGGCAAGACTTGCAGGCCGACCACACTGCCTTCGCTAAGTGACTGCCCAAGAGCGGTCCCTAGCAGAAGAACGAAAGCGATGAATCCAATGCGCATAGTTAGCAGCCTCATTCTCTTGTTGGTCTGAGTTCTCCGGTTCCAGGATTGAAAGTACCGACAGAGGGCGCTGCCGCAGGCCCGGCTTCTGGTCGGTCAGTGCGTATGGTTTTCTACGATGTGCAGGCTTAGGGCGTACCCGAGGCCGCCACCTTTCTTTCCGCGGGGGCATAGGCAGCGCCTTCCTCGCCCACCGCTGCACCCCATGCGGCAGACGGCGGCAACAGGCCATTGCCCAGTTGCATATGCCAGTTCGCTCCCCCGTGGCCGGCCACATAGAGTGCGAGTTCCAGCCGGGTCCAGACCCCGAGCTTGTCGAAGGCGGTGCGCAGGTAGTTCTTCACCACCTGCTCGCTGGTCGTGAGCACGCCGGCAATATCCTTGTTAGTAAGACCCTGCCAGACCAGGGTCGCGACCTGAATCTCTTTGGCGGTCAGCCGATCACGGGGTTGCATGGTTGCACCTGCTCCTTGATGAACATCGCGGTCGCCAGCTTCACGCGCTTACGGCCTTCTTTGATCCCGGCGCGCAGAAACAGCGTGCGCAGATGTTGTTTGACGGTCCGCGGGCTGATGTTCAGGTGGCTCGCGATCTCCTTATTACTGCATCCCTGCACCAGCAGACGCAGCACCTGCTGGTCGCGGGGCGTGATCTTGATTTCATTGAGGTTGATCATCGGCTTTTCGTCGGCTCCTTCAGTTCAGTCTTGGGGTCGCGACCCAAACAAACCTAAGCAAGCCGTTCGCCAATTCTTCGCCGCTCATCAACTACTTTACGAATGAATGCTTTACGGGATAAGCTTCTATTTCTCTTCGCCTTTTCTAAGACCATTTTCATGAAGCGCTTCCAGATTGGCATCCCTAAACAGGAATTCCTCTCCAAAGAACCTCCGCGTTTTTCCCTGTTTCACACTGCCTAAAAATTGCTACAATAGTTGGAGTCTGGACTGTCTCCCTCCCCGCAATACCATGCCCTCGAATCGGCACAATCTGATCCTGGACGAACAGGCCTTTCAAGGCTTGCTGTGCGCCGCCTTCATCGTTCAGGAATATAACGATCGGCAGAACCGCGACCGGGTCGCGCCGGACGAGTGGACGACCGAGGCTCGGCAGCCGGAACCTGAAGCTCGCCCGGCAGCGGAGCTTAGCCTCTGCCGTCATTGCGGCGCCTCGACGTTCGCCGAAGGATCGCGCTGCGAGAGCTGCGGCCGGGACCAGTTTCGTCCTGGAGAACGCCTGCAGCGCAATTGGGCCTCGATGTGGCTGATGAGCCAGGGTGAGGATTTTTGGGCCGAGCGCTCCGGCGAGACCCGTGAAGTCGCGCCGGAAGTTGCACTCAAAGCCGCGCCCGAAGCCGCGCGGAAGGATCTGCCGCTGCCCTCAGTCGCGCCTCGGGCGCTCCCGAACGCGACGCGCGAATCCGTCAGTTCGGTGTTGACCGCTCCGTCGAAGGCCAGGGAAATCGCCGCCAGACACGATACGGTTGACGATTTAGCGGTGCGCGAATCGGCGGGCGACAAATCGGCGGTGGTCAGGTCCGCGGTTGATACAGCAACGCTCGACGCAGCAATGTTCAATGCTCCGACGGTCAAAGAGCCGACGCTCGACGCCGCGGCAACGCTCGACCGGCCGACACTCGAACCGGCAGCATTCCACGCGGCAGTGTCTGACGATCAAGCCCACGTCGACCTTGCGTCCGGCGCGCACATACCGAACCAAGCAAAAGCGGAAAGCAAATCGGCCAGGTCAGCCATCGATGAAACGATGGATGCAACCAACGGCCACTTGACACTCGAACGTTTCGCGCCCGAAGACTCGGCGCTGCCGGTTCCCGCGTTTCAGATATCGGCGAGTGTCGAGTCTTCTCCGGTCGAGGCGAGCGCGCATGAACGGCATGAACCAATCTCCGACGCCTCCGACGCCAGCCGCGCCGACGAACCCGGCCACAGCTCGTGGCTGCAGCACTTGGCAGACCTGCGCGCGACTTTGGGCTTGCATCGCTCCAACCTGTATCTGATGGGGGCCGTCCTGGTGGCCGCGCTGGCCCTGTTGTGGCCGACGGCAAGCTCGCCGCGGCGCGCCGCCCTCGGGCCATGGGAAAGGGCGCTGATCACGCTGGGACTCGCCGAGGCTCCCGAGCCCGCCATACATCTTCAGGGAGATCCGGCCATCGAGGTATGGGTCGATCCGCACACGGCGCTTTACTATTGTCCGGGCGAAGAGCAGTACGGCAAGACGGCTGACGGCCGCCTCAGCAGCCAGCGCGAAGCGCAGATGGAACGCTTCGAACCTGCCGGCCGCAGCGCCTGCGAGTAGACGCGGCGAACCGCTCGCTCCTTCTAGCAATCGCCGCTTCAGACTAGTAATCACCGCTTCAGAACCAAAGGGCCGGGCTTGGTCGCGGCTCGCGGCTAGTAGCTGTGGTTCGGAGCCTACGGCAGAATTCCAAAGCGGCTGCGCGACGTGTAACATTGATCCGGTAAAATCAAACCGGAGACGATCATGTACCCACGATCCGCTTTTGTTTGCATCTCCACGGCCCTGATTCTTGCGCTGATCTCGAATGGTGTCCCGCTGGCATTGGCTCAGGACAGCAGCGGGAAAAAGAATGCTTTGCCGCATGCCAGCGAAAAGGCAAGCGCAGCGGGCGATGTGGCTCGGGGCAAGTATCTGGTGGAGAGCGTGGCCATGTGCGGGCAGTGTCACACGCCGCGCGACAGCAATGGGAATCCCGACCGCACGCGCTGGCTGCAAGGCTCATCGTTGCCGTATATGCCGACGACTCCGGACTCGAACTGGCCGATCAACGCGCCGCGGATTGGCGGGACTCCGCCGGCCAACGACGCCGACATGGTCAAGCTGCTGACCACGGGCATCTGGACGACGGGCGACCGCTTGCGCTTTCCCATGCCGCAGTTCCGCCTGGAGCGGGGCGATGCCGAGGCGGTGGTGGCGTATCTGAAGTCGCTGACTCCAAAGCAGTAGGGTTGCCGCGCCTGGGTGACGAATGCTTCCCGGGGACGAGAATTGTACGTACAATGTTTCACGTGAAAGACTTTGTGGGGGGTATGGTTGTACGTATCGTGATGTACGTATACTGACGCGCCAACCGCCAGCTCTATGTTCTCCGTCTGTTTGCCTGAAAAATAGATTTTCTTGATGGTTGCTTGGGAAGACGTATTTTTCTGGCTTTGGTGTTTACTGGTGGTAAACGGGGTACCCCCCTCCCATGTCCGGTCTTTTGGGATCAACACTTTAGCTGGGTTCTACCCGCCAGGTCTTTGGGGAATAAGGAGTTAGAGGTAAAGTCTTTATTCTTCTTTCACTTAGGGACGTTCCTCCGGCGGCTCGGGCTCCGGGATGGGCGCTTTTGCTTCCTCCCGACGTTGGCCCCCCCATTTCGTCCCGATCAAAAAGTCAAGCTTGACAAGACAGAGGCCAGGAGAGGGGCCTTTTCTTGCGTCCTGCTATCTAAACGGTCACTGTTGTCCCGTTCAGCCTGGTAAAGGTGAAACCCTCGAAACGCTCGTTAAACGTCGCACGTTGATCTCGGAGCAGGCTGATCGCAACCATCTCGCCCAAGAGCAGAGCCTGATCGTAATCGGAGCGCCAGTGGATTCCGGCCATGTTGCGCCCCATCCCGATGTTTCCGGCGAGTTTGTGGAGTTCGTTCGTCACCGACATTTGCCATGCGTCGGGGCCTTTGTAAGGAACCAGTGAGAATCCGTCGGAACTGGCCTCGACTGGATTGAAAAACACTGCCGTATCGGCGCTGAAGAAGGCTTTCAAAATGGTCACGCAGGCCCCGGCGATGGCCGCGTGTCCTTGGCCGTAACTCGGATGTTGCGGGCAGCCTTCGGGGTACGCTACCGGCAGAAGATAGGAACCATGCTTGCGAAAGACCTTGGCGACAGCCTCGGAATTGAGTACGTCAGAATGTAGGGGATAGTTTCGTTTGCCGCTTGATGTCCAATGCACGAGCCCGCCGTAGGCTTCCGGACGCAGGGTGCGATGTACATACCATTTGTGATACCAGACTGCTTTGAGGGCGCGATTGGAAACTTCCGCCAGCAGGCTCAAAACGTGCGGTCCGCCGAAGGTCTGAAAGCCTTCCTGGGTTACAGATTTTTCGTAGGGGTTGCCCACATTTAGCGGAACGTCATTCTGCATCATCCATTGCGCCGCCGTCAGATATGGCTGGTACGGCCCGTCGAAATGGACATAAGCGCTCAGGTCGCGCCCGTTGCGGATGTAGCGCGGCTTTGGGTCAAAGGCATTTTCCTCGAATGGTCCTTGGCCGTTTTGCACCCGTAGCCACGATGCTGCGTCGGTCAGGTAGTCGAGACCGGGCGAATAGGTCGTGTATTGCTGGTTGACGTTGAGAGCCCCGAACCGGAACGGTTGCAGCAGGAACTGGGAAACGTAGGGGCCAGCCAGATCGCCGGGCGTGCAGCCCCGGAACAACGTTTGAGGAGTTACGAGGCTCTTCTGTTTCGGTCCGCGAAAGTCGGTCAGCTTGTTCAGTTCGCCCGTTGCAGCCGCTGCGGTGGGGTTCGTCGAATAGTCAGCGAAGTTTACATCGCGCAGCAGGGCCATCCAATAATCTTCGACCATCTCGCCGGCACGCCATGCAGTGGCTAGAGCCGGTGGCGTGGCCATGAATGTCTGGTGGGAGTCGCAGGCCTCTAGGTCAAAAGCCAAGCCGCCCTGGGGGTTGCTCAGCTTGATTTTGCCACCTAGCGGGATTTTTTCGAAGTCTGCTGAGCGACCTGTTTCGAGCGCGCGAACCAGCGCTCGATAAGCGACGAGATCGACTTCGCAGGTTTCGTTGTGGGGGAGGCCCTTGTGATGGGTGCCAATCTGCGAAGGATGTAACTGCTCATCGTCGTTGGGGCGGTTGACTGGCATTGTCATTCTGGCATTAGCCAATGCCGCGCCCTGCTTTATCCCGACACATTGCATTGTGCGGTTGCTGCCTCGGCCGAGAGTCGTGATCAGTTCAGCTTGAGCAGGGGTCGACAAGGCAGCCTGCAACACACTGGGTGCACTTCCGGCCAGTACGGCAGCACGGCCCACCTTGCTGAGAAATTCGCGACGGTCCGAAATTTTCGTCATTGGCTGGACGGTGTTTTTGTGTTTACCGGTTGCAATTTCCGCATTGAGCCTTCCCCACTAATGCCCGACTGGAAGCAGACTGCGGCATTATGGCGCTCCTTGCCGCTTATCGGGAATTTGCATGTTGAGGCCCGTTCGGTTGAGAGCTCGGCCTCCAAATCAATAATCCTCCCCAATCAGTGAATCCCGCCTTTTCGGAACGTGAAAAGTCGCTCTTGCTTTGCACCGTAAAATACCCATGTGGTGTGTGATCCCATGTGCTCGCTCAAGCGATTGATGAACTGGCGAACCGTTAGCCCTTCAAACGCATGAGTCCAGGGATCGTTGTAACTAGAGTCACCACCTGCGCCCGCATATGCAAGCTGCTCGCGGGGTGGAGGGAGCTGCTTGTCCAGGAAAGTAAGGCCTGCTTCTGGATTGAGAATGGCTGTGACCGTTATATATTGAAGGGAGCGGTTGAGAAGGTATGATTTATCGTCCACCGTTGCTTTGGGATATATGTTGATCGTTCTCCCGTCCTGGGACCACACGTACCGATTGTCATAGCTACAAAGAACGTCAAGTATTTCTCTCACAGTATTGTTGTGAAGCAGCAACGAAAAGCGAGGACCTTGCGGTCCGGGATCCTGCACTCTGTCGCGAAGCACCTCTTCCACTCCGAGCTGGAGGCCCTCGATTGGCTCCAAGCTTAGCTGTGAGACCGCGTCTATGATGCCCATGTCTTTGACTTGGAAAACTGGCGGCCTGTAGTCGAGCGGGTCCTGCGACCGACCGAGTTTTTGTCCGATAGCGAAGACCAACGCCGTGCCAACAACTCCTAGCGCTACGATTGCTCTGAGTCTTTTCATTGGGTAGGTCCATTACTCGTGTACGTAACTCCGCCGCTGCCAGCCTGGAGAGTATTAGTCCTCACGGTTGGGCCACTAGTCGTGTTATTCAGCACCCTTATGGTCTGAGTCCGCGTTTCGGAACAGGTCAGGGGATTGTTTCCGCAATATGTGACACGATCGGTGAACTGCCCGTTGGAATTTATGGAGCCGTTCCCGGTGTGTGTCAGGCACTTGGGGGTCTGATCAAAGGTCTCGGAGACTGTCGTACCGTCTACACCACTGTTGCCATCCACGGCAGTTTTGTCAGGCTCGGTATAGATGGTGTAGGTGTATGTTTGATCGGTCCCGTAGCCCAACGTACAAGCATTATAGGGAGTGTTGTTGGTTACATAAGCAAACTGCCGTGCGGTAACCATTGTTTGCTGGGAGGTCTTGTCGCCAGAGGACAGCGCGTAAGTGAAGTTCAATGTCCTGTCGAGCTTGGCGGTGCTCTGATCCGGCGTGGTGACTCTTGCCACCGGCGAATTGCCCTGCGTGTACTGAAACGAATCTTTAGAATCGCTCGAAGTTGCACTTAGGGTGCCGCCAGACGGCTGCGGACCGCCACCCGAACCGTTGCTGGCGAAGTAAGAGTTACCCGAAATTATGTTTGGGTCAGTGCCGACAAAGATAAAGGGGTTGCCTGAGACGACAAACTGGAAGACCGTGATCGGCCCGCTACCCTGAACGGTGCATCCGTCGTCGGTAGCCTGAAAATCTCCAGAGGCTAGGCCCGGACTCATGCCCGTGAAATAAGCCATCGTTGCGTGCTTGCCTGACGACAGGGTGGCGATTGAGGTATTGCTCGAACTCCAAGTGATGAAGCCGGTGCCGGGGCCCTGCGGCGTGCCTCCGCATTGTTCGCAGCTTGCCAAACACTGCTGCAAGGAAACGTCTCCTAAATCATCCTCTCCTCCGATGGGGAAGGAGGCTTGGTCGTCGGGATACAAAAAGGCGTCCTCGCAAAGGGTTGCGCACGTTCCACAGCTGAAGCTTCGCGCCATCCCCGCCTGCTGCTGGGAAACCATGAGCCGCCCTTTTCCCCACGTTTTGTGGTGCGTCCACCACCCAACTTGGCCACTGAGAATGTCCTTGGACAGAACCGTACCTTTGGCGTCGGGGATCTGCATTTCCACGATTTCGTTGATTTTAACGGCCTTGGTCTCCATTGACGCCAACTGGTAAGACCCTACCCATAACTGCTTGCCGTTGCCGACCAATACTTCAAACTTCTTGGGCCCGTCTGTGGAATGGTTGAACAGCAGCAGGGTTGAGTTGGTACCTTGCGCGATAGACCAGGGATGCCCGCCTCCATTTTGCACGGAGTCGTTGTCTTTGGCTTGCATTTCTACCGTCCGCACCCCGATATCTCCCCAGGCGATGAATTGGGAGACCACATCGCCGGGCGACAGGTTGGAGCGAACGATGAGTGAGTTGGTCATGGATGGGTCGCCGTGAGCGGGAATTCGGACGGTGCGGCTCGATTGGCCAGCCAGAACAAGTTGCTGAACCAGCTCAGTAGAGGTTTTTCCCGCGATGGTGTGGGCCAGCGTTACGCTCACCTGCGCTGGTTTGGTTGAGAAGTTGGAGACGGCAACCTCCGACTGAAACATGGTGCGCGGAAACAGGTCGGCGGCTCCAACCGGAATGCCTGTGAAAATGGTACCGGAGGAAAGCTGCTCAGTCGGGTTGGTGAAATTGAGCGATGAGAAGTATGGGCCGCGGTCGTCGTTGTAAATGGAGAATCCGAAGGTAATCAGGTCTCCCGGAGTTCCGGTTGTGCTCACAGCGACGCCGACCGAACCGCGATCCACCTGATTGTTGAACATTTGGTCGGTCACAGCGGATCGGCCCGTCTGAGCGGGATCACATGCGGCTACCAGCAGCAACTCTTGGGGGCGCAATTGCACGCTACCCTTTGTCGGAGCCGTCTTTTCCGCAAAGCACTGCAGCGTTACTGTCTGGCTGCCCTGCGCGAGGCTTTTGAGCGCAATGATGGGAGATCCCCTCACGGCCAAGGCGGCTGCGCGATAGATGCCCTGGCGTCCTTCATTTTGAGGGAGCATCTCTTCTTCGATGTAGGCGGGAATCGCTCCCGCGTTCGAGGCAATGGAGAGCTGAGCGCCAATCGGCATTCCGCGGGCGGGTTGTGGGATCAAAAGCACCGACCCTGAATTTGCGGCTGAACCCGCTTCGGTCAGCAGGTCATGAATCTGGATGGGCAGACTCGTGTGCCCCGGCATTTTGACTTCCTTGAAGGCAACCTGCACGCCCTCGGAATCAAGCACGATAACGCGGGCCTGCATCTCGGCAATCGCATCGTTCACCAACGTGATCGTGCTGGAGAAATCCTTGTCATCAAGGAAGAGAGGCGCGACCATGGGCATGCTGAGTGCAGCAGGAGGGGTACGAAACTTATGGGCTGGTGATTGCTGCGCGAGCGCGATCGACGCAAAAAGAAAACCTAGGGAGAGAACGCACCATTGACGAGCCACAGGCCGCTCCAATAAATCTAAAGTTGCTCCTTACCTGTCCAAACAGAGAACCCCGGGAAAAATTGGGACGCAGTATGACGGGAGAACGTGGTCGTGTCAAATGAAATGTTGTGATTTGTCGGTAGCACATGATATGTCCGGTTGAGATAGCAAGTGAGATGTCCGCTTTGCGGGCGGCGAGGATGGGAGACCATGCGGAGCATGGAAGCTTATCCGAGGGCCGCGATGGAGCGG
>Ga0075030_100003352_pt1 | contig 14565 bp, 13 predicted proteins | sample LitLauG_LLR_2012_FD_71393 | JGI IMG/M metagenome (GOLD analysis project Ga0075030, IMG submission 71393) | Freshwater sediment microbial communities from Pennsylvania, USA - Little Laurel Run_MetaG_LLR_2012 | ecosystem: Environmental > Aquatic > Freshwater > Creek > Sediment | place: USA... | reverse complement strand
CAAGGACAACCCCATCGGGCTGCCGCATACGTTCGTCTATAACAACGGAGTCGCGGTGTTGGCGTTTCTGATGCTGGCGTTTTCACTGTATTACTTTGCGAGGAAGCCGCTGAAGAAGTAGCTGGCGGCGGGCACTATCTCGACTTATTCAAACGAGCCCGGGTCTCGATGCTGAGACCTGGGAATTCATTTGATCGTTACGCCACCACCTGCAACCTCACCCCTTCATGCTCCTGCAAGCAGGCGATGATCTTGAACAGATTCGCGGCGGTCGGATTGCCCCTAGGTCCGAACATCTGATGCAGCGTCTTGACGTGGATTCCGGTCTGCTCCGCCAGCGCCGGAAAGCCGAGCGTTGCATTGATGAAGTCGCGTAGAATCTCTCGGCCCAAGGCCGCCTCGCCTGCCAGCAGAGCCTCCACTGCGTCGCTCAACAGACCGCGACGAAACTCCTGGTCGCTCCGCACCCGTGCCTGCACAGTCTCCCGAAAATCCCGCGTCAACGCCATGGCACACTCCTCTTCAGCCGTTTGTAGTCCTGCCAGCACTCACCGGCTAATGTAATGTCGCTCTGCTGGCGCTTCTTGCTGCCTCCACAGAGGAGGATGACTATCTTGTCGCCATCTTTTCCAAAGTAGAGCCGGTATCCTGGACCAAAGTCGATGCGATACTCAAACACGCCACCACCGACGCCCTTCACATTCGAGAAATTCTCCAAAGCCAGCCGGTAAAGCGCGGTGGTCACTCGGCGTGCTGCTTCAGAATGGAGCCGAGCAAACCAATCGCCGAACAGGTTTCTCCCGTCAATTCCGATGTATTCCCGGATTTCGACCATCTGATGCATGGTAACATATATTATTCCATCGTCCAATGCGTCATCCCTTGCATTCCCAGCGGAGGTTACCATCGTCCAACTAAAGCCAAAAGCACACCCTGTTAAACTGACCTGCAACATGACACGCAGGTTTGCAATCATCTTTCTTGTGGCGGCTGCGGTTTGCAGCCGGGCCATAGCCGCGCCCGAGCAATGGGTCGAAGTCAGCAGCCAGCATTTCACCGTCATAACTGACTCAAGTGACAAGCAGGGCAGGCACATCCTCGATCAGCTTGAGCGGATGCGCTGGATGTTTCACGAGATATTCCCCAAGGCAAACGTCGATCCCGCGCTCCCCATCACGGTAATTGCCACCAGGAATGAAAAGGGATTTCAATCGCTGGAGCCTGCAACCTACTTGACGGTGGGGCAGTTGAAACTGGATGGCCTCTTTCTGAGGACTCCGGAGAAGAACTACATCCTGCTTCGTCTGGATACGAATGACCAGCATCCCTTTGCCTCGATCTACCACGAGTACACGCACCTGCAGTTCAGCGATTCACTTGAGTGGATGCCGCTCTGGCTGAACGAGGGCTTTGCCGAGTTCTTTCAGAATACCGATATTCACAACAAAGACGCGCAGGTGGGCGAGCCCAGTGTCGACGATATTCTTTATCTCCGCCAAAACCGCATCCTGCCTCTGGATGTTCTTCTGAAAGTAGACGCCAACTCGCCGTACTATCACGAAGAGCAGAAGGGCTCGGTATTTTACGCCGAGTCATGGGCGCTTACGCACTTTCTTGAGATGCAAGACCACGAGAAGAAGACACATTGGCTTTCAAGCTACATCACGCTGGTCCACCAGCACGAAGATCCAGTAGCGGCCGGAGAAAAGGCATTTGGGAATCTCAAGCAGCTGCAGTCGGCGCTTGAAGGCTACATTCGCGCAGGCGAATATAAAGAGTTCGTGCTCTCGAGCGCGGCGGCGCCGCTTGATGAAGCATCGTACAAGGGCAAGGCCCTGACCCAGGCCGAAGCGGACGCGATTCGTGCGGACTTCCTCGTGTATGTTCGGCGCACTCAAGATGCACGAACTCTTCTGGACGCGGTTCTCAAGGCCGATCCGAACAACGTAAGGGCGCACGAGACCATGGGGTATCTCGCGTTCCAAGAGGGTGACAGAGAAGGCGCCCGCAAGTGGTTTGAGAAGGCGGTCAAGCTGGACTCGCAAAGCTACCTGGCGCATTACTACTTCGCCGTGATGTCGATGAACGGAGGAACCGGGTCTTTGAACGATCCGCAAATCGAGGCCAGTCTGCGTGCGGCGACCAAGCTCAATCCCACCTACGCGCCCGCCTACGATCAATTGGCGGCCCTGTTTGCCATGCGGCGCAAGAACCTGGATGAGGCTCACATGCTGAACCTGCAAGCGGTTCAACTGGACCCGAGCAACCTGACCTACCGGATGAATTCGGCCAGCGTGTTGATGACCATGGGACGATTCAATGATGCGACAACAGTTCTGAAAAACGCGATCAAGGTGGCGAAGAACCCGGACGAAGTAGCCATGGTGGAAGGCCGGATCAAGGAGGTCGAGTCAATTCAAGCGCTCGGCGCTCAGTCTGGAGTCGACGTGACCGCTCAGCAACAGGGCGAGGTCACCGTGGAGACTGCGGAAAAGGTGGAGACTGTCGTTCCGACGCTGAAGCACCCGACGGAGCCTGTGAAAGGGCCGAAGCACGTTATATCGGGAGTTATCCGAGCAGTGAAATGCGGCTATCCTGCAGCGGTCGAGTTCCAGGTTGAAACAGCAAAGAAGAAAGTCTCGCTTTATTCAAACGACTTCACCAAGATCGATCTCACCGTTGCCGGCTTCACCCCGAAGGGGGCCATCAATCCTTGCGCGGACTTTGAAGGGATGAAGACTGAAGCACAGTACGTTGACAGTTCAGACAAGACGGTCGACGGACAGGTGGTTGCGGTCCTGCTGAGAAAGTGAGCTGGACGTGCATTTGTAACAGACACTACGCCCCGAAGGTTCTGCCACACGCTGGAGTCGCCTTGCTTGTTAAAGCTGTGCGCCGCGCGGGATGAGCAGATTGACTGCGTGAGGCACCACTTCGATCCTCACCGGCAACGAGCCAAGGACCTCACCATCCGCCTCAGCGAAGAGGCGGTCTTTGCTGCCGTTGCGTGGCCGGCAATCGACTGAATCGGTCTCAATCAACTCAACCTCGCGCGCGAATGTGTGACGCCCGGCAATGACGGCGAGCAGAAACAACATGTAGCGCAAGCGGCTGCGGGTTTTGAAGGCCAACAGGCTCAGATTGCCGTTGCGCACGCTGGCGCCGGGGGCCAGATACCGCAGAACCCCTCCAAACGAGCGCACCCGCACAACCAGCAATTGCGAAACCTCAACCACACGGCCCACGCCGTTTCCGGCGCCGTTCCCGCTGGCCGGGAAATTTGCCTCGAACAATGGAAATGAGTGGGTTGCCCAGATGCGGAAGGCCTCAATCAGATAGAGCACATAGCCCAGCCGCCGCTTAAGGCGCGAGTCGAGCCGCGACATCAACAACGCATCTGCCCCGACGCCGGCAGCAACAGTAAAGTAGCGTGAAGCCGGGGTTCCGTCGATCTTGTGGTAGTGGATTCGGCCCACGGACACTCGCGCTGGAGTCCCGTCCAGCAGCTCTCGCACGACTTTTGCGGGGGTCCCATTCAGGCCCAGGCTCGCCGCAAGCGCATTGGCGGTTCCCAGCGGAACCACACCCAGAGCTACGTCGCCTCCCACCAGGCTCTGCAAGACCTCGTGCACGGTTCCATCTCCGCCACAGGCAAGAATGGTGTCGCAGCCCCGGCGCACAGCCTCCTGCGCCTGGAGGGTGGCGCTTCCGGCTCCATCGGTGATAAACGCCTCGGCCTCAATGCCGGCTTCAGCGAGCACGTCCAGAGCTTCTTGCACAGCAGCTTTGCGTCGAGCGGAGATTTGTCCCGAGGCAGGGTTGTAGATCAATGCAACACGTTGCATGGTTCGTCTCAAAAGTGATAGTGCTTCCTGAAGCCGGAACAACGGTGTGGGCCTTCTCTTTAATATTCGCAGGCCAGGGGTTGCAGCGAATACAACTAAAGCCCCATCTGCCAGATATGATCCTCCACGATCACCGGGCTTCGCGGCCTGTGTGATGGCGGAATTCTTCGCCCTTAAACTCTTTTTGAGGGCGCCATGGATGCAATGCCGTTATCATCCTTTCTGGAGGTCAGAGACCCATGAATTCCAGCGGGAATACCATCCTCATCACCGGCGGCGGCTCAGGCATCGGCCGCGGACTGGCTGAAGCCTTTCACGCGCTCGGCAACCAGGTGGTTATAGCCGGCCGGCGCCAGCAAGCGCTCGATGAAACCACCTCCGCCAACCCCGGCATGAGATCACTTCAGCTCGACATCGAGAACCGGGCCGCCACGCGCGCTTTTGCGGACCAGGTAGCGGCCCAGTTTCCATCGCTCAACGTGCTGATCAATAATGCAGGCATCATGCGCGCGGAGAAACTGACCGCCCAGCAGCCCAACCTGGCCGACGCCGAGGCGATGGTCGCGACAAATCTGCTGGGCCCCATCCGTCTGACTGCGGCGCTATTGCCGCTGCTTCAAGAGCAACCCAGCTCCACGATCATGAATGTTTCTTCCGGCCTCGCCTTTCTGCCGCTCGCGCTGACGCCCACCTATTGCGCGACCAAGGCTGCCATCCACTCCTACAGCCTGTCGCTCCGCTATCAGCTCCGATCCACAACCACTGAGGTTGTGGAACTGATTCCCCCTTATGTCGCGACTGACTTGATGGGTGGCGCCTCCGATCCCCGGGCGATGTCCCTCGCCAAGTTCCTCGCAGAGGTGATGGCGATTCTCAAGACTCAGCCCACGCCGGCTGAGATCTGCGTGGAGAGCGTGAAGACACTACGATTCGCGGCGGAGAGCGGCAAATTCGATGCCATTTTCCAAGGCCTTAATGCGGCGATGCACGGCAACTAGCGAGAAACAAAAGGCATCCCAGATCAAACCTTTCAGATTCGGGATGCCTTTCATAAAGATCACGTGCATTAATTGCTACCTTTTCCTCTTTTCCTCTTCCGGTCGATCCCTTGCACAGCCTAGTTTCGTCCTAAACTCTTCTAGATATGGCGACCATCCCCGACATCACTCTTGACTCAGGATTACCAGCGAACGTGGATGCCGAGAAGACAATTCTGGGCGCCATACTGCTTGACAATGCTGCCCACGCAGAGGCCGCCGAGAAGATCGATGCGGACGATTTCTCGCTCGACTCGCACCGCCGTATCTTCCAGCGGATGAGTGAGTTGATCGACAAGCAGCGGTCAGTGGACATTGTGACCCTGGCCAACGAAATGGCACGCTACAAGGAGGTGGAGTCGGTTGGCGGCGTCGCCTATCTGGCCTCCCTGACAGAGGGCCTGCCCCGCCGGCCGGTGATCGAGGAGTACATCCGGATCGTCAAGGACAAGAGCCTGCTCCGCAAACTCATGCTCATCTGCTCGTCGGCGATTGCCCGCGCCGCCGACCAGAGCGAGGATGCCATCGGGGTGCTGGATGTCACCGAACAGCAGTTGCTCGAAGTCACGGATAAGGGGCTCACCCAGGGTCTCCAGCCGCTGGACAAGATCGTCGCAGGCTCATTTGGAAACATTGACAACTTGTATAAGCACAGCCGGGAGGTTACTGGCCTGGCGACGGATTTTACTGAATTCGACCGAATGACCAGCGGCCTGCAGAAAGGCGAGTTGATCATCATCGCCGCGCGGCCATCCATGGGCAAAACTGCACTGGCCATCAATATTGCGCAGAATTCCGCGATCAATCACGGAGCCGTGGTGGCCATATTCAGCCTGGAGATGAGCAAGGAATCGCTGCTTCGACGCATGCTGGCATCCCAGGCCTGGGTCGATCAACAGATGCTGCAGAAGGGCATGATCAGCGGGGAAGACCAGGCAAAATTGCAAAATGCATTGAACCAACTGGTGGAGTCGCGCATTTTTATCGACGATTCGGCCGGCATATCGCTGGCCGAAATGCGCGCCAAGGCGAGGCGACTCAAGCAAAGTTCCGGCGGTCTCGATCTGGTGGTCGTGGATTATCTGCAATTAATGAGCGCCACACTGCCCTCCGGCGGACGCAAAGGCTACGAGAACCGCACCCAGGAGGTTTCGGCGATTTCTCGCGGGCTGAAGGCGCTCGCCAAGGAGCTTAGCGTACCGGTACTGGCCCTATCGCAACTCTCGCGCGCCGGCGTTCAGCGCAAGGACGACCACCGCCCCATGCTGAGCGACCTGCGCGAGTCCGGATCGATTGAGCAGGATGCCGACCTGGTGGCATTCATCCATCGCGAGTCCTACTACAACCACAACAAGGATGAGCTGACCGCGGAGGAAAGAGCGAAATCGGAGATCATCATTGCGAAGCAACGCAACGGACCTACCGACACCGTTTTTCTGAATTTTGTGGGCAAGTACACCCGCTTTGACAATCCGGACTCTGGACACGCGGTCTAGAAGCGTTAGAGATCGTTGAGGATCAGCGCAATCCGACCAGCCAGAAAGTCGCCGGGCGCCTCGTTGGGTGAGATCTCGATCAGATCGACCGGAAAGACGCTGTTGTGGGGGCGCAGGACTAGCCGGTTCAACAGAAAATCCACATATCGAAGCGCGAGATGTGAGCCTTGCCGGACCGCGTAAATGTTGGGCCGGTTGGGCCGGTAGGGCGCCAGGGAATTGTAATGGCGATCGATGAGCGCGATCGATTCAGGCAGCACCAGCGGGTCCATGGCAAGGGCGTCGGCTGAGGGAATGCGCACCGCGACAAAACGCTGCCATGCGCGGCGGGGCTTCGAAGCCCGGGTGTGGAGGGACTGGAGAACGCCGGCGGGCAATCTAAGAAGCGAATGAACCGCGGAAGGGCGAACATAGGGTTCAAAAATCGCCGTCGCGTGGGAGACGATCGGTACCGAGCTGCTCTCCACCTCGACGGGTGACTCCCCGGCGCGTTGGATTACGGGCAGAAGATCGGCTGCCGTCAGATGCTGCGCCGCCAGGACTCGATCCAGCGCCTCCAGCGAAAGTTGGCGCCTGCTGTGGAGGAAGTTGGAAAGATGTGCCTGCCCAAAGCCGGTCTGGCGTGCCAGCAAAGAGACACTCAGCGTCCCCCGCTGTATCCTGCGCAGCAGTTCCAAGCGTAGATGTTCGTGCATCTGGGTGAAATTCATCTGTGGATAACTTGCCACCAGCAATGGGAATGATGGCTCTTCAGTTTCCCCAGGAAAAGTCATCAATGACGATTGGCCTTCATTCTCAGCGCTCTAATATCGATTGGAAAGCACGGGAACGTAAAACTGGCTTGGGACGTTGACGCAAGAGATACATATTCCTAGATTGGAATTACTTAATCACGCATAGTTTGTGGGAATTCTTAAGGAAATGTGTCATTGGCCTGGAGTTGAGCGGATTGAAATTCCGTCCTCTTCAGGACCCAATGAACATCCTCCAGCGGATTTGCTTCCGATCCCATCGCGGCGTCATCTCGCACGTCAGAGGCGCAGGGCAGGAAATGCGTGAATGTTCCAGTATCTGCGCGCTAAGAGCATGACAAAAAACGAGAGAGCGAAGGCGGCAATCCCCCATCAGGGCATAAGAATCCTGAGTTGTTCTGCCTGGTTCTCTTCACCCCGCGGAAAAACAGATAACAAAGAAGTCCGTCGGGAGAAGACCCAACTACGGAGAAACAGTCATGGAATTGTGCGTGCAATTGAAAGTTTGCGAAGGGTGCGGTTGTCTTTGGTACCGCGCCCAGACTCAAGGCACTGTTTATTGCCGGGAGTGCGAAGTAAAACTGCGGGACTTTCCTTCAGCCGAGAGCAGGAAGCGGCCTGGGCGTCCGACGCGAAAACCGCATACAAGAGTTTGGGCGGCCGTTGAAGCAGTGGGAGGCTTGCGATGAGCGCGGCACTCCAGTTGGCAACGGTTTGGGGAGCATGCAGCCCAGGGCTATCGTGGCAGGATGAGAAGGCGTCGGCACGAAAGTTGGCGACGCGGCCAGAAGCCGGGCCAACAAAAAAGACAGTCTCCGAGCCCCTGGTCAGCCTGGCCTTCTACAGAAAGCATACGGAGAGGATGTTGCGGCGCTATCTTTATGCCTCAATGCAGGTGGGCAGGGCTCCTTCGATTCTGGGCGATCCGGTTGGGCGGGGATGGGTCTCAAGCCGCCCGGTTCGCACCTTCGAGGATGCGGTGATTTTTGTTCTCGATCTCGAAAAGTGTCTGGACAAGCTAGGTTCACTGGATCGCCAGATGCTCTGCCGGATCGTGCTCCAGGAATACACTCAGGCCGAAGCAGCCATGCTTCTGGGCATGAGCGTCCGGGCCATTTCCTACAAATTTCCATTGGCCCTTGACCGGCTCACGGAGGAGTTGTTGGCAAGCGGCCTGCTGATTCTACCGAACTAAATTCAAATATGCATCGCAGACAACCGAGGGGAGCGACTTGATCTCTCCCCTCAGGTTTCTGTCGGGTGGATGGCGCCTTGCTTTATCGTTATGGTGGACGAGTCGAAGTCCATACATGAAGTTTCGCTCAAAATGAGTGGTCCTGTTTCGGAGGTGAATCCAATGCTCCATCGATACTTCTTTGTTCTGCTGCTTGCCTCAGGCGCGGTGGCTGCGCAGCAGGCTGCCCCGGCGCCAACCACCGCAGCCGACGCGCCCAATCGCGACACAAGCTACATCGATGCCGAGGGCACTGCGCACGTCACGCGCGTGGTTCCGGTCCCGGCGACGATCAGTCCCGAAGCACAAAAGGTGCTGGGCCGCGCCATGCCCGACCAGGGTCCGCCGGAGTCGCTGGCCGAACGACGCGCGCATACCGACGCCTATACCGCCGGCGCAAGGATCGCCTGGACGAAGCTATGCCCCAACCAGCTTGTCGAGGAAAAGATCGCCGGCGTTCCCGTGCGCATTGTCACGCCCGACGGAATGCCCGACGCTAACCGCGACAAGGTGCTGCTGAACCTGCACGGCGGCGGCTTCAACTCCGATTCCGGATCGTACACGGAGTCGATTCCGATTGCATCTTATGCGGGAATCAAGGTGGTCGCCGTGCTCTATCGGCTGGCGCCTGAGCACCCCTTCCCTGCCGCCGTGGACGACTCCGTGGCCGTTTACAAGGAGCTGCTAAAGACTTTCACGCCTGGACATATCGTCATCTACGGAACCTCGGCCGGAGCCATACTTACCGCCGAAGTGGCCGTTAGACTGAAGCAATTGGGTTTGCCCATGCCTGCGGCGCTGGGCATCTTCAGCGGAATGGGCGACTATGCTCGCAAAGGCGACTCGATGTCGCTCTATGCGCTGCGCGGCCTCTCCGGCCATCTCGACCCACCTACACCGAACCCACCTATGTCTGAATACGCCACCACCACCGATCTTCGCGACCCTGTCCTTTCTCCGATCTATGCCGATCTTCATGGCCTGCCGCCGACCCTGTTTGTCACCAGCGGCCGCGATCTGTTGCTCAGCGGCACGGTGAATCTACACCGCGCATATCTCAACGCGGGAGTCGATGCGCGCCTTGTAGTCTTCGACGCGCTGACTCACGCCTTCTGGTACGACTCGCAGCTGCCCGAAGCCATCGAAGCCAACCACATGATGGCCGACTTCTTCGTCAAGCAATTGAATAAGTAAGGGCTTTGGCCGTGACGAGCCCAGCGGGTTGCTTCTATAGCTTCCATTCGGGTGGCAGCGGTTCACCTGGATCGAAATGACGATTAGTATTGGTCTTGCAGCACACACCTTATGTTGATTCGCTCCAGAGCGCCGTTACGTCTTGGATTGGCCGGTGGCGGCACAGACGTTTCTCCTTATTGCGACGAATTCGGCGGCGCAATTCTGAACTCAACCATCGACTACTACGCGTATGCGGCCCTCGAGCCGCTGACGGGCGACCGCGTCGAATTTGTGTCCGCCGATCTGCACGAGACCGCTGCATATACCGCACAAGCCGTCCTCGAGAACGATGGCCGCCTCGATCTCTTCAAGGCCGTGTACAACCACGTGGTCCGGAACTTCAACGGCGGCAGGCCCCTGAGTCTGCGCATGAGCACGCGAGTGGACGTGCCAGCCGGGTCCGGGCTTGGTTCCTCATCCACGCTGGTTGTGGCCATGCTGGCGGCGTATGTTGAGTGGCTGAATCTGCCTCTTGGCGATTACGAGCTGGCTCATACTGCGTTCGTGATCGAGCGCGTCGAGGCCAAACTCCAGGGCGGCAAGCAGGACCAGTACGCTGCTGCCTTTGGCGGCTTCAATTTCATGGAGTTTGGGAAGAACGGCCACGTGCTGGTGAACCCTCTGCGCGTGAAGGACTGGGTAGTTTCAGAGCTTGAAGCCTCGATGCTTCTGTATTACACGGGGAATTCGCGCACCTCAGCGGATATCATCGACGAACAGTCACGCAACGTGCGCGAAAAGAATCCCATGGCTCTGGACGCGATGCACTCCATCAAGGAAGAAGCGTTTCACATGAAGGAGTGCCTTCTTCGCGGAGATTTTCGGCGACTCCATGAGGTTCTACGCAATACCTGGGAATCCAAAAAGAAGATGGCCAGCCAGATTACGACCGAACATATAGAAAGCCTGTACGGCAGCGCCCTTGAAGCCGGCGCGTATTGCGCCAGGATCTCGGGTGCGGGCGGAGGGGGATTCATGATCTTCCTCACCGACCCGATCCACAAGGACAAAGTGGCGACGGCCCTGCGCGCCAATGATGATGGCGGCGTGGCGTACGGGTGTCATTTCACTGCCGGAGGGGTGCAGGCATGGAGGGTTCCTTGAGCAAGCTCATCCAGAAGAAGCTGGAGGAAGGGATAACGGTTCTGGAGGCGGTAACCGCAGACTTCGCACTCCACTCCGTCGTCAATGCGGCGGCGGAAAGAACCGCCTCCGCGTTGAAGTCGGGGCATAAATTAATGGTCGCCGGCAACGGAGGCAGCGCGGCAGACGCTCAGCATCTTGTGGCTGAATTTGTCAGCCGTCTCTGCGAGGACCGGCCCGCGATGCGCGCTGTAGCGCTGACTACGGACTCCTCGATCCTGACGGCGGTAGGAAACGACTACGGCTACGAACGTGTATTTGCGCGCCAGATCGAAGCGATTGGCCAGGCCGGCGATGTTTTCATGGGTATCTCGACATCCGGCAATTCACCGAATGTGCTGCGAGCGCTGGAACGATGCAAAGAGGTGGGCATCGTGACAATCGGCCTGAGCGGAAGGACAGGCGGAAGCATGCCGGGACTTTGCGACTACTGTGTCTGCATCCCCTCGGATGTGACGATGTACATACAGCAAGCGCACCTGGCGCTGGAGCACATTTTTTGCATGATCGTCGAGGAGCGATACTTTGCTCAGGACCACGGTGCAATCGCCGTTCCGGGGAATTAGCCCCGATGTGTGCGGATTTTGAAGCAATTATCCTGGCCGGCGGCCTGGGAACGCGTCTCGCCTCCAGGCTCGACGGCCTTCCAAAAGCAATGGCTCCTGTCGGGGGCCGGCCTTTTCTTGAAATCCTCTTGAGCCAGCTCGAGCGTGCCCGATGCACCCGCGTTCTGTTGTCGGTGGGCCACCTTCGTACCGCAATTCAGGATCACTTCGGTGCTTCCTTCCGCGGGCTGCACCTCAATTACGTGATTGAAGAAGTTCCGCTCGGAACTGGCGGCGCAATCCGGAAGGCAATGTCTCGGGCCACGGAAGAACATGTGCTGGTGATGAACGGGGACACATTTCTGCAAGCCGACTATGGTGCGATGGTGCGGTCCCACGTCGCCGAGCAAGCGGAGCTAACAATGGCAATCTCGCACCAACCGGACATTGCGCGCTATGGCGGAGTGCTGGTGGAAGGAGAGCGGATTGTGGGGTTTCAAGAAAAAGGCCACTCGGGCCCAGGGTGGATCAATGCTGGCTCCTATGTTCTCCCAAGAGGGATGCAATGGCCGCCCTCGCTGCCAGAGAGGTTTTCTTTCGAATTGGATTTCCTGGCGCCGGTGATTGGCCGACTCACGCCCGCGGCCTACAAAGTCGAAGGATTCTTCCTCGACATCGGCATCCCGGAAGATCTGGACCGCGCTCAGCGGGAACTCACCGGATTCTGACTCCCACTATTCCACCGCATTCCGCGCAATCGTGTCGCGGTACCACTCGGCGCTAAGCTTCGGGGTGCGCTTCAGGGTCTTGAAGTCGACGTAGTGGATTCCAAAGCGCTTGCTGTATCCATCGCACCACTCGAAATTGTCGAGGAGACTCCAAAGGAAGTAGCCCTTGATGGGGTAGCCTTCGGCCGCCGCGCGGTGGACGCTGGTGATGTGATTCCGCAGGTACATGACGCGGTCGGTGTCTTCAATTCTTCCGGCGGCGTTGGGCACGTCGGCAGAAGAGCAGCCGTTTTCCGTGATGAAGATCGCGGGCGGATGCCAGAGGTCGCTGACGTTACGGATGGTCCAGTAGGTGCATTCCGGTGAAATGTTGATCCAGGGTGAGGTCATGTGGGGGTAAGAGGATGGAGGAGGGACAATGGCATATCCCTTGGCGGAACCATCGGCCTCCACGTAGTCGGCGGTGTAGACGTTGAGGCCGACAAAGTCTAGCTTGCTGCCGATGGCGGCCATGTCGCCGGGCTCAATTTTGGGCGCATTGGCTCCCTCCTGCTCCAGATAGCTGGCGGAGTACCTGCCTTCCATCAGCGGGGCCAGGAACATGGCAGCGCCGTCCAGGGTGGCTTTACGGGCAGCTTCAATGTGGTCTGAGGTCTCCATCACGGGCACATAGACGTTTGTGTTCTCGGCGAGGCCCACCTGGGTGCCGCTCGGGGTGTTGGCGCGAATGGCCTGGACGCCAAGGCCGTGGGCCAGGATGCCGTGGTGACGGACCTGGTTGACACCGGCCGGCGGCAGCTTGAGGCCGGGAGCGAAGCGGCCGGTTTGGTAGCCGAGGTCGGTGAAGCAGACAAACTCGTTGGTCGTCATCCAGTGATGCACCTTGTCGCCGAGGTGTTTGGTGACGTAAGCGGCGTAGTCCGCAAAGGCTTTGCTGGTGTCGCGCGACTGCCAGCCGCCGGGCAGAGCCTGAGGTAGATCCCAATGGAACAGGGTGATGTAGGGCGTGATCTTGTTGGCCAACAGCTCGTCGACAACGCGGTTGTAATAGTCAAGGCCCTTGGGGTTGGGCTGGCCGGTCCCGTTGGGGAAGACCCGCGACCAGGAGATGGACATGCGGTAGGTGGCGACGCCGAGGTGCTTAAGCAGGCGAACGTCTTCTTTGTAAAGGTGATAGGAGTCGTCGGCCACGTCGCCGGTGTCGCCGTCGACGGTGATTCCGGGGGTATGCGAGAAGGTGTCCCAGACGGAGGGGCCGCGGCCATCCTCGGCTGCTGCGCCTTCAATCTGGTAGGCGGCGGTGGCGCATCCCCAGAGAAAGCCCTGTGGGAACTGGCGGCTGACGGGATGGAGCTGGCCGAGGGCAAACTTCGGAAGCGCGAGGGTAGCGGCGGCTGCGGCAACGCCCTGGCTGAACTGGCGACGGGAGATGTCTTTCATGGATGCGATCACCTTTCAAAAGCGTTGAGCGAGACAGGCCGGAGAGCGGTGAGAGGATTTGGGGCCGGGCTGTCTGCTCGCGCGAAATCAACTGGCGATTATAGCGGGTTGGCGGGCAGGGACGGCGGGAAGGTGTTGACGCTTGAGTAACCCATTGGCTCAAAAGCGTGCTAGCAAATGTGCATGCGGAAGCGCACGGATTTTTCTAGGTTTTGGACACGAAGGTGTTTCGGGACGTTTCCGGCGGGAGAATGATGGCTTATATGCGGACAAATGGCGTGGGCTGCACCCGGAATTGGGGTAGGAAGAGAGCGAAGTGCGGTGAGCGGTTTTTTCGGCTAAGTCATTGTCTCTTTGGGGGTCGGAGCTGTAAGGCGCGGAGAAGTGCGCGGAAAGTGTCCTGATAAAATAGGTCGTCCTAGAAATGTCTGGTTTTTTCAGGACGATTGGCAGCCTGAGTAGAGGATCCTCATCCCACCCTTCGCAAAATGCGCGAAGGATGGGTGCCCAGTTGGTTCTTTGGGAACCGCCGGAGGCGCGTCACTGCGGGGCTGCCGGGGCGGAGCCGCGAGAATATGAACGTCGCGTGGTTGGATGGTTTGAGGGCCACAACCATGTAACAGCGGCGCATTTTGGCTATTGAGAACGATTCGTCCAAGCCTGTCGCAGATTAGATTGCTGCGAGTCCCACCCCTGGCAAAGTGCGCGAAGGATGGGGCACCGGGCTCAAACACGAAAGAGCCGCAGCCCCTTCCAGGGCTGCGGCACTTTTGTTGGGCTCCTTGCGATGGAGCGATGCGGTGATGTGTCAGGTTTAGAGGGCAATCCCTCAGGGGCTGAAGCCCAGCTCATTTTGTGATTCTGATGTACGGGCTAAAGCCCGTACCCTTCATTGGACCCAATTCGCGGCACGGCTGAAGCCGTGCCCTTTCAAAACATCGATCGCTGCAGGAATCGCATTTCATTGCGATTCGTTCCCCCAACTACATTTCCTTGACGCCTTCGACGAAGGCTTTCAGCTTGCGGCTGCGGCTGGGGTGGCGGAGCTTGCGCAATGCCTTGGCTTCGATCTGGCGGATGCGCTCGCGTGTGACCTGGAAGCTTTGGCC
>Ga0075030_100003351_pt1 | contig 14566 bp, 13 predicted proteins | sample LitLauG_LLR_2012_FD_71393 | JGI IMG/M metagenome (GOLD analysis project Ga0075030, IMG submission 71393) | Freshwater sediment microbial communities from Pennsylvania, USA - Little Laurel Run_MetaG_LLR_2012 | ecosystem: Environmental > Aquatic > Freshwater > Creek > Sediment | place: USA... | reverse complement strand
GAATAGAACTGGATGGCGTCGTCCGCGATTAGATATGGCATGTACTGGATGAAGTTTTCGGGTATACCGGCCCCGCGGAGGAATGCTAGGGGAATTTTGCCCTTGGAGCGGTAGATAGATTCGATGTCGATCGTTGACGGGCCGTCATGGTGCACGGTCTCAAGGCCTTTCACGTTGCTCAGGTCTGTGTACCCGAATGTCGTAAGGTTAATGTACGCCCCTGTGAGGTTCGCCCCGCTGAGGTTCGGCAAGAAGAGGTGAGCTGTCTGGAGGCGCGCCTCGCTGAGGTTCGCCCCGCTGAGGTTCGGCGCAAAGAGGTTCGCCCAGCTGAGGTCCGCCGTAAAGAGGTTCGCCCCGCCGAGGTCCGTTCCGGAGAGATCGGCCTCGCTGAGGTTCGCCCCGCTGAGGTTTGCCGAGTTGAGGTTTGCGCTACCGAGGTGCGCTCGGCTGAGGTCCGGGATTATTTCGGGGTTTGCCTTTCTCCACTTATTCCAAGCCTCTACACTTTCTAGCAGTTTTGCGAGATGTTCACTGTTCGCCAGCAATAACTTCATCAGCGAAAGAACGTTGTGCAACCAGATTTAATTTAGCCTGTTGTAGTGGGTCAAGCGTTTCTTTAAAACCATTACGAGATTCTTGTTCAGTTTTACGAGTAGTAGCTTCGCTCTTATCAAAGTCACGTTTACCAGAATGCTTATCATAAAGGTCTACCAACTCTTGCTCAGACATAAAGGCTAAAGGATCACCAGCTTTATAATCTTGTATCTGTGCCAAAGCTGACTGAATAGCTTTAGGGCTTTCGCCGTTTTCAGTCATTTGCTTTTTAAGAGTATCTCTTTTAGCCTGCTGGTCTTTATTCTTTTCTTCAGCCAATGCTTGGAGTTCTGGTAATACCCCCGTTTTATAGTCAACGGTATCGTAAGCATCAAAAGCCTGTTCATGACCAGCATGATTAATACCTGTGTCAACGTCTGTAGGTGCTTCTGCGCTATATGAACTCTTAGTGGTTAAATAATCTTGTTGTTCTGGTGTGCCTAAGTCTTTTGGCTGCTGTTGATCAACTACTTTTTGTTCTAGTGTAGGACGCTCTGTTCCTTCTCCAGCTTCAGTACTGACAGTAGGTGTGTTAGTTCCTCCCATTCCTCCAGACGGAGCGCTGGCAGAGCTGGCGGCAGATCCAAGAGCTGTTTGCTGTCCAGGTATTTGAGCGCTATTTCTATCTGTTCCATTGACAGTGCTAGTCGTGACATCTTGTGGCTCCTGTAGTTTAGCAATGTGGTCTCTAATTACTTGTGTATTTTCTTCTCTTGTTGAGCCTTCAGCTTTTTCTAGCCCAAACTTTTTAAATAGAGAATTGATAGTAGGCGCTGGTAATGGTTTACCCTCATCTAACTTGCTAAGTTTTTCGTTAGCTAAATCAATATGCCCTTGAATCTCAGGCGAAATAGTCGGCGCTGCGCCTTGATCTGGTGCTGTCTCTTCTGGCTCAACAAGTGGTTTACCATCTGGTCCTGTTGTTACTGGTGCATTACCTTGTTTAGTAACAAGTGCTTTTTCTTCTGGAGTTGCAACTCTATGTGCTAAGTTGGCACGAACACCACCGACACCAGCAGGAGCAACAGACATCGCATACGAAGCACCGATTGTGTTTAAATAATCTTTTAGCGCATCCGCATCAGTAAGAGACATGTGGGCACCGTAGCGCTGCGCAATTTCTTGAATTGTTTCTGGTAATGCCTCTTTAGTACCAGTAAGCGCAATAGACTTAGCAATATCTTGAATCATTTTGCCAGAAGATTTAGCTGCCATACCATCTAATGCATGTAATCCAATCTTCTCTGTAAACCAATCCGCAACACCATGTACAACAGCCATTGGAGCGACACGGCTCATATCAATATCAGTGGGGGATTTACCTTCTTTTTCAGCTTGTTCTACAGCTTGCTGGGTAACTTCACCAGCGCCATGCATAGCGGCATTAGCAATTAAACCAGCGTTACCACCAATATTCTTAGCGGCATTACTAGCGTAGGCTTTTGATTCAACGCTTGTTAGAGTCTTGGCAGCTTCATCAGCTACGAATTTTTCAGCAGCGGCTTTACCTGCGTCTTTAGCGGCTTCTTTTGTTGCGCCTTCAGCCAATGCTTTCTCAGCCGCTTCTTTTAATACATTTTCTGCAGCTAGCTGTACACCTTTTTTCACTAATGACTTTTCTACCGCACCAGCCACAGCGCCAGGTAACGCACCAGCACCAGCGCCAGTTAAAGCGCCAACACCTGCACCAATACCCATAAACCCTAAGGTCTCAAGAATATTACCAACACCGCTACCCATTTGGTATGGGAGCCAATCACTAACTACAGAGCCAATACCTTTTTGCCATGCGTCAGATAAATTATCAGTAGCTTTAACTTCAGTCTTAGCTTCGCCTTGTTTCATGCTTTCTAAACCAGATTGCATTAGGCTTTGGCTACCAATAGCTTTACCTGCTAATACCTTAGCGCCACCATATACGTTTTGAAGGCTACCGAGCTCATTAGTAATACCACGAGTAAAATCAGGCGCATTCTCATCTACCTGTTTAGGACCTTCTTGCGGCGCAGTTTGACTAGAGTCAGCTACATACCTACCTAATGAATCAGGTTGAGGCTGAGTTTTTTGCGACTCTAAATGATCAAGAATCTTTTGTTTAGCTGCAGCTTGGTCGTCAGTAGCAATATCATACTGTTGACCTTGGTATTCATAAATAGGCATGCTATACCTTAATCAAGTTTAGTTACGTTCCCGCTTCCGCCAGGTGCATTACCAACTCTAAATTGTGCTGGTGTTAAATTATACGAGACTTGTTGAGCACGTTCGCTATTTGCTTTAATTCTGTCTTCAGTTTCTTTAACAGTTTTTACTGCGTTCGCATATTTTTCTTTGCCCATATCGCTGGTATTATTTTTCCAGATTGACAAATCATTTTTTGCTTGCAAATAGTCTTTAGATGTGCGCATCTTTTCATTAACCGCTTCAGTATCTTTAACGTATTTTTCAGCGGCTAAATAATTAGCATTCTGTTTATCAACACCAAGTTTTTGACTTTCGACACCAACTTTAGCCATATCAGCTTGAGCTTTAATCATTTCAGATTTAGCTTGCCAAACAGCCTTGTATCCATTAATAGTATTCTCTACCACTTTCTCTCTAGCTTTTTGCGCAGCATCGTAATCACCAGACTTCTCTAAACGATCTGCTTTATAAACGTTTGCAATGGCATCATCAATATGGTTCAACGCTTCATCACGTTTATCAGCATTAGCAATAAGTCCAGGAATTGCACTTGAAACACCAGTCAATGCAGCGGTAATAAATGAACCAGGGGTTGTAGCCATCTTAGCAAACATTTGCGCTTTAACAAGTTTATCCCTAGTATCTGCAGTTTTCATTTCCCGAGCTTGACGGTCTTTTAAAGCAGCTACTTGAGACTCAACATTATTAGGACCTACATATGCAGCTTTGTCAGCAAGCTGGGCTTTAATATAGTCATCGCCAGGTAATAGTAATTGAGCCCAGTTAGTTACATTTGGGTCATTAAGTTTCTGTGTAAGGTCTTTTTGAGCATGTGCCTCAATAGCTTTATGTGGATCAACTTGTGGCTTAGGAGCTTGTGGAGCTTGACCTTGTGGAGCGGCGGCTGTAATCGCAGCAGGATTTTGTGCTGGAGGTTGGCCTTGTGGAGCAGCTTGTGGAGGTTGACCTTGTGGAGCGGCTTGTGGAGCAGCAGCGGTAGGGGGAGTTTGTTGTGTTTGGTCTTGTTGGGCGGCAGCTTGAGCAGCAGCTTGTTTAGCTTCATAAGCACGTGCAGCGGCAACTCGTGGGCTAACATCTTGTTGAATTGGAACACCCCTACCACTTAATATAGTACCTGGTGTTGAGGTTGGCGCTGAAGGTGTAGCAGCTTGCATAATCCCTGCTGGAGCTTGAGGTATAGGAGGAGCACCACGACCACGTACTGCATTTTGAACTGGGGCAGAGGCAGGAGCGGCAGCTTGTGCAGCTTTGTTTTGAGCAGCTTGTAATTGGGCAGCTTCAATATATGCTTGTGCTACTGCTTGATCATTTGCTCCACTTTGAGTTGGGGCTGAAACTGGGGTTGAAGTATCAGTTGGTGTTTGGCTTGATTGACCAAAATTAAATTTAGATTTAGAAGCATCTGCTAATTGTTGATTATAGTTAGCTAATAAAGCATTACCCCGTGCCACTTCTGGAGGAGTTTGAGCTAAATCACCATCGGCAAAAGCAAGAATGCCACCACCAGCTGCAGTCATAGGTGCGCCAGCGCGCATTGCAAGAATCTGTTTGATCTGTGACTTAATAGTTGGGCTAGAAGTTGTACCTTCTTCTTTTTGCAATGCATCAGTTGGCATAGCTTCTAAATCATCTCTAGTAGCATCTAAGATACCGCCACCAGCATATTTTTTAGTTTTAAGTAAACCACCTTTAGCAGCTAACTGACTTGCAACACCAGCAGCGCCAACGGCTTGAGTTAATGCGCTAGGCGCAGCCTGATATTGCTGAGTAGTAGCAGACTGCATTGGTAAGCCACGCAACATATTGGACATTGTGCCCAACTCCATAAGCGGATATTGTTGCGCTGTAGCGTAGTTCTGAATACCTTGGTTGATAACTTGTTGTTGGTTCTGTTGTTGCAACGCACCTTGCTGGGCTTGTGTACCAATAATACCTTGTTGTGCCGCAAGTTGTTGATTGCCGATATTAGCTAATTGACCAGCGCCAGACATCGCTTGGTTATATCCAGCTTGTTGTGCACCTACACCAGCTAAACCTGCCTGAGCGCCTTGCATTCCTAAACTAGCAGCTTGATTAGCACCGCTTAATCCTAATTGTGAACCAGCCATTCCTAACTGACCAGCTTGTTGAGCTGCGGATAAACCTTGACCAAAACCTGTTTGAGCTTGTGCGTTACCAGCTAAAGCAGCTTGGTTTGCAGCATTCATCTGCGCAGTACCCTCATTAGCTGCGGTTTGATACGCTGTACCAATCATTTGTTGAGCAGCTAAGTTGCCACCTTGTTGAACTAAAGAATTTTGTAATGCTTCACGTGAACCACCAAAAGCCCCATGAGATGTCGCAGCACTTTGTTCAGCAGCCGATTGAATGCCAGTTTGTTGACTCAATAATTGCAAAGATGGATTTAATGCATTCTGAATATAAGGATTCATGTATGCTTGTAATGCACTAGGACTGGTAGATAATTGAGCCAAAGACTGACCAATAGCTGCGCCTTGTTGACCTTGTCCTACAGCATTCATGCCTAACATATTAGACATACCAGCAGCTTGTTGACCAGCCATATTACCTTGCTGACCGTACATATTAGACAGCCCTGCACCCATCTGACCATACATATTACCTTGCTGACCATATTGCGCAGCTTGGTTAGTAGTACCTAACGCACCCATAATACCCATCTGTGTTGCACCTGTAGCTTGACCATATTGACCAGGCATTTGTAAGTTGGCGGCAGAAGATTGGGCTTGTTGTTGGAGCGGAGAGAATCCTGCTACTGCTTGTTGAGCATTTTGTAGCTCTTGTTGGTTCATCCCCGAATATGGGGTATATTGATTGAAGCCAGTTATGTTACCGTTAGCATCAGTTTGAAACAACTGAGATTGCGTAGCGTTGAGCATATTCTGCACATAAGGCTGTGCATAAGTAGGGATATTGGTATTTTGTACTGTGGTCGTAGTAGATTGAGGCGCGGTCTGTTGCGCAGAAGAGCCTCCCCCACCAAAAATTGAATTTACTATTCCGCCCATAATTTTTTCTCCACCAAAATTGCTTTTTCTTTTAGTCCAACACGTCCATATAATCGAGCTGCTGATTCTTTAGCTAATGCTTGAACCCTAGTAGCACCCAATCCCTTTACATAATTACAAAGCTGGTCAAATATATCCTGACCTGCTAACCCTTTACCTGCCGCTAATATAATCATAGCAGTTCTATCACTAGGAGAATTCATTATTGTTAGGACATAAGCCCCTTTAAATTCGCCTTCTTCGTCTACTACGGTTACTAATTCCCAAGATCCATCTTTTAAATAAAACTCAACTTGGTCAATCGTACAATCATCAGTAGTTTTTAAAGCCTCTTCTATATAAGACTTCACCATAGGAAAAACCCTAGGCATACACTTAGGGCCTATTGGCAAAATCTTTAAACTCATTGCGGCATAAGGCTATCAGGGTTAATTGCTGGGGCTTGTTTCTTTTTCCCAGTCCGTTTTTGCCTTACCTTATCCATCATCCCGTGTAACTTCTTAGCGCCAGCATCAGTAGAGCCATTGCCGAGATGAGAAACCACATCCGCAGGAACAACAAATTCTCCATCAGCAAGACGAGCAGGCTGCTTATCAGCAATAGTGGCAGGAATGTTATCAGACATGCCATCACCAGGACCTTGTAACAAGCGCGGATTTCCACCATTTGCGTAACCACCTAAGTTATATTGAGGAATACCCCCTGCTGCATAGCCCATAATACCGCCTTGCGCAGAGCCTTGTACTGCTTGTTGTTGCTGAGCCATAGCCGCTTGAACCATAGCTGGGTCTGTACTAATCTGTCCATAAGAAGAAGGAGTAGCGGTAATTCCAGCACTAGCATTAGTTGGCATACCAGCGCCTTTAAATGCCATTGCAAGACGGTATTTAGCTGCATCGTAAGGAGATAGCCCTTTGGTATTTTCATCAACTAGTTGATTATTAGAAGACACAGATGGAAGCGGGGAAACACTTGGAATTGAATATTCGCCTTGACCTGTCATCATTTGAGCATAGTTATCACCCATACCTTGTTGACCAGTCATCATCTGTTCATACTCAGATAAATTTGAATTGCTAGAACCGCCAGATTTTAAAGAAGTAATGCCGCCACCAGCGTAACCTTGGTAGTTATAAGGGTTCTGTACATAATTAGTGTAAGACGGTAATACAGGATTAGTTACAGGTTGTGGACGGTTTGGCTGAAATGTAGCGGGATTTAACTTGTAATAGTTTGTATCCATATTTCCAGGAGCGCTGGAAGGTAATGTAGATTGTGTTGGTTTATTTAAACCTAGCGCATTAGCACCTGCTAAAACACCAAGACCTGTCATAATTGGGTGATCGCCCATCCAGCTTAATGCTTGGTTAAAACCAGAAGTTAAACCAGCACCGGGTCCTGTAGCCGTGGCTAAATCTGCGGGAGAAGCCCCTTGCATATAACTCATCATACCTATTGGGTCTGTACTAGCATTTGCTGCATTTACCATAGCTGCTGTAGAAGGATTAAAAGTAGTAGCAGCGGGACCAGCAACAGAATCGAGAGTAGCACCAGTAGCACCGGGAACAACTCCACTAGCCCCAGCAGCGCCAGCACCTAAAGCAGAAGCAGCGCCAGCGCCTCCAGCCCCAATACCAGCGCCCATTAATGCATCTTTACCAATATTGCCACCAGTTAACCCGCCGTAAAGAGCACCTGCACCAGCGCCCATAATACCGCCACCAATTAAAGTAGCTGCGGTTGCACCAAGAGCATCAGCCCCAACAAATGACCCAACAGCTAAAGCTGCATCAACGAATGCCATATTAATTTCCTTCCAACGCAGGAGTCTCGATGAACATCAATTCTAACTTTTCTATATCAGTTTCATCTGTTGCAAAAATATTCTGAAATACAACTGTATCAATTATGTGCGCTATTTTACGTCCTGGTTTGCTTAAAAAAGTAGCAGGTGCGCATAGCTCAACAACACTACCATCGTCTTGTAACAACCTCATACGACCTTGAAGCATCACACATAAATGTTCTACCTTATGGGGTTTACCCACCACAACCGAGCCAGATGGCATGGTAACTTCTCTAATATAAACACCAGGTCCAAAATGGTGCTTTTCAATACACTCAGCCTGCGGCATAGCTCTCATTTGAGGCAGTAATGCTTCAATTTTTTGGTGGGAGCTTAGAACCTCATTCATAAGTAAATATTACCATTTAAACCGCTGTTCCGGAAGCATTTACCCATTTTTTGCCGTTCCACCATATTGGAATATCAAGCGTTGTATCGAAGTACATTAACCCTGTTTGATTCCCTGTAGTTGGCCTATTAGTAGTAGCACCATAATTTGGTGTTGCAGTTGCTTGGGTATAGTTATTTAACTGCGTGAAATATAAACGTAATTGGTTTAATAACTGATTTTCAAACTGCTGACTATACTGAACTGGCGCTACGTTTAAGTTAGGTGGCGCTGGGTTTAACGGGGTTCCGTTATAGTTCTGATAGGCTTGATTAGGCATTATCTACGACCATCTTGACGAATATCTATACGTGGGGCACCAAACTGCCAAGCTACTCCTAAACCAGTCGATGTAATATTAATAGCCATCTGACGACCTCTTAATCGGGTATAGACCTGACCAGAGAATTGGTTGACTGTATATGCTGGGACGTTAGTAAAGTTTTGTGAGCTCTGTACTAAAGGTATATCCACATTAGTATTGTAAGCAGAACCTGAGTTTCTCCTTGGGTATAAGGTCATAGTTACAGAAGGCTGATTAGTAGTAGAACTATTAAAGTTCACATCAGGTAATATGCGCCATACAAACCCAAAATTATTACCGTCACCAATATCAAAGTCCGAAGATTGGATATAAGCAGTTATAGGCTGTGTACTTGCAGTTGAAGAATCGTCATTACCATTTTCATGATACAAAAGTATTCCGTTACCGTTCTGGCTAATAATCTGTGTAGAAGCGACAGTTTGACCAATATTAAGGGTATAAGTACCTACACCACCAGTACCTGTTCCTAATGCAGTAATCATAGTATTGTTCTGAATACCTGTACCAATAATAGTTTGACCTACAGCTAAAGTTCCAACAACAATACTAGAGACAGTAAGAGTAAACCCTGAAATCGACCCATTAACAATAGCAACAGACGCCGGGAAAGCTGCAATCGGATAAGGCTCAATACCTGTTTGATGCCAAGCAGTACGGCTCATAGTACCGTAGTACCAGATATTATCTAAGTAGTTATAGATAACATACTTATCAATTTGATTATTTGGACTTTCATCACTAACGTAATACCACCATACTTCGTTAAATCCTTCGTTAGCCCCTGCGAATACTTGGAATGATTGTGAATAATTTAAGTCTTCAAATAAATATTGTTTTACTGAACAAGGCAGCGTAGAAACTGTACCGTTGTACATATAAAATCGGTCACGCCCCATCCAGTAAGTTACGTTGTTAACCGTAATCATGCAGTTTGGAGACATCACAGAGATGTTATCCATCAAGATCTGGAAACCCCAAACATATGGAGAGCCAATGTACTGCATGGAGTAAAGCGCTGAATCTGTCCAAACTAGAATCTCTTGGCGGGTTGCACGGGCCCCCATAATGTAAGATCCATTTGTTAATGGAAACTCACCAGATTGGTTAGTAATTTCTGGAACCCATTGATACGCATTTGCTTGGTCTGACCAGCGCACTAACATTGGATTAAATGCAGTACTAGCATTTCCAGGTGAATATGGGTTTGCACCAAAAGCAATTACAAACTCTTGTACTGCAGATGTAATAACTTGATAAGTTTCGTTAGGGACAAAAGCACCTGAGTACGAATAAGTATATGTCCCAGAACTTGCGCCAGTAGTCGCATTGCTTATTACCGCAGTGCCTGTTACGTTGTTGATAGATATTACGTAAGTATTTGCTGGAATTCCTGATCCAGTGATGTATGAGTAAGGATATACATAAGGGGCATTAGCAGAAGTAACTGTAATGCTAGTAGTTCCAGAACTAAACGTAGTAGCATCGGTTAAAAGCGTAGTGTTATTAGCTAAAGTACTTAAATATTGTGCACGGGTAGATACTCCATTAGCATCCTGCCAATAGAATATTGGGCCACCACGAGGCGCAATAACAAGGTCAGCACCGAAGTTATCGTTAGACCAAAGGCGTAACTGCTCACCAATACCAGTGGCAGCAGGGACACCCCAACCAGTATTTTGAGAACTACCAGTACCAAAGAAACCACTCCAAGGACCAGCACCCCAGCCATTACCAGTGGTATATACAGTTAATCCAGAAGGATACTCATATTGAACTGTGACTGTTCCACCGCCAGAACCTGTGCCTGTAGCTGCATTAGCTGCAGTGATTGTATATGTCGTTGAGCTAGGAACAGACTGAACTTGATAATCCCCAGCAATAGTAATGCCATCTATAGCGCTTGCACCAGAAAAGTAAACAAAATCGCCCTTATTAGGGTTATATGTTGAATCGGTTACTGTAACTGTTTTTGACCCACTAGTTACAGAAAATGGATTAGTTAAAGTACTAGTATGTACTATCGGAGTAATATCGTTATAAGTACCACCAAAATAGATATAGTACTTAGTGTTTGTACCTACCCCAATATAAGTATTACCAGCGCCTACCCCAGCGTCTGACCATATCCATAAAGCACGACAGGTACCGTTATATTGATTATTAGATACTTGAGTCCAGCCACCAATTTTTTCGGGTAGCCCAGAACGGAAACGAATCTTATCCCCGTCATACCAACCACCTTCATTAGAATAGATAGTACCTTCACGGTTTAAACCAGGCCTAAATTCAAGTTTCTGTAATGCCATAATGGTTTACCCTAATACTGAGATTGCTTTTGCAATACTAGCCTTGCGGTCATCAAGTCCGAGTAAACCGCCGTTTATACGTTTAGTCATTGTATCGTAGTCTTTTGCGTCTGCCAATGCGTTTAACCCTTTTTTATTCCAATACCAGCCAGCACTTAAAGCCGCATACTCAGGGTTAAAGAGCAAATCAGGATTCCCAAGAAGATCCAAACCAAGACCAGATCCGCAGTTGGCATAGAGGTCTTTGCCAGTAAGTTGTATAACACCACGCCCATGATAACGCCAGCCATCACCATCTTCTGTATTACCGAGCCTACCTGCGTACACATAATTTGCTAATTTTTCCGGGTTGTTTGCATACTGGCTAGCCACATTGATATTAGGAAATCTACTGGGCCAAACAGCCATAAGTCTAGGAGCTGAGTAATAGAGACTTTCTTCCAACTTGGTAAAGTTTTTTGATTCATAAGCACATTGTCCTATAAAGAAAGCCTGCCTTACTGGAGTATTTATAGCATATTTGTTACAGGTAGAATTCAATGGTTCAAGCCATTTCTCATCAATACCTAACTGCTGTAACTGCTGATCGTTCATTGCAACCCTACTTGGTCTTTAACCCATTGCTGGAGACTGACGAGTTGGGCAGTGGTATCGGCACACTGTTGAGCAAATACTGGGTCTGTGGTGTAGCCATTAACGCTGACGAGGGTTGCGCTGGGACCGGGCAGTTTACTGCTACTGGTGTTGTACAAGCGTTTAATAACAGCAAGCTGGTTAGAGTAATCTGATTTAATCTTGGCATTTTCTAAATCCCTTTGTTTAATTAAGTCTTTGTTGTGTTGCTCTTGGACTTTTGCTTGGGCGACAACTCCTTCTTTATAGTCCACGAATCGTAAATGTTCCACATAGAAACCACTACAAAAAGAAAGCAATAAAACCACAAGACCAATGATAACTTTGAAGTAAACATTAGGTGTTGGAATTGTCGGAAGATCCATAATCTACAGGTCCTTTTGTTAAAAAACGCAAGATTGCAGTAATAATTCCAATCACAATAAAACTAACCCCGTATATCTTAGGATCAATTAATCCTTGAAGATACGTCAAGTTATCATATAGCGCCCCGAATATTACGAGGAGCAATGAAAACCACATGGTTCTAGAGCGATGCATAAATTATGCTTTCATAATGTAGCAAAGCGAATAGTAAGGAGGTAGCGTATTAAATGCAGTACCAGAACCTACTGAAGCATTATTAATTGTAATTCCAGTTACGGCAGAAGCAGTAGTCGGATTGTTAACTGCGTTCGAATTAGGACCTGTACCGCCTGTACTACCAGCGCCAAAAAATCCACCGCTTAATGAATAATGTAAATGTCCGGGGTCAGTAAGTGTATTATTGTGGGTATGAGCTGGTAAGTTCGCTACACTTAATGTTGTTGTTGCAGAACCGCCTGTAGCTCCTACACCATAGCTACCACCAGCACCAATAATAAATTGGTTTTCTAAATTAGGCGTTCCATTACTACCATTACATAGATACCATCCACTTGGAATGGATGCTGCTGATCCAGACCATAACATAATAATTCCAGATGGGATAATGGATCTCACAAAAGCAGTAGTTGCTAAAAATGTTGAGTTATCTGTTACTGCTTGAGTAGTACCATATGTGGCATTTGTAGCATTAGTAGCATTAGTAGCATTAGTAGCAGACCCAGCACTTGTTGCATAGCCTACTGAAAGCCCTGAGTTTGTACCAGAAACACCGTTAATAGTTCCGCCAGTAATTGCAACGTTATTAGCGTTTTGCGTAGACATCGTACCCAGACCACCAGCTACGTTTTGCACGAAAGCTGTTGTAGCTAACTGAGTAGTGCTTGTACCAGGGGCTGCTGTTGGACCATATGGAATACCAGTAAACGTAGAAGTACCTGTTACAGCTAAGTTACCACCCACAGTAAGATTACCTGTAGCTGATTCGCTTCCAGTAACACTAAAGTTACCATTGACTAAGAAGTTACCAGCAGAACCTGTTGCACCAGCGTAAAAACCGTTTGCGCCATCGCAATAAACAAGAGTAGTTACACCATTAGGAATAAGCAATGGGCTACCAGTAGGAGTGCCACTTACAATACCTTGAATATAAATTGATTGTCCGCCTGAAGACTGATTTGAAATAATATAAGTCTTGTTTACATATGGTGCATACACATAACGGGTTGCCGATAATGTGACTGAACTAGGAACCACAATAACTTGGTTACGGGCTTCATCTGAAATACCGTTTAAGTTTGTTAGGGTGTAGTTTGCATCCCCCATAGTGGTCAAATAGTCCACTCCAGTAACGGCCTGTTCTATCAGATTCCAGTTAGTATTGGTCGTATCACCCCAAGTTCCGGCAAGATCTCCGTCACTGATTAAGGTAATTTTTAATGAGGTTGAGTACGATTCTGCCATGATTATTCCTTATTGCGTATCATTAATGATTGTCCAGTTGGGGTTTTGGCTATCATTAATTTGAGACCAAGAACCACCCCCAGCATTGTTAATATTAGTCCAATTTGCTATTTGGCTGTCGTTAATTTTAATCCATCCACGGGGTAATTGCGAATCTAGTATGTAAAATGCTTCTACTATGGAATCTAAAAAGGCTGACGTAACGGAATTAGCATCTCCAAAATTAGCATTTTCAGTGATAGACAGTAAAATTTGCAGGTTAGCAGCTTGTACGTTATCTAGGAAAGCGTCTTCGGTTATTGAAAAGAAAAACGCCTGTGAAATAGCAATTACATCTGCTAGAGTTGTATTTTCTGTAATGCTTTCTGCAAAATGGGCTAGAATTGTTGCTACGTCTGCTAAGCTTGTATTTTCTTTAATGCTAGCCAAAAATTGCGCAGTAACAGATTCAGAATCTGCGATAGTAGACAATTCAGTAATACTAGACGAAGATTGAGAATTTGCGGCTATTGAATCATTAGAAGTAAATGGTTCGGCAATATTGGAATAAAACTGCCCTTGCAAAGACTCTGATTCTGCCAAAGTAGATGGTTCAGTAACACTTTGCACAATATTTATTGTGATTGTTGGAGAATCAGAAATATTAATCCCATTTGTATCTGAGACGCTATATGAAGCATTTGCAGATAAAACGTCTAGCAGGGATGCGTTTTCGTTTAAAGTTAAATAAAATATTGCGCTTTCGCTGTTAATATCATCTAGCAAAACATTTTCTATAATGCTTTGTAAAAATGCCGAGCTTTGGCTATTGCTATCTAAAACAGTAAACCCTTCGGTATCGCTTAGTACAAATTGACCCTGTATTGAAAGTAAATCAGCAACGCTAATATTTTCTGTGTCTGATAAAGTAAATTGAGCAGTTAACGATAAGTTATCATTAGACCCAAAGTTTTCCGTGTCAGAAAATAAAAAAGAAGACGCTGCAGAAAAGGAATCTGCGATACCGATATTTTCAATATCTGATAAATTAAAAGTAACTGCTAAAGAAAAAGAATCTCCAGAAAATAAACTTTCTGCTTTTGTTACGTTAAATTGCGCTGTGTTTGTATTTACACTAGATAACGCAGCATTCTCTGAGATGCTTAATAAATAAGCACTCGTCCCTAAAGTATTAAACGGGGCTTGAGCAAATGCTGTTATCCCAAACATTTTTATGCGGCTGGTGTAGCACTAGATGATGTAGTTGAAGTCGTAGCGGCTGATGTAGCACTAGATGATGTAGTTGAAGTCGTAGCGGCTGGTGTAGCTGGTGTAGCTGGTGTAGCTGGTGTAGCTGGTGTAGCTGGTGTAGCTGGTGTAGCTGGTGTAGCTGGTGTAGCTGGTGTAGCTGGTGTAGCTGGTGTAGCTGGTGTAGCT
>Ga0075030_100003347_pt1 | contig 14572 bp, 12 predicted proteins | sample LitLauG_LLR_2012_FD_71393 | JGI IMG/M metagenome (GOLD analysis project Ga0075030, IMG submission 71393) | Freshwater sediment microbial communities from Pennsylvania, USA - Little Laurel Run_MetaG_LLR_2012 | ecosystem: Environmental > Aquatic > Freshwater > Creek > Sediment | place: USA... | reverse complement strand
ATGAAACCCTCAATCAGAATGTGCGGGCAGGGCTTGTTCTCGCGATATTTCCGGGCCAGCGACGAAGTTTGGGGGCCGAATTTCTCAAAAGGAAATAACCGAGTGGCTGTTTCAGCAGCCGGGGCGCTGGACATGAGGATTGGGGGCTCCTACTTGAAATTGTAAATGATTGGAGGTTAAATTCGACCGCTTTTACTACGAAGGACATGAAGTTACACGAAGGGGATTCCTGTAGATGAAAGTCTTCATGAACCTTCGTCCCCTTCGTGGTCCAAGCTTTGGGCTACGGGATGCGGCAAACCCGAACCGCGACGTTCTGATAACTGCAATCGAGGCTGGAGACTCCGGGCTGCTGCACCACCACCCAGGTAACGCCGTATTGCTTTTTCAGTTGCTCAAAATCCCCCGGCCCCAGATTTTTCCACGGCGTCTGCGCCTGCATCTGGGCCCACCAGTCTTCGGCCAGCGGCGGGAACATGCTGACCGCGCCGCTGTCCTTTACGGCGTCGGCCAGACGGCTGCGCTCGGCAAGACAACGAAAACCAATGCTGTCCTCCCCCGGCAACTGCATGTAATGCGGATCGATGGCGAACACGGAGTCGGTTGGCGTGTTGTCGCGAATCCAGCGGAATGCCTGGGCCCAGTCGTTGCGCGGGGCCACGCCGGGCAGTTCGACGTGAGCGCTTGACGGGAAGATCGTGCGCTGCGCCGCAAACATCCCGCCACACAAAGGCGCGAACAGGACCAGCCACCGCCAGAGTTTATTGCCGAGAACGAACTCGCCCATCAACCCGCCGAGCGCGACAAACATCAGAATATAGAGCAGGTGCAGGCTGCGCAGGGGCTGCAGTCGGGCCAGCGCTTCAAATCGGGCGGGGAAATCGACGATCAATGCCGCGACCAGGTAAACGAGGCTGTAGATCACCAGCGCGCGGCACAGTTTGGCCAGGTTCGTTTGCCCGCGTTGGCGCGCGAACGATGCCATCCACCACAAGATGACAGCCGGGGCGACTGCGCCGAGAATCTCGTACCACTCCCAGCGCTGAATGTAGTGGAAGCCGTGGTATTTTGCAGCTTCGCGATAGGCCTGGGACGCCTGCGGGGCAAGCGAGATGCCGAAGGGCAGAAGGCAGGATGCCGCCGGCGCCGCCCGCTGCGCTTTGGGCAGATACTCCATTGCGATCAGCAGAAAGCACAGCGAGAAGGCGAAGGCCGACATCAGCAGATGCACCGATGCGGCAAACACCAGCCAGGCCAGCATCCGAAGATATTTTTTTTCCAGCGCGCGTGTCACCGCGAACACCGCCGCAAACGCCGCCAAGTTCCTTGGGTTCAAATACTGGTCAAGAATGTAGAGCGCAGTGCCCGCAACCGGAATGGTCAGTAATGCAGCCATGAGGGCAACACTCGCCCAGCGCGCCTCCTGCGAGGTAAACAGCAATCCGGCCAGTTGCCAGCACGCCGCCAGGAAGAGAAATACTGAGGCCAAATGCCAGAACAGCAGCCCGGTTTCGAGCGGCACGTGTGTGGCGCGCAGCGAAGACGCAACCAGATTCGGAAACAGAGTGAGGTGCGCGTGCGAGGCGAAAAACTCCTGCCCTTGCGGGAACAACTCGGGGTGCAGAATTTTCTCCACGCCCGGCAGATAGATTTCCGCGTCCTCGGAGAAAGGATGGTAACCGTGTATAAGTAGAGCGCAGAACGTCAGCAGGATAAGCTTAAGAACATTGGCGCGCCAGCCCGTAAATAGAATATTCTGGGGTTGCCCCAAGGTTTCAGTCACCGGAGTCATCGAAGGGGGCATTCTACCGGAATCGCAGCCGGGGTTCGCGATTCGACACGCGACGTGGCTGCAGCACGACCGCGGGACTTCATCCGGAATCTGGCAAAAATAAGGGTCACCAGAGCTTGAAAAAGAAAGCTGTCATTATCGGGGCCGGTCCAGCCGGTCTGACCGCGGCTTACGAACTTCTCTGCCGGTCTGACGTTGTGCCCGTCATTCTGGAGAAGAGTTCCTACATGGGCGGCATCTCCCGGACCATCAACTACAAAGGCAACCGTATGGACCTGGGCGGACACCGCTTCTTTTCCAAGAGCGACCGGGTAATGAACTGGTGGTTGCAGCATATGCCGATGGAAAGAAACAGCAACGGCTGTTCGAGTCTCTCCTATCATCGTCGGACATGTGAAGTCACGCCGTCGGCGTCGGCACTGGACCCGGAACACAGCGACGAGGTCATGCTGCTGCGCCGGCGCAAGTCCCGCATCTACTACCTGCGCCGCTTCTTCGAATATCCGATTCAGCTGAGCTGGAACACGCTGACCCAACTGGGATTGATGCGGACTTCCCGCATCGGCGTCAGCTACTTGCGCAGCATCCTGCTCCCGCAAAAAGAGCCTGCCAACCTAGAAGAGTTCTTCATCAGCCGCTTTGGCCGCGAACTCTATCTGACGTTTTTCAAGGACTACACGGAAAAGGTCTGGGGAGTTCCTTGCTCGAAGATCAGCGCCGAATGGGGGATGCAACGCGTAAAGGGCCTCTCCATCGCCACCGCGCTGAAGCACTTCCTGAAAATCTCGTCCAAGAAAAATGGAGACGTTGCCCAGAAGGACACCGAGACATCTCTGATCGAGCAGTTTCTTTACCCAAAGTTCGGCCCCGGCCAGATGTGGGAAGTCGTTGCCGAGAAAGTCATCGCGATGGGCGGCGAGATCATGACCGGCTTCGACGTCAACGGAATTCACTGCGTGGATGGCCAGGTGCGGGCGGTCTCGGGAACGGACAGCAACGGCCAAACCCACAAAATCGAAGGCGACTATTTCTTTTCGACCATGCCGATCCAGGAACTTGTACGCGCCATGGATGTCCCAGTCCCCTCGAACGCGGCGGAAGTCAGCGAGGGATTGCTTTACCGCGACTTCATCACGGTCGGCTTGCTGCTGAAGAAATTGAGGATCGGGCAAAACAACGGTGTCCGAAAGCTCATCGAAGACAACTGGATCTATATCCAGGAGCCGGACGTATTGGCCGGTCGCCTGCAGATCTTCAACAACTGGAGTCCGTACCTGGTGGCCGACCCCGACAGCGTTTGGCTGGGGGTCGAGTATTTTTGCTACGAAACCGACGATCTCTGGAAGAAGCCGGATGACGAAATGGCGGCGCTGGCTAAAGAAGAGCTTGACCGCATCGGAATCATCCACCGCGAAGACGTACTGGATGCCACGGTGATTCGCATGCCAAAAACTTATCCCGCTTACTTCGGCACCTACTCTCGCTTTGAAGAGCTCCGTGAGTATCTCGATGGTTTTGAGAATCTGTTTCTCGTCGGCCGCAACGGCATGCACAAGTACAACAACCAGGACCACTCCATGCTGACGGCAATGGTTGCGGTGGACGGCATTATTGCCGGCACAACCGACAAGAGCGCGATCTGGAAGGTAAATACGGAGATGGAGTACCACGAGCAGAAGTGATCGCGGACCGCCGTGTATTTCAGGAACTGGTAACTGAGTGGTCAAGACGGCGGCGTTGCAGCCATGCGGTCACGGCATACGCGCCCAGCACCACGAAGATCGGGTCCATCGGCCGCCGGAAATAGTCTTCCGGATGGGTCGCATAGTAGACCACGGGAAAAAAGAACATTGCGATCGCATAGGGAGCGACGGCCGCACCGACAGTCCGGCGTCCGATCCACAGGCCCCAGAGTGCCAACACCGACATGGTGGTGTTCAGAAAGATGGCTGGTAACTCGAAGGGCTCTTCTCTCAAATAATCTGGATCGAGACTCCAGAAATTGGTCCACATATAAAGCGCGCGGCGGAGCGAAACCCAGACGAACAATCTCGTGTGGGTCGAGATGAAGGCGACGGCCTGCTCCCGCTTGTGCTGCATGTACTGCATTTCGCCCAACTGAACATATTCCTGCCACTCCTGCTCGCTGTGCGAGGGTTGCAAGTCCCCCTTCGACCAGCGCGAGGTGTCGTCGGTATTGCCGGAATAAAGTTCAAGGCCCAGGTTTCCGCGGAATGGCACCACTTTGTGAAACGTGACGTAATTGCGGACGAACCACGGAGAGACGACGAGCATGAACCCCACCCCGGCCACCAGTGCCAGCCGCGGCCAGTTCCATTTGTGCCGGTACGCGCGGTAGCACATCCAGATTCCCACCGGACCGAGTGCCGTCATGACGATGGGGTCACACAGCGCCGCGAAGCCCGTAATCAGCCCGCACCGGATCCAGGTCCAGGAGCGCGAGGATTCTTCCAGAGCCAAGGCGCTGAGAAAGGCCACTGGCAGCACGAGCGTGGTCAGCGCCGTGGGCCAGATGAAATCGGCCGCAAAGTAAATGGCGTACGGGAAAAACGCCCACGCCCATGCGGCGCGCCAGGCGGTCGTTTCGCCGAACGTCCGGCGGGCAATGAAAAAGACTGGCAGACAAGTGAGCGCCGAGAACAAGCTGTTCAGCGACAGAATGCAAATCGCCGAGGCTTTGGTGAACACACCGAATACCCTGAAAACCAGTGCCAGAAGGGCCGGATAGACCGGCGTGAGCCATGCGGTCGGGCCGGTGTCGGCAAACATCGGGCTGCTGAAGCCCTTGCCCTGAACCAGGGAGCGGGCTACTCTGCCAACTTCTCCGCCGAACCGCCAATAGTCGCGGTCAGGATTCAGCCGCTCTGGATAAAGGAACCCGACGACGATCAGGCGCAAGGCAAGCGCTACTAGGACGACCAGCAGCAGCGAGTGAGCGCGGGGTTGGGCTGGACCGGACTCGCCCTTGGGAGGGCCAGCAGCAATGGATGGTTCCAAGCCCATGATTCTAAACGACGGTTGGCTTGCCTGCCGCCGCGCGTGCCAGTAGCATCCAATCAGGCATGGCTTCTTCCCCCATCGCGTCAGAACGGATCGGCCGCCGCCAGGTGTTTCTGGGCGAAATCGTTAATTTTGCCTATGACACATTCTGCAGCAACAAAATTCGCTTCATGCTGACTGCGCTAGGCATGGTGATCGGAACCGCCTCGATCATTCTGGTCACGACCATTGGTCTTACCGGCAGGCAATACGTGCTCACGCAAATCCAGGCCATCGGGACCAACGAAATCTGGGTGGAATACCAGGGCGGACAGCACGTCAGCAAGTCCAGTCTCGACCCGATGGTCGTGGAAGACGTCGAAGCGGTGCAGCAGATGGTGCCAGGCATTTCCGCCGCCTCTCCGGTAGTCACCATGAGCGAGCGCATTCCCACCGCGAACGGCGAAGAAAAAGAAGTCCAGATACTCGGCGTGTTCCCGGACTATCAGAAAGTCCGCAACCTGAAAGTCCCGTCCGGCCGTTTCTTTGATCGCGAAGACTCCGCAGCTCACAACAAGGTCGGCGTCATCACGGAAAAAATGGCGAGGGAGGTCTACGGATCGCCCGAGGCAGCCGTCGGCAAGAACATCAAGCTTAACGGCCTGCCGTTCACCATCATCGGCACGTTCAAAGAAAGCGTGGAGACCTTCGGCGAGTCAGAAGTCACCGACTATGCCATCGCCATCCCCTACACGGTGAGCCGATACTTCCTGGATACCAATGAAGTGAAGCTTATCTATTACTCGCTGGAAGACTCCTCGATGGTGCAGTCGGCGACCGACCAGATCAAGCGCGCCATCCAGTCGCGGCATCGCCCCGATTCGGTGTATGAAGTAAAAAACCTGACCGATCTGCTGGCCACGGCAGACCGCATCACCGTCGGCCTGACCTGGGGACTTCTGGGCGCGGCCATGGTGACTCTGATCGTGAGCGGCATCGGCATCATGAACATCATGCTGGCCACGGTGAGTTCGCGCATTCGCGAAATCGGCGTGCGCAAGGCCATTGGCGCCACCAGCCGCGAAATCCGCTACCAGTTCCTGGCGGAGGCCATTCTGATTTCGCTCATCGGCGGCGTGGTCGGCATCGTGATCGGGCTTGCGCTGCCTTACTCGGTGCGCTTTCTCACCGACTATCGCATTCCAATCTCAGGCTGGTCAGCGGTCATCGCGATTCTGGTTTCTTCGCTGGTGGGAGTCGTGTTCGGCACGGTGCCTGCCACGCGCGCGGCGCAACTTGATCCCGTGGAGAGTCTGAGACACGAGTAGCTTACTTGCCGGCCCGCACCGGCTTGGTCTCGAATGCGACGGCCTCTAGTGAACTTGAGTTAAGCTCGATGGTCAACACCGCTTCCGGCATTTGTGCGAGGGCCGTCTGCGCAGCCTGCAAGTGGTTTTCGTAACCGGGCGCGTAGTTTTGTCCGCCAAATTTCTCAAACGCCGACAGAGCCCGCTTAATCATCGACAAGCTCATGGGGCGGGCCCTCAATCTGCCGTCCCATCCGACCTCGAGCCGGTTGTAGTCCATGGGGAACAGGTCCTGAGTTTTCTTCGCCTCCGACGTGATCTGATAACCGGTAATGTAAATCTCTCCAGAAGGATCCGACGGACCAAAGACCATGCGGTGAGGATTTTTCGCCGCCATGGGGAACTCCAGCTTCACGAGCATGCCGGCCAGCGGCCGTCCGTCTGCCGAGACTGTAAAGCGCAATTCTTCGGGGAGCTTCACCGCAACCTCGGATCACACAACCAATGCATCGACCGACTCCTGCTGAATCCTCACTTGCCGCACTCTGGAGCGACCGGGATGTTAGTGGCGACCGGCAGCACAGGCAGGCCGTACTTTTGCACCAGGGCATTTGTGCCTGCGATTTTCTGTTGGTTCAGGTCGCGCCACTGGGCGAGCCTCTGGGTCAAATCCTGACAGTATTGATCGACGCTGGCTTGCAACAGTGCTGCCGGCCGCGCGTCGCCGCTCTCGACCATGAAAGCGAGCCGCGCCACTTCGCGGTTCAGCGGGCCCACTCCTGGATTCTCCGCCTTTCCGTTCTCAACGTCGGCAGCCTGCTCGTCGAGTGCCTTCAGCGCATCGGCCAGGTCTTTTTTGGCCGCGTCCGTTCCAATCGATTTCTGCCGGTCGGCGATCGCTGTGCGAAGTGCTCCCACTTGCCCGTATCCGTCATAGGTGGCTGACATCTGCGCGGAGATGTTCTTCGACGTGTCCAACTGCCGGACCAGATCAGCCTGCGACACGCGCACGCGCGGATCGGGGGTAATCGTGAGCGGCTGGCGATAAGTCTTGCCGTCGACGGTCAGGGCCAGCGAATAGTCGCCCGGCACGGCGAATGGCCCGGGCTGGATTTCGCGCGGGAATTGGCCGGGAATGGCGTGGTCGGAGAGCGTGTACTCAATGTAGTCCGTCGTATTCCCGTAGTAGCTGTAGCGCAGCGCCTTCATCGGCGGATAGCGAAGGTCCCAGGTGAAGCGATTGAGTCCGGCGTTCTTGGGAAGCGCTGCCGGCGGCGCGAACCAATACTCGGGAGCGTTCGCTGGCGCCATGTCGACCGGCGCCGGGGTGCTGGAAAACTCGCGGACCAGATTATTCTTTGCGTCGAAGATAGCCAGCTTGATGTCGCCGGCGGGTTGCGACTTCAGGAAATAATTGATGATTGCGCCGTCCGGCGGATTGTCGCCCGCCGGTGTTTCCAGAGGCAGCGGCGTGTCCTGTGACATGTCCCAGCGCGCGCGAATCGCGTTACGCGGACGAAGCAGGTAAGCACCTTCTTGCGTCCACTTGGCGTCGACCTGGCGCAGCGGGGTGATGTCGTCGAGAATCCACAACGACCGGCCATAGGTGGAAGCCACCAGATCGTCGCCATGAACGTCGAGGTCGGTCACGGTTGCCGTGGGCAGATTCAGTTGTAGCATCTGCCAGTGATCGCCGTCGTCGAGCGAAACGTAAATGCCGTCCCAGGTTCCCGCATAGAGCAGGCCTTTTCTGGAGGGATCCTCTCGCACTACACGCGCAATTCCGGTGGCAGGCAGGCCGGTTGTGATCGGCTGCCAACTCTGACCGTAGTCGCGGGTGCGATAAATCATGGGCCGTGCCTCGCGAAATGCGTTGACCACGGCGTAGGCAGTCGCGGCGTCGTGGCGCGAGCCTTCAATGGACGCGATGGCGCTGCGTTTGGGCAGGTCCTTGATCGATACGTTGTTCCAGTCCTTGCCGTCTTTCGTGACCTGAATCAGGCCGTTTCCGGTGCCCGCCCAGATCACGCCGGCCTTTACTGGCGACAGCGCCATCGTTGTGATCACGGCGCGTCGCGGATCGGGCTTCGCCTTCTCGGCCGCGGGCTTGGTTTTATCGGCATCGAGCTTCGATGCTTCCTCGGGCTTTTGCGTGAGGTCCGGACTGACCTCCTGCCAACTGAATCCGCCATCCTTGCTGCGCATGACGTACTGCGACGCGGCGTAGAGCACGTGCGGGTCCTGAGGCAGGAAGGCGATGGGTGCCATGTTTGCAGTGCGATATTTCGCGCCTCTCACCAGCAGATGCACGACCTGGCCCGTTGTCTTGTCGTAACGGAGCACGGTGCCATACCAGCCCCCGGCATAAACGTAATTTGCATTCACCGGATCGGGGACGATGTAGGCAAACTCAAAACCGCCAGTCGGAGCCCAATCGCGATACGTGATTTCGCCGTAATCGCTGCGGCTGGTGACGGCAGCGGTGCCGCTGTCCTGTTGCGCCGCATAAACGTAGTAGGGAAACTGCTGATCGGTGCTGACGTGGTAGAACTGCCCGGTCGGCTGGTTGTACCAGGAACTCCAGGTATTGCCGCCGTTCAAGCTGATCATCGCGCCCTGGTCCACGCCCAGAATCATGTTCTGTGTGTTTGCAGGGTTGATCCAGAGGACGTGAAAGTCGTCGCCGCTCGGCGCGCCTTGCCAGGCTTCGAAGGTGTGGCCTCCATCTCTCGAGCGGTACATCGACGTTTGCGCGACGTAGACAAAATCGGGGTTCTTTGGATCCACGAACACGCGGCTGAAGTAAGCGTTCCCGACTATGCGAGGGTCGGCTGTGCTGGGTTTCCAGTTCGCGCCGCCGTCGTCTGACTGGAACAGTCCCTGCGAAACGATGGCATAGACGCGCATACCCTTGCTGCCGGGCGCGACCGCAACCCCGATGCGTCCCATGGGTTCGGTCGGCAATCCTTTGCCTTCCACCGCATTCCACGTCGCGCCTTCGTCGACGGACCGGTAGACTGCCGCATCCTGCGCTTTCTTCTTCTCCGGATCGTCCACGCTGAACGGGTCCTCGGGACGGGTCAAGGCTGAGGCATAAAGAACGGCCGGATTGTCCGGGTCGGCGACAAGGTCCTGGACTCCGGTTTCTTCGTCCTTGAACAGGACTTTCTTCCAGCTCACGCCGCCATCAGTGGTCTTGAAAATCCCGCGCTCGGCACCGGACCAGTGGTCACCGGCGGCCGCCACCAGAACAACGTTCGCGTCCCGCGGATCAACTACTATTCCGGTGATGGTGTGGGTCTCGCGGAGTCCGATGTTCGTCCATGTTGCGCCCGCGTCAATAGACTTGTACACGCCGTTGCCTTGGGTCTGCTCTCCGGTCCCGACGTAGACGATCTTGGGGTCCGAAGGTGCGACCGCGACCGCGCCGATCGAGGCCACGCGCTCGTGGTCGAAGATCGGCTTCCATACCTGTCCCGCATCGTCGGTCTTCCAGACCCCGCCCCCGGGCGTTCCGATGTAGTAGACGGAAGGCTGGCTGGGCACTCCGCAGACCGCAGTGATGCGGCCGCCGCGATGCGGGCCGATTAGTCGCCATTGCATGCCCTGCATCAGGCCGGCGGGAATCTCCTGCCCGACCGCCGAGGCGGCGAATGAAAAAGCAAGAAAAAGGGAACCTGCAATTCGGCTGAAACTGCTTGTGACACTTGAGTGAGTCATTTCGCGCGAGTGGCCTTTAGTTCGACGCAGTGCTTCGTTGTAAGAGAGCGGCAGTATAGCACCGGGGGAAGTGATCGATGCGAGCGCGCAGGTCAAAGGGAAGTGTTTCTTATTGGCGCCCGTAAACGCCACAAAGCCGGGCAAGTTCGCCCGGCTTTCTTCCTCGTGGAACTGGACCGGGTTGACTGGGTTCCGCTGCCCGATCCAGAATGTCGTTTTCGCGTCCGGCGGTTGCCGCGCGTGCAGTTCTTACATCACCATCGCAAGATTCTCCAGTTCAAACTGCAGAACCGGCAGGGCACAGCCGGCCATCTCCACCCGGCCGACGGCGTCCATCGCGGCCGCCGGAGAAACTCCGTATCCGCGGCCCGCCAGAAACACCTGCAACAGTTCTGCCGCTTCGCGCCAGTCCATCATGCTGCTCTGCATGAGGTCGCTGCGCAGCGCCTGCAACTCGTTTTGTGTGAACCTGTCCTTGTCGTTCATCTTCATGTTCATCATGGCCGTCATCACCTCCGACTCCGACCCACACTGCATTTGACCGATTAGACTCTCCAGCCGCCTGAGAAGTTGCATGCAATTAAGCTTCCGCAGCTCCCTCTTTTCCACAGTACGTGCCAGAAAGCCGATTGGTTTCATAAACCCCTGTGGATTTCATAAGTTGCGGTGGGCAAAGTTCCGGCCCGGTAGGCAGCACGCGGAGGTAACCCCTGCTGGATGTCTCAGTTATGACACGTTGTGTCACTTTCAAAGAGCCAGGCGGGGGTCTGGAGCGCCCGGCGCAAAGCCCTCAATTCTCGATTTTCGCTTCGTCCACCAGCATGATCGGGATGTCATCTTTCACCGCGTAGACGCGATGGCAGGCGACGCACTTCAGGCTTTCGGGACTTTGCCGGTATTCGAGGGCCTGCTTGCAGGCGGGGCAGACCAGGATTTCGAGCAGATCTTTTGCGATCATGACGGACCCATTGTAACTCGCGAAGCGGGCTTCGGCGGTGTGCGATAAAATCGCTTCTCCGAGCCTTATGCCTGCCACTATTCTCGACGGCGCCAAACTCGCCGCGCAGATTCGATCTGAAATCGCCACCGAAGTCCGCAGCCTGTCCGCTTCCGGAATCCGTCCTGGGCTCGCCGTGATTCTCGCCGGCCACAACCCGGCCTCGGAGATCTATGTTCGCGGCAAGGTCAAGGCCAGCGAGGAAGTTGGCCTGTTCAGCGAGAAACACACGCCGCCGGATGCGGCCACGACCGAAGACCTGCTGGCCCTGGTCGACGGCCTGAACCGGCGCGACGAGATCGACGGCATCCTGGTGCAGTTGCCGTTGCCGGCCCACGTCGACGCGAAGAAAGTGCTGCTCGCGGTGGACCCGGCAAAAGACGTGGACGGATTTCATCCCATGAATGTGGGTCTGCTCTCGACCCAGCGCCCCGGCCTGGTACCGTGCACCCCTGCTGGCTGCATGGAAATACTGAAGCGCAGCGGGATCGCGATCGCGGGGCAGAACGCCGTCGTAATTGGTCGCAGCGACATTGTGGGCAAGCCGGTGGCGATGCTGCTGCTGAACGCCAATGCCACGGTCACCGTCTGCCATTCGAAGACGAAGGACCTGCCGGCGGTCTGCCGCCGCGCCGACATTCTAGTCGCCGCCATTGGACGCGCGGGCATGGTCACGCGCGATTTTGTCAAACCGGGCGCGACCGTGATCGACGTAGGCATCAACACGGTCACCGACCCGGCCGAGTTCCGGCGCTTCTTTGCCGGCAACGCAAAGCGGGAAGAAACCTTCCACAGCAAAGGCTCAACTCTGGTCGGCGATGTCCATCCCGAAGTCGCAGAGGTCGCGGGGGCGATCACCCCGGTGCCGGGTGGCGTTGGCCCTCTTACCATCGCGATGCTGATGGCCAATACGGTCAAGGCAGCCCGCATGCGCAGGGCGAGCGGCGTGCCGGAGGCGGTTCGCGCCTAGCCACATGGAGCTTTCATGCTGAAGGTCGGACTCACCGGCGGCATTGCCTGCGGCAAGACCACCGTCGGCGCGATGTTCGTCAAGCGCGGAGCGCAGCTCATTCAAGCCGACCAGATTGCTCGCGATCTCATGCAGCCCGGCCAGTCGGTTTACGACGACGTGGTGCGGCACTACGGCGCAGACATCCTCAACCCGGACCGCACCATCAATCGCGCCCGGCTGGCGCAGGACGCATTCGGCGATGGTTCCCACGCTTCGCGGATCGACGAACTCAACCGCATCGTCCACCCGGAAGTCATCCGCAGGCAGGAACAATGGATGGGAGACGTCGGCCTGGCCGATCCATCGGCCATTGCCATCGTGGAGGCCGCGCTGATCCTGGAAGCAGGCACTGCGGAGCACTTCGATAAGCTGATCGTGGTGACGTGTGACGAGGAGCAGCGAGTCGAGCGCTTCGCTCGGCGCCATCAGATTGATCTAACCACGGCTCGAGCGGAAGTCCGCCGCCGGATGGCGGCCCAGCTTCCCGATGCAGCGAAGATTGCGGCTGCGGAAAAGAACCGAGGGTTTGTAATCGACAACTCCGGAACTCTCGCCGAGACCGAGCGGCAGGTGCAGACGGTTTGGGAGAAGCTTGCACCCGGCGCGTTGCCGTGAGTGGCTTGTCCGTCGCGGGCTGCATCGATCCTTCGTTTGCGCCGGCAGACTCAGGATGCCAAAATCTATGAAGGTACTCGGAGGGAGAGGCACGTGAAGTGGATCGTGTTCATCGGTTTCGCGCTGCTCGGCACGCTCGGCATCATTGCCGGCGTTGGGTATGCCTTGCCGAAGAGCCACGTGGCGTCGCGTCACATGGAATTGCGCCAGCCGCCGCAGGCTGTGTATGCACTGATCGCGGGCCCGAGCACCTGGCGCAAGGACGTCAAGAAGTATGAGCCGCTGCCGCAAGGCGACGGCAAGCTCTGGATGGAAGTCGACAACTATGACAACGAAGTCGTCTACGAGCGCGTGGAAGATTCTCCGCCGAAGCGCCTGGTAGTCCGCATCGCTGGCCACCAGCCCTACAGCGGCACTTGGACCTACGACCTCACCCCGACGGCCAACGGTACCGATCTGCGTATCACTGAAAACGGCGAGGTCTTCAACCCCATCTTTCGCTTCCTCAGCCGCTTCGTCTTCGGCCAGTCGGCGACCATCGAGAAGTATCTGACCGAGACCGCGCAGCATTTCGGAGAGAAGGCGAACATCCAGCCGTAGACGCGGCACGCTACGGCGTGATTTCGTAGAATGTTCCATCGCCGGCCGAGCCACCGGAACTGGTTGGGCCGAACACGTTTCCAGACGAATCGAGCATGACGCCCGTGGGGAAGCGCCCATCCGTTCCCCCCACAAACGCGTGCAACGTGCTGAACGTCCAGCCGCCGGCTCCGGCCGCGAGTTCAAATACGGTGCCGCAGTTGCAGACCGCGTCGCCCCCACCGCCGGTTGGCCCATACAAATTGCCGGAATGGTCGAACGCCAGGGCCAACGGGCTCAAGCCGTCAGTGGACTCAAATGTGTGCAGTGGCGCGGCCTTCCAAAGGCCGCTGGATGTCGGTGTCAACTGGAAAATCACGCCGCACCCGTAGTCGCCCGCACAGTTCTTGCTCCGGGTGTCGCCTCCAGCCGAAGCCGCTCCATAGAGATTGCCCGATGAATCCATCACCAGCCCGCCAGTCGGAAAAGCTCCGTCAGCGAACCCGAAGAAGCGATACAGCACCTTCTCCGACCAGCCGCCGCCTGCCACCGGCGATAGCCGAAAAGCGACGCCGCATCCCACCACGTTGGGAAACGTGTTGCTGCAGAACTTGGCATTGCCACCGGCAAAGGTGGCCCCATAAACATTGCCCCCGGCGTCAACCAGCGGGCTGGCGCGCAGCGAAGGTGTGCCGCCATCGGAACCGCCGCTGAAAATATGAATGACCCCGAACTTCCAGCCGCCCGCAGATTGCACCGAAAGCTCGAACGCGGTCCCGCAGCCCACCAGCTGGTTGCATGCCTGCGACGTGCCGCCTGTTTCCGCCAGGCCAAAAATATTTCCGTGGGAGTCTAACGCCAGCCCCTGCGGAATTGCGCCATCGGGGCCGCCGCTGAACGCATGCAGCACGGTTTCTACCCAGCCGCCGCCCACCGGTGAAAGCTCAAAGACCACTCCACAGCCGCCTCCGCCGCAAGCGCCGGACTTTCCGCCAAACCCGGTCGTGCCGTAGAGCTTGCCATCCGCACCAAGAAGGACCGACGCGTATGGGTTGGCCCCGTCATGGCCGCCAGTGAAGGAATGCAGCACCGTCTCCTGCCAAACGCCCGAGACGAGCGACAACTTGATCACCGCGCCGAAGCCATGCGCCCCGCCCGCAAACGTCGTGCCGTAGAGATTACCGGCGCTGTCCTCGGCCAAAGGCCCATGGGGTTGCGACCCGTCCACGCCGCCCGGCAGGGAGAGCAGCACATTTTCACTCTGCGCACTCGCGCGCGGCGCCGACCAAACAGCAAAGACGGCCAGCAAGAAAACTGCGCCGGCGCAGCGAATTACGGACTGAGTGCTGGACAAGGATTTCGACATGAGTGCCTCCAGGACTATTGGCGGTCGCGCCGCGCGGGTGCCGACGGAAAGTTTGGTAACAGCAGCGCCGGCGAAACATTCGTGCGCCGACGAAGGGGGGAACCAACTGTGGCGTCGACTTTACCACGTCCCCCAACCCCGTTCAAGACGCGATCCTATGCGTATCCGTCTATGCGCCTGCATT
>Ga0075030_100003346_pt1 | contig 14573 bp, 14 predicted proteins | sample LitLauG_LLR_2012_FD_71393 | JGI IMG/M metagenome (GOLD analysis project Ga0075030, IMG submission 71393) | Freshwater sediment microbial communities from Pennsylvania, USA - Little Laurel Run_MetaG_LLR_2012 | ecosystem: Environmental > Aquatic > Freshwater > Creek > Sediment | place: USA... | reverse complement strand
ACTCCCGTCTCGGCTGCCAGGCAGTGATTACCAAGCCGGGCAAGGTCGTGGTCGAGATTCCAGCGTGGAATCGGAACTACGTTTCGGAAGAACACTAGAAAGCAGCTGTTAGCCGTTAGCTCTTAGCCATTAGCTAGAACCGAATCGTGCGCGTCGAGGGTCGAACCCAGAAGGCTAAGAGCCAAGGGCTAACAGCTAATGGCTGACTTTTAGGAGCGAGCATGCCGAAAGATCTGACCTGGGGGGATGCGGAGGACATCGGCATCCTCTTGTCTGAAAAGCACCCTGACAAAGACCCGCTCGCCGTGCGCTTTACCGACCTGCATACTTACGTGACGCAACTTCCCGAGTTCAAAGACGATCCCAAAAAGTCCAATGAGGCCAAGCTCGAGGCGATCCAGATGGCCTGGCACGAGGAATTTCTGGATAGGACGCAGGGTTAGGCAGGAACAGTAGGAACTAGCTATCCAAACGGCGGCCACACCATAGATCATGCCCAGGACACGAGAGGAGATTCTGCAGGAGCGTCGGCAACTTCGCGAAGAGTTCGGCGACCTTTACGATTCCACGGTCGCACTGTTCTTTCGTCATGACCCTGTTGGCATCAATTTTGAGCTCAATACCGATGAGTATTCGCCAGAGGCTGGCACGGTTCTGCCCAGACTGTGTTCCTGCCGATCTGCTGACGACACGTTGGAAATTGTTTACGAAGAATTCGCTCGCTGGTTTGCGGCCAGCGCAGGACCGAAAGAAAGGTATGCACAAATCGCTGCCGATCTTTGGGACCTCTGGCAGGCGAAGCGTAACCCAAAGTGACATTCCGAGCTTCGCTACACTCACTTCATTTCGGAATAGAACTTCTGCAACACACCAAACGCCATTTTGCGCTGCCCCGTGTTTGAGACCAGTCCTTTGCGGTTGAAGTAGTCCTGAATTCCCGGCAGCACGCGCCGGGGTGAGTGGAAATCCATCAGCACCCACGGGGAGAGTCCAACACAGCCAGGAATCTTCCGGATCATCGCCAACTGGTGCACATAAAGATTCGCCTGGTACTCCTCGGTCCAGCGCGTGCTCGCGTCGCCGTGCTTGCCGTATGGGGCATCTCCACCGAACTCGCTGACGATCAGCGGCTTGCTGTACTTGCTCTCCCACTGCCAGCGGTCCGCATCCTCGGGGCGGCCAAAATACCAGCCGAGATACTCGTTCAGTCCTAACACGTCGAGAGACTCGCCTAAGGGGTCGTCGAAAATCCGCTTTTCCGGCCCGGCTTCGGTCACGTGATTGAGGGCAGACGTGATCAGGCGCGTCGGGTCGAGCCGCCGGGCGTCTTCCGCAAGCTTCTGCAGGAAAACCGTCCGGTCCGCGTCGACGGGGGTCTCATTCGACATCGACCAGAAGATCACGGAGGCGCGGTTGTGGTCGCGCGCGATCATGTCGCGGAGCTGGGCCTCGGCATTGGCGAGCGTTGCGGGGTTCTTCCATGCGATATCCCAATAAACCGGAATCTCCGACCACACCAGCAAACCGAGCTTGTCGGCGAGGCGAATCTCGTTCTCGTTGTGCGGATAGTGGGTAAGCCGCACGAAGTTGCAGTCCAGTTCCTTGGCCCATCCGAACAGAGTCGCTGCGTCTTCGGGGCTGAAGGCACGGCCTCCGCGAACGGGCGCCTCTTCGTGCATCGAGATGCCGCGCAGGAAAATAGGCTTCCCGTTGAGCAGAATCTGCGTGCCTTTCACCTCGATCGAACGAAAGCCGATGGCATCGTGCAGCGTGTCTGCGCCGGCCGAGACGACCACGTCGTAGAGCTTGGGTTTCTCCGGCGACCACAAGTCGACCTTCGCCGGAAAGCGGAAGTCCACGCGCCCGTTTGCGTCCGGCGTGAAGGTCTTTCGAACACCCGCTTCCGGAATTTCTACCGTCACGGGCTGCGCGGGTGAAGCACCATCCAGTTGCACCCACCCTGCAATTTCACTTGTCGTGCCCCTCGCGACCTGCACGGAGTAATCGCGAACAAATGTCTCGGGCGTTTCGACCCACAGGACGTCGCGCGTGAGTCCGCCATAGTTCCACCAATCAGTGTTCACGGCGGGCACGCCATCGGCGCGGCGGGCGTTGTTGACTTCGACGACGAGGTAATTGTCGCCGTCCGCGAGCTGGCTCGTGACTTCGAAATTAAAGGGAGTGAAGCCGCCCTCGTGCTCGCCCAGTGGCTTGCCGTTCAGATATACGCGCGTGAAGTAGTTCGCCGCTCCAAAATAGACAAACACGCGACTGTGCTCGCGCCGCTTGTAGGTGAAAGAGCGTTTGTACCAGAGCGGCCCTTCGTAGAAGAAGAGCCGTTCCTTCTGCATGTTCCAATCGCCGGGGACGTTCAATGTTTCCGACTGTTCAAAGTTGTACTCGATGGGACCGCTGCGGGTTTCCGGCGCGGGATTCTCGTAATAACGGGCGTGCAGGCCGGTCTCGTAGGGATCGACGATCACGTGCCAGGGGCCATCGAGACTGGTGACGGTTCGGCCGGGGATATTTCCTATGAGCGGCGACGGCTGGGATGCAGACCATGCCAACGTGCTGAAAGCCAAGACAAAACAAGTCAGGAGTTTCATAGAATTTCGGAGTCGTAAGCATAACGCGAATGGCTCGTTAAGGCGGCCTCGGATTTACAAATCCGTGACAACTCTAGCCGTGCCTCAACCGTACACTAAGCACGACTTGGGTGGCGATTGCTGCCGTGGAACCCAGGAACGACGCGGCATCTGGCTCGTTCGCTGGACACGTCGGCGCTCTGCCTCAAGTTTGGTCTCTCTCTCACAAAACTGAAAAAGGCACGCTCTTGGGGGAGCGTGCCCTATTTTTCTGTCCGATTGCGACGTGCGCCCTTAACCCACTGACGCGGGAGCCGGTTCTTCCACGCTCGCCTCGCGCAGGAATCGGGCCGCTTCTTCCGGCGGCGTCGGATTGATATAAAAACCCGTACCCCACTCAAACCCTGCGGTCTTGGTGAGCTTCGGCATGAACTCGATATGCCAGTGGTAGTGGTCATTAGTCGGATCCTGCACGGGCGAGCTATGGATCACCAGGTTGTAGGGCGGATTGTCGAGCACACGATCCGCCTTCATCAGCAGCGTCTTGAGCGCTTTCGCGAGATTCTCGAACATGTGGGAGGACGAGTTCTCGAAAGCCGACTCGTGCTGCTTCGGCAGAATCCAGGTCTCGAACGGAAAGCGGGGAGCGTAGGGCGCCAGCGTGATGAAGTCGTCGTTTTCCGCCACCACGCGGGTGCCGTTTTCGCTTTCCTGCCGAATCACATCGCAGAATACGCAGCGCTCTTTGTAGATGTAGTACTGCTTCGCGCCCTCGATTTCCTCGAGCACGTAAATGGGCAGGATCGGAAGCGCGATCAGCTGGCAGTGGCCATGTTCGAGCGACGCGCCCGCCGGCTCGCCGTGATTCTTGAAGATCAGTATGTATTTGAACCGCCGGTCTTTCTTCAAATCGAGGATGCGATCCCGAAAAGTCCACAGCATGTCTTCGATGCGCTTGGGCGGCATCGTGGCCAAAGTCGAGGCGTGGTCGGGCGTTTCGATAATTACCTCGTGCGCCCCGATGCCGTTCATCTTGTCGAACATGCCTTCAGCCTGGCGGTTCAGGTTGCCTTCGATCCCCAGGGCGGGAAACTTGTTGGGCACCACGCGCACGCTCCAGCCCGGCGTGTCACGCTGCGGCGGCGGCCCGCCGTTGGGATTCGGACGGTAAGCCTGGATTTCCGGCGGGGTCTTGCTCTCATTCCCGGGACAAAAGGGGCAGAAGCCGCCCTTGATTCGAACTCCCTCACGCACAAAGTCGGTGGGACGCTTGGCGCGATCGGTGGAGATGATCACCCAACGCCCAACGATCGGATCTTTTCTGAGTTCCGGCAATTACTAAATCCTTTCAATACGAAACGGTCGAATTTTGTATTTTACGCCACGACGAAGGCGTTTTTGAACAATTCAATGCCGGGTCGATCGGCCGGATTTTCGTAGTAAACGCTGACCACATCGAAACGCCAGGGCACATCCGGTGCCAGGTGCCGAAGGTATTCGCGAGCCACGAACCAGAGTTCCCGCTGCTTGTCGTAGTCGACCGCGACCTCGGCCGGCTTCACCCGGCGCGAAGTCCGCGTCTTCACCTCGATGAAGCAGAGCACGTCTCGATCCCAGCCAATCAGGTCAATCTCGCCGCGGCGGCGTGGGGAGCGATAGTTGCGCGCCACCATCACGTAGCCCAACCGCCGCAGGTAGAAGTAGGTGTCCTCTTCACCGCGGCGGCCGGTCTGCTGGTGAATGGGTGAATCATCGGCAGCCACGATGCGCCCGGCCAGGTGATCGAGCAGGCGCACTGTCGCTTGTGTGAATCGGGCGAGCATGGCGAAATTTTCCCGAGCTTCTGGTTCATCGTATCCGGGCGGGAATCGAGTGGAAGTGACCGCACTCACACGGGCAGGTTCAGGCCGACACAAGTTGCGTCAATATGGGCCGGGCGCAAGAATCGTCGCCGAGGTCACCAGGTATCCCCGCCAGCCTTCGGCGGCCAGAGGTTGAAGCAGCGCAATAGAAGGGCGATTTGCCCCATGTGGTAGCTGTTATGCACCAGCGTCTGCCACAGGACCGCCTGCACGGTGGATGCCTGGGATGCTTCGGCCGCGGTCATGGCTTCGACCGGCGCGCTCAGAACCGGCGGTTCGGATGCGGAGAGCTCCTCTAACTTTCGCAGAAGAGCGGCGAACCGGCTTCGCTCATGGTTCCAATCGTCCTCGCTCGCCGGCACCACGGTGGCGGGCCAGCTCTCGATCGCGTGCTCCGGATACGACGGACGCGCTCCGGAAATCCGGCGCAGTTCGTAGTCCATCCAATAATTCATGTGACTGACGATCTGCCAGATCGAGTGCGGATAACCCTCCACCAACCTGCCCGCCGCCGAAGCAGCGACCTCCGCGAGGCTGGCGACGGGATCGGCGTGCGCGCCTTTGCCGCGCAAAAGTTCCCGGTAGGTCGGATCTCTTCCGGGCATTTCTACTCCGAGACGGGGTCGCCAACCCGGATCACGCCTTGGGTCAGGATTTGCGCCCGCAAGCCGCCACGGTGGCGCAGCCCTTTGATGACGGGAAGTCCGGTAAGCCCCTCTAAATGGCTGCACGGCTCGCACAGGCGAATGCCGCGGACCTTCACGCCGCCGACGGTGAACTCGCGGCCGACCAGGTGATTCAGAGGCACACCGCGGGTTACCACATTCCGGCGCGCTTCGCCCGCGCCCAGATCGACTTTGTACTCGCGCTTGATGGCCTCGATCGCTTCCACTTCAATAAGAGTGAGTTCGAAGTCGGGCTCCGGCTTGTAGAAAGTGCCCTGCTTCAAAAAGTAGCGATCGCCTTGCAAGCCGGCTCCGGGGATGGCTTCGACATGATCGACCGCCTGCATCGGCGCCTTCGCCGCGCTGGCAATGTGGACGGAGTCCACTGTGCCGCTCCACATAGGAATTCTCCATTGACGGAAGTGCGGGACGGGCGGAACCCGACGCGCCCAGATGATCACGAGCGCCCGTCCCAGAGTTGATGTGTTTTACGCGCTCTTGCCGACGATCTCGATCGACTCTTCGAGCGCGTCCATGGCCGCGTCCGCTTCTTCCCGGGTAACGACCAGCGCCGGCGAGATGCGCACCGTGCTCGGACCACACCCCAGGAACAACATGCCCCGCTCGAACGCCAGCTCGACGATCCTGTCGCGCTCGTCGTGACCGTACTCCTTGGTCTTCTGATCTTTCACGATTTCGACGCCGATCATCAGGCCACGCCCGCGTACATCGCCGACCAGGCGGTGTTTCTTCGGCCAGTCCGCCATGCGCTTCAGCATGTGGTTCCCGACCTCAGTCGCATTCGCAAGCAGGCCCTCGTTCTCGATCACATCGAGCGTGGCGAGCGCGGCCGCAATGCACACCGGGTTGCCTCCGAAGGTGGAAGCGTGCGACCCAGGGACCCAGTCCATGATGTCCGCCCGGCTGATGGTGACCCCGAGGGGCATGCCGGAAGCGATGCCCTTCGCACTGCAAACGATGTCGGGATGGACGCCAGTGTGCTCGACGGCCCACCACTTGCCCGTGCGGCCAACGCCGCTCTGGACTTCATCCACTACCAGCAGGATGCCGTGGCGGTCACAGATCCGCCGCAGTTCCTGCATGAAGAGTGTGGGTGCAACTACGTAGCCGCCCTCACCCTGGATGGGCTCAACGAAGATCGCCGCAACTTCCTCTGGCGCAAGTGTGGTCTTGAAAAGCTTTTCCTCGATGAACCGAGCACAACCTAGCGCGAACTCGTCCGCGTCCTGGGCGCCGCCGGCACAACCCCGGTAGACGTCGGGATAGCGAACGTGGGTCACGCCGGGCACCAGCGGTGCGAATCGCCGCTTCTGCTGCGGCTTCGATGCAGTGAGCGAGAGCGCGCCCATGGTGCGTCCATGGAACGCCCCGTAAAACGCGATGATCTGCTGCCGCTTAGTGTGGTAACGCGCCAGCTTCAGCGCGGCTTCCACCGCCTCGGCACCCGAGTTCCCGTAGTAGACCCGATGCGGTCCCGGCATAGGCGCGATGTGCGAGAGACGCTCGGCCAATTCCACCAGGCTCTCGTAGTAGAAGTCAGTGCCCGACATGTGGATCAGTTCGCCGGCTTGCTTCTGGATGGCGGCGACGACTTCGGGATGGCAATGGCCGGTTGAGGTCACGGCAATGCCGGCGGAGAAATCGAAGAACTCGTTGCCGTCGACGTCGGTCACAACGACACCGCGTCCGCTCTTGGCCACGAGCGGGTAGGAACGCGTGTAGGACGGCGAAATATATTTGTCATCGCCCGCCAGGATGCGCTTGGCATTGGGTCCGGGCAGGGCGGTCTTGATCTTGGGGCCGGCGGTCAGGGTTTTGGTCGACATGGGATCCTCCGAAAGCAGTTGCGGGTCGTGGGTCGTTTCGCCGTTCCCTTCGGTTTTGCTCACTAAATCAGCTTTCGCCGACTGAGCGGACTTCGTCCCGAAGAAACTTTCCACAGGGAGGACCGGAAACTAGTCGCTTCCGAAAAGGCTGGGGCGAACCTGCGAAGGCAGCACTGCCAAATGACGCCGCGGGCAGCAAAGCTGGTGCAGCCAGCAGGCGGGCAGGTGCGAATTGGGGTTCTGCAGGATCATTTGCTTACAGGACTTCGTGTTCATTATAGCCTGAAAAGACGCGCTGAGGAACCCCTTACCGTCATCCGGATCGTCGAAATTGACAGGAACTTAGTGTTACTCCAGTCACCATCCGAGCCGCGTTCGTGCATATCCCGGAAAACGGTGCCTTCTTCGACCCATCACGCGCTGTGCACCTCTAAAGCGCATCGAAATGCTGATCCGAAGCATCTGCTATGGTTTAGCGGCCACTTCTCATGACCTCCTCAGAACAACACCGGTGGAGTGTGATCCTCGCCTTTGGCCTGGTCTACATCTTCTGGGGATCGACGTACTTAGGCATCGCGATCGCCGTGGAACACATCCCCCCCGCGTTGATGTGCGCGACGCGATTCCTGATCGCGGGCATCGTGATGCTCGCTTACTGCGCGATCCGTGGGCGCAGAATCCTCTATAGCCCGCGCCAGCTTTGGCACATGGCGGCTGTCGGCATTCTGCTCCTCATGGGAGGGAACCTGACCCTTTCCTACGCCGAGCGGATCGTGCCCTCGGGCCTTTCGGCGTTGCTGATTGCGGTCACGCCCCTCTGGTTCCTTGTGCTCGATGCCCGTCTGATCGGCCATCACCAGATTTCCACCCGAGGCATGACCGGATTGGCCTTGGGAGTCGTCGGCATGGTCGTGCTCCTGTGGCCGAAGCTCACGGCGACAGGATCCATCGGCCATCGCGAACTGTGGTTTTCGCTGAGTCTGCTCGCCGGCTCCTTCAGTTGGGCGCTGGGCTCCGTTCTGTCGAAGGTCTGGCAGTCGAGCGAAGTCGACCCGCTCAGTTCCACCTCCTGGCAGGTGGTATTCGCCGGAGTTGCGAATCTGACCTTCGCACTCCTGAATGGCGACATCTTCCATGTAGTCTGGACCGCTCGCGGCTTGGGCGCCGTGCTCTATTTGATCGTAGGCGGTTCCTGGATCGGCTACACCTCCTACATCTACGTGCTGCGCCACGCGCCCAGTTCGAAGGCGTCGACTTACGCCTACGTGAACCCGGTGGTCGCCGTGTTTCTCGGCTGGCTGGTGCTGCACGAGTCCATGGACCGCTACATTTTGATGGGCAGCGCCATCGTCGTGGTCTCGGTAATCCTGGTAACCAGCGCGAAGATCACCACGAAGACGGTGGCGGAGGAGATGCCTGCGGTTGAGACGGCGGGAGATTGAAAGAGCGTTCAGCATTCAGCACTCAGCCTGGTTCCTGCATCAATGCTCCCCTCTATACTGAATTCTGTTTCGGAGATTTCATGGCCAACTGCGTAAGTTGCGGGCGGGCGTTGCCGTCATTCTCGTTTGGGGAGGCGAGTAACGTGTGCGGCGATTGCCGGCGGGCGGGGATCCCGCCCATTCCGTCTGCCCCGGTAGACCCGCTTTCACGGTCCGTACGGGGAGTTACCTATCGTCCGCCCTTCACGGTGGCGATCGTTGGAGTGAACGCTCTGGTGTTTGCAGGGATGGTGGCCACAGGCGTCCCCCTGCTCAAAGAACCGACCTACGCGCAGTTACTAAGGTGGGGCGCAGATTTCGGACCGCTGTCGCTGGACGGCCAGCCCTGGCGGGTCTTGACGTCGAACTACGTCCACATCGGCCTTTGGCACATCGTTCTGAACATGTGGGGGCTCTGGAATCTTGGACGCTTAGCCGAACGAATTTTTGGCGGTTGGACCTACCTTCTGACTTACACAGCGTGCGGAATCGCCGGGAGCCTGACTAGCCTGTTTTTTCACCCCCACACCCCGGGAGCAGGTGCGTCGGGAGCGATCTTTGGCCTGGTGGGAGCCTTGATCTCTGCTCTTTACCTCGGCCGCCTGCCGTTTCCTAAAGTTGCGATGCAGCGGATGCTAAGAAGCCTCCTGATAGTGGTGGCCGTGAACTTGTACCTTGGCGCCCAGGTCGGTGTAATCGACAATTCCGCGCACATCGGCGGGCTGGTTATGGGGCTCGCGCTCGGAGCGGTCCTTGGTCCCGAGCTAACGAAGCCGCGCGAGATCCGCACCGCCCACGAGCGGATCGTGTTCGTCGCGGCTGCAATTCTGCTGGTCGGGTTGGGAGCATTCGCCAGACGGCAGAGCGGATGGGTCGTGCCTCTGGAGCGCGCCCGTCAGGCGATCAACCAAGGGCGAGTGGATGAAGGAATTGGCGAACTGCAGCAGGTGCTCGCACGAAGGCCCGATGAAGAAATGGGACTCGACCTTCTCAGTTATGCCTACCTGCTAAAGAACGATTATCCAAGAGCGGAAGTCGCATTGAAGCGGCTGCTGACCAGCGATCCGGATGATCCAACCGCACAATACAATCTTGGAGTGGTGTACCAGGCGACCGACCGATATGAGCAGGCCCGCGAACTTTTCCTCAAGCTGTCGCTACAGACCCCCGAAAACGACAAAGTGTGGCTGTCTCTCGGTTCTTCGCTGAAGAAGCTGAACCGCCTCCCCGAGGCCGAACAGGCATTCCGGCAGGCCCTCGCAGTCAATCCCAAGAATAGCGCCGCATTCCTGGCAATCGGCCAGATGCAACTCGAGTTAGAGCAGCCCGACACTGCAATTGATTCCTTCCAGCATTGCTTGCAGATCGATCCCAAGAGCGCCGACGCCGAACTCGGACTCAGCCGTGCCTACCTCGCCAAACGGATGTTCAAAGAGGCCGCAGGCACTCTGAAGAAATATCAGGAGATCAAGGCATCGGAACAACCGCCCTCCCAGTGGTCCCGCTGATACCTGCAATCCACCTCACGCGCAACTGCGCCTACTCCGCCCCCTCCTCTTCCTCCGCGTCGTTCACCACATCCACCGCATGCCCACGGATGGCGAAGGTCACTCTCTGATCCTCGTCCGGCTCGAACGTCACGCGCGTGGGCTGCCGTTGCCAGCCGGGGGCCGGACATTCCGAGTCGGGTTCGTCTTCGCCGCCGGGCTCGCCCAGCGGTTTCTTCAGAATCGGCTTGCGGCGTCCCAGTTGGGCGACGACCGCGAACAGCTTTTTCCCATCGTCCGAAACTCCGCAGTACGCGATGTAGTCGCGATACCAGCTGGCCGTCGAATAGAACGGATCGAACTCCGGCAGATTGATCTGCGAGACGCGTCCGGTCAGGCGATCCACCAGCAACCACCCACCTCGCTCCCACTGCCATCGTGGAGCCGGACCGGTCTCGTCGGGCAGCGTGTCGTTCAGGCGGAACACGCGCCGTACGACGAACAGCCGGTCGGTGACTTCGTGCGGCGCGCCGATGGTGTACTCCTTAAGGCGGGTGTCGACGTACAGACCACGAATCTTCAAGTCCAGGGGTTTGCTCTCGGCCGACCCGAAAAGCCATTTCACGGGCGTCCACTTGCCGAAAGTTATGACATGGGGCTTCGGTACCGCCGCCGCGGCCGCAGCCCAGAGAAGAATGCCAGCGAATAAGAGAAGATGAAATCTATTGCGCATATCACCAGCGTTAGCACGGAGGCCTAAGCGAAACAAGGTCAGTTGCCACAGCGGGATGCCTCCCATTCCCGGCAAGGGAAACACGAGATAATCGATTTTCTGGAAGAAATCAAAGCTGGCGAACCGCCAGAACTCCGATACAATACCTGCAGCCTGCTTGGACGGGACAGTGATCGATACCCAGCACTCCCGGTGCAACTATTTCCCGGTCGTCTCACTCTATTAGCGTATGGGCGAGCTCCTGATCCACCGCCGCGTTCCGCGAATCCTGGTGGTGGATGACAATCCCGACATGGTCGAGTTGATGCGGGAACTGCTGCTCAGCCGCGGCTACGACGTAGTAGCCGTGCGCGACGCGGCGCAGGCGGAATCCGAAGTTCACCGTCACCCTCCCGACCTGATCCTTTCCGATGTCGTGATGCCGGGGCGGTCAGGCTACGAGCTGTGTCGGCAGTTGAAGGAAGATCCGACCACTCGGCTAATTCCATTTCTGCTGATCACCGGCCTCAGCGATCGCGAGGACAAAGTAAAAGGCATCGAGGCCGGCGCCGACGATTTCCTGAACAAGCCCATCTTCCCGGCCGAGCTGTTCGCGCGGGTTAAATCTCTGCTGAAGTTGAAAGAGTTCACCGATGAACTCGAGACCGCCGAATCTGTCTTGTGCACGCTCGGGCTGAGCGTGGAAGCGCGCGATCCCTATACGGAGGGACACTGCGAGCGGTTGTCCAAGCGCGCTGCAGCTCTCGGGCGGCATCTGGGCCTGGACGAAGACTCGATTGTCGCGCTGCGCCGCGGCGGATACCTGCACGACCTGGGCAAAATCGCCGTGCCTGACGAGGTTCTGAAGAAGGGCTCCGACCTGACTCCCGACGAGTGGGAGATCATGAAGAGGCATCCGGTGACGGGAGAGAACATCTGCAAGCCACTGAAGTCACTGCGCCTGGTGCTGCCGATTATTCGCTTCCATCACGAGCACTCCGACGGCACCGGCTATCCGGACGGTTTGCACAAAGGGGAGATCCCGCTGCTGGCGCGCATCCTGCAGGTGGTCGACGTTTACGATGCCTTGCGCACGGCGCGTCCTTATAAACCGGCGCTCACCCACGAGCAATCCGCGCTGACCATGCGCATCGAAGCACAAAACGGCCTGTGGGACGAAGACTTGGTGGCCGAGTTCTTCACCATGTTGGCCAAGCGGCAAGTGGCGTAGTAGGCTACACCCATCCATTCGATCACGTTGCGCATGCCTGCCTGGCGGGAAGCCATCGCAACAAGTGAGCGTGTTCCGGGTTTGTAAGAATCGAGATCACTTTGGCAACGACCTATAGCATCGTCATCCCGGCGTATAACGAGGGCGCGCGCATAGGCGCCACGCTGGAGCGGGTACTCGCGCACATTCAGCGCCATGGGTGGGACGCCGAGGTCCTGGTTGTAAATGACGGCTCCACCGACGACACGGTGCGGATCGTCCGGGACCTTGCCGCCCAGAACCCTGCCCTGCGGCTACTCGAGAATCCCGGAAATCGCGGGAAGGGATACAGCGTACGCAACGGCGTGCTGCACGCCAGCGGGGAAATCGTCCTGTTCACGGACGCAGACTTGTCTTCTCCAATTGAGGAGGCGGACAAGCTGTTTGCCGCGCTGGCCGCGGGGGCGGACGCGGCTATAGGGTCCCGCTGGCTGCAAGTCGAACTGCAAACGCAGCGCCAACCCCTCCACCGTCAGTTGTTCGGCCGCATTTTCAACCTGGCGTTGCGGGTGATTCTCGGCCTTCGCTACCGCGACACGCAGTGCGGGTTCAAAGCGTTCACCCGGCGTGCGGCGCAGTCCATCTTTCCCCTGCAACATATCGAGCGCTGGGGCTTCGATCCCGAGATCCTGTACCTGGCGCGCAAGTTCGGCTACCGGGTGGAAGAAATACCCGTGCAATGGGCGCATCGCGAAGGCACGCGCATCAACCCGTTGCGCGACGGCACCCGGATGTTCTTCGAAATGCTGAAAATTCGCTGGTACTCGATCACTGGAAGGTACGAGACGGGCTCACCCTCGACCGTCACCAGCCTATGATGCGTCCTTGAGTAAATGGCGCAACGGCAGGGCCCTCACCCCGGTGCCTTTGCGGTAGGTCAAGGTAAGCGTCGTCGAGCAATTCTCGCAAAGCCAGAAAAACTCCACGCCCGTGGAATGCTTGTGCAGGGCTGGGTCGAACCCCAGCAGCGGCTCCTTGTCTTCGATCGCCTCCCGCTCAAAACGGAAAAGCTTGCCCGCATGCAGATAGAGAAAACGGGCGGAACAGGCAGGATTCGCGCACTTCGAAATCATCGCAGCCTCCTGGCTTAGGAGACGTGGGGTTTATTGGACGAGTGAGCGGATACCTTTAGTTTACACCCGGCTGGAGCGCGGGACTCCGTGAGAAATCCCATTCGCGAATCAGGCTAAACTGGCAACTTCTGTAGGAAGCACGAGTGCCGCCCAAAAGAACTCACGCTGACTTCTCCTGTGCGCCTCTACGGTCGGGAGCGGCCAACAAACCTCGCACTGCCTCCGCAACCTTCTGCCCCATCTCGCTCGTATTCAGAGCCGTCTGCCCCGGCTTCGCCAAGTCCCGCGTGCGATGACCGGCAGCCAGCACGGCCTGCACGGCCGATTCGATGCAGGCCGCCTCCCTCTCCAAGTGGAACGAGTGCCGCAACAACATCGCGGCCGAGAGAATCGCACCCAGCGGATTCGCAATTCCTTTCCCAGCTATGTCGGGAGCGGAGCCGTGCACGGGTTCATACAAGCCCACCGGGCCGCCGATACTCGCCGAGGGCAGCATGCCCAGACCACCGACCACTCCCCCGGCCTGGTCCGAGAGAATGTCTCCGAACATGTTTTCAGTCAGGATGACGTCGAACTCCGCCGGCCGCAGCACCAGCAGCATCGCGGCTGAGTCGACATACTGATGCGCAAGTTTCACGTCGGGGTAGTCGGCGGCGACGCGGGTTACAACTTCACGCCACAAGCGGGAGCACTCGAGCACGTTAGCCTTATCAACCGACAGCACCTGCCGCCGCCGACCGCGGGCCAGGTCGAAGGCGACGCGCGCGATTCGTTCGATTTCTGCCTCGCCGTAACGCATGGTGTTCAGCGCCTGACGAGAACCGGCTTCCCCTTCGATCGACCGCGGCTGTCCGAAATACAGGCCACCCAACAACTCGCGAACGATCAGGATGTCGGTGCCCTTCACCACCTCAGGCCGCAAAGGGGAACCCTCCAGCAGCGCGGTAAAACAAACTGCCGGACGCAGGTTCGCGTACGCGCCCAGTTCGCGGCGCAACCGAAGCAAGCCCGCTTCCGGCCGCAGATGGCCGGGGTTCTTGTCAAAGGCAGGAGACCCAACCGCTCCCAGCAACACGGCACCTGAACTCAAACACGCCTCCAGCGTGTCGGGCGGCAGAGGGTCGTTGCTCGCAGCCAGCGCCGCGCCGCCAATATTCTTACGAGTCAGTTTGAGGTTGTGCCCGAATGTGGAAGAAACAGTCTCCAGCACTCGCACGCCCTCCTCGGTCACTTCCGGGCCGATGCCGTCGCCGGCAACGATAGTCAGGTTCAGCAGCACTTGGATCCCTCGCGCACCAAGTCGAGAATTCTACAGAAAAATGTGGCATCCCGATCGAGCGCCTCTTAATATCGCAAGCGCGGATTTTCTCTGGGTGCCTCAGGTTCGCGCCGTTCTTTGGCGCTAACCTGGAGATACGCTAAGGACATGACTTATAAGCCGGGCATGAAACCACTCGCGCAGCGACGGCAGTGACTAGCCCCGCACGTAAGTGCGGGGAGAGCGCGACGAGAAACACCGAGTCCCCTTCAGGGGACGACACCCATTTCAGCGGAGGCGAACCTCGATGCATCGACGCACGTTTCTCAAAGC
>Ga0075030_100003343_pt1 | contig 14575 bp, 13 predicted proteins | sample LitLauG_LLR_2012_FD_71393 | JGI IMG/M metagenome (GOLD analysis project Ga0075030, IMG submission 71393) | Freshwater sediment microbial communities from Pennsylvania, USA - Little Laurel Run_MetaG_LLR_2012 | ecosystem: Environmental > Aquatic > Freshwater > Creek > Sediment | place: USA... | reverse complement strand
GCGTCCAGCCCGTTATCCATCGTATTGCGGATCACGTTGCCGTAAGCTGCGATCTTGTCACCGAACACTAGCGTGGATCCGTTAGCCACGCCGAGGTAGATGTCTTTGTTGGTATGGATGCGACCATTAAAGGTCAAGTTCGGACTGCTGCCGAAGAACACGTCTTTTTCGGAGAACACACCGAACTGAAACACCGGAATCAGCGCAACCTCTGCGTTGCGCGACATGCTCACAGTTTCACCAGTCAGCCGCTGTGCCGAGGCACTCATGGTGACAGGAATGATCTGGGCATACAGACCCGCGTCAGATCCCGCGCTGATCTGGCCCCACACCGTAGTCAGTGGCGCCGAGCAGCCAGAAATCGGAGCGATCGAGTACACCGGGAACGTGATGGTCGCGTCCGACACGGGATAGTTGTTGCTAAGGGCGCAAATTTGGCTGGCTGTTGGCGCCTGGATGTTCTGGAACATTCCAGCCAGGTCGGAGGATTGCTTTTCAATCGCGCCTTCCGTGGCGCGGTAGGCGTACTGGTTGTTCAGGTCGTTGCCACCGGCGCGTTGCTCGGTGTTCACCATCATCAACAGGCCTACCGTAAACCCTGACAGCAGGGCCACCAGCATGAGGGAGGCAACCAGGGTGAACCCCTTTTGGTTGTTCGTCGTTTTCGGCGTCATAAAGTTCTCCTCGTCGCTTTGCCTCTACCCAACTCAGTAAGCAGATCCTGAGATGGGATACTCTTGCGTAAATGTCACGTTGCGCGCGCTGACCGAGGTCTGCAAGTCCAGACCCTGGTATCCGGCACTGCCCGGAAGCTGGCTGCGCATGGTCATGTGTGCGATGTTGACTTTGGTGATCATGCTGGGGTTGTCTGCAGCTGGCAGGCTAGCCTGGTTCGACAGGACTGTGCCGTTGTTGTAGACGTCATACGTGAATTTCAAGTAAGCCACGTTTTCCGCCACGGGCGTGGGCTGACGGCCGTTCTGAATGCGCATGAGCCGGGGCGTCACACCGTCCATCGGCGAGAGGTCCAGGTAGTAAGTGATCATGAGCAAGCGGGTGGCTGTCAGATTTCCAGCCGGCAACTGTTTCAGGCTGCCACTCGTAGCGGTTGGCTGGTTGATGTGCCCAGGGTCGCCGTTGGTGAACGTCACTACAAAAGTGTTGGGTGCTCCGCCGGCGGCGACGGTCGTAACCGACCCAATCGCCAGGCTTCCAAACATGACCAGATCACCGGTTTTCAGCCCCACCACCGGATCCAGCAGGGATTGCGGCACCAACAGACCCGGAGGGAGAGTACAGATCGAAGGCCACGTCGCAGGCAGCGTAAAGGTAACTGTGGTCGTGCCGCCGCTCGAGACCGCGGTGCCTTGGTAGCAATTCAACGCCAGGGCCGCGTCCGTGTAAGACACTGTCAGGATGTCGGTGGGCCCCTGTGCCGCGTTGATCGTGATTCCAAGGTTCGGGCCGGGGATGATCGAGTACAAGAACGGTGCCGTTGGCGAGCCCGTAAGAGTGGGATAGGCGGCAGCGGTCCCGTTCACTAATGTGCAAGAGGTATAGCACGGATACACCGGAAGCTGCCCGGTCGCGGCTGGCAGGCCGACCGCGCCCGCAGCCAGTCCTTGCTGTCCCATGGCACCGGCCCCAGCCAGGCTGATATCACGTTCCATGACGTTGCCGGCGGCACGAAAATCTTCCTGCAATTCCGATTTTTCGGAGGTTAAGAAACTGGCTTTGACCGCCTGGCTGTAGAGCGACACCGCTCCGGCAAGGACGATTAAACCAATTGCCATGGAGATCATCAGCTCCAGCAGAGAAAAGCCTCGGTTTTTCTTGTTCCTGTTGCGCATGGTTGCCTCTCTACCGGTACGACGACACGTACTCGTTCAACACGTAGGTCTTTTGTGCCAGGTTTGGCGTGGTGTACGTGATGGTGATGGTCACAGTGCGCAGCGTCTGCACCGTGTTTCCATTCGCATCCACGACGGTCTGAATCTGGATCTGGCGCCGGTAATTGTTCAGGGAGAGAATGATGTCATCCGCCGTGCCCACAACACCGTCCGGACCGGGTTCCACCAGGCACTCAACCCCCGCATTGGGACAAGTGACACCCGACGGCAGGGTGCAGGCGGCATCATCCGCGGTGCCGATGATTCCATCCGGCCCCGCGCACAACACAGCAACCGAACCGTCAGTGAAGATTCCGCCATTGGACGCATTGTTGATCTGCGCCCAGGCCAACTGCGAAGTGTTGCGGGCGGTAAAGATACTCTCCATAGCCTCAGATGCCAGTTGCCGTGCAATCATGTTCTGCTGTGAAGTCTGGTTGGCCGCGACTGCAACGCCGAACACTCCCAGCAGCGCCAGCGAACTGATGGTCAGGATCGCCATTGAGACCATGACTTCCACCAGCGTGAAACCGCGATTTGAGCGCCGCAATCGATTCGGTTGATTGATCTTCACTGTTGCCTCCAAAGTACGCCGCCGCCGTTCTGATAGAGCCGCCAACCGCGTAAACGGCTCGTTGATCCCCACACGGTGATGGCGCGGGAACTGGTCAGGTCACCGACCCGCCCGAAATAAATAACCCCGTTGTCGATGTTGCCGCCGTTCGGAGCTGCGTCCTGCGCGCTTCCGTCGGGATAAAAGTAGATGGTGGCTCCGCCTCCGCCGATGGCCTGGTCAAGATCGAATGCGTACGCGGCAGTCCCAAAGCCGTCCGGCGTTGTGGGCGCCACCGTGGGTGACGTAGGAACGCCTGGCTCGACGTGAAACGTGATGTCGGAAGGCAACGTCGTGGTGACCAGTAACGGTCCGCCCGGATTGTTCTGCGTGACCGTGATGGTGCCCGGCGCGGTGAAAGTCACGCAATAGATGCGCATGTCGGCAGCGGCCTGGTCACGCGCCCAGCGCAGCGTCGACAGGGTCGAGTTGTAGGCGTCGGTGACGTGCTGCTGTTTGTTCATCGGCTGGTATGCCATGACCGAGAACGTTGTAATGATGAAAATGATGGAGATGACTGCCATCATTTCCAGCAGCGACCATCCTTGCTGTCCGCGAGGTCTCATAGATGCAATGCCAGTGCCCGCGCGGGAGACAGTTGGCGGGCAATGTCATCGTAGAAACCGGCAGACCCCCCGTCAAAGCACTACGGTGTAACGGAAATGTATTGGCCTTCTGTAATCGAGCTGGTTACCGGTGTAATAAAGCCCCTGTAAGGACTTAAGCCAACTCGCGCTGCTCGAAGCAGAGTTGCGAGATGACCCTGGTAACTTGAGACGCGAACCAAGGGAACCATACGATAGCCCCATGACCTTGACCTCGCTGCTGGTGTGCCCGGACAAGGCGGCGGCCTCGCTGCTAAAAGGAGTTCTTGAAGACCTCAAGCTGGACGTCGAGGTCTGCGACAACCTCGAGCGGGCCGCGGTCCGTCTCTCCCAAGAACGATTCGACGCCCTCATACTGGACTGCGAGTCCCTCAGCGAGGTACGGCACCTGCTCGGCGAGACCGAAGCCGCGCGCCGGGAAAATGCGACCCTCACCGTGGCCATCCTGCAAAACCAGGACAACCTCCGCGAACTTTTCTCACTCGGCGCAAACTTCGTGATCTACAAGCCGGTAACCCGCGAGCGCGCAGTGAACAGTTTGCGCGCCGCCCGAGCGTTGATGCGCAAGGAGCGGCGAGGCAGCAAGCGCGCCCCCGTCCACGCCCACGCCAGCATTGATTACGCCAGCGCCGAGCAACAGAAAGCCACTCTCGTGGACCTGGGCGAAGACGGCCTGGCCATGCACTTTGGCAAGAAGTTGCCGCCCAGCGGCAAAGTCTATTTCCAATTCCAGCTTCCCGGCCAGAACAGCAGCGTGCGTCTCTCGGGGCAAGTGATGTGGCAGGACTGGAATGGACGAGCCGGTATCCAGTTCAAGGATGTACCCCAGGCCTCGCGCCGACTGTTAAAGGAGTGGCTGCAACTCACTGGAGCGAAAAGTCCGACAGTCGTCGCGATTCCGTCGGTTGAAATCCAAACTCAAGCACCGTCACAAGGCTCGGAAACGCGCGAAAATCTCTCGCCGGACGCGGAGCGCTATTCTGCCCGGCCCAAGCCGGAGAACGCCGCCTCAACCGAGCGCCTGCTGTCGGATCCTGGCGACCGCCGCGGCTTGCCTCGCTACACTTGCAGAATTGGCGCCGAGGTCTTCCTCAAAGGCAGTTCCGTCCGGAATTTCTGCAACCTGAACGACGTCGGTCCCGGTGGCTGCTACCTGGAAATGCCTATGGCGTTTCCCGTGGGCTCATTCGTTGAGATAACGCTTCGGGCAGACGACCTGAAGGTCCATGTAAGCGGACAGGTGCAATCCAGTCATCCCGGATACGGCATGGGAGTCTCTTTCAGACTGGACACCAGACCGGATCGGGAGCGGGTGCAGCAGTTGATAGACATCGTCGCGGCCGCAGAAAAAGCCGAGAGCTAACTACTTCGCAGCTTCAGCCTTGGTCGCAGCCCGGAAATACTCCAGCGATTTACGCAAGCCGGTCTCCAGGTCTATCTTCGGTTCCCAACCCAATAGAGTCTTTGCTTTGCTGATGTCCGGCCTGCGCTGTTTGGGGTCGTCCTGCGGCAGGGGCTCATAGCGGATATTGCTTTTCGATCCAGTAACTTTGAGCACCAGTTCTGCGCACTCCAGGATTGTGAACTCCGACGGGTTCCCGATATTGACCGGAAGATGTTCGTCAGATTTCGCCAGCCTCATGAAGCCGTCAATCTCGTCGCTGACATAGCAGAAGCTGCGCGTCTGCTTGCCGTCACCATAGACGGTCAGATCTTCCCCGCGCAATGCCTGCTTCATGAAATTCGGGACCACGCGTCCATCATTCAGCTGCATGCGCGTGCCGTAGGTATTGAAGATCCGGACGATACGAGTGTCCACTTTGTAATAACGGTGGTAGGCCATGGTGGTGGCTTCGGTGAAGCGCTTGGCTTCGTCGTAGACCGAGCGCGGCCCGATTGGATTTACGTGTCCCCAGTAGGTTTCTTTTTGAGGATGCTCGAGGGGGTCGCCGTAGCACTCCGAAGTGGATGAGACCAGATACTTTGCCCCATACTTGCGCGCCACATCGAGTGCGTGGAAGGTGCCAAGGGAGCCGACTTGCAGCGTTTCGACGCCGTGGATGGTGTAATCCACAGGGCTGGCCGGACAGGCGAAGTGAAAAACATAGTCCACTTTGCCCGCGTCGAATGGTTGGCAGATGTCGCGCTCTACCAGTTCAAAGCGCGGTTCCTGGCGCAGGTGCTCGAGATTGACGCGGCGGCCGGTGAGCAGGTTGTCCACCGCCACTACGCTCCAGCCCTCGCCTAGAAGCGCATCGCAGAGATGGGAACCTAGAAAACCAGCGCCCCCGGTGACTAACGCGCGTTTTCCTGTCATGCTTTGTCGACGCCGTTCTTGAGGGCGCCGATCGGAACTCCGTCCGGATGGGTCGCCGCCCGTCCCACACTGTAATAAGTAAAGCCGTGGGATGCCATGACTTCGGGATCGTACAAGTTCCTGCCATCAATCACGATCGGATAGTGCAGTTCGCTCTTTAAGCGGTCCAGATCCAGGTTCGCGAACTCTTCCCACTCGGTCAGGATCAGCAGCGCGTCGCTGCCTGCGGCCGCTTCGTAGGCTGATTCCGCATACTTGATTCCCGAACTGATCACTTCCTGAGTGCGCTCCATGGCGGCCGGATCATATGCCTTGATCTTGCAGCCTTCCTGCAATAACGCTTGGGCGATGAACAGGGCCGGGGATTCTCGAATGTCATCCGTGCCCCCCTTGAACGCCAGCCCGAGGACGCCAAGCTTCTTGCCGCGCAGTGTCCATAGCGCGCTGCGCACTTTGCGCAGGAAGCGCTGGCGCTGGTCTTCGTTGATGCTCATGACTTCGTCGAGCAGGCGGAAGTCATACCCGTTCTCGCGGGCCACCGCGCGGAAGGCCATCACATCTTTTGGAAAGCACGATCCACCGTAGCCGATACCGGGATTCAGAAACCGCCGCCCAATGCGGGAGTCCGTGCCCACTCCGTGGCAGACCTGACTGACATTTGCACCCACCGATTCGCACACCGAAGCCACCGCATTGATGAAGGAAATCTTCATCGCCAAGAACGCGTTGGACGCGTGTTTGATCAGCTCAGCACTCTTGGTGCTGGTCACGATGATAGGAGCGGGTATCGTGGTGCGGTCCGGTTGAGGAATTGCGTCGTTGCGGGTGTAGTAGGTTCCTTCGGTCAGCGGCTTGTAGATCTGGCGCAAAACGTCCGCGCAACGCTGCGTGTCGCAGCCAATCACGATGCGGTCGGGATACATGAAGTCGGTAACTGCGGTCCCTTCGCGCAGGAACTCAGGATTGGAGGCGACATCGAACGACTCCGGGTCGGCTCCATTGCGCAGGATGATCTTGCGCACCCATTCGCTGGTGTAGACCGGCACCGTACTCTTTTCAACGACCACCTTGTATCCGTTGATGCCGCCCGAGATTTCCCGGGCCACGGATTCCACGTAGGACAGGTCGGCCTCGCCGCTTTCGCTGGGGGGCGTTCCGACAGCGATGAAAATCGCCTCACTCGCCCGCACCGCTCCTTGCAGGTCGTCGGAGAAGGTTAAGAGCTGGCCACGCTGGCGGGCCAGCAGTTCTGGCAGGAACTTCTCATGAATCGGGGTCTGGCCGGCGCGCAACGCCGCCAGTTTGCGTTGATCGTTGTCGACCAGGATGACCTCGTGGCCCAAATCCGCAAAGCACGCACCTGCCACTAAACCCACGTAGCCGGAACCCACTACCGCTATCCGCATTTCTGACTCCCTTGGAATTCAATGTACTGGAAGGCGTCTGTTTTCATGCGCATCCAGGGATCACGAGGGGAGGAACCACGACTGATGATTGGAATTCAATGTCCCAAACTTTTGTAAAGTTTAGCAGGTTTGCCGTTCGATGGGGAATAGACCAAAGTACACCCCACTCTTTTCCCATTGCGTTTCAGGCCGCACGACTTGCCCAGGGCTTGCCAAATCAGGAATTCGACCTCTGATATTTGCTCGCTCGGAGCCGGAACGTCGTCAAACGAAGTTGACAACCCTCTCGTTTGGGGCGACACTCCGCTTAAAGCGGATTTCTGGCACGTGGTCCTTAGTCTATGCGCTCCTTGTTCGGTCAATCAAAACCGCAAGAATCGGTACGACCTTCTGCGCCGAGCCGGGGAAAACCAAAACTGACGGTCAAAACCAGGCCGTTGCCTGGGGATGAGAAAGGCCAGGTTTCGCTTTTTCCGGCACCACCTGCCGGTGCGTCGAATTCGGAGTCTTCCGGGCTAGATGTTGTACTGAAGCTGATTGTCGAGCAAGCCTGCCTCGCAACCGGCGCCACCGGCGCGGCCATCGCGCTCGCCGGCAAAGACGAGATGATATGCCGGGCCAGCGTCGGGACCACCGCGCCCGCGCTGGGAACTTGCTTCGAAATAAACCGCGGTCTTACCGGTCTGTGCGTGAGTTCGCAAGAGATCCAGCGCTGTGAAGATGCCCTCAACGATCCTCGCGTCGATAGCTCCACGTCGCGTCAGTTAGGTATCCGGTCGCTGCTGCTCCTCCCGCTGGTGAGGCAGGGAATCGTGGCAGGTGTATTTGAATTATTTTCTTCGCGCGCGCGGGCTTTCGCAGACCGCGATGAGCAGACGCTCATCGCGTTGTCGAGCCGGGTGTTGCACAAGCTGGAACGCGTGGCTACATCTCCTGCTGTTCCCGAAACTGTCCCGCCAACGGTGAGTGAGCTCCGTCTCGAAGAGACCGTGCACAGCAAGCCGCCGGAGCCCGCGTTGGAGCGCCCCGCCGAGAATGGTCCATCCGCATTGGTCGTGCCTCCCCGCAGGGACATCGTCGGTATCGTGCTCAGTGCCGCAATTGTTTTCTGCGCATTTTTGCTGGTTGCGGTGGTGATCCTGCATCCAAACTTTCGAAGGACAAGAACTGGTGGCACAGCCACAAGCAGCGCGGCCGCGACATCGAAGGACGCAGCACCGTCCACGCTTGGCCAAACCCCAGCGAATGCGCAGTTGTCTGTCGCCGACAATCATGCTCCGGTCGATACGCCCGGAACCTACTCCCGGCCTGCGTCTAAGTCCGCCTCTGGAGATGCTTCGGCTGTCCACCATCCGGATTCGCCACCGCCTCTGCCGCCTGGCAGTCTTCAGGTTTTTGAGAAAGGCAAAGAGGTGTTCCGTCTATTGCCCGACGGCTCGGCCCCTTCAGCTTCCCCCGTAGTACCAGCGGGAACGGTTCAAAAAGCTGCGATGATCGAGCTGCCTGCCAGCGATGTGGATCGTAACGTGATCTATCGGGTCGAGCCTCGCTATCCTCCGGAAGCTATCTCCCTGAAGATCGAGGGCACAGTTCTACTGGACGTGCAAATCAGCCCGAATGGGTTGGTGCAAAGCATCAAGCCGCACAGCGGAGATCCCTTGCTGGCGCAGGCGGCTTCAGAGGCGGTTCGGCAATGGCGTTTTCGGCAGCAGGTCGTGGCGGGAAAACCGGTTGCGATGCAGGCCCAAGTGAGTCTCAGCTTCATGCTGCCCCGCTAGAGATCGACTAAGTTGCTGATTTATCAATCAATTAGGATCCTGCAGGCTAAGGTCTGAGCATGGGTACTTTCTTCTCCCTCCCTTTATTCCACTTGCAACATTTTGCGACGTCGGCATAGAATTAAACAACGTCGCGACAAGGAAACAGCCGAGACCCCACGGCTTGTCGTAGCGAAAGTGCCAGAAGTTTTATCCCCCCAAAGTTGGTACAAAACATAACGCGTATGGCCGCGAATTCTTGAGCCAACGGCGGCGGCACCGAGGTTTCTCTACAGTAACCGTCAGTCACATGGATGTGACTCAGAGGGCGAAGCTGTGAATACGGCAACTCAACAGGCGCTGGACAAGCCGTCAGATTCACCCGCTCTGCTGTGGTTTGCCCTTCGGCTTCGATCCCGCCACGAAAAGGTCGCGGCAAGCCAGCTGCAGAAGCAGGGAATCGAGACTTACCTCCCGTTGGTGGCACAAGTCCATCAGTGGAGTGATCGCAAAAAGCGCGTGGAAATGCCGCTGTTTGCCGGATATGCATTCGTGAAGTTCAGCCCATCAACTGAAGACCGGTTGAGGATATTGAAGACGCACGGAGTCGTTGGTTTCGTGGGGCCACGATGGGAGCAGACCCCGATATCGGAGCTGCAGATTCGCAGCATCCAGGGAGTGCTGGCAGCCGACGTTCCGACAGTCGAACATCCGTATCTCAAAGCGGGACAGAGGGTTAGGGTGCGCGGCGGCGCGCTGGACGGCGTGGAGGGCATCCTGGCGAGCTTGAACGGCGACCGCAGTCTGGTGATTACGGTCGAGCCCATCGCCAAGTCGATCTCGATTCGTATCGAGGGTTATCAGGTGGATGTAATTGAAGTCAAGCAATAGCAACAAGATAGGGCGAGGGAGAGGCCCCGTACGGCCCCACTCCAGCCCGGCAAACATAAACTCATAGAAACCGAGGAGCGGCTTGTGAGCGAAGCAGAACTGACTAAACAACTGCCAGGAATCGTGAACCTGGGTGGCATGACCAGCCAGGGACAAGGATTGCCTCTTGAAGTTGAGGCGATGGTCGGGTGTCTGGAACAACCTACGCTGCGACGCATGAAAGCGCAGATGGAACAGTTGGCCATCGGCCGGGCCCTCAACCTGACCCGATGGAACCGGAAGCAGGCCGCTAAACTATTGAAAATCAGCTACCGGAGCCTGCTTTACAAGATCCGCCAGCACAACATCAAGAAATCTGTTTAACGGGGCCTTGGCTTGCATACAATAGGAAAAGGGTACGTGTCGATCCAGACGGCCGCGCCGGGCGGTAAGCCCGGAGGAGGAGTAGCGATGGCCAGCCGGAAGTCTGCATTGCTTTTTTGTCTGTTGCTGCTGGGAATGCCTTGCGCAATTCTGTCTCAGCAGCCGACGCAAAGTGCGGCGGTTCAAGTAGCAGATGCTGCCTCCAAAGATTCCACGAGCCACACTACCTCATTACTGCAGGAACGCAATCCTCGTTATATTTTGCAGCCGGGAGATTCCTTCGACGTTTCTTTTGAATTGAGTCCGGAGTTCAACCAAAGCTTGACCATTCAACCGGATGGCTATGTGACCCTGCGCGGTGTGGGCGACGTGCACGTAGCCGGCGAGACCGTGCCCCAGCTGAATCAGACGATTCGAACCGCGTACGGCAAAGTGCTGAACGATCCGATCATTTCAATTCTGCTGAAGGACTTCGAGAAGCCTTACTTCACCGTGGACGGCCAGGTGGCGAAACCGGGCAAGTATGACCTGCGCGGCGGGATGACGGTGACGCAGGCACTTGCCGTAGCCGGGGGAACGTTGGCGAGCGCCAAGCATTCGCAGGTGCTGTTGTTCCGCCGGGCTGGGGAAGGCTGGGTGGAGGCGCGCATTCTGAATGTGAAGAAGATGATGAAGGAAGGCAATCTCAACGAGGACATGCAGATACGTCCGGGAGACATGGTGTTTGTGCCGAAGAACGTGTTGTCGAAGATTGACCGATACATGCCTTCCACCAACGTAGGTACTTACATGCGGCCGTACTAGCGTCAAAACTTTTGAGAGGGAACCATGGCTGAACAGTTTTCGTTTTCGTCGGAGTCCAACGCAGGCTTCAACTTCACGCTGCGCGACATCGTGGCGGTATTCTTCCGTCAGAAGCGCACCATCCTGCTGTCCTTCGCCGGCGTGGCGGCCGGAGTCCTGCTTGTGGCCTTGACCATCCAGACCAAGTACATGGCCACTACCAAGCTGCTGGTCAAGCGTGAACGCATGGATCCGGTAGTCACTCCCGAACAGACCGCCCCGGTCATGTTCCGCGACACCATCAGTGAGGAAGAAATCAACTCCGAAGTGGATTTGATCCAGAGCGAGGACGTTTTGCGCAAAGTGGTGCTGGCCAACAACCTGACCACCAAGCCGTTTCTGGCGTTCCTGCGCCCGGCACAGTCGCCACAGGAGCGAACTGACAAGGCGGTGCGGACACTCCACGACGAGTTGCAGGTCGAGCCGATGAAGAAAACCAATCTCATCGAGATCCGCTACGCGTCGGACAAGCCGGAACTGGCAGCCGCGGTGCTTAAGAGCGTGAACCAGTTCTATATGGAAAAGCATCTCGCGGTGCATCACCCGGCAGGTCAAATGGAATTCTTCGAGCAGGAAACCGCCGAATACGAAAAGAATCTGGAGTCGGCGGAGAAGCAATTGAAAGATTTCTCGGCTCAGCAGGGCGGCGTAGCGCCTCAGGTGCAGCGGGATCTAACGCTGCAAAAGCTGAATGAATTCAACGGCAGCCTGCAGCAGACCCGCACCGAAATCGCGGCGACCGAAAAGAAAATTCAGGACCTGAGGACCCAGGCTGGCGCGACGGCTCCGCGTCTGACCACGCAAACGCGCCGTTCCGATAACCCGCAAGTGATGGAGCAGTTGAAAAGCGCGTTGCTTACGCTTGAGTTGAAGCGCACCGAACTGCTGACCAAGTATCAACCCACCTACCGCCTGGTGCAGGAAGTGGACAAGCAGATCGAAGACACCAAGGCCTCGATTGCCAACGAAGAAAGCTCTCCCATCAAAGAAGAGACCACTGACCAAAACCCGACCTATGCCTGGATCTCGTCGGAGATGGCCAAGGCGGAGGCGGACCTGAGCGCCTTGCGCGCGCAGGAAGCCGCGACCCAGGCGGCGGTAGGGATGTTCAATGCCAAAGCCCACGAACTGGAGCAGCAAGGCTTGGTGCAGCAGGACCTGCTTCGCACGGAGAAGACCAACGAAGAAAGCTACCTGCTCTATCGGCGCAAGCGCGAGGAAGCTCGCATTGCCGACGCGCTTGACCGCAATCGGATTCTGAACATCGCAGTGGTGCAGGAACCGCAGGTGCCAACACTGCCGGCGAATTCGCGTCTGCTGTTTGCACTCGTCGGGGTCATCATGGCCGCGATGTTGAGTTTTGTAGTCGGCTTTGTCATGGATTTCATGGATAAGTCATTCCGGACTCCGGCCGAAGTAGCTTCTGAACTGAACATCCCGGTGCTGGCCGCAGTTCCTATGTCGCGCAGTGCAGCGGGCACGCGCCGAGGTGACGACGGGTTTGAGGTTTCTGTGCCGGAGCAGGACCACGTTCGGCAGGTGTTGTAAGGACTTCGAAAAGGGGTACTCGTGTTTGCCAGCTTTTACGGTTTGAAGGAACAGCCATTCGGCGTAACTCCCGACCCGCGCTATCTCTACCTGGGCGCCGGACATCGGGAGGCGCTCGCTTCGCTGTATTACGGGATTGAATCCAATCTTGGCTTCATGGCGCTGGTGGCGAAGCCGGGCATGGGCAAGACCACGCTGCTTTTTCACTTGCTCAGCAAACTGCGCAATTCAGCGCGCACCGCGTTCGTATTCCAGACTCAGTGCACATCGCGTGAGTTCATGCGCTTCCTGCTGGCCGAACTGGGACACGAAAGTTACGACCAGGATTTTGTGCGCATGCACGAGGAGTTCAACAAGTGTCTGCTGCAGGAAGCGCGCGCCGGCCGCCGCTTCATCGTAGTGGTGGACGAAGCCCAGAACCTGGATGCTTCGGTGCTTGAAACCGTGCGCCTACTGTCGGACTTCGAAACTCCCAAGGCCAAGCTGTTGCAGATTATTCTGGCCGGCCAGCCCGAACTGGGATACAAACTGGCGAGCCCCGGCTTGAGTCAGTTGCGGCAGCGCATTTCGCTGGTCAACACGTTGGGCCCGCTGAACATGGAAGAGACTGGATTGCTCATCGATCACCGCCTGCGCGTCGCCGGCTATCAGGGTCCGTCGCTGTTTACGCGCGAGGCCAAGGAGATGATCGCCGACCTGAGCGACGGAATTCCGCGTCTCATCAACAACTTTTGTTTCAACGCGCTGTCGCTGGGGCTGGCGATGCGGCAAAAAAGCATTGACAGCGCAATCATCCGCGAAACCGCAAAGGACCTGGATATCGACAGTCTGCTGATGGACATGGTTCCGGATGCGTTTCCTCCTGGATTAGGAGCGGATGTGTTGCGGGAGACTCGGAAAGCGCCGGAGCCGCCAACTCCGGCCGCCGCGCGTCAGTATATGCGGCAGGTTGTGGCACGACTGAATCGTGGAGCTGGAGAGCGTGGCGCCTCGGAGTAGCGGTTGCTGAACGTGCACTGAAAACTGGTTTCGGCTTGCCTGAGCCTCGGTGAGTCACAAGGGAAACGAAGAATGAGCAGAAACTTCGATCTGTTGAGAAATCTCGGCAAAGACCTGGACATGATGGAATACGCTCCGGCCGTCGACCCACGGGAAGTCTCGCCGGCTCAGTCGGCGCCGGTGAAGCCGCCTGAGTTTGACATGGATCCGGCGCAGCGCGACGAGCTCACCAAGATGGTGCAGCGGGTGTTTCTGTCGGGCGGGCCCGAAGCGGCCCGAGTGGTCACCTTTTGCGGGCTGGAGCTGGGCGGGGATTCGGGCTGGATTTGTTCGCGCGCGGCCGAGATTTTGGCCAGCCTGGTGGCCGGTTCGATCTGTGTGGTGGACGCCAATCTGCGCGAACCGGGATTACATCGCTACTTCGGCGTGGAAGAAGCGGGGAGCGGATTGACCAACGCCTTGCAACAGAATGATCCCATCAACAGCCTGGTGCGCAGGATTCACGAAAACCTGTGGCTGCTGAGCTGCGGCGACCAGGCCGAGGAATGGACCGCACTGCTCGGTTCTGACCGGACTCGTGCACGCATCCAAGAACTGCGCGCGGACTTCGACTATGTGCTGATCGATGCTCCCGCGGTCAATCCCGGAAACGATGTCATCGCGCTCGGCAAGAGTAGCGAGGGCGTGGTGATGGTGCTGAAGGCGAATGAATCACGGAAAGAAGTGGCGCGAAAAGCGGTCAAGGAGTTTGCCAACGCTGGTGTGAAAGTCCTGGGTGCGGTGCTCAACAACCGTACCTTCCCCATTCCAGACAAGATTTACAGACGTTTGTAATCGCGAGATGGTCCTCGCGCAAGCGGGGGCCGGGTTGCAGTGGAAAGTTGTTGTTCCTGCCATCTTTAGGGTTCGGGGTTTTGTCTCGATGACTACCGCACGCAGACACGTCTTGCTGAAGGTATTCAAGCTGTTCGACATTGGCTTGATGATGGTGTCGTTTGTTGTGGCCAGCCTGCCATTCTTGCAGGCCAGCCATGCCGTTTCACTGGCCCAGTTTTTCTCCATGCGGATCAAGCTGGGGAATTTCGCCATGTTTTTGGGGCTGCTACTGTTCTGGCATTTTTCTTTCAACCTGTTCGGATTGTATAAGTCACGACGTCTGTCCAGTCGCTGGTGGGAGGCGTTCGATGTGATCCTCGCAACCAGTCTGGGGTCAGGCATCATTCTCGTGGTGGGCGAGCTGTTTCGGATCCGGATGATCACACCGCCTTTCGTCGGCGTGTTCCTGGCGATCAGCAGTTCGACTGCGATTCTGAGCCGACTGCTGATGCGTTCGACGCTGGCTTC
>Ga0075030_100003341_pt1 | contig 14578 bp, 22 predicted proteins | sample LitLauG_LLR_2012_FD_71393 | JGI IMG/M metagenome (GOLD analysis project Ga0075030, IMG submission 71393) | Freshwater sediment microbial communities from Pennsylvania, USA - Little Laurel Run_MetaG_LLR_2012 | ecosystem: Environmental > Aquatic > Freshwater > Creek > Sediment | place: USA... | reverse complement strand
CACGCTGGGATTGGAGAAGGAAATGGCAACGAAGGTAGCGGGAATTCTGGGCAAGAAGGTCGGCATGACGCAGTTGTTTGACTCGAAGGGCGACGTTCGCCCGGTCACGGTGCTGCAGGCCGGCCCGTGCGTGGTCACGCAGCACAAGTCGGCGACCAAGGATGGATATGAAGCGGCCCAGATCGGCCTGGTTGAATTTGTGAAGGAGTCGCGCCTCTCCAAGCCCGAGCGCGGACACCTGGCGAAGAACAATCTTCCGCCGGTGAAGTTCCTGCGCGAGGTTTCGCTTGAAGTTGAGCCTTCGGCGGGTGGTGAGGGCGCCGTGAAAGTCGGCGACCGTGTACTGGTGGAGATTTTCGAAAGCGAAAAGTTTGTCGACATCGTGGGAATCAGCAAGGGCAAAGGTTTCCAGGGTGTGGTGAAGCGCCATCATTTCGGGGGCGGTCCGAAGTCGCACGGGTCCATGTTCCAAATAACAGGTTCGATTGGCAGTTCGGCATTTCCGTCGCGCGTATTCAAAGGCATGCGGATGTCGGGGCACATGGGTCACGATCAGGTGACGGCGCGGAACCTGCGCGTGCTTGGCGTCGACAAAGACGAGAACCTGCTGGTGGTGGAAGGCAGCGTGCCCGGGCCGCAGGGCGGATACATCATCATCACCAAGGCGAAGAAGCCGCCAAGAGAGCGTCGTGGATTCGCCGGTTCGGCGACGGTTGACCCGTTGAAGGCGGCAAAGAGGGCAGCGAAGAAGGCATAGTGCTCGCGGACGAATGCGTCCGCGGCCACGTGAGATATATATGGCGACTATTGATATTCACAATCTGAGCGGCGAGAAGGTCGGGACACTGGATCTCGCTGACGAGGTTTTCGGCGCGGTTCACGAAGAACTGCTCTGGGAGGCGGTGAAGCACTACCGCGCCAGCCAGCGCGCCGGAACGCACAAAACGAAAGCGCGCTGGGAAGTTTCCGGCTCCGGCAAGAAGCTGTGGAAGCAGAAGGGCACGGGTCGTGCGCGTATCGGATCGATCCGGTCTCCGCTGTGGCGTCACGGCGGCACGGTGCACGGCCCTGTACCGCGATCTTACGACTACACGTTCCCACGCAAAAAGCTGCTGGGCGCGCTGCGTTCGGCGCTGGCAGCGAAGTTTGCCGATGGCAAGCTCATCGTAGTGAACGCGTTCGACGTGAAGGAACCGAAGACCAAGGAATTCCGGAAGGCTCTGGACGCGCTGAAGGTCGATACGACGGTGCTGATTGTCGAGGCCCCGAAGCACGAGAACCGCAACCTGGAATTGAGTGCGCGCAACATCGACGGACTCGAACTGGTGCGCGGCAATGAAGTGCATCCCTATCACCTGCTGCGGCACGATCGCGCGATCTTCTCGCAGCCGGCGATCGAGAAGCTGCAATTAACGTTGAAGAGTTCAGTGTCGAAGCGGCAGCACAAGAGCGGTGAAGGCGAAAGCGAAGCGGCGAAGAAGCCGGTGAAAGAGCGCCGTCGCCGGACGCGCACTGACAAAGCGGCGGAGGTGGCGTAATGAAGAGCGCATACCAGATCATTCGCCGTCCGGTGATTACCGAAAAGGGTCTTGCCATCAAAGAGAACCAGAACACGCTGGTGTTCCAGGTGGCTCCGAAGGCGACCAAGACGGAAATCAAGGAAGCGGTGCAGACGATTTTCAAGGTGAAGGTGCATTCGGTGCGCACGGCGACGTATCCGGGCAAGGAACGCCGGCGGGGAAAGTTTGCCGGCTACCGTCCGGATTGGAAGAAGGCGTACGTGCGGTTGCGTAGCGGCGAGAAGATGCCGGAGTACGCACAGAATTTGTAGGAAAGCAGCTATCAGCCGTCAGCTTTCAGCAAAAGCGACGGCAGTAGCAAGAACAAGCTGGGAGCTGAAAGCTAAGAGCTGAGAGCTTTTTTATGCCGATCAAAACATACAGACCGACGACGCAGACGCTGCGGTATCGCACGACGATCGTCAACGACGACATCACGACGAAGCATCCGCACAAGCCGTTGCTGGAACCGAAGCAGCGCACCGGTGGGCGCCGCAATTCCGGCGACATGACCATGCGGTTCATCGGCGGCGGGCACAAGCGCAAGCTGCGCATCATTGACTTCAAACGCGACAAGACCGGCATTCCCGCCACCGTGGTCAGCATCGAGTACGATCCGAACCGTTCGCCGCGCATTGCGCTGCTGGCGTATGCCGACGGCGAGAAGCGGTACATCATTCAGCCTGAGGGATTGAAGGTTGGGCAGAAGGTGGTGAGCGGTCCGGACTCCGACATTCTCGTCGGCAACGCGCTGCCTCTGCGGAACATTCCGCCCGGCACGGTGATCCATAACCTGGAACTGAAGCCCGGAAAGGGCGCGCAAATGGTGCGATCGGCCGGCGGTTCGGCGCAGTTGGTCGCGAAGGAAGAAGAGTACGCCCTGGTCAAACTGCCTTCGGGTGAGACCCGCAAGATTTCGCAGGACTGCATGGCGACGATTGGACAGGTCGGCAACATCGATCACGAGAATGTCACCATCGGCAAGGCGGGACGGTCGCGGTGGCTGGGCAAGCGTCCGCACAACCGCGGAGTGTCGATGAATCCGGTCGACCATCCGCATGGCGGCGGTGAAGGCAAGACTTCCGGCGGACGACACCCCGTTACGCCGTGGGGCCAACCGACGCGCGGCTACAAGACGCGGAATAACAAGCGCACGGATAAGTTCATCGTGAGCCGGAGAAGCAAGTAAGCGTCCGTGGTGGAGGCAGAGATTCCTCGCTTCGCTCGGAATGACAAAGAATTTTTAGAAGCTGTTAGCTGAAAGCTGACGGCTGAAGGCTGAGAGCTGAATTTATGGCACGTTCAACCAAGAAGGGCGCGTTCGTCGATGGCTTCCTGCTGACGCGGGTCGAGCAGATGAATTCGCGCAACGAGAAGAAAGTGCTGCGCACCTGGTCGCGGCGTTCCACCGTGGTCCCCGAGATGGTGGGGCACACGATCGCAGTACACAACGGAAAGAAGTTTATCCCGGTGTACGTGACCGAGAACATGGTCGGGCACAAGCTGGGCGAGTTCAGCTTCACGCGCACGTTCAAGGGACACTCCATGAAGGCGGCGACGGAAGTGGCCGCGAAACCGGCGGGCATCCCCGGCGGTCCGGGAGCGCCGGTTCCAGCGGGCGGAGCGGCTCCGGCAGCGCCAGCGGCGCCGAAGGCATAGAGAGCTGAGATAAGACTATGGAATTCCGAGCGGAACATCGTTACCTGCGCGTCTCGCCACAGAAGGCGCGGCTGGTGCTGGATTTGATCAAAGGCAAGCCGGTTGAGGCTGCGCGCAACACGCTGCTGTTTACCAAGAAGCGCGTGGCCGCGCCGGTAGCGAAGCTGCTGCAGTCGGCGCTCGACAATGCGAACTTTCTCGCGACCGAGAAAGGGCTCGATGTCGAGATCGACAACCTGTACGTGAAGAGCGCGGTAGCGAACGACGGGCCACGCATGAAGCGGATTCGTCCGGCGCCACAGGGCCGGGCGTACCGGTATCAGCGGCGCATTTCGCACATCGAGTTAGTGCTGGCGGAACGCGGAAAGAATGGCGAAGCGGTCGCGACCGTGGTCGGCGGGGAAGCAGCGCCGGCTCCGGCGAAAGCGCGGCGGCGGGCTCCGGCGGCGAAAAAGGCGGCTGGGAAAAAGAAGGCAGCCGCGAAATAGAGCGGTTGCGCAGGCAGGTTGCCTGCGCGTTAGCCGGCGAGGACGCCGGCGCTACAGCGAAAGAGTTTGGTTTAGGAGAAGCAATGGGACAAAAAGTCCATCCGTATGGTTTTCGGCTCGGATATACCAAGCCGTGGAAGTCGCGCTGGTTTGCCGAGCGGGATTACGACAAACAGCTGCATGAAGATGTCAAGCTGAAGGCTGAGCTGAAAGAGAAGCTCAAGTCGGCGGGCGTCAGCGCCATCGAGATCGAGCGTCCCGGCAACAAGCTGCGCATCATTATCAAGACGGCGCGGCCCGGAATCATCATCGGGCGCAAGGGCGCGGAAATCGACAAGCTGAAAGCTGAGCTGCAGAAGCGCACCGCCGGCAAGGACATCTTTGTTGACATTCAGGAAGTGCACAAGCCGGAGCTCGACGCACAACTGGTGTCGGAGTCGATCGCGCTGCAACTGGAAAAGCGCGTCGGCTTCCGTCGGGCCATGCGCAAGGCTGTCGATTCGGCGCTGCGCTTCGGTTGCAAGGGCATCAAGGTTCGCGTGAGCGGGCGCTTGAACGGCAACGAAATCGCGCGCTCCGAGTGGTATCTGCAGGGACGTCTGCCGCTGCACACGCTGCGCGCCGACATTGACTACGGCTTCACCGAAGCGCGCACGACGTATGGCGTGATCGGTGTGAAGTGCTGGGTGTACAAAGGCGAGATCCTGCAGCAGAAGAAGCGCGAAGGCCAGACGGCCGCTGTGGGTGGATTTTAGTAAGGAAGCGCGCCAGACGCGCGGTTTTAGCAATCTCGCAAAGAACGCGAGATTGATCGCGCGGCGCGCTCAGGTCCTTCGGCGCCAAAGGACGGCGCCTCAGGATGACATGTAGTTGCTGAGAACTAGGAACTGAGAACTTTTTATGTTGATGCCAAAGAAAGTGAAGTACCGCAAGCAACAGCGCGGGCGCATGACCGGCAAGGCATGGCGCGGATCGACGCTGTCGTTCGGCGACTACGGGCTGAAGGTGCTTGAGCCGGGATGGATCACCGACCGGCAGATCGAAGCCAGCCGTGTGGCCATGACCCGTTTCGTGAAGCGCGGCGGAAAGATTTGGATCCGCGTGTTCCCTGACAAGCCGGTCACCAAGAAGCCGGCTGAAACCCGTATGGGTAAGGGCAAGGGCGCGCCGGATCACTGGGTCGCGGTCGTGAAGCCGGGGAAGATCCTGTTCGAAATGGAAGGCGTGACGCATCAGGATGCGAGTGAGGCGATGCGGTTGGCGTCGCACAAGCTGGCATTGCGCACGACGCTGGTGAAGCGCGAGGGAGCGCATTAAAAGCGGCCCTCAGACCTGGGACCTCAGACGTCCTGAGAGCCGATAGCTGAAAGCTGAGAGCAGATTATGAAGGCAGACAAAGTTCGAAACTTAACCGACGCGGAATTGCAGCACCAGGAGAGCGATCTGGCGGACCAGTTGTTCAAGCTGAAATTTCAGCTCAACATGGGACAGACCGAGAGCCTGAAGAAGATCCGCGGTTTGCGCAAGGATATTGCGCGCGTGAAGACGATCCTCGGCGAGCGCACTCGCGCCGCCGCGACGGAGAAGAAATAATGGCGGAAACAACAAAGAAGCCCCAGGGCCGCCGCAAGGAAGTGGTAGGCGAAGTGGTCGCCAACCGCATGCAGAAGACGATTGTGGTGCAGGTAACGCGGAAGAAGTCCCACCCGTTCTACGGGCGCGTGATCGCGCGGAACAAGAAGTTCTACGCGCACGATGAAACCAACCAGGCACATGTGGGCGACATTGTGCGCCTCGAAGAGACGCGGCCGCTCTCCAAGCTGAAGCGGTGGAAGCTCAAGGACATCATCCGCAAAGCAGCACTACTGCCCGAAGCGGCGGTGGAGCAGGCGAGTTAATAAGGAAGCGCGCCAATCGCGCGGTTTAGCAATCTCGCAAAAAATCGCGAGCTTGAGCGCGCGGCACGCCCAAGGTCCTTCGCGAGACAAAAAGCGTCTCGCTCAGGATGACAAAGAAATAGGGGAGAGAACGCCATGGCTGTGATGATGAGAACGATGCTGGAGGTCGCCGACAATTCCGGCGCGCGCAAGCTGCAGATGATCCTGCCGCTCGGCGGCTCAACCGGATTGAATGCCGGGCTGGGCGACATAATCACGGCGGCCGTGAAAGAGTCGGCGCCGGAGGGCCAGGTGCAGAAGGGCAAAGTGGTGAAGGCGGTCATTGTGCGCACCCGCAAGGAGCATCGCCGGCGCGATGGCACCTACATCCGCTTCGATCAGAACGCCGCTGTGCTGATCAATGAAGCCGGCGAACCGGTAGGAACGCGCGTCTTCGGGCCGGTGGCGCGTGAGTTGAGAGAGAAAAGATTTTTGAAGATCGTGTCGCTGGCTCCCGAAGTGATTTAGGGAGTTTCAAGGTTTCAAAGTTCCAAGGTTTCAAGGTGCCTTGGATTTCGAAACCGGCGCAAATCAACTTTGAACCTTGAAACTTAGAAACTTGGGAATCTGATATGGCAACCGCAATCGTAGGACATAAGCGAGTAGACATCCGGCGCAACGACACCGTGAAGGTAATCACCGGACGCGACAAGGGCAAGGAAGGGCGCGTGCTGCGCGTGTTTCCGAATGACGCCAAGATCCTGGTCGAGCACGTGATGATGGTAAAGAAGCACGTGCGGCCGAATCCGCAGCGCAACATCAAGGGCGGCATTGCCGAGCAGGAGAGCCGCATCGCGATATCGAACGTGCAGTTGGTGTGCCCGAGTTGCGGGCCGGTACGCATCGGTCACGAGACGAAGGGCGACCGCAAGGTGCGGATTTGCAAGAAGTGCGGAACGACGCTAGACAAATAAGCTGTCAGCTTTCAGCCATCAGCTTGTGGCAGAAACAAAGGCAGCGGGTGAGAATTCTAAAACTCACGAACCGGTAGACGCAGGGATTAGAGCTGAAGGCTGATAGCTGACAGCTTCCTGCAACCCGAAACCGTGAGAGGAAGTTGACGAGACATGGCAAAAGAAAAAAAAGGACAGAAAGAAGCGGCGGCACCGGAGAAAGGGCCGGAGCAGGCGCGGCACTCCGCGAAAGAGAAGCCGCGGCTACGGGCAAAGTTTGAGAAAGAAGTTGCTCCCGCGCTGCTCAAGGAACTCGAACTGAAGAACGTGATGGCGGTTCCGCGGTTGCACAAGATCGTCGTGAACATGGGTGTCGGCGAAGCGACGCAGAACGCCAAGGTGCTCGATCCGGCGGTGAACGAACTCGGCCAGATTACAGGTCAAAAGCCTGTCGTGACGAAGGCCAAGAAGTCCATCGCAGCGTTCAAAGTGCGTGCTGGACAGTCGATTGGCGCGATGGTCACGCTGCGGGGCGACCGTATGTATGAGTTCCTCGATCGCCTGGTGAATATCGTGCTGCCCCGTGTACGCGACTTTAAGGGCGTATCGACGAAGTCGTTTGACGGCCGCGGCAATTTCACACTCGGCCTGCACGATCAGCTGATCTTTCCGGAGATTTCGTACGAGAAGGTCGACAAGCTGAAGGGGATGAACGTCACCATTGTGACGACGGCGCAAAGCGACAACCAGGCGCGGACCTTGTTGAAGCATCTGGGAATGCCGTTCCGAGCATAGGTTCGAGGTTTCAAGTTTCGAGTGGCAAATCAAGGGAATTGGCTGAGAGCTGACGGCTTAGGGCTGAAAGCTGGAGGCTAGTAGCTAGGAGCTAAACGCTAAGTGGCAACTACAGCAAAACGAGTTAAAGACGCGAAGAAACCGAAGTTTTCCACGCGCAAGCACAACCGCTGCCAACAGTGCGGACGTCCGCGCGGGTTCCTGCGCAAGTTCGGCCTTTGCCGCTTGTGCTTCCGCCAGCTCGCGCTGCGCGGTGAGATTCCAGGGGTTTCGAAGTCTTCGTGGTGATGAGGAAGCGCGCCAAACGCGCGAGTTAGCAATCTCGCAAAAGACGCGAGATTGGTCGCGCGGCGCGCCTAGATCCCTCGGCAGGCAAAAGTCGCCTGCCTCAGGATGACAGGATGAGGTAACGAGCTGCCGCAGGTTCTCCGCTGAACACGGAGCGAACGGGTGGCTGAAGGAGAAGGAAACGATGAGGTTGACCGATCCGGTCGCAGACATGCTGACTCGAGTGCGGAACGCGCTCCAGGCCCGGCACCAGAAAGTGGATGTCCCGGCTTCGCGGCTAAAGCTGGAGATTGCCCGCATCCTGAAGGAAGAGGGCTACATCTCCAATTTCAAGCCGACGGAAGAGGAAGGCCACAAGGTCATCCGGATTTACCTGAAGTATGGCGCCAATAACGAGGCCGCGATCTCGAAGGCGGAGCGTGTGTCGCGCCCCGGCTGCCGCGTCTATGTGCGCCGCAGCGAGATTCCACGCGTGTTGGGCGGGATGGGCATCAACATCCTGACCACCCCGCGCGGCGTGATGACCGGCCGCCAAGCCCGCAAGGAAGGCGTGGGCGGCGAACTGTTGTGCCAGATTTACTAGAGAAGCAGCTTTCAGCGATCAGCCGTCAGCGATCCGTAAACGCGACGGGGATTCAAGCTGAGAGCTGAAAGCTGAGAGCTGAAAGCTTATGTCACGAATTGGAAAAAAGCCGATCGCGATTCCCAAGGGGGTCACGGTCAAAATTGAAGGCAATACGGTCCTGGTACAGGGACCGAAGGGCAAGCTGGATACGGCGCTGCCGACGGGAATCAAGGTCGAGCAGAAAGACGGCCACATCGTCGCCATCCGCGAGAACGATTCGCAGTCTGCCGTTCACGGGTTGGCGCGCGCGCTGGTCAACAACGCCGTCGAGGGCGTCACCAAGGGCTGGACGCGCGAACTGGAAATCGTTGGCATTGGCTACCGCGCCGAGATGAAGGGCAAAGCGGTGGTCGTGTTCAACCTGGGCTACTCGCATCCGATCGAGTATCCGTTGCCCACCGGGGTCGACGCGGCTGTCGATCCGAAGCAGACGCGAATCACATTGGCCGGCATCGACCGGCAGAAGGTCGGACAAGTCGCCGCGGAAATGCGCTCGCTGCGTCCGCCCGATCCGTACAAGAACAAAGGCGTGCGGTACGCTGGTGAGCGCCTGAAGAAGAAAGTTGGAAAGACGGGAGCGAAATAAGGCGACCTCGGGCGTCCGACCTTGGACCTAAGCTTTGAGACCAGGGTCTGCTGACGGCTGAGGGCTGACGGCTGAGGGCTTTAATAATGCTGACTAAACTTGGAAAAAACGAAAAGCGCGGCTATGTGCACGAGCGCATCCGCAAGAAGCTGCAAGGGACGGCGGAACGTCCGCGGCTGAACGTGTACCGCTCGCTGAATCACATTTACGTACAGGTCATTGACGACCTGAACGGCAAGACGCTGGTGTCCGCGAGCACCGCCGAAGGCAAGAAGGAGAACCGGCGCAGCGGCGGGAACGTGGCCTCGGCCAAAGAGATTGGCAAGACGATCGCGGAGCGCGCCAAGGCCAAAGGTGTCACGAAAGTTGTATTCGACCGCGGCGGATATCTGTATCACGGGCGCGTGAAGGCCCTGGCGGATGCCGCGCGGGAAGCGGGATTACAGTTCTAAAGACAGCTCTCAGCTGTCAGCTCTCAGCTCTCAGCTGGAGCGACAAGCTGAAAGCTGATAGCTGAAAGCTGGGTTCATTAAATGCCAACAGTAATCAAGAAACTCGATGCAGGCGCGTATCAACTGAAGGACCAGGTGGTCGCGATCAACCGCGTGACCAAGGTGGTCAAGGGCGGCAAGAATCTTTCGTTCGCGGCCTTGGTTGTGGTCGGTGATCCGAGCGCAGCCGTGGTCGGCTACGGTTCCGGCAAGGCGAAGGAAGTGCCGCAGGCGATCCGCAAGGGGATCGAATCGGCGAAGAAGAACCTGATGAAGGTGAATCTCACGCAGACCAGCATTGCCCATCTGGTGTTGGGACGCTATGGTTCGGGGAAGGTGCTGCTGAAACCGGCTCCTGAAGGAACCGGCGTGATTGCGGGCGGCGCGGTGCGCGCCGTGATGACTTCGGCGGGCGTGCAGAACGTTCTCACGAAATCGATCGGCACCACCAACCCGCACAACGTGATTAAGGCGACCTTCGATGCTCTGAAGCAGCTCAAGAGCCGCGAAAGCGTCGCCACGATGCGCGGCAAGACGGCGCAAGAGTTGTAAGCGAGGTCCCCGGGGGCTAAAGCCCCAATTTCTTGTGGGCCTCGGGACGGCACGACTGAAGTCGTGCCCTTCCACAAACAAGAGGGTTGAAATGACGGCGAAGAAAACACATTCCGGCGGAACGCTCCAGTTGAAGTGGGTGCGCTCCGCGATTTGTGCCCCGCTGAAACAGAAGAAAGTAGTCAAGGGATTGGGATTCACGCGGCTTAACCAGGTCATCGAGCGTCCGGATACTCCGGCGATCCGCGGCATGGTCGCGAAGATCCCGCATTTGATTGAGATTGTGAACTAAAAAGCTATCAGCTTTCAGCTATCAGCTCTCAGCGTAAAACGCTTTGGCTGACAGCTAAGAGCTGCGAGCTGAAAGCTTGGCTTATGAACTTATCCAACATTCACGCACCGAAGAAGGCGACCACGAAGCGCAAGCGTGTGGGACGCGGCATGGGCTCGGGCATGGGCAAGACCTCCACCCGGGGCCATAAGGGACAGCGTTCACGCAGCGGTTCGCGCATGATCCGCGGATTTGAAGGCGGCCAGATGCCGCTGCACCGCCGCATGCCGAAGCGCGGCTTCACCAACATTTTCCGCAAGGAATACGCCATCGTGAGCCTGGAGCGCCTGGTCGAACTCGGGGAGACCACCATCACTCCCGACGTTCTGCGTAAAGCAGGAGTCGTCAGGACCAAGCATCCGGTGAAGATTCTGGGCGACGGCGAGTTGAAGATCGCGCTCACCGTCAGCGCGCACAAGTTTTCGAAGTCGGCGCAGGAAAAGATCACCAAGGCAGGCGGCAAGGTCGAGGTCTTGCAGTAATGTTTGACAAACTGGCTAACATTTTCCGCATTCCGGACCTGCGCAAGCGGATCCTGTTCACGTTGGCGATGTTGTTTGTCTACCGGTTGGGCGGCCACATCCCAACGCCCGGTGTGAACGCGGACCGGTTAGCCCAGTTCTTCGAACAGAACCGCGGGACGTTCCTTGGTTTCGTCGATTTGTTCTCTGGCGGCCAGTTGCGCCGGCTTACCATCTTCGCCCTCGGCATCATGCCGTACATCACGGCATCGATCATCCTGCAGTTGCTGACCGTCGTCTATGAACCGCTGGCCAAACTGCAGAAGGAAGGCGAACTCGGCCGCAAGAAGATCACGCAGTGGACCCGCTATATCACGGTCATCCTGAGCGCGGTGCAATCGTTCGGTATCGCGGTCGGCCTCGAGAAGACGGGCGACTTCGTCATCAACCCGGGCTGGGGATTCCGCCTCATGACCATGCTGACCCTGACCACGGGCAGCGCCTTCATCATGTGGCTGGGCGAACAGATTACCGAACGTGGTGTCGGCAACGGCATGTCGCTGCTGATCTTTTCCGGCATTGTCGTCGGCCTGCCGCGCGGTGTCGTCGACCTCGTAGACAAAGCCAAGAATGGCGCGTGGGGTGCGTTGACTCCCGTCCTGATGGTGAGCTTGATCATCTTCATGATCGCCGTGGTCGGGTTCATTGTGTATGTGGAACGCAGCGAACGGCGAATCCCGGTGCAATACGCCAAACGAGTCGTCGGTCGCAAAGTGATGGGCGGGCAATCCACACACTTGCCGCTGCGCGTGAACGCGGGCGGCGTGATGCCCGTGATCTTCGCATCCTCGATTTTGACGCTGCCGCAAACCATCGGCTACGGCCTGCGCAATAACAGATATTTCGGTGACCTGATCCGCTGGCTGGGTTGGGGCGAACCGCTGTACACGTTCCTCTACGCTGTCGGCATCATCTTCTTCGCCTACTTCTATGTTTCGATCGTGTTCAATCCGAGCGAAGTCGCCGACAACATGCGGAAGTATGGTGGATTCATTCCCGGCATTCGTCCTGGCAGGCGCACCGCTGATTTTATCAATGAAGTTCTTACGCGAATTACGCTGGTGGGTGCGCTCTATCTGATCATCATCTCGTTCATCCCCGAGTGGATGATTACCGGTATTCACCTCCACCACTTGTATGGACCCATCGGGCGCTTATTTGAAAACGCGCCCAACTGGATGCTGAACGGCTTGGGCGTGAACTTTTATTTTGGCGGCACGTCGTTGCTGATCGTGGTGGGCGTGGCCATGGATACGGTCACGCAGATCGAGGCGCAATTGATCATGCGCCATTACGACGGATTCACCCCGCGCAGCGGAAGAATGCGCGGGCGCCGCTGGTAAGGATTCGGACCTCGGACGTTAGACCTTAGACCTCGGACTTCACGAGAGCGTCCAAGATCTGAGGTCAAAGGTCAGGTTGTGATGGGGTTGCTGCACCTCGGCTCAATTGGGGCGCCGGGGAGACTGAGATCGGGAGGCTTTTGCCAAGCCGATGGCGCAGGAAACCTCGCGTGCAATAGGTCCCGTGGTGCTGCTCGGGCCCCCGGGTGCAGGCAAAGGCACTCAGGCAAAGCGAACGATGGAGCGATACGGAATCCCCCAGGTATCTTCGGGAGACCTGCTGCGGGAGAACGTGGCGCTCGGCACCGACCTCGGGCTCGCTGCCAAGGCGGTGATGGCTCGGGGCGAGCTGGTTTCCGACGACCTGGTTTGCAACATGGTCCGGCGCCGGCTGATGCAGCCCGATTGCCAGCGCGGCTACATCCTGGATGGGTTTCCGCGAACGGCGGCCCAGGCAGGATGGCTCGATGCCCTGCTGGATCATGAGCTCTTTGACAACTCGCGTCCGACGCGGGCGTGGCCAATTGTGATACGCCTCGATGTCGACTATAATCAATTATTGCTCCGGATCACTGGACGCCGTTCTTGTCCCACCTGTGGACGGATCTATAACGTCCACTTCCAGCCGCCCCGTGCCGACGAAGTCTGTGACTTATCGCACGCGACCAAGCTGGTGACCCGCAATGATGACCGGTTGGAAGTCATTCAGCCAAGACTTACGGCTTATCAGGAGCAAACGCGTCCGGTGGCGGATTATTACCAGCGGACTGGAAGATTGATTTCCGTGAACGGCGACCTGCCGGTCGACGACGTCACAGACCAGATCAATCGGATTTTAGAAGATCATCACGCTTAGAGGAAGCACCTAGCACCAGGCATGGCGATTGTTTGCAAGTCGGCGAATGAGATCGAGAAGATGAAGCGCAGCGGACACATCGTCCGCCAGGTCCTCGATGACATGAAGGCGATGGTCGCGCCCGGCGTAACGACCATGGATCTGGAGCGCGCCGCCGAAAAGCGAATCAAGGAACTCGGAGCCAAGCCGGCATTCAAGGGTTACTACGATTACCCGTGCGTGCTGTGCACGTCGGTGAATGAAGAGATTGTTCACGGTATCCCGTCGGAAAAACGGGTGCTGAAAGAGGGCGACATCGTTTCGATCGACTGCGGCGTGGTGCTTGACGGGTACTACGGCGATGCAGCGATCACGGTGCCGGTAGGAAATGGCCTGAAGGTCGAGCTGAAGAAGTTGCTGGACGTGACCGAAGCTTCGTTGTATCGCGGCATTGAACAGGCGCGAATCGGCAATTCCATTGGCGATGTCGGCGCCGCCGTGCAAGAGCACGTGGAAGCTGCAGGGTTCAGCGTGGTGCGTGAGTTCGTCGGACACGGGATCGGGACCCGGTTGCACGAAGAGCCGCAAGTTCCGAACTTCGGCAATCGCGGACATGGAGCCCGCCTTCGCGAAGGCATGGTTCTCGCGATTGAGCCGATGGTAAATTTCGGCAAGCCTGAGACGCGAGTGCTGGGCGATAAGTGGACCGCCGTAACCGCTGACGGTAGTTTCAGTGCCCATTTCGAACACTGCGTGGCAGTGACGAAAGATGGGCCGGTGATTTTGACGCAATAGAGCTTTCAGCTATCAGCTCTCAGCTTTCAGAAAAGGCTGATAGCTGACAGCCGAGAGCTGATAGCTAAGGGGTGCATGAGCAAAGAAGACGCGATTGAAGTGATGGCAGTTGTGCTGGAACCGCTGCCCAACGCCATGTTCCGGGTGGAACTGGAAAATAAGCACCAGGTGCTGGCACACGTTTCAGGCAAGATGCGCAAGAATTTTATCCGCATCCTGCCGGGCGACAAGGTCGCCGTGGAGCTCTCGCCCTACGACCTGAATCGCGGACGAATTGTGTATCGCTATAAATAATCATGTGGCGACAGCCGCCTCGGCTGTCCGGCCAAAGCGAAGCGAGGCCGGATCGGACAAGGAATTATGAAGGTACGAGCATCGGTAAAGAAGATTTGCGACAAGTGCAAGATCATCCACCGCAAAGGTGTGGTGCGGGTGATCTGCGTCAACACGAAACACAAACAGCGCCAGGGGTAGGCTGTGAAAAGGCGCGACTTCAGTCGTGCCGTAAGAGCGCTTCTCAGGGTTCGCGGCTTTAGCCGCTGAGGTTAAGAACAATGGCACGTATTGCAGGCGTGGATCTTCCCCGCCAGAAACACATCAACATCGCGCTGACCTACATCTACGGGATCGGGCAACCGCGCGCCGGGCGCATACTCGATGAAGCCAAGGTTGAGCCCATGAAGAAGGTTCAGGACCTCAGCGAAGAAGAGGTCAACCGCATCCGCACGGTCATCGAGGCCGAAGGATTGGTCGAAGGCGATCTGCGCAAGGAAGTTTCGATGAACATCAAGCGTCTCATCGAAATCGGTTCCTATCGCGGATTCCGTCACCGCCGCAACCTGCCGGTCCGCGGCCAGCGTACGCACACCAACGCGCGCAC
>Ga0075030_100003340_pt1 | contig 14590 bp, 16 predicted proteins | sample LitLauG_LLR_2012_FD_71393 | JGI IMG/M metagenome (GOLD analysis project Ga0075030, IMG submission 71393) | Freshwater sediment microbial communities from Pennsylvania, USA - Little Laurel Run_MetaG_LLR_2012 | ecosystem: Environmental > Aquatic > Freshwater > Creek > Sediment | place: USA... | reverse complement strand
CGTCGGTGAACGTCGACCGGTAGAAGCCGCGCAGTCGGTCGTTGAGGATCCCGCGGAACGACACGGACACGACGTAGTCGCCCGGCTCGAGCGCCTCGGCGAAGCTGAAGGTGGCGCGCTCGTGCTCCTCGTCGAGGGTCACCTCGCCGGACAGCGCCACGCCGCCCGCTCCCGTCACACTCGGCGCGTCGAGGTCCAGCTCGATCGCGTTGAGGACGATCTCGGTGGTCGACTCGGTCACCGAGACGTCGATGTCCACCGAGCCGGCGAACGTCGCCGCGTCGAGGTCGGGATCGAGCCGCAGCCGGTAGGCGGAGGGAGCGACGTGGGTGGGGAGCCGGTAGGGGTTGAGCGTCGAATCGGGCATCCGACGACCCTAACAATCCGAGACTGGGCGGGGCTCGCGGCGTCAGCCCAGGGCGTCGCGGAGGGCCGGTCCGGCCCGCTCGGCGAACGCGACGCCCGTGAGCATCCGCTCGATCGCCTGCTCGACGCGCCGCTGCCCCGTCTCGATGGGGTGGTCCCTGTGGAACGCGGCCACGCGCTCGGCGAAGGCGCGATCATCGAGGAACGTTCGGACGCCGATCGCGAGGACGGACTGCATCATCGACGGCACGCGGGCCAGCACGTCCTCCCAGGAGGTCGCCATGGCCTCCCAGACGCCGCGGCCCCCGACTCGGTTCGCCGTGAGCTCGGCGATCACGAACGGGGCGTCCTGGGAGCGGAACAGGTCGAAGCACCCCTCGAAGGTCGACAGCGCGGTCGGGGCGTCCGCGATCGCGGCGATGCCCACCCGGTAGCGCTCCTCGCTCTGCGGGTCGCCGGCGGCGTGCAGCCGGGCGACCATCTCGTCTCGGTCGCCGGGGCGCGCCATCGCCGCGACCACGGCGATCACCGAACCGGCGAGGTCGCCGGTGAGGTTGCCGGCGTCGAAGCGCGCCGCTGCCTCGGCGCGCACCGCGCCGTCCTCGCCGTAGCGTCCGAGGCAGCGCACCGCGGTCGCGCGCACGTGCGTCGCGCGCTCGTCCTCGCCGTCGACGACGTCCCAGCCGAGCTCGTCGAGCACCGGGGAGAACAAGGAACGCGCGCGCTCCCGGAAGCCGCTTCGATCACCGGCCGCGACGAACCGGTCGAGGATGTCGAAGAAACCCTCCACGGTGTCCCAGGCGGCGGGCTCGATCACCGTGCCGAGGCCCTCGGCGAGCACGAGCACGTCGTGCACGGAGCGCTCCCCGGCGAGGGCGAGCGCCTGGGTGTCCGCGAGCAGCACGGCACGCTCGATCTCGCTCAGCGAGCCGAGCTCCCCGGCGATCTCCTCGAGCTCGGCGGAGTCGTAGTTCGTCCGAAAGACGCCCGAGCCCCCGGCGTTGACGATCGCCGGATGCGCCGTGGCGAGCAGCTCGGGCTCCCCGCCGAGGAGCTGCACGACGGTCTCGCCACCGCGCAGCGGCCGCGAGTGCACCGGGATCCGCCACGACGAGCCGATGTTGGAGTCGCCCTGGGGAGGGCCGAACTGGAACGGGCTCTGGGTGAGCACGCCGCCGCTGGAGCTGACGACGGGATGCCCGCCCTGGAGGATCCAGCTGTTCATGATCTCGCCGACCGGCTGGCCCGAGACCTCCTCGAGCGATGCCCAGAGGTCGGCGGTGACGGTGTTCGCGTAGGCGTGGCGCCGCAGGTACCGGCGGATCCCGTCGCGGTAGGTGTCGGGGCCGAGGAACTGCTCGAGCATCCGCAGGACCGATCCGCCCTTTTCGTAGGTGATCGTGTCGATCATCCCCATGGCGTCGGCGGGGGAGACCACGGGGTACTCGATGGGCCTCGTGGAGTGCAGCGCGTCGACCGAAAGGCCGGCCTCGCAGGCCGCGGTGAACCGGATCCAGACCTGCCACTCGGGGTGGAGGGCGTCGACGCAGTGGTACTGCAGGAACGTGGCGAACGCCTCGTTCAGCCAGATCCCCTCCCACCAGGCCATGGTCACCAGGTCGCCGAACCACATGTGCGCCAGCTCGTGCGCCACGGTCATGGCGACTGACTCGAGCTCGAGCGTGGAGGCGGCTCTCGGATCGATGAGCAGGACGGTCTCGCGGAAGGTGATGCAGCCGAGGTTCTCCATCGCCCCGAAGGAGAAGTCGGGGATCGCGACGAGGTCCACCTTGTCGCCGGGGTAGGGAAGGTCGAAGTACTCGACGTAGAAGCGCAGCGCGGCGGCCCCCACCTCCAGGGCGAACGCGGCGAGATGGCCCTTGCCCCTCGGGTACACCACACGGACCGGAACGCCGTCGACGTCGAGCGGGTCCGTCGCCTCGAAGGGTCCCACGATGAACGCCACGAGGTAGCTCGACATCTTCATCGTGGGCGCGAAGGCGACCTCGCGGCGACCGTCGGGAAGCACGATCTCGGACACGGCGCGGGAGTTGGAGAACGCCGCCATACCTGCGGGCGCGACCAAGGTGACCTCGAAGGTGGCCTTGAGTGCCGGCTCGTCGAAGCACGGGAACGCCCGGCGGGCGTCGGTCAATGCCAGCTGGCTGGTGGCGATCGTGTGCTCGTCACCGTCTGAATCTGCGAAGGTCGAGCGGTAGAACCCTCGGAGGTCGTCGTTGAGGACGCCGCGGAACTCGAGGCGCAGTTCGAGGGCTCCCGCGGGCACGGGCGCTGCGAATCGCAGCGCGACTCGTTCCTGGGCGGCGTCGATGACCGGGTTCGCGCGACGCTCGGTCCCGTCCGCGAGCACGGCGATCGCGTCGAGGATCTCGAGGTCCGCTGCATTGAGCACCATCTCGTCGTGCATCCCGTCGAGACGCACGTCGATTGCCACGGTCCCAGAGAAGCTCGCGGCGTCAAGGTCGGGCTCGAGTCGGAGACGATAGGCCTCGGGCCGCGCCCCGGCGGGCAGGCGGTACTGGGTCGGATCGTCGGGCGTCATCGGGCGAAGGATAAAGGCTCTACCCTTGCGCCGTGGACGTCACGGCCGTCGAGATCACCCCGCGCCCCGAACCGCGCATCCTCGACGTCGTCGGGATCGGCAACGCCCTCGTCGACGTCATCGCGACCGCCGAGGAGTCGCTCGTCGAACGGCTCGGATTGCCGAAGAGCGCGATGACGCTGGTCGACCTCGAGCGCGCGACGTCGATCTACGAGGCGATGGGGCCCGCCCTTGAGATCTCGGGCGGCTCCGCGGCGAACACCATCGCGGGGATCGCGTCGCTCGGCGGCGGCGCGGGGTTCGCGGGGAAGGTCGCGGACGACGAGTTCGGGGAGGTCTTCCGCCACGACTTCACCTCGCTCGACGTCGAACTCGACCTCGCGATCGTCGCCCCGTCCGACGGGGGCACGGGTCGCTGCCACGTCTTTGTGACGCCCGACGCGCAGCGGACCATGGCCACGCACCTGGGCGTGGCGAACTCCCTGGTCCCCGGCGACCTTACCGGCGAGCTGTTCTCGAGGACCCGGCTCACCTACCTCGAGGGCTACCTCTACGACCTGCCGCCCGCCAAGCAGGCCATCCGCGAGGCAGTCGAGGCCACCCACGGCGCCGACGGACTCGTCGCGCTGTCGCTGTCGGACTCGTTCTGCGTCGAGCGGCACCGCCGCGACTTCCTCGAGCTGGTCACGAACGACATCGACGTGGTCTTCGCCAACGAGGCCGAGGCGTGCGCGCTGTTCAAGACCCAGGGCCTCAGCCGCGCCCTTGACGCCTTCGACGAGCTCGGCGTGCTCGCGGCGGTGACCCTCGGGCCGCGCGGCGTGGCCGTCGTGACGCCCGCGGGCACCGTCGAGGTCCCCGCGTGCGAGGTCGAGACCGTCGTCGACGCAAACGGCGCGGGTGACCTCTTCGCCGCCGGCTTCCTCTACGCGCTCGCGCGAGGCGGGGATCCGATCGAAGCCGCGCGCCTCGGCTCGGTCTGCGCCGCCGAGGTGATCGTGCACCTCGGGGCGCGCCCGATGACCGACCTCGCAGAGCTCGCGATGGCCGAGGGACTGCTCTAGGCGTCGAGGTCGCGACCGGCCTCTGCGGCGGCGTCGGCCGCCGCCGCCGCATCGAGCTGAGCATCGATCTCGATCGCGCGCCGGTCCTCGTAGCGGACCCACAGCACCGTCGCGGGGATCATCGCCAAGAGCATGAGGCCGTCGCCGCCGATCCACATGATCGCGCCCCCGGCGCGCACGTCTTCGAGCACGCTCGGTCCCCAGGTGCGACCCTGCGTGGCGAGCGCGGGGAACGGGTTGTACGACGACATCGCGAGCGCGAGTCCGGTGATCGTGTCCACGGGGACCGCGACCATCAGCAGGACGAGCCGGAGCCCGGGGTGCAGCTTGACGGGCCCGCGCTCGATCCCGAAGACGTTGCGGAAGTACAGGTAGCCCACGACGAGGAACGCGATGTGCTCGAGGTTGTGGATCCACTCGTGCTCGATCGTGACGTCCATGAGCCCGCTGAGGTGCGTGAGCGGGATGAAGCCCGCATACAGGACGAGACCGAAGATCGGGTGCAGAACGACGTGGCCGACAGGCCCGTCGATGAAGCCGTCGACGACCGCGCGCGCGCGACCCCGCAGCGCCGCGCTCGCCAGGTCGAGCGGGGCCGAGGCCGCGAAGAGGGGGGCGGCGATCATGACCAAGAAGAGGTGCTGGACCATGTGGTCCTCGAAGAGGATCGTGTCGTACACGCCGAGGACCGACTCGGTCGCCACGAACGTCACGACGATGCCGAGGCAGAACGTCAGCGTCCGGTTCCAGCGCCAGCCCTCGACGCGCCGGACTCCCGCCAGGTACGCGGCCGTCGCACCGAGGAGCAGCAAGGTGGGCACCCAGTCGAGGTTCCACTGCCAGAGGTGCGACCATGCGAACGGGGGAGGGAGCTGGTCGAGGACCACGGCCACGGCCAGCACGCTAGACCTCCCGGCCCTCGCCCCAGTCGTGCATAGGCTGGCCTCGTGGCGTCACGATGGCTGTCCCCGCGTGGCGTCGCGCTGTGCTTCGGACTGGTCGCGTGGGTGCTCGTCTGCGGTCTCGCGGCGTGGTGGCAGGTCACCAGGGCCCTCCAGGGCAATCAGTACAGCTACCTCTACGCGATCGAGTGGCCCGGCTTCGCCGCGGTGGGCGTCTTCATCTGGTGGCGCATGCTGCACTCGGATGCCGCCTCGCGCGGGGTCCGCGAAGTCGAGCGCGCCCACGAGGAGACTCGGCGGATCGAGACGCACACCGCGCGGCGCGACCGCGACCAAGAAGACGAGCAGCTCGCGGCGTACAACGACCACCTCGCACGGCTGGCTGCCTCCGGAAGGCCCAAGGACTGGCGGCGCCAATGACCACGGCGCTGCGGTTCTACCGGGTCATGTCCTACGTCGTCGGCACGGCGCTGCTGATCCTGTGCGTGGGCGTCGTGCTGCGATACGGCTACTCGCGCCCCACGCTCGAGAAGGTCATGGGCCCCATCCACGGGGCCCTCTACATCGTCTACCTGGCCGCGGTCGTGAACCTGGCGACCAAGGTTCGCCTACGCGTCGGCCGGGTCGTCGCGATGATCGTGGCGGGATTCGTGCCGTTCCTCGCGTTCTACGTGGAGCATCGCGTGGTCAGCACGCTCGAGCCGAGGGAGCAGTCGTGAGCCGATCGAATCCCTGGCTGGGGCGGCGCGTGGTCGCCTACGCGCACCAGGGGGGTGCGTGGGAGGGCCCTTCGTCAACCCTCCACGCGATCGCCGCAGGCCTCGCCGCGGGAGCGACGGCCGTCGAGCTCGACGTGCACGCCACGAAGGACCGGCAGCTGGTCGTGTGCCACGACGAGACCGTCGATCGGACCACGGACGGTGCCGGGCAGATCTGCGACCTCACGTTGTCGGAGCTGGCGCGCCTGGACAATGCGCACTGGTGGGCGCCTGGCGCGGACGTCTCCCCGGGCCTCAGCGAGTCGGCCTACCCGTTCCGCGGCCGCGCGCCGAAGGACCGCTCCTTCGGCGTCGCGACGCTCGACGAGGTGCTCGAGGCGCTCGCGGGCGTTCCTGTGAACCTCGACATCAAGCGCACGGCGCCGGACGTCGAGCCCTACGAGGCGCTGCTCGTCGAGGCGCTCCGGCGCACCGGGCGCGGGGACGAGACGATCGTGGCGAGCTTCAGCGACGTGGCGATCAGGGCGTTCCGCGAGGAAGGGCCGGAGTTCGCGACGTCCTTGGCGACACTCGAGACCGCGGAGTTCTTCCGGGCCGCCCGCACGGGCGCCGAGATGGCCGCGACCAACGCGGTCGCCCTGCAGGTGCCGGTGTCCTTTGGAGAGATCACGGTGGTGGACCGCCCGTTCGTCGACCGCGCCCACGACGAGGGCCTCGCCGTGCACGTCTGGACGATCAACGACGCAGATGAGATGTCGCGTCTCGTCGAACTCGGGGTCGACGGGATCATCTCGGACACCCCCAGCGTGCTCGCCGGGGTGCTCGCCGCGTCAGGAACCGCCTGGGCGGGTCTCGGCGCGTAATCGGTCGGGTCGGTTAGCCCCTGCCGCAGTTCGGCTTCTTGCCGTGATTCGCCTTCTTCTTGCTCCGCAGCTTCCGCTTGACCGTGCGCTTCGACATAGGGGTGCAACCCTAGTGCCCGGGTAGGTTGAGCAGGTCCGCACCACCGCGACGAGCGAAGGGGGCCGATGAGGTCGGGTTGGCTGCTCGCTGAGGGAGAGGCGGTCGCCTCGGCCCAGGGCGCCCCCCGCGCACCGCGTGCGCGTCATCGCACCGCGCGCGCCGCGAGGAGGGGCGAGCTCGCCGCGGTCTTTCGCGCGCCCACGATCCTCTTTGGTCCCGTCGACGTCGTTCGTGTCCGCGGCGGGACCGCGACGAAGGTGCGCGCTGCGGGGCGACGACCGGTGTGCCTGCTGCGACCCGGCCTGGTCGTGGTCGTCGGCCCCGGTGACGCCGCGCGCTGCGGGCTGCGGAGAGGCGCGGCGGTCGAGCTGCGGTGGGCGGAGTGAGCGGCCGCCTCGTGGTCGTCGCGACGCCGATCGGGAACCTCTCGGACCTCTCGCCGAGGGCGCGCAAGGCGCTCGAGGAGGCCGACGTGATCTGCTGCGAGGACACGCGCAGGACCAGGGTGCTGCTGAGCGCGGTGGGTGTCGCGGCGGCGGGCCGGCTGGTGAGCCTGCACTCGCACAACGAGTCGTCGCGGGCCGAGTGGGTCGCGTCGCGCGTCGAGGCCGGCGCGACCGTCGCCTACGTGACCGACGCGGGCACACCGGGGGTCTCGGACCCCGGCGATCGGCTGGTCGCCGCGGTCGTGGCCCGCGGCCTCGAGGTCGTCGCGGTCCCGGGTCCCTCCGCGGTGCTCGCGGCGCTCATGGTCTCGGGACTCCCCTCGGACAGGTTCTGCATGGAGGGCTTCCTGCCGCGCAAGGGCGCGGAGCGCGCCGCTCGGCTCACGGCGCTGCGTGACGAGCAGAGGACCTCGGTGGTGTTCGAGTCGCCGACGAGGCTGGCCGCGACGCTCGCAGAGCTCGCCGAGGTCCTCGGCGAGCGCGGATGCGCGGTGTGCAGGGAGCTGACCAAGCGCCACGAGGAGGTCCGCCGCGGCTCGCTTGCAGACCTCGCCGCGCTGTACGGGGACGAGCCCGTCCCGAAGGGCGAGGTCGTCATCGTGCTGGGAGGGGCGCCGCTGCGTCCCGTCGAGGACGCCGACGTCGAGCGCGCCGTCGACGATGCGCTCGTGGCGGGGGCGACGACGAAGGACGCCGCGGCGAGCGTCGCCGCGGCACTCGGTGTCTCGCGCCGTCGCGCGTACGAGATGGCGCTTCGTCGCAGCACCGGCGCTCGCGACTGACGCCGGTACGATTCGTCGGTGGCACGCTTCTACCTGACCACCCCGATCTACTACGTCACCGATGCCCCCCATCTGGGCACCGCCTACTGCACCGTGAACGCCGACGCGCTGGCGCGCTGGCACCGCCTCGTCGGCGACGAGACCAAGTTCCTCACGGGCACCGACGAGCACGGGGCCAAGGTCGCCGAGGCCGCCGAGCGGAACGGCGTGGGCCCCCAGGAGTGGACGGACCGCACGTCGGCCCGGTTCGTGGAGGCCTGGCGGGTCCTCGACATCGCCTACGACGACTTCATCAGGACCACCGAGCCCCGCCATGAGGAGACCGTCAGGGCGTTCCTCTCGAAGATCTACGACAACGGCTACATCTACAAGGGGACCTACTCGGGCCTGTACTGCGTGAGCTGCGAGGACTACTACACCGACGAGCAGCTGATCGACGGTCTCTGCCCCATCCACCGCGGACCGGTGGTCACGATGAGCGAGGACAACTGGTTCTTCAAGCTCTCGGCGTTCGAGGACCGCCTGCTCGAGTGGTACGCGTCGAGCCCGACAGCGGTCCGCCCCGAGACCAAGCGCAACGAGGCGCTCTCGTTCATCCGGGGTGGCCTGCGCGACATATCGATCACCCGGGCGAAGTTCGACTGGGGCGTCGAGGTGCCCTGGGACCCCGCGCAGGTCTTCTACGTCTGGTACGACGCGCTGATCAACTACCTCACGGCCGTGGGCTACGGACGCGACGACGCCGAGGTCCAGCGGTGGTGGCCCCACGTCCACCACCTGGTCGGCAAGGAGATCATGCGGTTCCACTGCGTGTGGTGGCCCGCGATGTGCATGGCCGCGGGCATCGAGCCCCCCGCGCACGTCCAGGTCCACGGCTGGCTGCTCATCGGTGGCCAGAAGCTGGGCAAGACCATGGCCAAGGACCCCGACGCGCCGGTTCGGATCACCGACATCGCGCCCGCGGCGCTGTGCGAGGAGTTCGGCGTCGACGCCGTTCGCTACCACCTGCTGCGCGAGGTGCCGCTGGGCTCGGACGGGGAGTTCTCGCTCGAGGCGCTCGTCGCTCGGTACAACTCGGACCTCGCCAACAACCTGGGGAACCTCCTGAGCAGGGTCGCCACGGTGGTCGGCTCGAAGTGCGGCGGCGTGGGCCCCGCCCCGGACCCCGCCTCGGGGCTCGCGCCCGCTGCCGCGGAGGCCGTTCGCGGCGCGACGGAGGGCTGGGAGGGCTTCGCCCCGCACCACGCCCTCGAGTCCACGTGGCGGCTGATCGGCGCCGCCAACGCGGCGCTCGAGGCAGCGGAGCCCTGGAAGGCGCCGCCGGGGGAGGGGGTCGACTTGGTCCTGGGCGACGCCCTCGAGGTCCTGCGGATCGTCGCGCTCCTGCTCGTCCCCGCGATGCCCTCGACGGCCCGGGAGATCTGGGCGCGGCTCGGGCTCGCCGGTGATCCCGCCGAGCTGCGCCTCCCGGGCGCCGCGGACTGGGGCCAGTACCCCGGGGGGCTCCCCGTGCACAAGGGCGACCCGCTCTTCCCGCGGCGCCGTGACTGAGCTCCCCGGCGCGCTCGGCTGGACCGACGCGCACTGCCACCTCCAGGACCGCTACGTCGACGCCGAGGGCGCAGACGCCGAGGGCGCGCTCCGCGGCGCGCTCGACCGCGCGGCGGCGGCGGGGGTGACCCGGGCCGTGTGCGTCGGGACCGACCCGGCGACCTCGGCGGCGGCGATCCGGCTCTCGGGCCTCGCCGGGCTGGCGGTCGAGATGTTCGCCACGGTGGGGCTCCACCCCCACGAAGCCTCAAGTGGAACTTCAGGGTTAGAGGAAGTCCTCGACGCCGACGCAGCGAGCCGGGTCGTCGCCGTCGGCGAGTGCGGCCTCGACTACTACTACGAGCACTCGCCGCGCGACGCCCAGCTCGTCGCGTTGGCCGAGCAGGCGCGCCTCGCCACGGAACGCGGCCTTGCCCTCGTCTTGCACGTCCGCGACGCGTTCGACGACCTCTTCGGGGTCCTCGGCGACGTGGGCATCCCCGAGCGCACCGTGGTCCACTGCTTCACGGGGGGCCCCGGGGAGGCGACCAGGTGCCTCGACGCGGGGATGGCGCTGTCGATCTCGGGGATCGTGACGTTCAAGAACGCCGCCGAGCTTCGCGAGGCGGTCAAGCTCGCCCCGCTCGATCGCCTCATGGTCGAGACCGACAGCCCGTTCCTCGCCCCGGTGCCGCTTCGCGGCAGGGTCAACGAGCCCGCCAACGTGGTCCTCGTCGGCGAGGCGGTGGCGGACCTCCTCGGTGTCGCGCCCGAAGTGGTCCGAGAGGCGACCTCGCGCACCACTGCGAGGATGTTCGGCCTCCCTGACCCCCTCTGAACTGGGACGACGCCACACCACGCCTGCCCTCATCGGCTAGTAGCCGCCGGTTACATAGGGTGATCTGGCAGTTCGTCCGCTCGGTGGTGTGCCGACTTGCACCGCGGAGACGGGCCTCCGTAGCGTCGTCACGGTCCCTCAGCGGCAAGTCCGCTGGAGGTGCGATGTGCCGCAGAAGGGTGGAGGATCCTGAAGGCAAACCGCGCCAGGGGGCGGTTGGCGGTCGTCGCGTTCGCCGTGACGACGATGCTGCTCGCCCCGTACGCGCTCCTGACGAGCGGCGCTGCCACGACGGCGGCGACCGGCACGGGCAACGGGCCCGCGGCATCCGCCGCCGGCTCGGGCACCCCGTCGACCCAGCTCGGGGCGACCCAGCTGGTGGCCGAGAGCGACCCCGCGACACCCGCGACCCCCGCCGAGCTGGCGCGCCACGCCGCGGCCGTGCGCCACAACGAGGCGCTGGTCCGAGCCCAGCGCGCCCTGCACGCCCGGATGATGCACCACGCATGGGCGGTCCAGCACAACGAGCAGTTCGTGGCCGACCTGCACTCGCTGCAGGCCCGCCTCTCGCACCATGCCTGGGCCGTGGCGCACAACCAGGCCCTGTGGCGCGCCGCCCAGGACCGGCACGCCGCCGCCGTGGCCCGCGCTCAGGCCGCCAAGAACGCCCAGCACCGCGTGACCGCGCCGCGCCCGGCCGCGGGCGGCAGCACCGCGACGGGCATCGCGACCTGGTACGCCTGGCACCCCGGTCAGTGCGCGAGCCCGTGGCTGCCCCACGGCACGCTCGTGACCGTGACCGACCTCGCCACGCACCGCACGATCCAGTGCCTGGTCACCGACACCGAGGCCCACAACCCCGGGCGCGTCGTGGACCTCTCGCAGTACTGCTTCGAGCAGCTCGCCCCGCTGTCGCAAGGCGTGATCGAAGTCCGCATCAGCTGGTGAGCCTGTCGCGCTCGCGGGTCTCGGCCCTGCTGCGCGAGCACGGCATCGCGCCCTCTCGCGCCCTCGGCCAGAACTTCCTCGTCGATCCCAACACCGCTCGGCGCATCGTGCGGCTCGCCGGGGTCGGCGCCGGCGACCACGTCGTCGAGGTCGGTCCCGGCCTCGGCTCGCTGACGCTCTCGCTCCTCGATGCCGGCGCGTCCGTGCACGCCGTGGAGCTCGATCGGCGGCTGGCCGCGGTGCTGGGCGAGGTGACCGACGGACGCTGCGAGATCGTCGTGGCCGACGCGCTCGACGTCGACCTCGGCGCCCTGTGCGACCGACCCGGCACGAGGGTGGTGGCGAACCTGCCCTACAACGTCGCCGTTCCGATCGTGGTGCGCTTCTTGGAGGAGGCGCCGAACGCCGCCACCCTGTTCGTCATGGTCCAGGCCGAGGTCGCTGCCCGCATGGCGGCGGCTCCGGGCGACCCGGCCTACGGTGCGGTCTCGGTGAAGATCGCCTACTACTCGCGGGCCACGGTGGCGGGCAGGGTCCCGCGCACGGTGTTCTTGCCCGAGCCCAACGTGGACTCGTCGCTCGTGTCGATCGAGCGCCGGCGGGAGGTGGCGGTGGACCCCGGCATGGTCAGCGCGGAGCGGCTCTTCGAGGTCGTCAGGTCCGCCTTCGCGCACCGCCGCAAGATGCTCCGGCGCTCCCTCGAGGGCGTCGTCGACGCCTCGGCCTTCGAGCGGGCGGGCGTGGCGCCCACCCAGCGCCCCGAGGAGCTCGACGTGCAGGCCTTCGCGCGGCTGGCGGCACGGCCGTGACCGTGCTGCACGCGCCCGCGAAGCTCACCTGGTCGCTCCACGTCGTCGGTCGGCGCGCCGACGGGCTCCACCTTCTCGATGCAGAGATGGTCTCGCTCGACCTGTTCGACACGATCGAGCTGACCGAGACCGAGGACGCGAGGCTCCAGTTCCAGGTGGCCACCGAGGCCCCCGCGGGGCCGCGCGACGTGAAGGTGGGCGACGACGACCTCGTGCGCCGCGCCCTGCGCGAAGTGGGACGGCGCTGCCACGTCCGGCTGACCAAGCGGATCCCGATCGGGGCGGGGCTCGGCGGGGGGTCCTCGGACGCCGCGGCCATCTTGCGCTGGGCGGGCGCGGTCGACGCGTCGACCGCGGTGCGCCTCGGCGCCGACGTGCCCTTCTGCTGCGTCGGGGGGCGCGCCCAGGTGCGCGGCGTCGGGGAGCTCGTCGAGCCACTCGAGCCGATCGCGCGGACCGTCACGCTGGCCCTGCTGCCCTTCGGGGTGGACACGGCCGCGGCCTACCGCGCCTTCGACGAGCTCGGGGGCCCCGAGCGCCACCACCCGCGCAACGACCTGACGATCGCCGCGGAGCTGGTCGCGCCGCCGCTGAGGGAGCTGCGCGAGCTGCTCGAGGAGCGCTGCGGCGTGCCGCTCACCTTGGCCGGGAGCGGCTCGACGATGTTCGCCGAGGGCGATCCGCTGGGGCTTGCGACGGCGCCCTCGGAGGTCGTCGAGACGAGGCACGGCCCCGTGAGGCTGGTGCTGTCGAGGACGCAGGGCCCCCACGCGCGATGAGCGGGGGCGTGCCGGGGGAGGGCTTGGGCTACTTGCCCGCGGCGCGACGCTGCCAGCGGGTCTTCTTCAGCATCTTCTTGTGCTTCTTCTTACGCATGCGCTTGCGGCGCTTCTTGATGAGCGATCCCATGGCCTGTGCCACGCTAGTGGGCGCAGGTGCGTGCCCGCCATTCGGGGCGACGCGCCAGGGTCAGGAGGTGGCGAGGTGAGCTCGACGGTCGACATCGGGAGCCGGCGTTGAGCGCCCCCGCGCGCCTCGTGCGGCTCGATCACGTGCAGCTCGCGATGCCCAAGGGCGGCGAGGAGGCGGCGACGGGCTTCTACGAGGCGCTCCTCGGTCTCTCGCGCGTCCCCAAGCCGCCGGCGCTCGCGGCGCGCGGCGGCTGCTGGTTCGAGGGCGGCGACGTCGTGGTCCACCTCGGCGTCGACCCCGCGTTCGTCCCCGCGACCAAGGCGCACCCCGCCTTCGTGGTCGACGACCTCGACGCGCTGTGCACGCGGCTGGCCGGTGCGGGTGTCGCGGCGCGCTTCGACGACGAGCTTCCCGGCGTGCGGCGCTGCTACGTCGCGGACCCGTTCGGGAACCGCATCGAGCTCATCGACGGGTCCGCGCCGCTGTGAGCCGAGGCGGCACCGCGCCCTAGGAGCGCCGCGCGCGCTCGAGGGCCAGGGCGCGTCGTGGGCACTGGGCCACCGCGGCGCGCGCGATGCCCGCGAGGCGGGCGGGGACCTCCCCGGGGACGTGGTCGTCGCCCTCGACGAGGATCGGGTAGCCCCACTCGTCGAGCCCGAGCAGCTCGGGGGCGAGCTCGGCGCAGTGCCCGAAGCCGTCGCAGGCGATCGGGTCGATGCGCAGGCGGATCGTGACCGCGCTGTGGGTCCTCACCGCCAGCCCTCCGAGAACAGGTTCGGCGTCGGGGCGAGCGGACGTCGCCGGGCGTGCGCGCACGGCTGTCCCGCGGCGTGGCGCGCGGCGTCGTCGGCGAAGACGTCGAGCGCGGAGCGGACCATGCGCACGACCCCGTCAGGGTGCCGGCACGCGCCCCTGCCCTCGATCGCCGCGCCGCGGCGCCCGAGGTGGTCCAACGCGCGGTGGTCGAGCCCTCGCACGAGGCGGTCGAGGTCCTCGGCGATCGCGGGCAGGCCGAAGGCGCACGGCCCGCACTGGCCCGCGCTCTCCGAGGCCATGAACCGGGCGATCGCCGCGGTCTCGACGAGCCCGCAGGCGTCGTCGGGGACCGCGAAGACGATGCCCGCGCCGCGCGCTGCGCCGAACGGCGCGAGGCCCGCGGGGCTGAGGGGCACGTCCAGGGCGCCCGGGCCGACCCAGGTGCCGCCGTAGCCGCCGAGCAGCACGCCGGCGACCGGGCGCGTCATCCCCGCCTCGGCGAGCAGCGTGCGCGCCGTGGCGCTGGTCGGGGCCTCGAGGCACACCGGCGGGCCCCATGCCCACACGCTGAACAGCGCGGTGCCCGGTGCGGAGGGGTCGCCGACGCCGCGGAACCACTGCGCGCCGTGGCGGTCGATGAGCGCCACGTGCGCGAGTGTCTCGGTGTTCTCGACGAGCACCGGGCGGGGCCCGATGCGCAGGAGGCTCGGCTTGTCCCTTCGGAACGTCGGGGTCGCCTCGCCGCCGTCGAGCCAGTGCGCGAGCGCCGACTCCTCGCCGGCGACGTAGCGCCCCGGCGGCTCGAGGACCTCGATCTCGATGCGGTCGACGCCGCCGCGCTCGCGCACCGCCCGGCTCACGGCACGGCCGGTCGCGTCGTGGTCGCGTGCGACCGCCACGACGATGCGGTCCGCGCGGATCGCCGAGGCCATCGCCTGGGCGCCGTCGAGCACGAGGTGCGGGGAGGTGGCGAGCAGGGTCTGGTCCTTTAC
>Ga0075030_100003337_pt1 | contig 14599 bp, 9 predicted proteins | sample LitLauG_LLR_2012_FD_71393 | JGI IMG/M metagenome (GOLD analysis project Ga0075030, IMG submission 71393) | Freshwater sediment microbial communities from Pennsylvania, USA - Little Laurel Run_MetaG_LLR_2012 | ecosystem: Environmental > Aquatic > Freshwater > Creek > Sediment | place: USA... | reverse complement strand
GGCCATTGCCGATCAGCGTGGCATTGCGCACCGGACGCGTCACTTTGCCGCCTTCAATGAGGTAGCTCTCCGACGCCGAGAACACGAAATTGCCGTTGGTGATGTCCACCTGCCCGCCGCCGAAGCTCACGCAGTACAGGCCCTTGGGAACCGAGCGAATGATGTCCTCGGGCTCGCTTTCGCCCGCCAGCATGAAGGTGTTCGTCATGCGCGGCATGGGCATGTGCTCGTAGCTCTCGCGCCTGCCGCTCCCGGTCGGCTCCGAGCCCATCAGAGTGCTGGACAACTTGTCCTGCAAATAGCCGCGCAGCACGCCGTTCTCGATGAGCACGTTGCGCTGCGTGGGGTGGCCTTCGTCATCCACATTGAGCGAGCCGCGGCGGCTGCCGATGGTGCCGTCGTCCACGACGGTGCAGAGTTCGCTGGCCACCTTTTGGCCGATGCGGCCGCTGAAGGCAGAAACCTTCTTGCGGTTGAAATCGGCTTCCAAACCATGGCCCACGGCTTCGTGCAGGAGGATGCCGGGCCAGCCGGGGCCCAGCACCACCGTCATTTCACCGGCCGGAGCGTCGACTGCGCCGAGCATCACCAGGGCCTCGCGGGCGGCTTCCCGGGCGAAGTGTTCGGGGGTCTTCTCGTCGTGAAAGAGACTCAGCTCGGCCCGGCCGCCTCCGCCGGAATGGCCGCGCTGCGGCGGGCCATCCTTCTCGCGCGCCAGGGCTACCACGCTCATCCGCGCCAGCGGCTGCCGGTCGAGCGTGAGGACGCCGTCGCTGGTGGCTACCATGACATCGCGCAGGTTGTCGGCGTAGACCGCCTGCACCTGGAAAATCCGCGGATCGTAGGCGCGAGCCGCAATATCGGCGCGCTTCACCAGTTCCACCCGCTCTTTGAAGGCGGTTTCCGTGGGGGCAACGATCACCGGGTACAGATCGTGCCGGCGGCCCTCTTTCAGGCTGAACTTATCCACCTTGCTCGGCCCAGCCGCGATATAGGCTGCAACCTGGGCGGCCTTGCGAATCTTTTCCGGTGACAAGTCGTCGCTATAGGCGTAACCTGTCCGCTCCCCCGCGATGACGCGCACCCCCACCCCCATGGCAACGCCCTGGGCAGCGCTTTTCACGATGGATTCGTCGATACTGATGGAACTACTTAGCAGGTATTCGAAATAGAGGTCGGCATAATCACCGCCATGGGAGAGGGCTTCGGCCAGATATCCTTCCAAGTCCTGACGTGTGAGATTGAAGCGCGTGGCGAAAACCGATTCCGAAAACCGCATAAATTTCAGGCTACCATGTCGGATTGCGACACATGCTCCGGGCGCCTCCAACAGCTATCATTGTGAGGTCCGCCATAGGGAGGTAAGATGATCACGTTTTTCCGCGCAGCGGCGTTGAGCGTTTTGGCGCTCGTCACCCTCACAGGGGCGGGCCAGAATAGCCGTCCCGATGAGTCCAAGAAGCCTCTGGTGTTAAGCAGCCAAGGCAGTTTCTTCGTAGGCGGTGAAACCAAGACCACCAATACGCAGGCCACCGCGCCGGGCGGTCCCGCTCAGAACGATGTCACGGTTAACCAGATGTACGTGCAGTATCAGAGTCCCCTGACGGGCAGTCAGCATGTCCCCGTGGTCATGGTGCACGGATGTTGTCTCAGCAGCAAGACCTGGGAGACGACGCCGGATGGCCGCATGGGCTGGAACGAATATTTCGTGCGCCGGAACCGCTCCGTCTACCTGGCGGACCAGGTGGCGCGTGCCCGCTCGGGCTTCGATGCCAGCGTCATCAACGCCGTGAAGGCAGGGCAAGCGCCGCCCAGCCAGCTTCCTAACGTGCTGGTGGCCGGCCATCAGGCCGCCTGGTCCAGCTTCCGTTTCGGGCCCACCTACAACACGCCATTTCCCGACGGGCAGTTCCCCGTCCAGGCCGTCGACGAGCTCTATAAGCAGATGATTCCCGATCTAAACTCCACACTGCCGATGCCCAACCCGACGTGGAAGAACATGGCGGCGCTGGCGGTGCAACTTCATGGGGCCGTGCTGATGGGCCATTCCGAATCGGGATTCTTCCCGGAAGAGGCGGCGCTGATCGACGCGTCCGGCGTCAGGGGAATCATTTCCATCGAGATGGCCTGCACCACCACCATGACTCCGCAGCAGCTTGCCGCGATGGCCAAAATCCCGATCCTGATTATGTTCGGCGATCACCTCGGCGATGTGCAGGGGCGCTTCGGGTCCGTCTGGCCCGAAAACTTCGCGACCTGCCAGAAATTCGTGCAGCAGGTGAACAGCGCGGGCGGCGACGCGCAAATGATGGACCTGCCCAAGCTGGGCATTAAGGGCAACAGCCACATGCTGATGCAAGACAAGAACAACCTGCAACTCGCCGATCTGATCCTGGAGTGGATCGATCAGCATGTCGAAGCGAAGAAAAGCGCCCGGCGTCACTGATCCGCGAGTGGCCCGCTCTACTTCGCCGGCTTGAGGCTCTTGTACACGGCTTCGACGAAGCGATCCGGCGATCCGTAGCGGGCATCGTAATCTTTGGTGAGCCCGGCGGTTTTCACCTGTTCGAGCGTCATGCCTTTCTTAATCGAGGCCTGTATGCGATCGCGGATTATGGTGACCATATCGCGGTACTCCAGCACGTCGAACTCGTCGCAGATGCGGCCATGGCCAGGGATTACATAGGTGCCACCTTCCTCGTCGTGTTTAGGAACGACCAGATCGAGAAGGCGATTTAAGGCGTCGATCTCGCCCTGGATGCTTCCGCCTCGTTCCAGATCGAGGAAGGGATAACTGGTGGTCACGAAGATATCGCCGGTCGCGACCACATCGGAGTGGCGGAAGAAGACGAAACTATCGCCATCGGTGTGCGCCGACGGCTGATACTTGACTTCGACCGGTTCGTCGTTGAAGAAGAGCTCCTTTTGGCCGGAGACGTAGGTTACGGTCGGCCATGCGCCGAAGGGCGTGGCAGCCTGCTGGCCGGTGGGGGCGCTCATGCGGTCGAGAACTTTCACATGGGCGACGATCTGCGCGCCTTCGCCGGCATCGGTCAGATTACCGGCTACGTTGGCGCCGGTGATGGTGACGCCCGCCTTGCGAACGGCGTCATTGCCGCCGGTATGATCGGCATGCATGTGGGTATTTATGATGTATTGCAGCGGGCGGTCGGAGAGCTTTCTTACGGCAGCGATCACCTTGTCGCTCATGGCGGCGAGACCGGTATCCACCACAACCACCCCCATTTGCCCGATCTGCACGGCGATATTGCCGCCCGCCCCGGAGATCATGTAGACGTTCCCTTGGACGGGAAGCACCGTCAATTCGGCGGTGGCGGGGTTGGGATTCTGCGGAGGCCGCGGCGGCGCGGTCACACCGGCCTTCGACACCAGGGGAGTGGAGCCGGCAGCGCCGCTTTTCAATCTCGCCTGGTATTCGGGGTAGGAGGTCTGTGCGCCGCCCAGGGCCGCCTCCACGGGGATCTTGTAACGGTCGGCGAACTCGTGCAGGAAGGGATTCTCGCCGGGCAAGTAGTGCGGCACCGTGCCTTGCGGGCGATTGGCCACCTCGTCCACGTATTCACACGGATACAGCCAGTTCTGCCCGGCCTGCGTGTTCAGCAGGAAATCCTGGGTTTTGATCAACGGCTCGGTCAGATAGACCGGGTCGGTGAGAATGCTGACGTGGGTCATGAGATTCCCGTAGCGGATGAAGTGCTCGACGAGCGAAGCCTGATCGCTGGCGGGCAGCCCGTTGCGGCGAACCCAGCCCTGCTTGATGTGCGTGGTATAGACCGTCAGGACGTTGCCCTCCCATTTCCCGGTGGAAAAGCCCATCCAGGTGTGGGCGGCGGAATCGGGGGGATGCGGACGGCCGTCCATCCAGATGGTGCGGTTCTGCTCGTAGGTGCTGATGTACTGCTTGATAGCGATGACGCGCTGCGATTGCGGGTCCTTCTCTTCCCAGATCCGCAGATTCAGGGGGCCGCGGTAAATATAGGAGGCGATGTGCACTTGGCACTGATGTTCCGGCAGGGTGAGGCGGGAGGCATCCCAGCTCTCGGCGAAGAGGCGCGCCCCATCGGAAATGGGCAGCCCGAGATAATCCACCAGTGCCGGGCCGGCGCCGCGCTCGGGTTGATCCTCATGCATGACCGGCTGCCAGTTGCCCGCCAGATCGAGCCCCGGCGACGGCACGGCCGATCCGGCGAATTGGGCCGAGGCGGGCGCGGCCAGGAGCAGCGCCGGCAGCAACCAACAAGACGCGACACCGGCGTTATCGAAGCATTTCATATCCGCTCTCCTGAACAAGACCTTCCTTACACAATACACCGACCCAGTCCCCGCGGCGTGTGCGGCCTGTGTGGCTCGCTTGACACCCGCCGGCCCGGGGAGTAGCCTACTGGAAACGGGACCCAAGGAGATTTCTTATGAGGATTGGTTTCTACAGTTCGATCGCCGCAGTGGCGGCTGTGATGGCAGTGCTGGCATTGGCACCGCCGGCTGCCAGCCAGGGAAAGAAAGGCGGCGGTTTTCAGGCCCCCACCGGACCGGCGCCGCGAACGGCCGCCGGTAAACCCGATTTCAGCGGCGTCTGGCAGACTCCGCGCATGGCGGACGTAACTCAGGATATGCCTTGCTGCAAGGGCGTCAAGGATCTTCCGTTTACGCCGTGGGGCAAGGAACGCTGGGACAGCTACGATGCCGCCAAGGGCGATTATGCGGGGAGCTGTCTGCCGTTTGGTTTGCTGCGATCCGTGGGTGGACCCCATCCCGTCCAGATGGTGCAGAACGATAAGTACATCGCCATGCTTTACGAGCAGAACAGTTGGTTCCACGTGACGCCTATCGACGGGCGGCCTCACCCGAAAGACCCCGATCCAACGTGGTTTGGGAATTCGGTGGGCCGCTGGGAGGGCGACACGCTGGTGATCGATACCATCGCCTTTAACGGCAAGACCCGTATCGACACCATCGGCCACCCGCATAGCGACCAGTTGCACACCATCGAACGCTTCAAGCGCCGCGACATGGGCCACATCGACTACGTTCTCACCATCGACGATCCCAAGACCTTCACGAAGCCTTGGGACAGCGTGCGCGTGTGGACCCTGCATCCCGAGTGGGAGATCATGGAGTACTCCTGCGAGGAGAACAACAAAGATATGGTCGAAGGGCACATCAAGGCCGGCGTACAACCGTAAGCCGACGGCCGTGCCCAATCGCCGGGAGTTCCTCAAGTCGGGAATTGTCTTCACCGGCTGCGGCTTGCTTCATGCCGTCCCGCAGTCTCCGCAGTCCGGCCGGACGGCACGCCGCCGCCAGGTGGCGGTGGGCGGGCGGCGGGTGAAGACTATCGACGTGCACGCCCATTGCGCGGTGCCCGAAGCCACCGAGTTAATGGGGAGAAAGACTTCGCCCCAGGATCCGCTCATCCTGCTGCCGGAGCGCCTGCAGGCCATGGATGAACAGGGCATCGATATGGAAGCCCTGAGCATCAATCCCAACTGGTACGGACTGGAGCGCGATCTGGCGCGCCAGGTGATCAAAGTCCAGAATGAAAAGCTGGCGGAGTTGTGTGCGGCGAATCCGGAACGGTTCGTCGCCTTCGCCTCCGTCGCGTTGCAGTATCCCGATCTGGCAGCCGAGCAACTGGAAGAGGGCGTGAAGAAACTGGGCCTGCGCGGCGCCGCCATCGGGGGCAGCGTCAACGGGGAAGAATTATCCTCGGCGAAGTTCGGCCCGTTTTGGGCGAAGGCGGAAGCGTTGGGGACGCTGGTCTTCATCCACCCGCAAGCGAACCCGGACTTTCAGAAGCGCCTGCAGGGAAACGGACTGCTCACCAACGTCATCGGCAATCCGCTGGAAACTACGATTGCGCTTTCCCATCTGATTTTCGAGGGAACGTTGGACCGTTTTCCCGGCCTCAAGATCTGCGCCGCGCATGGGGGTGGATATCTTCCCTCTTACGCCGACCGGTCGGATCACGGCTGCCTGACGTTTCCGGCTCAATGCAACAAGACGCCCCTCAAAAAACACGCGACGGAGTATCTACGGCAGCTCTATTTCGATTCGCTGGTGTTCACCTCCGAAGCGCTGCGCCACCTCGTAGCGCAATGCGGCTCGAGCCAGATCGTGATGGGGACCGACTATCCGTATCCGTGGACCAGCGCGGCGGTGGATCACATTCTCGGAACCTCCAGCCTGAGCAATGCCGAGCGACAGGCGATCCTGGGCGGCAACGCAGCCCGCTTGCTGGGCATATAATTTCGGGGACAGGCTACGAAACCCCCAAATTATGAAGCGAAGCACGAGTCGTATTCTCACCACCCACTGCGGCAGCTTGCCCCGCCCCAAGGATCTGCTGGACCTGATGAGGGCGAAGCTCAAAGGCGAACCGTACGATCCGTACATTTACGACCAACGGGTGCGGAGCGCGGTCGCCGAGACGGTCCGCAAGCAGGCCGAGTGCGGCATCGACGTTCTCACCGATGGCGAACAGGGCAAGCCGGGCTTCTTTGCCTATGTCAGCGAGCGCCTGGCGGGCTTTGAGCCGGGGCGCGGGCCTCGCCCCGCCATGTTCGCCGCGGAAGTGGCGGACTTCCCCGAGTATTACCAGCAGTATTTCAGCCACGCGATGCTGGGGGCGTCCCTCGCGCCTATTGTCCCGCTGGTCTGCACTGGTCCGATCCGCTATCGCGGGCACGAAGCAGTGAAGCGCGACATCGACAATCTGAATGCCGGGCTGGCGGGGCTGGCGCCCGAAGATGTCTTCGTGCCCGCCGTCGCGCCCAGTGGCGTGGGCCGGAACGAGTATTACCGGACCGACGAGGAATACTTCCACGCCGTGGGCGAGGCGATGCATTACGAGTACCAGGCGATCGTGGATGCCGGCTTCCTGGTGCAGATCGACGACCCTTTCCTCACCGAGCTGTTCAGCTATTCGTCCTCGAGCGCGGCCGAGCGGTGGAAGACCGCCGCGATGTACGTAGAGGCCGTCAATCACGGCCTGGGCGGGATTCCTCCGGAACGGGTTCGCTACCATACTTGCTACGGGATCAATGAAGGGCCGCGTATCCACGACGTTCCGCTAGCCGACATTGTCGAAATCCTGCTGCAAATCCATGCGGGCGCTTACTCGTTCGAAGCCGCCAACGCGCGTCACGAGCACGAGTACCACGTTTGGGAGAATGTGAAGCTGCCCGAGGGTAAGGTGCTTATCCCGGGCGTGATCACTCACGCGAGCAACATCGTGGAACATCCCGAGTTGATTGCGGAGCGCCTTTCACGCTATGCCAGGCTGGTGGGGCGGGAGAACGTGATCGCGGGCGCCGACTGCGGCTTCTCCTCGCAGGCAACCTACAGCACCGAGGTCCATCCCACTGTGGTCTGGGCGAAGTTTCGGGCGATGGCGGAAGGAGCGCGCCTGGCTACGCGGCAGTTGTGGCGATAGGCGGATTCCCGCGGGCATGAGAAACGACCAGGAGCTGATACAGATCGTGGATGCGGCCATGGCTGAAGCCGTACGGAAAAGCGGTTCCTGGCTCCTCTGCCGCGCCGGCTGCCACGAGTGTTGCCTCGGCGCGTTTCCGATTACGCCACTGGATGCACAGCGTCTGCGCAGCGGGCTGGCCGAGCTCGAGCGGAGCGACCCCAGGCGGGCCGGCCGGGTACGGATGCGTGCGCAAGCGTCGGCCGAACGGCTTCGCCGCGAATATCCCGCCGAAGCTCTCCATGCCATTCTCGACTTGGAGGACGAGGACGAGGCCTGTCCGGCGCTCGATCCGGACAGCGGCACTTGCGACCTCTACTCCGTGCGGCCCATCACCTGCCGCACCTTTGGCCCACCGGTGCGATTCGCCTCGGATTCGCTGGCCGTATGCGAGTTATGTTTTCGCGGAGCGCCGGACGCCGAGATCGCCGCCTGCGAAGTCGTGATTCCTCCGGATGACTGGGAGGGCCAGCTCCTAGAGGAATTAGAGGCCACCACGGGCGCGTGCGGCGAAACGATTGTGGCTTTTGCGCTCGCCGCAGCATCATAACAAAAGGCCGTTTCTCGAGTTCATGCCCTCCTCGGAATCATACCGGCAAGTCAATCCGTGGTTTGTCGCCATGGCCGTCATGTGCGGCACGTTCATGGAAGTGCTGGATACGACAGTCGTCAACGTGTCGCTTCCCCATATCGCCGGCAGCCTTTCGGCGAGCGTGGATGAGGCGGCCTGGGCGCTCACTTCGTATCTCGTCGCCAATGCCGTCATCCTCCCGATGACGGGTTGGCTAGCCAGCCAGTTTGGCCGTAAGCGCACGCTGCTCACGGCCGTATTCGGTTTCACGGCGGCCTCGTTCCTGTGCGGGTTGGCCCCCACCCTGTCGATTCTGGTGGTCTGCCGTATAATTCAGGGGGCCACCGGGGGCGCGTTGCAGCCGTTGTCACAAGCCGTAATGCTGGAGGCCTTTCCTCCACAGGACCGGGGCAAAGCCATGGCGTTTTGGGGCCTCGGCATCGTGGTGGCCCCCATGCTGGGGCCGGTCCTCGGCGGCTGGCTGACCGACAACTTCAGCTGGCGCTGGATTTTCTATATCAATCTTCCGGTGGGCCTGGCGTCGGTCATCTTGACGCGCTTGTTTATTTTCGACCCGCCGTATATCCGCCGCGAATCCCGCGGCATCGATTATTGGGGAATCGGCCTGCTCACCATCGGTGTCGGGGCCCTGCAAATCGTCCTGGACAAGGGTCAAGAGGTGGATTGGTTTGCCTCTAACTGGATTACGGTCCTGTCCGTGGCCGCCGTCATGGCCGTCGGGATCTTCGTTTTTCACGAGCTGCGCTCTGCCAATCCGGTGGTGCACCTGCGCGTGTTCCAATCGCGCACCTACAGCGCGGGGGTCTTCCTCATGACCGTGATGGGATTCGTGCTTTACGGCAGCATGCTGTTACTGCCGGTATTCCTGCAGACCCTGCTGGGCTACCCGGCCCTGGATGCCGGAATTGCCATGGCGCCTCGCGGTTTGGGATCGTTCCTCATGATGCCGCTGGTAGGCACCGTGCTGGGCCGCTTCGATCCGCGCAAGGTGCTCGCGGGCGGCCTGGTGGGCTCGGCGTGGTCGCTGTACGCGCTCTCGAAGCTCAACCTCCAAGCCGGGTATTGGGACATTTTCTGGCCCCAATTCATACAGGGCGCCTGCCTGGCGATGCTCTTCGTGCCGCTGACGACCGCCACCATGGACCCCATTCCCCGCGAGGCGATGGGCAATGCCACCAGCATGTTCAACCTGATGCGCAATCTGGGCGGCAGCATCGGGATTGCCTCGGCGACCACCTACCTGTTCCGCCGCGAACAGTTCCACACCAACCTGCTGGTGGGCCACGTGAACGCGTCCAGCCCGCAGACACAGGGATACCTGAACGGCCTCGCCGCCAACATGATGGCCCACGGCTTCGATGTTCACACGGCCACGCAGCGCGCCTACGGCGCCCTCTGGGGAATGGTGCTGCGGCAGGCGTCTCTGGTGTCTTTCGTGGATACGTTCCGCGCCTTATCCCTGGTTTTCGTGTTGGTCCTGCCGCTGCTCTTCCTCATGAAACGGCCGCGGCAGCGTGGCGGCATGCCGATGCATTAATTGGACCGTTCTGTAAAGGCCTCGTCCATGGCGCCACGTGGTACGATATGTAACTCAACTTGACCAGGCGTATTTTGGTGGGGTATCCTGAGTCCAATTTGCGACTACGGCAATCCCACTGAATACCCACCATGGAGGATGGATGAGCCCGCAAGAAGTGTTGGAATTTGCCAAGAAAAACGATGCCAAGCAGCTCGATTTGAGATTTACCGATATCCCGAGCTTGCAGCATCACGTCTCCTACCCGATCAACGAACTGGGATTGAGCAGCTTCGAAGAAGGATTCGGGATGGATGGATCGAGCATCCGCGGCTGGGCCGCGATTCACGAGAGCGACATGCTCCTGATCCCCGATCCGAATACTGCGATCATGGACCCGTTTGCCGAAACCCCCACCCTGGTCATGCTCGGCGACGTGAAGGACCCGATCACCAAGCAGCGCTACGAGCGGGATCCGCGGTGGATCGCGCAGAAGGCGGAACTCTACCTGAGGAACACGGGGGTGGCCGACACCGCTTACTTCGGCGCGGAAGCCGAGTTCTTCATTTTCGATAACGTCAGCTTCGATCAGAATCAGCACGAGGGCTACTACCACATCGACGCCGACGAAGGCCGCTGGAACTCAGGGCAGAGGGAAAACAACCTGGGCTACCGCCCGCGCTACAAGGAGGGCTACTTCCCGGTTCCGCCTACCGATCACTATCAGGATCTGCGCAGCGAAATGGTGCAGACCATGATTAAGTGCGGCATGAATATCGAGTGCCACCATCACGAAGTGGCCACCGGCGGCCAGGCGGAGATCGATCAGCGGTTTGACACGCTAGTGAGGTCGGCCGACAACATGATGCTGTACAAGTACATCATCCGCAACGTGGCCAACCAATACGGCAAGACGGTGACGTTCATGCCGAAACCGCTCTTCGCAGACAACGGCAGCGGGATGCACACGCACCAGAGCTTGTGGAAAGACGGCAAGCCGCTGTTCGCGGGCGATAGCTATGCGGGCCTCAGCCAACTCGGGCTGCACTACATCGGAGGCTTGCTGAAGCATGCGCGCGCGCTGTCGGCTATCATTGCGCCGACCACTAACAGTTATAAGCGGCTGGTGCCCGGTTACGAGGCGCCGGTCAACCTGGCCTACTCCCGCCGCAACCGCTCGGCCGCTTGCCGCATCCCCATGTATTCGGCGAGCCCGAAGGCTAAGCGCGTGGAATTCCGGCCGCCCGATCCCGCCGCGAACCCGTACCTGGCATTTGCAGCGATGATGATGGCGGGAATGGATGGCGTGATCAACAAGCTGAATCCGGGCGAACCTCTGGATAAGGACATTTACGACCTGACACCGGAAGAGATGAAGGCCGTGCCTTCGATGCCCTCTTCGCTGGAGGAAGCGCTCACCTGCCTGGAAGACGATCACGCCTTCCTGCTGAAGGGCGATGTCTTCACCGAAGAGCTGATCGAAACCTTCATCGATTACAAGCGCAAGAATGAGGCGGATGCCATACGGCTGCGGCCACATCCGTACGAGTTCGCCCTATACTACGACATTTAGCCAGGCGGCACAGGCATTCGTGCCTGTGTCTGGGGCGCTGGCTTTTAAGCCCAGGTATGGCATAAAATGCCCCCTGGTCTGACAAATGCCCGGAACCCATCTGCAGAGAAGTGAAACGGCGGCAGCCGGAGATGCCGCGCGGCCAAGGCTCGGCTACGCGTGGTATGTAGTGCTGGCGCTGACCGCCATCTACATGCTGTCCTTTGTGGATCGGCAGGTGTTGAGTCTGCTAGTGGGGCCGATCAAACGCGAATTGGGGGTCAGCGACACGCGCATCGGCCTGCTGCAAGGCTTGGCCTTTGCCTTGTTCTACACACTGATGGGGCTGCCGCTGGGGCGCATGGTGGATACGCGCAACCGGCGCAACCTGATCGCGCTCGGCGTAGTGGTCTGGAGCGTGTTCACGTCGGTGTGCAGCCTGGCCCGAAGTTACTGGACGCTTTTTCTGGGGCGCATGGGCGTGGGAATCGGGGAAGCCACGCTCTCCCCGGCAGCCTACTCGCTAATCGCGGATTACTTCCCCAACGAGCGCCTCGGCGTGGCGATCAGCGTCTTCTACATGGGCGTATTTTTGGGAGCCAGTCTTTCGTTCCTGGTAGTAGGACTGACGGTAGACGCGCTGGCGCGCACGCCCGTCCTTTCTCTGCCGTTGCTCGGAGCCATCGCCTCGTGGCGGGTGACGTTCCTGATTGTGGGTGTGCCCGGGCTGTTGTTTGCGCTGCTGGTTTATACGATCCGGGAACCGGGCCGCCGCGATCTGCTGCGGGCCCGCGACGGACGGCCTACGCAGCTCAGTTTTGGGGAAGCGCTCGCGCAGATGCGGCAGCGCTGGCAATCGGTGGCCGGGCTTTCGCTGGGCGCGATTTTTCAATCCGCCTGCGCCTATGCGCTGCTGGCCTGGGCTCCCGCCTTTTTGCAGCGAACGCAGGGGTGGAGTGCCGGGCAGGCGGGGCGGGGGCTGGCAGTGATCCTGGTGACATTTGGTTGTGCCGGCATGTACGCCGGCGGCCTCGTGGCCGACCGGTGGTCCCGCCGGGGAGACTGCGCGGGGCCCTTAAAAGTGGCCGTAGTGAGCGGCTTGGGGACGTTCATTCTGCTGCCGCTGGCCACCCTGGTGCCGCGGGTCGAGTGGACTTTTGTCCTGATGGCGCCGGGCGTTTTCTTCCTGGCGCTGCCGATGGGCACCTCGGTCGCCGCGTTACAGCGCATCTTCCCGAACCAGGTGCGCGGGCAGGTGTCGGCGCTCTTCCTTTTCTTTCTGAATCTGGGCGGGCAAACGCTGGGTCCGCTGGGCCCCGGTTTTTTGAACGACCATCTGTTCCACAGCGAAAGGGCCCTCGGTCCGTCCATGGCCCTGACCATCGGGTTCGCGGCCATCCTGATGCAGGTAGTATTTCTGGCTACGTACGGACCTTACCAGAGGCATTACCAGGCGATGCACGGCGCACCGAATCGTACATAGCCCGCATACGGAATCCCAGTTGGCTGCTAACTGCAGCCAGCTCACCCCGCCAGCTCATGTTATGGCGGAGGGGAGGAGTGGAACCTCCATCCGGGCCTTTCCCGGAGCGCTGGTTTTCGGGACCAGAAAGCGTTGCCGTCGCTTCGCACCCTCCGATGGAGTGAGAGCCGGGACTCGAACCCGGTAAGAACTGTTCTGCAGACAGTCGCCTCGACCGCTTCGGCATCTCCCACATGACACACCCGCGAGGAATTGAACCCCGAATCGCAGTTTTGGAGGCTGCTACCGTCCGGTCGGGTGCGTGGTACTCCCGGCAGGATTCGAACCGGCACGTTGACACTCGTTTTGAGCGAGCCGCGTCTTCCGATTTCGCCACGGAGTAGAACTGGTGGGCCGGGGGAGACTCGAACTCCCATGCAGTGGGCGCCTCGTTCTGGGCGAGGTGTGTCTACCAGATTCCACCATCGGCCCGTGTTCAGGGCGGGCCTCGAACCCGCAAAACTGTGGCTCTCAACCGCAGGCGTCTGCCGGGCCCAGAGGGACGCCGCCACCTGGACCTCTTGGTCCGCGCAATAGGAATCGAACCGAAGTAGCCATGAAGGCAACCGGGTTACGGCCGGTCAGTTTTGCCACTCACTCACGCGCGCGTGCACACACAGGTTGTCAAAGAACATGGCGGAGAGCCCCGAGTGCGCCTTCGAGCTGCGACTGGCCGGCCGAAACGCCTGCCAATCCGCGCCAGGATCAACGGTGCTAACGCGGTCGCAGTTCCGATGGCGGCGGGTCGCCAGGGGGCGCTGTCGAACTGGCGTCCCAGGACGTCTGGCGCGAATATGCGCGCGCTGTCGCGAACCGCACGCACTTGCTCGTGACCCCTCCGAAAATGTATCAATATGTGGCTCGCTAATTTGTGGCTTACCTTCGTGCCGAATTTCCGAAACTGAATCGCAGTATGGTGTTTGACCTGGCAACGGGAGCGTTCATCGACCGCCGTGAGGACGCGCTGTTTCTTGGTGCTCAATCGGAAGGAAGGGTTTACCATCGAACGGTAAACAGTGTCTAACTGTTGGTCTCACCGGAGGGGCCCACCGCACTTTGGCGCGGCATGCTTTCGAATTGATCCGCCTGAAGGGGTAAGCTGGCCAGTCTTCAAAGAATTGATATGCTTTGTTCACGGACACTATCAGGAGGTTTTTCGGGATCCCGGTATGCCTCATTGGGCAGGCGGTATTGTGGAAAACCTCTCAGCTCAACCGGGTGCCTCGCCCTGCACAGCGGCAAATTTCACGGCGAGTACGGGCATCTCTTTGGCCCAGAAGATACCAATCTACTGGGAGAGGGCGGCTGTTGTCGCGACGAAAACTCCCAAGCGGAAGTTTGTGGAATTGCTAATCCAACGAGGGCTATCTTGAGACTTTGGGTTGTTGCGCGTACTGCTTTCACCGCTTTCATTAGAGCCAAGATCGTCAAATTGCGTCCACAATCCGGTCATGAGCCGCTCTGGGCTTGCCCGCCGATAGGAAATATTAGATCCGTTCGGGGGCCCGTTCTCAGCCCCTCCCTCCTCACGACAGTCGCCCACTCGCCTGCGAACAGCGGGCGACCTTTCTGTCTTACCTACACGTTACGTTTGAACGGTCAAACTTGTAGATTTTGATCGATCCTGCATTGATTCATTGAAGGTACTGTTTGAACCATTCGAGGACCGGTTTCATAGCTTCATTTGTCCTCTTCCCATACACGTCGAAATGTACGCCGCCTTCTAGAGTGAAGAGCTTCTTCGGTTCCTTAGCCTTACGATATAATATATTGGCGTCATCAGCCTCAAGCTCGTCCTTCTCAGCTTGAACGAAGAGAATTGGTGTTGGAGACACCTTGTCAATAATCTCTTCCGGCTTGTAGCCCAGCCACCCATCAACGGTTGCTAGAGTTGTTCCGTTGCCTTTTTCCTTTTCCACCTGTTC
>Ga0075030_100003336_pt1 | contig 14601 bp, 23 predicted proteins | sample LitLauG_LLR_2012_FD_71393 | JGI IMG/M metagenome (GOLD analysis project Ga0075030, IMG submission 71393) | Freshwater sediment microbial communities from Pennsylvania, USA - Little Laurel Run_MetaG_LLR_2012 | ecosystem: Environmental > Aquatic > Freshwater > Creek > Sediment | place: USA... | reverse complement strand
AAGAAACCGGGACGGAAATTCCGCTTCAACGAGGAATAGCTGATCCGGAGAAAGGAGAACCCGATGGCGCTCGATACAGGATTTGTCGTAGCGGTCTTGGAGGGTATTGAGGGGACGCTGGACGAAGTGATCGAGCGTCTCGACAATGCCGAGCTGAAGGCCAGCCTGGATGTGCTTCAAACCCGGGTGACGGCGCTTCGGGTGTCGATCGAGCCGCCGGCCCGTGAGCCGGAGGACAACGAAGAATCCGAAGAGCCGGTCCCCGCCGAAGCGGCATAGGCTGCCACTTCTGTTTTACCCAAGGGCGTTCTGCCCGTAGGGCTAACCTCAACAATCCAGCCGCACCGAAGGCCCGTGGGGACCCGTGTATCCCTACGGGCCGGTGCGTTGTGTACAAAGAACTGAAAGGAGCAAAGAAGATGTTGGGTTTGAATAACATCCAGATCATCGGAAACTTGGGCGGCACGCCGGACATGAAGTTTCTGAACGACGGCAAGTCTCAAGTGGTCAACTTCTCAGTGGCCGTCAACGAACGCTGGAAGAACCGCGACGGCGAACCTCAGGAAAGAACCACCTGGTTGCGAGTGGCTGCGTTCAACGGGATTGGGCAGGCATGCGCCGAGCATTTGGCCAGTGGAGATGGCGTGTATGTAGAAGGCCGCCTCCAGGTCCGCGAGTACGAAGACAAAGACGGCAACGCGCGCACCTCCGTCGAGGTGGTCGCGTCCAAGGTCCGTTTCCTGGGCCGCGGAAACAACTACGGCGAGGAGAAGCGGCCGGTTCCCGGCCAACCAAAGGCCAAGGGGGGACAGCCGTCGGCCCCGGCGGACGACTTCAATCAGAGCGGGGATGATCCTCCGTTCTAAGGTGAGAAAGAGCGGCCCGTGACTGCCGCTCTTCTCCGAGGACATGAAGGAGAACGACCATGAGTACACCAGCAACAGCAATTGCGGGCGGCTTTTTCGCCCAACTGATGCCAATGCTCGCCGACCGCACGGTGATGATGATCGTGTCGAAGGCCGACGAGCACCACCTGACGGTTTCCGTGATTCCGAAACGGTTGAAAGACAGCGAGAACGCGGCGCTGGCGACGCCGTTCTGCTGCACGGGAACCCCCGAAGAACTGGACCGCGAACTGCCGACGCAAGTCCGTGAATTCGTGGCCGGTCACGTTGCGTTGGGCACCAACCTCGCCGAAATCCAACGTGAGCGTGAAGAGGCGGAGAAAGTCGCGCGTGAGGAACTGAAGAAGAAGCAAAAGACTGTGGGGAACGGTGGAGCGAAAGGCAAGGCGGCCGAACCCGCACCGAAGCAGGAAGACAAGCCAGCACCTGCACCGCCGCCATCGCCGATGCTGAGCCTCTTCGATCTACCCGCTCAAGATGAGGCGGCACCGTGCCCGACTTCGGGACAAGAAACAGAAAAAGAAGAAGAAGAAGAGGAGGATGTAAGCCATGCAGGCCAGAGCGATGCGCCGTGAATTTTCGTTCCTCGGAATTAGGCTGCCAGATCCTGACAGTAGGATGACCGTAGAGGATGTCAGGGGCGTCCTCTCCATGCAATACCCGGAGATTGCCACGGCGGCGATACGCGGTCCGGAAGCCGTTGGCGACACGATGAAGTATACGTTCGAGCGCGCGATTGGCTCGAAGGGCTGAAAAACAAAGACGCAGGGAGCGGAGCAACCGCCGGAGAGGCCAAGTTGCGTCCGCTCTCGCGCATCGGAGAACATCCGCGATGAAGGCGAAGAGCCGGCGTGAAAACAAATGCCGCAGAGAAGGAGCTCTGGCCGAACTAGAACTGCTTGCTCAAGGGCGCCACGCTTCACAACAAACAGTTTTGGAGAGGTACAGGCAATGTCCAGACTGGAAAAACGCAAGTATGATCCTCTCGCGGGCACTGGTCAGTGGGCATCGAAGAGGACCGGGCAGTTGCTTGACGCCGCCTCCGGGGTGGCTACCTCCGATGGTCTGATTGCCCCGGGCTGCCACTGGAGTATTCCGGCTCTGCGGGGAGTTCCCACGGAGTATCAGTTCTTCGGCGGGCTGAATGCCGCTGCCCGGCTGGCGAAAACGCTTGTCACAAGCGGTATTGCTCAGGCGGACGTGTGGTTCCGAACTGGCAGGGACCCGTTCCGGTTCATCGAGCAGACCTTGAAAGATAGGATCGAGGCGCACGGTGGTCAGGAGATCGATCAGGATCTCTTCTTGGGCGTCGGGTTGGTATCCGATCTAGACCCGTGCGGAGCGGGTGTCGCAGAGCTACCCGACGGGAACGAGATGTACCTGGTGGTGGAACCGGAGAGCGCCGGTTACGTGGTTCTTGGGCCGACACTAAGATTGTTGGAAGTTGTTCACCCAAGATTGCCCCTAACGTTTGTCAGTCTTTTTATCCATGCCCTGAATCGTTGGGTGCGGGTCTATGACTACCGCGATGCTGCGGAGCGCGTGGAGCAACTGAGGGAGTGGTACGAGGGTGATCCGGAGGGTGAGACCGTTGAACTGCCGGACGTGGACGGCGCCACTCCGAAGTGCTTGCGCGGAAAGTGGAATCCACTCAAAGAGCGGTTCGTCGAGCAGCTTCTCGGAACCGTGAGAAACCGGAGGATCCGGGCTCTCCTGGCGGGAGTTCTGGCACTCAGCGCGGCGTCGAGGCAAGGGGAGAGGCCCAAGATTACGGAGTCGGTCCAGGAGCGGTTGATGGACTCGAACCCACCGGTACCGGCCCTGGTCGCAGTCTTTGAGAAACACGACGCCATCGAAGGCTGCTTCGATGAGGAGGCCCAGGGGATGCTGGAGTGCGCTCCGGAGCCTAACCTGATCGTGCCGTTTCTATCGGGCGACATGGAAAGCGTGCGCGCGGCCTTTCAAACACTGGAGGTAGCGTGCAATGTCTTCCGTGAAGGGGTGCGTCTCATCAAGCTCATGATGGAACTCGTGGAGTAGGGAAGGAGGACTGCGATGGATCTCAACGTAAGCATCGGCGGCGGCCAGAAAATGGCACTGACCGGAGCGGTCTTGGTGTATCGCGGTGGAAACGACGCATTCGCGGTGTGGCATCCTGCGAAGCCGGGTCCAGGAGGCGGGACGCCGTATCTGGGAGAGGCGGAATCGCTGACCACGGAATTCCTGCGAACGTTGGCGGCCGGACTGGGAACCTACATTCCGCCGGAGATCTTGCCGGCAAACGTTTTGGTTCGAACCTCAGAGCTGTTGGTTTGGTGGACACCGGCTCAATACCGCACGCTCTTCTTCGGTGAACAAAGCGAAGCTGGAAAGGACCTCAGCGGGAAGCGGTACCCCGTGCCTCCTCTGGTGTTCAAGGTGTCGGGCGGAACTCTATGGGTCCGTGCCCTGGAAAACAACGAGCGGCCAACTGCGATCACAACGCTGAAGACGGCGCCGTTTTGGAACGGAAATGACGCCGGCCAAATCTGTGTTGGTACGATGCGCGTTCCAGAGTCGTCGGGTGTGGAAGCGATGGAAGGATGGGAGCGAGGGTTCTTTCAGAGCGAGTTCACGCACGCCTACGGAGGCGCACGTCTGACGAGTTTTCCGGGCGGATTTCTCGATTTGTGCCGGCACTTGGTCGGGAGCCGGAAACCATTTCCTGTAGGGTACCTGACGGACGCGCGAGAAACCTTGCGGCAGTTCGTGGAACGGAGGTGAGTCGTGCCGCACCATCTCTCACCGGAATTGACCCGTCGGCCCATACGCGTGCTGATCGTCGGCTGTGGCGGAAATGGTAGTGCAATCACGGCTGGTCTGCCGTATTTGCATCAGGCGATGCTGGTTCACGGCCACCCTGGCGGGCTCGAAGTGACGTTGATGGATGGTGACGTCGTCTCGCCCACGAACTGTGTTCGGCAGCCCTTTAGCCAGGCCGAGATCGGACATTCAAAGGCGGTAGTGCTTGTCTCCCGCATGAATCTCTTCTGGGGCCTGAAGTGGCATGCTGTAGCGGACCACTTTTCGGCAAAAACAAGCGTGGATCGGGTGGACATCCTGATCGGTTGCGTGGATAGCCGCGCGGCCCGGAAGGTGATTGCTCAGAAGGTGACAGGGCCGCGAAGTGGCGTTTCGTTTTGGCTCGACCTCGGAAACCATGCGACGGGCGGGCAGTTCGTCCTCGGTCAGCCCTGGAACTGGGAGAACAAGCGCTCGGCTACCCGGCTCAGAACGGTCGCCGAATTGTTCCCAGAACTGGTCGATCCGTCGCTCGACAACGACGGTCTGCCGAGCTGCAGTGCCGTGGAAGCGCTCGAGCGACAGGAGCCATTCGTGAATCCGACGCTAGCCAACCATGCGCTGGCGCTCTTGGCGAAACTCTTCCGGCATGGCTCGATCACTCACCATGGTGCTTTCGTCAACGTGGCCGGGTGTCGCGTGCAGCCCCTGGCAGCGGATCCGGCGGTTTGGCGTGCCCTTCGAAGAAGGGGGAAACGGCGGGTTAACGGGGCGGTGATAAAAACGCCAGAGACTATTCGGCTGTGAACTTGAACCGAACCTGACACAGATGGACCTCGATACAGTCGCAGGTTCCAAGTGCGGTTTCCGCCTGATTTCCAGTTGGGGGGGAAGTTCACTCCCCTCTCAGGACTACCGGACTACCGACATGCAAGAGATCGTTGGTTGCAGGGGACTGCAACGCTCCGAACGTACTTCGGCTACCATTCCGTGTGTCTCTGGCTGCAACTGCCTGAAAAGGCACCGCCAGGACGCACTGGAAGGCCATAGCGCCGTTCTCAAGCACTCCGTGCCCCCGGCCCACGGTGCGCCGCAAATCCAAGCCTACGCCGCACGCCCGCCGAAATCTCACGATGATTGCCGCCATCTTGGGCTTATGCTGAAGGTGGCATGGTCTGCGAAAAAAGGTTGCGCTTGATGCACGAATACGCTGCTATCACTGCTGCGCTGCATGAAGCAACCGGTGCGCTCCTATTGAAAAGAGGTGCAGACCTTCAGAATGCTCTCACGGCGACAAAAGCTGCACGGTCCAAATGCGCCGAAGCCCGCCTCGCCCTGTCCGATCACAAAGCCGTTTGCACAACATGTAAATCGGCGGGAGCGTCGAAACAGGGAAACCGTGATCCCAAAATCCGAAGCGAAGGTTGAATTCACCGTGAAGGGTTGGGTAAACGGTATGCCGCCAGAATACCCCACCACCACGCAACCCGAAGCCCACAGCGCCCTTCCGTTCGCCCGGTGGCATGACTGCATCCCCGTGCCTGGATAATGGCTGTATGGCGATTGTCAGCCCAACCCGGCACGACCTTGTTCGGCGGGGCCGCCAACTCGAACACTTCACCATCGCCTACAACAGCGCCGAAGGTCTGGTTTCCATCATCGCCGGAATCGTCGCCGGGTCCGTTTCCCTGATCGGCTTCGGCCTGGACAGCCTGATCGAAGTGACCTCCGGGGCGGCGTTGCTCTGGCGGCTCCGCCACGATCTTGACCATTCCCGCCGTAAACAGGTTGAACGGATCACGCAGAAAATCGTGGCAGTGCCATGAATGCCGATTCCAGACAGGCTGATTTCATGAGCAGGGCCGCTAGAAATACCATACCGAGGACGGCAAATGCGATTGTCATTGGGTCCATAAGCGGGAAGTCCCAAGCAGAATGACGATCAGAACGGAGACGAGCATGACAATTCTCGCTACCGCCAGCTGCTGGTGGGCCGCTTGCAGGTGGCGATTGTGGGCCTTGTGATATCGGATTCCGGCCGCGCGCTCTTCTGTAAGCGAGCATGGATAGCCGCTGTGGCTCAGGTGCCACGCTTTCTTGCAGTAGCACCAGGTGCCGATCTCGGAGGCGGAAATGAATCGACCATCGCGGCGCATGGGAGTCCATTAAGGCGTCTCATCCACCGCGAGTGAGTAGTCCACCGGCTCACCGATTTTCGCGCGGAGGTCGCGCACCCAGTTTCTCGGATTTCGGCCGTGCATGACGCGGCCGAGGAAGCCGAGTTGCTCGGCCGCGTTCCCCCGGTTCTGGCGGATGTCGTCCTTGGCAGCTCCCGCGTACACGCTGACCCATTGATCGAGGTTCGGCGGCCGCGAGAAAACGTAGGTCGCATGCCCTTGCTGTGGAACTTCCACCACGGTGGCGCGCTCCAGCTCGAAGATGTACTCATCCCGGAAGAGAAACAGCTTGCGGGTACGTTTCCGGAGTTGGTTGTAATAGAAAGAATCGTAGTCCGGCTTCCAGGATATTTGGGCGATGTCGAAATCCGCGGGGATCCGGAGTTCGCCGCAGATGCGGTCCAATTCCGTCCGCTCGATCGGTTCACGTTCCAGCCGGAAGCGAATTTTCTGGATCGCGTCGTAGAATTTGCCGAATCGATGGTACGTCTTGCGGGCATTCGCCAGAACCTCTTGGGTATCACCTGGGAGGGTGATTTTGAGGCGACTAGGCAGGGCCGTCTCCCAGTGCACCAGGCACCACTCGCCGTTTCGAAACAGATACTTTCCGCTCTTCACGAAGGTCGCCTCAACGCCGAACTTCGTACTGATCAGGTGCCTCCACTGGTTCCATGTCGGGTCAAACGCAAGAGGAAGCGAGATCTGGTCCAGGACCACTTCCGCTTTTCGCCGGCTGTCACGATAAACGGCATGGCCATCGAAAAACTCGACTTTCCTGAGGGGAGCACGGAATCGCCACTCCCGACGATCCGGGAGGAACGATAGGATCTTCTTGGCGAAAAAGGTCTCCCGGTCTGGCGAGAGTTCACCGGCAACGAGCAGCGCTCCAAAGCCGCCGTAAGGGAACAGGGCGGGCGCGTCAGGGTCGCGAAGCAGGGTCTGATAGCAGGATCGGAGATCCGGGCGCGCGAGGAGATTGAAGGCGCGTTCGACGGCCTGTAATTGGTCTTTGGACGCAGCATCCGTCTGAAGTTCGAGGCGTCGCACCTTGAGAGCAAGCCTGAGATCCACGGGGCCGGCCGAGGGAACGGTCCGCAGCAGGTCATAAAGAGTCTGCTGGTCGCAGCCAGGACGGCTTCGATTGCTGAAGTAAAAGTAGTCGCGAACGGCTGCGTTGGGAAGGTGAACATGCCTGATGCCGAGACGGCTGCCGGTGACCGCCGCGCGCACGAAGTATTCGCCCCGTTTATCAGGCTTTGGCTGCGTCACATAGCCGATCGGTGCGAAGTAGAGTTCCCTTGGGCGTCGGGATGTGTTTTGAACGACGCGAAGTTCTCGATTCGGATCGACGGCCGTAGGGTCGAACTCGATCTCGTCTGAGAGATGGATAAAACCAGCAAGGAAACGGGAAATCGTCAGAGAGGCCACGCCAGAAAACAGGCACTTGATCGCTGATCCGTCCGGCTGCAGTTTTGCAATCCGTTGGGACACGAGGGGCGCTGGTGCTGGGGCCGGGCCTGTGGCAACGGATGGCATCGCGAACTGACCTTACATGATCCGCTCGGTCGGGAGCGCGAACATTCGAAACCCTTCCGGCAGATCAAACGTGGCATGGCCGGTCGCCAGTAATAGCGATTCGGCATCCTCCAGGGCGTTCTGCAGATCCAGCGGCATCCGCACCGGCTCCTCTTGCTGGTCCAGGCCCAGCCCAAGCCCAGGATCAGTGTCTTCAGCATCGTCAGGGGCGGCGGCAATCAGCGCCGCGTCATCCAAAAGGGCGCAGACGTCCTCATCATCCCGGCCCACACCGGGAGGCGCTCCGCAAGCCGGGCAGACCGGCTGCGACTCGTTCAACTCGTCAATCTCGGCACCGCACTCCCAGCAACGCATAGCTCATACTCCGGCCTCAGTGTAAACGGGAAACACGGGTTTCTGCAAAAGTCTCGAAATCGGGACGCACGGCAGCAACCGTGGGGCAGGCGGTGGTTTGAAGGGAAGTATCTTGTTTTCCGCACATTATCGACAGTCTGGGAGGGGCGATATCCAGGCTGTTTAGCCAACGACGGCGAGAGCTACCCGGCCAGCGGGCGAGCCCATCAAACCGCGGCTCTACGAGGTGGCGGAACTGGTGGAGACCGGGGCCAAAGCGTTCCTTCTGGCCAACCATTCCGCGCTTTCCTGCCGGGCCTATTTCATTCCCCTACACGACCCAAGACACGAAGGACTCCTCTATGGCCCACCCGTTTCCGCTGTTCGAGCAGATCTGGACCCCAACCCGTGAAGTGTTGGTTACTCCCGAAATCACTTCCGCCCTTGAAGTAGGGGCAGCCGTGGCAATCGGAGTTTCTGGAGGCAAGGACTCAGCGGCTACTGCCCTGGCGACGATAGACTACCTCGAAGATGCAGGGCACCGCGGCCCCCGCGTACTGATTCACAGTGACCTTGGCCGCGTGGAGTGGCGCCAATCGCTGCCGGCGTGTCAGCGGCTCGCCGTCCGGCTCGGCCTGGAGTTGATGGTAGTGCGGAGGGAGACCGGGGACCTTGTGGACCGCTGGCGCTTGCGTTGGGAGAATAACGTGCGGCGGTACGCAGAGCTGAGTTGCGTGAAGCTCATCCTGCCGTGGTCCACGGCCTCGATGCGATTCTGCACTTCAGAATTGAAGACCTCGATCATATGCCGGGCATTAGTTCAGCAGTTTCCAGGTCAGACCATCGTATCGGCCACGGGCATCCGCAGGCAAGAAAGTCCGAATCGTGCCAAAGCGCCCGTGGCGAAACCACAACCGAAACTGGCCAGCGTTTCTCGGCGCACCCAAGGGCTGGACTGGCACCCCATTCTCGACTGGACCACACAGCAAGTGTTCGGGTATCTGGAAGAGAAAGAAATCCCGCTACACGAGGCCTACACACGGTATGGATCGAGCCGGGTTTCATGCTGTTTCTGTATCCTGAGTTCGCAAAGGGATCTCGGAGCAGCGGCCAGATGCGCGGAGAACCAAGCAGTATATCGCGACTTAGTCGGCTTGGAGGCGGCCTCGACGTTTTCATTTCAGCCGACGCGCTGGCTGGGTGACGTTGCACCGCACTGGCTTACCGGGGAGCTACGCCAAGCGGTAATTATCGCCAAGGCGGGCGCGCGGCGCCGCGAAGCGGCAGAGGCGAAGATTCCGCAACACCTGCTGTATACCGAGGGCTGGCCGAGAACGGTACCGACAGTAGCCGAGGCTTCGCGGCTGTGCGATGTCCGCCGTGAGGTCGCTAGTGCCGTCGGCATCGAAGTGGGATACCTAGAAACTCTGGCAGTGATTCGCAGATACGAAGAACTCCTCAGTGGCGGTGTGGGAACCGCGGCGTGATAGAGAGCCCCTTGTATGCGCGCAGCGCATTTGTAGCTGACGCAGCGAAGCACCCGGACGGCCAGATTCACACCTGAACAATTCCAAACGAGGAGCTAATGGCCAAAACAGTAGCCACCATTCTGTCCTACGGCATGGGGGTCGAATCCTCAGCGATCCTGCTGCGCTGGATCATGAGCCCGGTGACGAGACCGTGCTCGTTGGAAGATCTGATCGTCATTACCTCCCAGGTCGGCGACGAATACACCGACACTGGTCGCGACGTAGAGGCCCACATCCTTCCGCTGATGCGTGCGCACGGGACACGGTACGTGCAGGTCGCGCGACACGGTCATTTCGAAGCTGACGGCATAACGGTGCTCGGCGATTCCCGCACTCCTGCAAGGGTGTTCCTGGAAGGCGACTACAAACTCTCGGATGAGCTGAAGCGGAACGGAACGGTACCGCAGTACGGCGGTGTCCACCGCTGCGCCCTGAAGTTCAAGGCGTGGGTGATCGAACAGTGGCTAGAAGAACACGTACGTGGCCGTGCCCGCCATGCGTTCGGATATAACGCCGACGAAACCGGGCGGGTTGCCAGGAGCGAGTACGCATTCGGCGAACGAATAGCATTCGGTTTCAATGCCGATGAAAAGAGCCGAATTAACCGCAGTTGCGAGTACAACACGCTCAGCCGGGAAGCGTTCTATCCGCTGCTTGAATGGGGGTGGGACCGGCCGACCTGCATTGAATACATCCGCTCTGTCTTGGGTATTACCTGGAAGAAATCGGCGTGCGTTTACTGTCCTTTCAACGCATTGCGCGATGACGCGATCGAGCGGCAGCGAGAGCACCCGCGCCAGGTCGGCGATGCTATGAGAATTGAACACCTGTCCCTGGCCCTCAACCCGCGCGGAACGATCTACAAGGGTCGCTCTTTGATCCAGATCACTATGGAAGCGGGCAACGACGTTGCTGTTGAACTGTACCGAAACAGCATCGAGTCGGAGGCCTGGGCTCTGTATCGCGTCCGCCGCATCTACTCAGGCAAAGGAAAAGCCGACCGGGCAGTCGAAAAGCTCCACGTTTTCGAGGGGCCGGCCGAGGCACGAATGGCCTTGAACATGGTCTCGGCTAGTAGCGGTGTTGCTGTCGAAGAACTGCGCGGAATCCCGTACGTTTGGCATGAGCGTCGCAGCGAGACAGATTTCCCGACCCGAGAAGAGTTCATCACCATCGCACCGGCTGCTGTCGAAACCAAAGCCCGATATGGACTGGATTGGTTCGAGGGGCGCTGGTCCGCCCTGCAGCTTCAACTGTTTTGATATCACCTCACCACAACTACTACTAGCGTGATGAAAACGATCGTCCTGCCGCGAATAATGTATAACCTCACCGGGCGGGCGCAGGGCACAACCGAGACAGACCGGCAAGCTTCCGACGCTGCGCAAGATGTTGGCGTGACCGACCTGATGTCAGCAACGCGCGTTTTCCGTCAAGGTCCAGAACCGTAGCCGACTGGCGGGGAGCAAAGCGCGACGCTGCGTAACCTAGTCTCTGGCACCTGCCCCACTTTGTGGATGGTGATGTCGGCGACCCTGTGCACTTGGACTGTAGCTCCTCGCCCGCACCGTCGCGCGCAATCAAGCCCTCGGCACAAGAGAGACCAACCCGCTGGTCAGCAGTGAACACCCGGGCCTCACTGGTCGATCTGGAGTTCCGTGTCCGGAATCCGCTCCAGCATGGCGACGGCGTGTCAGCGAAGGAGCGCGGCGCGCCATTCGCTATAGGAGAGGATCGCGGCCGGACGGCGACTGCCCTTGTTCAGGACCTTCAACGCCCGCCTCTGGCGCTTGTCGTGGGTGATGAAATATTCGCAGTCGGGCAGGTAGACGGCGGACCAAAGGTCAAGATGGCCGGGATTCCTCAAGTGCCCGTACCCGTGCTCCTTGACGGCCCTCTGGTAAATGCCGCAGGCGTAGCCCATCAGAAACATTCGCCAATGAGGTAACGAATTGAGGAGTGGCCACAGCTCAGCCTCGGGGAGAGGAGCGCCAACGGCGCGCTCGTAGAGCGGGTTGACCACGTCATATAGAAAGCTGTCATCCTTCGCGTAATGCTCGATGAGGGCACCGATCGAGCGGGGGCGCTCCACCCCGTTTGCAAAGAGAAACTGCAGCGCCGGCCGCAGGCCCTCGTTGGACTCGCGAAATACCCTTTCCCGCTCGGCGTTGAAATCCAACGACATTCGTTGAGCCGCCTCATCGATGAGGTCCGGCTTATTGAGCGCTATCCACGCGCCCGTTGCCTCGTCTCCGGCATTTAATGTGATTACGCGGTCACGGCGCGAATATCCCTGGCACGCCATGATGATAATGTTGTTCGGCGTCGCGAACGGCCTTTTGTCTTTCCCGAGAGTCTTCATCAGTGCCAGCAGGCCGATCCTCCGTTCCCGGGTTTCGATGGCGGAAATTTCGGATATTGCGATGGAGGTCGGTACGATGTTCTTCGTGTCGAGCTTTTCCACCAGCAGCGCCCGGTCGGGATCGTCGAATAGTTGATTCCACGCGCTCGTATCGAGGATGTGCTTGTCCGGGATCTCCCAGACCATAACCGTTCTTTCGGCCGGGCGTACTTTTGGCCCTCCGGATAGCAGATCAACGGGCATCTTTCTATTTTCGCCTTGTCTGCCTTACTCCAGCGTCTGTACCAGCGTGAACAAAGGCCTATTGGTTAAAGAGTGGCCGCTCATCAACTGGAAACTGACGTTCCACGACGGGCGCACGATGAACTGGGGTTTCCAACTCGGCTGACCGTCGTGGTTTAAAGGCCGGCGAAATCGCTTTTACAGCATATCGAACGGCACGCCGTCTTTAACCATCGCTTCGAGTTCCGAACCAATCCATACCGGGCCGCACCAGCCATCACGCCAGCCCCAGCGTTGATCGAACGGGCCCCGAAAGAGATCGTCTTGGAAGGGTCGCCGGGCGTATGGGTTTTCGATGACGATCACCCGGGGGGTTCTGGCGGGAGGCTTCGCGCGGTCGTGGTTGGGAGCGAGTTCATTCAATAAACTGAACTGGTCTTCAAACTGGATGGATATTCCCGACTGCTGTCTGGTATACAGCAGTTTCGCCACTTCAAGGTGGAGAGGGTCGATGGAGTGGTAGCCGAGCAGTAACAGGGCGCTGAAGGTCCGGTTGATGCCTTCTTTGAACATCGGGTCTGACAGATGCTTCAGGTTGTCCGGCAACTCGGACCATTTCGGGAGTCGGTAGTATGTCGGCGACGGATCGATTGCGCTGTGGTCGCGGGACGGGATCACGCCGGGCCCAAAAGCCGCCGCGAGCATGATTGACGGGTCTTGAGGCCCGAACATGCAACCGGCGTGAACGGCGAGAGCACAGGGCTTATCCTTGTATTCTCGGAATTGCTTCTGCGCCTTTTTGATCTTGCGGCGTACTGGCCGGTCCGGATAGTGTCCATCGCTTGAAATCTCTTCCGGCCACCCGACGGTCTTGACCTCGACGATGGCATCGGAGCCCTTGTGGTGGATCAGGAAATCCGGCTTGGCGTTGCCTTCGACCGCCTCATACTCCCATTTGATTGCCTGAAGGTCGAGGTATTCGGCGAACAGACGTTGCCCAACTTCACCGATGTCTTCGTTCAGATGGGCGAATGGGTTGTGTTCCACTGTCACAGCGAGCCCCTGCTGGCATTATAGCGGTGGAGTGTCTTAGCTGCATCGCGTTCCGAAATCCATCTGGACGTGTAGTCGCCGTTGCTGATCTTAACCGGCCGATCACCCCGAAGCTGCGCTAGATCGCGAAACGGGTGTTAATCGTGAATTGGGAGTTGGCCCTTTAGGGCGTTAGGCGACGCCGGTTCTTCTGTGCCCGTTTTTCCGACTCAAGAAGCATACTGTATGCCGCGAAGTACTCGGGATTCGACGCGCGGTAAGATTCTGTCTTTTTTTCCAGATATCGGATCCAATCCGCTTCGCGACCGAGCCCGCACCTGTAAATGGTCTCCTTACCGAGATGTCGCATCTGAAACAACTGCCTCACAGGTCTGTTCCCAGGAAGCTGGTCAGCCTGAAGACTGTAGTTGGGGTGTTCATCAGGGTTGTACACCACCACCGGAATTCCGGCCCGTGCGACTTTCGCTACGGCAGGAAAGAAATCGAGATCTCCGGACACCAGGATAACCCCTAAAGGGCGCTCTGTTTTCGCATCCTCCACCATGGTCAGCGCGATGTTCACGTCGGTCATCTTTTCGCGGTGGTGGTCACCGCGTCTAATGTGGAGCCCTCGGATCGGTTCGATTCCTGTTTCGTCCTTCAGCGCCTCAAGCCAAAGCTGCTGGCGGTCCTCTTCGCCTTTGTGTCCCCCGGTGTTCTCCATAGGGTTCTGGCTCTTCTGACGCACTAAAGCCGTAAAATATTTCACGATGACAGCGTCGTCCTCGTCGGCGAACGGACCGGCCTCGAACGATAACTTAACCAGCTCCTTCGCAAGCACCTTGTAGTTACACCAACCCAGCTTCAACGTAGAGGGATGGTCGATAGCCTTATACAAGTTGTATCCATCTATATACACAATGAAATTTGGGCGCCTCAGGGGGCTCAGCTTTTCGGCCGCATCTGTGGATTCTCGCATGTTGTAATAGGCTCCTCTATCAGTTCACGATACCTGATTGAATCGCCACCTTGGAGGACCCTATAGCTCAACCCCAAAGTATACTCTGGCCCTGGTTACCGAGACTGCATGACGCCGGCTTCGTTTCGAGGAGATGACCCCGGCAGGCGCTTACGGCGTAGATTTTGACGTGCAATCGCGATGTCGGACAGTGATCCGCGCCGCTCCCCAATCGGTGTTCGCGGGTTGGAGCCCTATTTGACCTCACTGGTGCAAGGCTCGAATGCCGATCAAATAAACCATAACCTTGCCATACGAAATAATGAAGGAGTCTCTCTCAATGCGCGGAATTGCGAGGCAGAAACTCGGTTACTTCCCCCTATCACAGAAAGAAGCAGAGCGGATTCGGCGATTCCTGTCGTTCCGTGAAGACTGTGACGCCACTAGCGTGCTCGATCCCTGCGCCGGCGGAGGGGCGGCGATGGCAACGATTACCTCCGGCGCCAAGACGTTAACCTACGGAATCGAACTCGATTCCTTTCGCGCAGAAGAGGCCCGTTTGGTCCTCGGCCATGTCCTGCAGGGAAACTGCTTTGATGTCCAGTCCGCCGTCGAGTCGTTTTCGTTGCTCTACGAAAACCCGCCGTTATCTTAGCGATTTTTTCCGTATGTTTGATTTGAACGAATCTCGCATTCTGGCAGAGGCGTGTCTTTGAGCTGAGGCTTATGATCGATTACGGGATCTATGCGCGAAGAAGTTGCGGCG
>Ga0075030_100003335_pt1 | contig 14601 bp, 5 predicted proteins | sample LitLauG_LLR_2012_FD_71393 | JGI IMG/M metagenome (GOLD analysis project Ga0075030, IMG submission 71393) | Freshwater sediment microbial communities from Pennsylvania, USA - Little Laurel Run_MetaG_LLR_2012 | ecosystem: Environmental > Aquatic > Freshwater > Creek > Sediment | place: USA... | reverse complement strand
GAATCTCAGTCCAGTCTTCCATAGTGCGATACATGCTTCATGGTTAATGAAGACGCCGCACTTTTGAACCGCCCTGTCACCCAAGTGACCCCCGCCGCACTTTTCGACCGCCGTTTACACCAGACTCTGAACCTATTTCTCAGGCTCGTAGCGGTTGGTGGAGAGTGGCGTAATGGGAGAGTACCCGGGCGGCTTCGATTGCGCGGGAGTCATAAAGGGCTCCGCGTGTAAGAATAACCATTTTGTCGAATAAAACGACCAAAATCCGCCATTACACCCCCACTATCCGCTGGTACACCGCTAGGCACAGTTTTAGACACACCTGATGATCCATTCCAGGGGCAAGAAATTAAGTCGAGGTGAGGTTGCGTCGAGTTTATTGAAGGCAATGGTGCTTTGATTGACGGTGAGAAGGCCTTCATTGAAAATACCACCACCAATTTCGCTCGGGGCGTAATGAGCCGACGAATTATTTGCAATGGTGCATTGGTTCACGGTCAGAAAGCCGCCAGCAGCGTTCCAGACACCACCACCGAAGGTGTTTCCTGTAACTGGGTTCCCTACAATGGTGCATCGGCTGATGGTGAGATTGCCCGCATTGCGAACGCCCCCGCCACCGTCGCCGATGGAGAAGGATGCGAATTTGCCATTCGTGATGGTCAGTCCCGTCAAGAAAATCGTTGCGCCCGGCTGAATGTCAAAGATTCTGGAGTTGGCGCTGCCGTCCAGACCAACCGAAGGCTGAAGCCCCGAAGCATCAACCGTCAGGTTCTTGTTCAAGGGGATTTCTCCGGTGGTCAGGGTGATGGTCTGGCCGGAGAGCGTGTTGTTGAAGATGATGGTATCGCCGGGATTGGCGCTGGCCACAAGGTTGCGCAGTGTGCCCGCGCCGGAATCAGCGGTGCTGGTGACTGTGAGTGTGGCTGCTTGCGCGCCAGGCGCGAGAGTGAGGAGGAACGCGGTTAGCCTGAACAGGCGGAGCAAGGTTTTCATGGGCATGTGAAGGGTTTCAATTCATTTCAAAAAGATTACGGTGAACTCAACCGGTAGAAGCGATATGGAAACTGGTCTGATCCCGGGTCCACGAATTGGTATTGGCCGGAACCCGACGGCGTTTCGATCGCCGGACCGAGATTCGACCATCCCCCCGGTGCCACCATGAGATTGGTGATTGCCCACACACTGAACGGTATTCCGCTCACGCTCGTAAAGTTGAGACCCAAGCGGCCATTGTTCGGTCGCGTGGACTTGGTAAAGCGGACGGCCGGCATGTTGAACTCCACGGCTCCCAGATCCGGACCGGCATTGAAGACACGAGGAAATCCGCGTTGATCCGTGGTGAACGGAGTGGGCGCGCCCGCATCAAAGGCCGGCGATCCCGGTTTGGGCGGCATGGTGGGCGTGGGGCCGCCATAATTGGCGAGGTTGCCAAGCAACGGATTTCCCGCAGTCAGGTTGGTGCCTTGGAACGTGATCGGTCCGTAAAGGTTCGTTCCAGCCAGCCCGCCGTTGGCTGCCACAATGGAATTGAACAAGGTGGCGCTGCCATCCGCATAGATTCCGCCCCCGTTGTCCGCATAGTTGCCGGTGAGTGTTGCCTGATTCACCGCCAGCAGCGTGGTGTCCGAGTAAATGCCGCCGCCGGCGCCATCCCCGCCGGACACCTGGTTGCCAACGATGGTGCTTTGGTTGACGGTCAACCCGGCTTCATAGGATTCAATACCGCCGCCAACCATGGCGGTCGTGTTGCTGGCAATGGTTGAGTTGGCCACGGTAAGGTTGCCTTGATAATTCTCGATGCCGCCGCCGCCGGCACTGGCATCCCCTGCCGAAGCATTTCCCAGCAATGTGCAATTGCTCACCAGCAAACTGCCGCGATTCAGGATGCCGCCGCCGGAATCAAAGGGATACGTCCCGCCGGGTGCCGAGCCATTGAGAATCGTCAATCCGGAGAGGACGTTGGTGACACCGGGCACGACCTCGAAGAGGCGCGAGGTCGCATTCGCGTTCAGGATAACGGGGCTGGATAATCCGCCCGCATCTATCTTGAAGTTCTGGCTCAGAAGAAATTCGCCACTCGTGACGCTGATCGTCTGACCGGCGAGATTCGAAGCAAAGGTGATGGTGGCGTTGTTGGTGGCAAAGGCTACCGCCTCGCGCAGGGAGACAGCGAATACCAGGTCCCCGTCCACGACGTCGTCGGTAGTCGTAACCATGGGCGTAAAACCGGGGATGGCGTTTCCGGATTCGACGGCCCCGATGTCCACGTGCGCGCCGATAAGCCGGGCCAACCCGCGCTGATCGGTGGCGAGGAAATTGGTGACAGAGTCGCTGCCCGCGTCAATGGCGGGCGAACCGAGCAAGGGCGGCATGGTCAAAGTCCGCCCGCCGTAGTTGCCCAGCGGGGCGAGGTTGAGGTTGTTCCTGTCCAGGAGATTATTGTTGCCGTTTCCGGGTGCAGATAGGACTGAGACGATGGAGTTGGTCAGATTCAACGTGCCTCCCGATAACTTGTAAATGTCGTAGAAACTGTTTTGAACCACGGTGCATTGATTCAGCGTCATACTGGAAGAATTGGAGTTATAGATGCCGCCGCCTTGGTTCGCACGATTATTGACGAGCGTGGAGTTGTTCACCGTCACCGTGCCCCCATGGTTGTAAAGGCCGCCGCCGAAACTGCCCTTGGCACCGGAGCAAATGTTGCTGGCCAGCAGGGAGCTGTTCACCGCCAGCACTCCGGCATCGTTGAAAATGCCGCCGCCCCTCACCGCGAAATTTCCCGCCAAGGTGCACTGATTCAAAGTCAGGTTGCCGCGAGAAATGATGCCGCCACCATTGGCGGCGGAGCCGTTGGTGATGGTCAGGGCGGTGAGGACGTTGGTGATGCCGGGGACGGAATCAAACACGGAGTTGGTGCTGGTTTGATTCCCATTGATCATGATGCCGGCGGCCAGCGCGGAGGCGTCAATATTGAGGCTCCTGTTCAGGAGAATTGAACCGTTGGTCAGCAGGATGGTCTGGCCGGAGAGGTTCGTCGCAAAGGTGATGGCGGGGTTGTTCGAGGCAAAGGCCACGGCGGTGCGCAGAGTTACGCCGCCAACCCCGTCGTTCAAATAATCGTTGGTGATGGTGACCAGGTTGTAATTGTAACCGGGAATGAAATTGCCCGCCTCCACCGCGCCGATGTCCGCGAACGCGCCGACGATGCGCGGGAAGCCGCGCTGATCCGTGGCGAAAGCAGGAGCGCCGTTGGTGCAGCCGTCAATGGCGCGCGAGCCGGGCAAGGGTGGCATCGTCTGGGTGGGGCCGCCGTAATTGCCCAGCGGAGCGAGATTCGGTGCGGCAAAAATGTAGGTGCCGGTCTGGGATCCGTCCACAGCGGGAGCCGTTGAGACAAGATTCACACCGCCAAAATTTAGGGATTGGCCATTGCCTAGAAAATCATATCCACGATCATCGTCACTGTAATCCGGTCCAAACCCTCCAGTAGCCGTATTGTTTGCGATGATGCAGTTAATGGCCACTGTGCTGGCAAAATTGAAAATGCCGCCGCCGTAACTGGCCGAATTGCCGGCGAGTGTGCTCTGGTTCACCGTCAACGTGCCGTGGTTTTCAATGCCGCCGCCGAAGTAACTGGCCGAATTGCCGGCGAGCGTGCATTGATTCACCGTCAACGCGCCTTCATTATAAATGCCACCGCCGTAGCCGGCTGAATTTCCAGCCAAGGTGCAGCGATTCAATGTCAGATTGCCCCGCGAAACGATGCCGCCCCCGCCGGCGGACGCGGAGGCCGCGCCATTGGTGATGGTCAGCGCGGTCAGCACGTTGGTGATGCCCGTGATGGAATCGAACACCCCGTTGTTGCCGGTATGGTTACCGTTGATGGCGAGGCCGTTGGTAAGCGCCGAGGCGTCAATGTTAAAGCTTTTGTTCAGTAGCAGGGCCCCGCTGGCGTTGGTCAGCAGGATGGTCGCGCCGGAGAGGTTGGTGGCAAAGGTGATAGTGGCGTTGTTGGTGGCCAAGAACACGGCCGTGCGCAGGGAAAGGAAGTTGGTATTGGAGCCATCCAAAACATCGCTGTTGGTGTTCACCACATTGCCGTAGGTGAAACCGGCCACCGCATTGCCAAACTCCACCGCGCCGATGTCCACATGCGCGCCGGCAATGCGGGCGAAACCGCGCTGGTCGGTGGCGAGGCCGCTCGCGGCGGCGTCGCTGCCCGCGTCAATGGCGGGTGAGCCGGGCAAGGGTGGCATGGTTTGCGTGGGGCCGCCGTAGTTGCCCAGCGGGGCGACTTGTGGCGCAGCGTTGAGGTAGGTGCCGATCGTCGTGGCACCGAGATAGTTGGTCAGCCCATTAATCAGGTTCGCTCCCTGCAGGGTGAGCGGATTGAAGTAGTTGTTAATGTCCTGGGCCATGCTGGGCGCGCCGGGAGCGGTGTTTCCCGCCACGATGGAATTGATGAGGGTGACGTTGGTGGTCTGATATAACAAAATGCCGCCACCACCAACCCCAGCCGAAGACGTGTTGCTGATGACGGTCAGTTGATTCAAAGTGGTCTGCGGATTGTAATCCAATCCGAGGGCACCGCCGAGGTGCGTGCCGGTGTTGCCGCTAAAGGTGCAATTGGTGATCGCCGCGGCGGTATAGTAGGCACCCACCGCGCCGCCTTCCCACGCCGTGTTGCCAGCGAAGGTCGAGTTCAACAGCACCAGGCTGCTGGCGGAGGCGGCGGCGATGGCGCCGCCACCACTAAAAACATTCGTGCTGGTGGCATTGGTCGCAAACGTGCACTGGTTGATCCAAGCCGTGCCCCCGGTCGTGTAAACTGCGCCACCGTTGTTGGTCGCTTGGTTGCCGGTGAAAGTGCATAGGTTCAGCGTGATGGCGCCGAGATTGTAGATGCCGCCGCCGGAATTGGTCGTGGCATTCCCGGTCAGCTTGCAGTTGTTCAAGGTCAAGGTGGCCGTGTTGTAAACCCCGCCGCCACCAATCCCGTTCAAGCCATAGCCGTTGGTGATGGTCAGCGCGGTGAGGACGTTCGTGCCGCCGGTGGCATAGAACACTGAACCGATATGATTACCGTCAATGCTGACGCCCTTGCTCAAAGAGGTGGCGTCAATCGTCACACCTTTGTTCAAAACAATCGTGCTGTTGGTCAGCAGGATGGTCTGGCCGGAGAGGTTCGTGGCAAAGGTGATGGTGGCGTTGGTGGGAGCATAAGCTACCGCAGTGCGCAGCGAAACTCCGCCGAGACCATCGTTTAAGACATCATTCGTGAGGCTAACCACGGTATAGTTAAGCGTTGGAATATAATTACCGGATTCCACCGCGCCGATGTCCACGGCGGTGCCGACGGCGCGGGGGAAGCCGCGTTGATCCGTGGTGAGCGTGGTGGCCGCGCCCGCGTCAATGGCGGGCGATCCGGGCAACGGCGGCATGGTCAGCGTCGGCCCGCCGTAGTTGCCCAACAGCGCAAGCAGCGCGTTGGTGTCCACCAGATTGTTCGCGCCGGAGTAACTCAAGCCGTAAACATTGGGGCCGGATGACGCCGTGTTGCTGCAGACGATGGAGTTGGTCATGTTCATGATGCCGAAGTTATTTATGCCGCCGCCGAGGTTGTTGGCACTGTTGTTGGCGAGGGTGCTGTTGTTCAGGGATAGTGTCCCGCCGTTATTATCAATGCCACCACCGGTGCCGCTGTTGTTGGCCAGGGTGCTGTTGTTCACCGCCAGCGTGCCGAAATAGTTGATAATGCCCCCGCCCAGGTAGGTGGTGACATTGTTGGCAATGGTGCAGTTGTTGACGACCAATCCGCCGCCGTTGTAAATGCCGCCGCCGCCGGCGCCGGTGCCATCGTATCCATTGGTGATGATGAGGGTGTTCAGGGTGTTGGTCACGCCGCTGTTGACGTAGAAGATGCGGTGGGAACCATTGCCATTGAGTTGAATCGCCCTGGCAAGTGCTGAGCCGTCAATGGTCACGTTCTGGCTCAGGGTGATCTGCCCGTTGGTCAGCCGGATGGTCTGGCCGGAAAGGTTCGTGGCAAAGGTGATGGTGGCATTGGCGGGCGCAAAGGCCGTGGCGGAGCGCAAGGTCACTCCATTATTCGTCCACTCGCTCAAGAAATCATTCGTGACGGTGACCACCGTGTAGTTGTAGCCGGGAATGGCATTGCCCGATTCCACCGCGCCGATGTCCGCGGCGGCGCCGACGGTGCGGGCGAAGCCGCGTTGATCCGTGGTGAGGGTGGTGACCGCGCCCGCGTCAATGGCGAGCGAGCCGGGCTGGGGCGGCATGGTCGGCGTCGGCCCGCCGTAGTTGCCCAGCGGGGCGAGGAGCGGATTGAGCGGGCTGGCGGCGCTGCCAACGAGTTGCCCGTTCCCATTCGGCAGGCCAGAACTGGTGTTACTATAATAGGCCGCCGGCTGGCCAATGAGGTTTGTCCCGGAAAGCACAAGCGTAGCGCTGGAACCGCCAATGTCGGGATCAAGGGTGCCGCTGTTGTTCGCGGCGATGGTGTTCAGCAGGGTATCGGTTCCGATTTCAGCCACTAATCCGCCGGCACCACCGGTGCCGGTGTTCGCGGTGATGGTGCAGAACGTCAACGTCATGACGGGTCCCTGACTCCAAATGCCGCCGGCGAATTCGGCGCTGTTATTGACGACCGTGCAATTGGTCATGGTCAAGTTGGCCGTGGTGCCGAGCGACGCAATGGCTCCGCCGCCATTGGAGGACGAGTTGCCCGCCAGCGTGCTCTGGATCAAATTCAACGTGCCGGAGTTAAGAATGGCGCCGCCAGCGCCGCTTGCATATCCATTGGTGATGATGAGCGCTTTGAGCGTGACGCTGGCATTGGTGATGTAAAAGATGCGGCTGGCGTTGTTGCCGTTCAGTTGCACCGCGCTGGCCAGTGCCGAGCCGTCAATGGTCAGGTTCGTGGCCAGGGTGATTTGCCCGTTGGTCAGCAGGATGATCGCACCGGAGAGGTTCGTGGCAAAGGTGATGGTGGCGTTGTTGGTGGCAAAGAAAATGGCGGTGCGCAGGGAAAGGACGTTTGTATTCGAGCCATCCAAAACATCGCTGTTGGTGTTCACCACGTTGCCGTAGGTGTAGCCGGGAATGGCGTTGCCTGCCTCCGCCGCGCCGATGTCCACATGCGCGCCAGCGATGCGGGCGAAGCCGCGCTGATCGGTGGCAAACTGGCTGGCGGCGGGGTCATTGCCCGCGTCAATGGCCGGCGAGCCGGGCAAGGGCGGCATGGTCTTGGTCGGCCCGCCGTAGTTGCCCAGCGGGGCGAGGCCGATCTTGGCTATGTTCACCAGATTGCTGCTGCCGGAATAACCTCCGTAGAGGTTCGTGCTGGCTCCCGCTGCATTGGCCGAAACGATCGAGTTGGTCAGTAACACCGTGCCCGAATTGTAGATGCCGCCACCGGAGCTAACCGCCGAGTTGCTTGCGACGGTGCTGCTGTTCAACACCAACACGCCTCCGCCCAGGATGATTGCGCCGCCAGAAGTGGATGCGGAATTCAGGCTGAACGTGCAATTGTTGGCCACGGTGGTTGCGCCAGCGGTATTTCCGACAGCCCCCCCATAAGTCGCCATATTGCCCGCCAAGGTGCTGTTGTTCAGGCTGAGGAAGCCGTTGTTGTGCAAAGCGCCGCCGCCGGCAGCGCTGATCGCCTTGTTTCCCGCGAATGAACAGTTGCTGACAGTGAGCGTGCACCCCGCGCCATTGAGGATGCCACCGCCGGCAGACCCGCTGGTGTCATATCCATTGGTGATCACCAGAAAGGTCAGGTTTGCGTTCGCGCCACTGGTGGTGGAAAAGATGCGGTTGGAGCCATTGCCATTGAGTTGCACGGGGCTGGCCAGCGCCGAGCCATCAATGGTCACGTTGTTGCTCAACGTGATCTGCCCGCTGGTCAGCGCGATGGTCCGACCGGAGAGTGTGTTGTTGAAGATGATGGTATCGCCGGGGTTGGCGCTGGCCACAAGGTTGCGCAGTGTGCCCGCGCCGGAATCGGCGCTGTTGGTGACCATGAGTGTAGCGGCCCGCGCGCCCTGCACGAGAAGGAGAAGGAATGGGGTGAAGCAAAAAAGGCGGAGGGTGGTATTCATGGTCCGAAAGCGATGTTTTGGTTGATTCTGGTTGTTCCAGGCGTGAATAGGGGCGTCCGGAAACCTCCTTAGCGTCATTTTTTGCCCTGCCGAATGCAAGAAAATTCAAATCTCACGCGAACAATCAAACCCAATAACGAAATGCTCGGGGTTTACTGCACTTTTACTGCGCCACCTTGCAAGTCGTTAATAATCCATGGAGCGGATGAGGGGAATCGAACCTTCAATCTTAGCTGTTCCGTCAGATTAAGGCGAGGTTCGGTTCCCGACCGCCGAATGGCGTGTGTAACCACCTTGTGTGCAGCGACTTATTGGTGGCGGAGGTCGGAATCATCCGTTTTTCGCCGCAGTTCTGGTGCAAAAATGCTATATTTTACGGGCTATTCAAGCACTATCCGCCAGTATCCGTTTACTATCCGAAACTATCCTCTTGGTGTCCGATTCGGTGACCGCAAAACTGAACGCCATTTTCACTTTGCGGTTGAAATTCAGGCCGCGTTCATTTGCGAAAATCTAAACAAGATTGCATTGACTCGGCAGTTCTATTTTGAAGAAATTCAAGGCCTTTTGCGCTGGCGGTTCGCCGCCGGCCTCTTTTTGCATTTCCTTGCTCATGCTTCAGGGATCTCGTTTAATTTCATCCATCAACCAGACCATCCGCAAGTCCTTGACATTCTTTGCAGGAATCAGTTTGGCTGCGCTGATCGTCGGCGAGATTCTTTATCTCCTCATCATGCAGAAAACCGTGTCGTCCAAGATTCAGAGCCTCACCATCAGTCTCGAACAAAATGGTTGCCAGGTTATGGAGGCTGCCTGTCAGATTTCCGACTCCAGTCAATCTCTGGCCGAGGGTGCCAGTGAGCAAGCCGCATCGCTGGAAGAAACCAGCGCGTCATTGGAGGAAATCTCCAGCATGACCCGGCGCAACGCCCAGACTGCCCAGTCCGCCAAGGAATTCACCGCCCAACCGCGCCTTACGGCCGAGGCTGGCGCACAGGGCGCTCGCGAAATGAACCAGGCCATGAACGGCATCAAGAACGCCAGCAGCGACGTCTCCAAGATCATCAAAACCATTGATGAAATCGCCTTCCAGACCAACATCCTCGCCTTGAACGCGGCGGTGGAAGCTGCCCGCGCCGGTGAAGCGGGCATGGGATTTGCCGTGGTCGCCGACGAGGTCCGCAATCTCGCGCAACGCAGCGCCAAGGCCGCCAAGGAAAATGCGAACATGATCGAGGTTTCGATCAAACGCAGTGATGACGGGGTGCGCGTTACCGAGAAGGTCACTGCCGCCATTGCAGAAGTCGCCGCCAAGTCCCGTCAGGTGGAACAACAACTAGCTGGCATCTTGGAGAAGGTGCATCAACTGGACGAGCAAGTGGGGCAGATCGCCACGGCGTCCAGCGAGCAGAGCCAGGGCATTTGGCAGGTGAGCACGGCCGTCAGCCAGATGGACAAGGTTACCCAGAACAACGCCGCCGCAGCCCAAGAACTCAACGGCCAGGCCCATGTCCTCAAAGACGCCGTAAATGAATTGCAGAATCTGGTCGGCGGAAGCGGAGTCAGCTCCGTTCCAAGCCATGACCACGCCAGTCCAATGATGGCTACCAAACGATTTGTAACCCCCATGGTGATTGCGCGGTCTAAACCTGTCGCACCTCAAGTTGCATCCGATCTGCACACCGAACAATTTGATTGCCAACATATCACCAAGGCCATCGCCGCGCACAGCAAGTGGAAACAGCGGCTGTCCGACGCCATTCACTCAAGCCAGTCCGACACCACCCCGGAAAACGTCGAGCCTGACAACCGTTGTGATTTTGGCAAATGGTTATACAGTCTTTCTCCAGCAGAGAAAAAGTCTCAGCATTATGACGATATCCGCACACTCCACGCCGAGTTTCACAAGGAAGCAGCGAAGGTGTTAAGGCTTGCATTGGCCGGACAAAAAGCGGAGGCCGAAAATGCCATGGCTCTTTCAAGCCCCTTTTACAACGTCAGTGCGGATTTGACTGCGGCGCTAAAAAGCTGGGAACGCGATTCCCTTCATCCTCAGCCGAGAAGACTAACGGTAAAGTCACCGCTTGTCCCTTGCCAAGGAAGCTAAACTTTTAATTCGATTGTGGATTGGCCCTATCGGCGACCGGAAATCTACCGGCAGCAATTTTGGCTGCACGCTGCGTTGTGGATTTTCCTGCCAGTCCTTTTCCCAATCATCCGGAAGCGCCAGGAGGTGTTTGTGCCGCTGGCGCATCCGCCCGGCGAGGCGCAGGTGGATTTCGGGCACGCGCTGGCCAGGGTGAATGGCCGGTTGCGCAAGGTGGCCTTCTTTGTGATGGCGTTTGAGCGGGATTGCACGGAGACTTTCTGGGAGGGGCACGTAGACAGGCGTTTGCGTTTTTCGGCGGGGTGGACAATCGATCCGGCCCGGTTCACAGCCATCGTTGACGGCGACCGGGTTGCCGCCCGTTCCGGCTTTGAAACCACGGAAGCGCCGTCGCCGGTTAACAATCCGTCGGCGGATGCGCTGGCCGCCAGCATCAGCCCGCCGGAAGGCGAGGACGATAAGATGTCTTTTTTGATGGAGGATTACACCACCATTAGGCGCGCAACCGCGCGGCAGTCGGCGGATTATCCCAGCTGGTTTCAAGCGGCGCGGCCGTGGCCGCCAGATTCAACGCCATCGCCAACACGTAGAAGGTGGCCAAAAAATTCCAGGTTTCATGTTAATTGGTCACACTGTATTGGATGCGAAAAAACTGGGGTGCGAGTTGAAACGGAAATTGTGCCTGCAGCAGCGAACTCGCGCCGAAATTTTGCAGAACGTTCACGGCGGCGGGCGTGGTGTTCGTCCAGTTGAACAGATCGCCGGAGCTTTGAAACTGTCGCGCGACGTTGCCGAGCGCGTTGCGCTCGTGAAACTGAATAGCAAACTGGCTTGCGGAAAATTTTGCGGCACTCACCACCGCGTTGGTGGCATCGGCCACCCACGGATTTCCGCCGACGGCAAATTCCAGAAGGTTCGGCACGCCGTCGCCATCGGGATCGGCGGACGCGATGCCGATGGCGGAATTGGTGATCTGCGTGTCGGTGAAATTCTGCAACTGCCAGTCGGCGAACGTTCCCGGCAACGCGCGCTCGAACAAATTGAATTCCACCACCTGCACGTTCTGCGCGTTGACGGGATTGCCGCGATAATAGGAGCCGGTGATGTAAAGTTCCGCGTTTGTCGCGTAAAGCGGTGGGGAAAATTTCGCGTCGAGCGTGGCGGTCGCGGTCATGGTGTTTGTATAGACCGGCGTGCCATTAAGCCAGAGCTGAATGTTCGCCGGGCCGTAGCCGCCGTTGTCCGTGCGCGGCAGCACTTGAAATTCCGAGACGGCGCAGAGGCGCGGAAAATTCACCAGCAGCCATTCGGGATGCCCGGGCGTCGGGCCTTGTCCAGCCACCGTGCCGGAAGAAACCCAAAAAGTTGACGTGTTGTTGTCCACCGCGTTCGCCGGCGGATAACCCGTCTGACTGGATGATCCCGAAACGCTGGCGATGCCGAGTTCGTAAGGCGGATACGATGAATTTGTCGAGACGAACGGGACGACTGCGGAAAGTTGCGCGGCCCCGCTGGCACTCGGAAAATTCAGCGTGGCATTCGTGCCGGAAATGATCCAGGAGACTTGCGCGGCGAGATTGGACGTTTGCAGCGCACTTGTGCCGGGAAAGAAAACGGCGTAGCGCGGAGCAAGCTGGTTGTTCTCTACAAACGAAAGCGTGTCTTCGGCCTCGCCGGATTCGTTGTAGCCCGCGGTGTCGGTGCGCGTGTAGGTGGTGTTGGCGGCGTAAGTAAAATAGCCAGCCGGCCCGGCGGCGATTCCGTAACGGCCGGAAACGCAAAGCCAGTTGTTGGTGACATTGCGCGTCGCGCCGGACATCGCGGTGATGGTGGCGGAATTGGTTGGCCATTCCAACAGGCGCGAACCCCCGGTCAGCGGGTCATTCTCAATGCCGCAGGTGAAACTGCCGCCGCTGGTCGCGGTCGAACCGAGGTTGAGCGTCGGCACTTCGATGATGGCGATGCTGTCGCCGGTGGACTTGATGTATTCCTCGGTCGTGCCGAGCGCGCTGGTGATTTTCATTTCCGCGCTGAAGCCGGACGCGTTCGTGGCGAAGCTAATAATCGTCGCGCTCGTGGGATTGCCGAGCGCGCCGAGGCCGATGACGCCCGGCAAGCGCGGCGAAGAAATAAACGCATTGGTCGGAACTGACAGCGCGACTGGGTCAACGTTCGCGAGCACCCGCGCGCCATTCCAACTAATCGAAAATGTTCCGAACTGGGTGCGCTGGTGGATGACTTGAACGTCGGTGTTATACATCAGCACGTTCGTCGGCGCAGTCATCGGGCCGGTGGGAAAATCCGCGCCGTTCCAATGCAGCCACGCAATCGCCGTGCGTTTCGCTTCGACGGCTTCGCGATAAAATAAAATTCCGCCGCCGGGGTTTGCGCTAACTCCGACAAACGTGCCGTCGCCATTGGAGATTTGATGATAGCGGACACATTGCGCCAACTGGCTGTCCGCCCAGCGCGCGATCGGATCGTTGAAATGGGTCGTCATCCAGGTGATGAAGGAATTTTGCTCGAAGTCGCGCACCGACCAATCCACGCCGGCGGGATACGCGAAGTCGCCAGTGGACGTGACGAGCGTGTTGAGATTGTTCGTCCAGACGGCCATGACGTTATGTTCAGCAAACGGCTGAAGTTGCGCGGCGATGGTGGGATTCGCCAGCCGCGCCATGAGCAGCGAATCACCAGCGGACATTCCGGCAACCATTTCGTAAGTCGGATGATAGAATCCATGATTCTCAAGTGCGTAACTCGGAAATATTGTCACGGTGGAAACCCATGAGGCCAGCGGATCGCCGATAGTGTTTGGCGTGATGAGGTCGGGATACGCAACGGTGTAGGTGTTGGCGCAATAACTTTTCGCCATGTAAAGCCAGTTGCTCGCGCTGGCGTTGTTCGTCATCCACGCGGCGGCGAGCGCAAGAATATTCCCGTCCCAGGCGTTTTCCTCGGCCTTGGTGTCGCCCGCACTCAGAATGCGCGTGCAAGGTGGAATGGACGCGCGATGATTCGCCTCGCTGATTACCGCCGTCTGCACACCGGTCACAGTCGCGGCGGGCAAATTGGATTGCATCAAAACGCACGCCATTCCCATCGAGCCGGACCATTCGGCGGTCTGCCAGTCCCCGCCGCTGGTGGTGCAATTTCCCACCGCGCCGTTGCTCCAGCCCCATTTGTTGCCGCTGACGGTGTTGTAGCTGCCGGAGACGTGCGTATTGTAATCGTAGTTCAACGCCTGCCGGACGCGGGAAAGTCTCGTGGCATAGCGCGGATCGTTCGGCAGTGCGACGCACAGCACCGCATACGCGACGGCGATGCCGCTGTTGCCGCGAATGCCGCCGTTGCCCGTGCTGCCGCCATCTCCCCAGTAGCCGGAATCAGGAACGGTCCCGCTCGTGTGCCAGATGCTTTCCGCGTAGGTCTCGAAGTTGGTGAGGCACGAAAGATAAATCTTTTGCGAATTGGTCTGGGCACCCAGACCGCCGCACACGCTAAAAAACAAAATCAGGGGCAGTGTGCGGCGGAAGATTTTTTTCAGCGGATTGGGCACAGTCAATTTTACAGCAGGAAATGGAACAATGTGAAGTTTGTCCGCGAGTTCATTTGATGGTGTTGAGATTCGCGGGATTCAGCGTGCCGAGGTCGTCCTGCCAGAAATAAATCTCGCGCGTGCCGGGATTCCAACTGTGGAATGAAATACATCCGGTTCGCCTTGATCCAGTGCGCCGAGCCGTCCGTAAACAACTCGTTGCCGCAATCAGGCAGGCCGTTGAGATTCTTGTGCGCGGGCAGATTGGACAAGCCGCTCGGCGGCGGCTGGTTGGCGTTGTCGCCCCACAGGCCGTCGAACTTCACCACGAAATCCGCCGCGATCGTCCACGTCGGTTTGGCGGTGCCCAGCTTGACTGGACTGCGCGACGGAAACGAACCGAGATTGTTGGCCCAGGTGGTGATGCCGGCGAAATAAGCGTAGTCCAGCGTCCACTGGCCGTTGGCCGCATTCAAGTTGGCGAGGCCGGGCCGGTTGGGGCAGGACCAAAAATTAACGCTGCCGTTGGTGTTGATTACCAGACCCGCCGACGCCCGGACGGACATGTTATTTGTGTCCGACTGGATCGGCTGGACTGGCGGCGTGGTGGCGGTGGATCTGCCCGCCGGGGTCAACAAATCGCTGTTGTCACCCGCCGCGAGAATGCACGCCACGCCCGCTTGCCGGAGATTGTTCAAGCAGGCGGTGCGTTTCGCGCGCTCCTTCGCGCTCGCGAGCGCGGGCAGCAGTATGGCCGCGAGAATCGCAATGATGGTGATGACGACGAGTAGTTCAATCAGCGTGAACGCCGGCTGCGTTTTCAATTTTTGAAT
>Ga0075030_100003333_pt1 | contig 14603 bp, 16 predicted proteins | sample LitLauG_LLR_2012_FD_71393 | JGI IMG/M metagenome (GOLD analysis project Ga0075030, IMG submission 71393) | Freshwater sediment microbial communities from Pennsylvania, USA - Little Laurel Run_MetaG_LLR_2012 | ecosystem: Environmental > Aquatic > Freshwater > Creek > Sediment | place: USA... | reverse complement strand
CCGAATGGATCAGACTTCGTCTCGAGGCTCTGGAAGTCGACCCCCAGGCGTTCAGCGCTTCCCTGGACGAGTATCGGTCCCTCAGCCTTGACGAGGTCAAGAAGCGGCTGTGGTCCAATCCCGACGCTTTCGTAGTGGGTGCGTTCGACGATGAAAAGATGTCAGGAATGGCTGGCTTCTATCGCGATAGAGGTCCGAAGACTCGTCACAAGGGCCGGATCTGGGGCGTCTACGTGAGTTCCTCGCAGCGTGGGCGTGGATTGGGGCGTCAGATGATGATCGCCCTGCTCGATCGTGCGGCAGAAATCCCACAGGTTGAACAGGTATTGCTTTCAGTTACGAGCAGCCAGACGGCTGCCCTGTCTCTCTATCGATCCCTGGGATTCCAAATATTCGGCACCGAACCGCGTGCCTTGAACATCAGCGGCCACTTCGTCGGCGAGCACTACCTGGTCCTACCTCTCGCAAAACAAAGGCGATAGTGCTTTGCCGGAATCTTAACGCCAAAAAAGTAAAAAGCGCCCCGACTTTTCAGTCTAGGACGCCTCGGCAGCCCTCCCCCAGAACTGCCAAACCACAACTGGATAGTAGGATTCCGCTAGTTTTCTGTAAACGTCACTTTGGTAATAGGTTCAATAGCGCATAGCTATTTGCCCTGTGTCGACTGAAGGAATCCGGCCTTATTCGGGACGACTCGAATCACCTAGTGTTTTTCCCAGGTTTGACCGGCATCCATGGTAATCCAGATTTCCGCCGCGGAAGTCACGATGCGTCCGTGCTGGGGATCGGAAAACTGCAGGTTGACGATATCGCCGGTCAGGTCGATTCCGCGCCAGGAAGGAACCATCCGAATCCAATGCACGCCGGAGTCGGTTGAGTGGTACAGATTGCCCTCGGAGCCGCCGGCCCACACGTCCGGTCCGTTGGCCGCAACCGCGCGGAAGACGATGGGCTTCTCGTTCAGATCAGCCTTGTTCTTGCCCGACGTTTTGTCCCTGGACTTCATGGCCATCTGAAGGCCCATGCCCGCGCCCCGTCCATACGAAGTGTTTACGTCAATATCTTGCCAAGTCCGGCCCTGATCGATCGACCGCTGCAGCCCACCGGCGGAATTGATGGACCACTGTGCCGACTCCGGAGCCAGCGCACCTGATGGTGAGAAGTTGCTGCCCTCAGGTGCCATGGCAAACGCTTCTGCCGCCTGGGGTTGAGGAGCGTTCGCGCTGGTCGCAGGTTTAGCCCTTGCAATCTCCGTCCCTGTGTCGCTGCCTGTGCTCTGTAACGGCGCTGTCGATCGCCCAGCAACTGCAAGAGAATCAACGTCCAGCTTCTGGTTGGTAACGCGTCCGGGCTGTGCTGCAGGTGAAGAAGCGGGCGGCATTACCACCAGCTGACTGGACGCCTGCTGATCTCCTATCGCCGGCGGAGGAGCAGCGGCAGGTGCCTGCGACTGCGCCTGAACCGCGTAGTTGTAGTTATTGTTTGCATTCGAATTCCACTGCGAATTCTGCTGGAACTGAGTCGGCATCTTGGGACCGTGCGCCAGCGCTTGCCCATGAACGATGTTCCGCTGACCGAGCACGCCGCCAACCACGGCTTTGTCCTTCGGTGCCTTTTCCAACTTACTGAACCTATCCAGACGATCAAATTCCTTGCCCTCGCTGTCGGCCATCGCAGGAGACGATGGAACCGGCGTGGGCGGAGCCGCTTTCTTTGCTTCTCGCGGGGCCTCCGCAGCAGGTGGCAGCGACACACCCTGATTCCGAGCTTCCTCCTGCCTGGTTGCCGGCGCGGAATCATAAAGGTGCGCCACGCTCTTCGGGTGGGACATCCGCTGATATTGCACCAGACTGAAGGATGCGACCGTTACAACACCGGCAACTGCAAGCGCCCACCGCATCCGAGGCCATGTGAGCCACGCGTTCCGAGCGGGACGCATCTCAACCACCGCAGCCTCTTCCGCCGGGAGGGCCAGCGCGACCACCTCCCGGCACTCGCCACAACGTGCCAGGTGTTCGAGCACACTGCTCCGTTCGCGTTCTGCCAAGGTGCGCTCGGAGAACGCCGTAAGCAAGTCCGCGTCGGGATGCAGCGTGGTCACGATCGCAGCCTGTAGCCGCTCTGCAACGATTTTGGGTACTTTCGTCATCTCAGTCACGCCATCTCAGTAGCGCCGCCTCAGTAGCGCCGCCGTCCCCGGCGGCTGTCGCGAGGGCATCTTGCCCTCGCTGCTGGCGGAGACAAAACCGCCAGCCTCTTTTCACCTATCCTTCGCCCTCTGGCACTCGAGCCTCCACGCTCTTCTCAGAGAACGCCGCCGGCGGTGTTTCTTGCGTCAAACTACGTCGAATATCGACCTGCAAGTCACGTACATCCGTTTCCAGGGCTTCTTCGGCCTGCCGCCGCGACATGCCGCCCTGCGTCAATGATGCCATGATCTGTTTCCGCAGTGTCTTTGCCAGCTTGTCCAGTTTGCGGCTGATCGTGGATTCATGCACACCCAGCATGCGCGCGATATCGGCAAGCGTGCGCCCATCCAGAAAGTACGCGCTGAGCACCATGCGGTCTTCGGCAGGCAATCCGGCGAGGACACCATCGGTTGCTCGTGCCAGACGACTATCCGCAGGGGTTACTGGAGCGGACTCCGGAGCACGGAACTGTACTCCTTCCTCAGACTCCTCTTCCAGACTGACCAGCCGCTTGGTACGCCGGTATCGATTGATATATTCCTGCGCCAGAACCGTGCGAAGCCATCCCTCCAGCGACCCCCGCCCGGTGTAGGAAGCCAGTTTGGAGACGCGCTGACCCTCTCGCGTCGTGGTGCCGTAGAGATCCGCATAAAGGCTGTCGGCCAGCTCGCGGGCAGCAGAACCTTCGCGCGCGATGCGCAAGGCCGAGAGATACAGCTTCTCCCGATACCTGGTCAGGAAGATTTCCCACGCGGAGTTGTTCCCCGCAACGCAAGCCCGCGCCAGAGCCAGTTCATCGACGCGGAGGTTCAGAAAAAAGGTGCGCGCGTCAGTTTCCGAAGCAGCACCGCACTTGGTTCCAACTTCACAGAGGATTACAGCGAAGGATTCGCGGGTGAGCCCAATGCGCTCGCAGCCGGCCTTGGCGTGGAGTTCCGCCAACAACTCATTCACCACCGACTGCACAGCCGAGTTGGTCTTCGACGAACTCATGGCGCAACCAAGGATTCAGAAAACTCTCGTGCCAGCGTTCGACCAAACTGTGTGGGCGTTTCGGGGGGTGCCCCCCGTCTCACCGTCTTTGCGAGACGTGGGAATCCGCACTCTAAACCGCAGCCCGAGCCTTCCTGCACTCCTCGCAAGGGCACACTTCGCGCAGGAATTTCCACGAATAAATCCCCAGATCGTGGTTGTCATTCCAGGAGAACTTGATGGCGTACTTTCCCACGCCTTCCGCTGACAACGGCTTGGCCGTGGGCTTGAACATCAGCAAAGCTCCCGGGGCAGCAGCTACGGGATCTCCTGGACGCCGCCCGCTCTTGCCCCGCTCCTCCTCGCACATCGCGCAAGGACAGGCATCCCGCAGATAGACAAAACCGTAGTGAGACGCATGCGCATCGCCCCACTCGATGTCCACCCCGGCCCCCGTAGTGAGATGCACCTTAACCGACTTGGGGTCAGTGGAAGCGCCGGGCGCCTGAAGCGGGGATTGCATGCCATAAGTATCGCATAGGGCTGTGTTGACAATAAGGTGCAGGAAAGCACACATCTAAGGCGATTTCAGGAAGCGGTCGGAGGGCCGATCGAACTGCTCGAATCCAAGATGCCCCAGCCGCGAAGCGGCGGTATGTGAAAGCCCGGCACGGAAGTGCCGGGAAGGCACTAGGAGAAGATAGCCACGCAATGAACCAATATGTTCGGATAGGTGTGAGCCATGAGCGTGCCGTCCCTTCAGGACTCTTCCCTTGTGTTTCGTGCTGTCCCGGCACTGCCGTGTCGGGCTTTCACATACCGTGCCTTCGGCACTAGCTTCGCGAGATTGAGTCAGCCTTCAGGGTTGCCCAAAACCAACTAGGAAGTCTTGATGTGTTTCGCGAAATTCCGGCCTTGAGTTCAAATCGGGAATGCGATCCCGCCCCAACCCGAGACGACTGGCGCTTCTCGTGTGGGTATGATCCGCCTCGACCATTGCCGAACGCTCACAACTTCCTGTAAAATCTACGTTTGCCCTACAAGATTTGAACTATCTGGGAGCAGCAGTCCAATGGCACAACAATGTGATATCTGCGGCAAGAAGCCGCAAGCGGGAAACCGCATCAGCCACGCCCACAACGTCACCAAACGGCGCTGGAACGTCAACCTGCGTCCGGTGCACGCCAAGGTCAAGGGCCAGGGAAAGCGGATCCGCGTCTGCACGTCCTGCCTGCGCAGCGGTAAAGTCGTGAAAGCCTAAGAGCGGGATTTCCACCGCACAAGCTGATCGGAAAGAATGGTCGAGGGAATAGCCTGTGTAGCGGCGGACGCATTCGTCCGCCAGTCTAGAGGTCTCTATGGCGTCTGCGGCGCGGGCGTTTCTTTCGCCGGAGCCGGCGTAACCGCCAGCAGTTGCACATCGAAGATCAGCGTCGAACTCGGCGGAATGATGTTCTTATAGCCCTGTTCTCCGTACGCGAGTTCCGGCGGAATGCGTAGTTGCCGTTTCCCTCCGACTTTCATTCCTGCCACGCCTTCGTCCCACCCTTTGATGACGGCGCCCTGACCTAGAGTGAAGCTGTAAGGCTGTTGCGCATCCACGGAACTATCGAACTTCTTGCCGGACGGGAACCATCCCGTGTAATGCACCTTGACCTTGTCCCCGCTCTTCGCCTCTTCGCCGGTGCCGACCCTGATTTCCCAATACTGCAGCCCGGATTCCGTCTTCACGCCATCGCCCGTAACCTTGGTCGGGGCGTTGGTGTTGGGTGGCGCTGCCGGAACACTTTTCTTAGGAGTCGCCTTTGGAGCGGTCTGACCGATGAGCGAGACCGCGACGAGCATCAATAATAAAACAGCAGAGACCCGCTTCATTCCACCCTCCTGACAACTCTATCTATTCCTCGGCGTACTCTGCGTCCCCTGCGGTGTTTATTTGCTACTCCAGTGCAATCACATCGATTTCCACCAGCACATCCTTCGGCAGTCGAGAGACCTCGACCGTCGACCGCGCCGGAGAGCTGAAGTACCTGCCATAAACCTCGTTCATCGCGGAGAAATCATTCATGCTCTTCAGAAAAACTCCGCAGCGGACAACCTTGCCCAGCCCGCTGCCAGCCGCTTCCAGGATTTCGGAAAGATTTCGAAGCACGCGGTCAGTCTGTGCCGCAATGTCACCATGGATCACCTGCTGCGTGGCCGGATCAATCGCAACTTGTCCCGAGACGAAAATGAAGCCATTCGCCTTGATGGCTTGCGAATACGGCCCGATGGCCTGAGGTGCGTCTTTGGTAGAAATGATTTCGCGCATAAGTTGTCGGTCCCGAGGCAAGGTTAACACGGATGGCGTGCGTCGAAATCTGGAGATCAGGGTTGTCTTTTTTCGGTCGCGAGTTGGCGCAGAACGTCAGTTCTTTTGATTCGGGCCCCAGCTATCCGCTATGGTGCGCCGGCCTCCGAAACGCTCCTCGTACCAGCCCCGTATGCTGAGCTCATTTAACAGAGTGCATTCTTCGCCCTTCGGTCCGAAGACATCAACAGCTTCGTTGGAGTGTGGTGCAAATTGCGCTTGGCCACTGTGCTGAATCATGGGCACGCCGATCCGCGAATTCACATATTCTCGTACCTTGTTGAACTCCAGTGAACGCATATGGCGCTGGTTGTGCAATGTGTCCACGATCGCAAGATTGGTTCGGGCGTGCTCCGGATCGACAATGTCGTAAAGATCGTAGTCGCCATGAATGTACTTGCGCGTTGCTCCGATGTCTGCGCGACAAACGGTTACGCAGCCGAAATGACGTGATTGCGGATCGCGATCGACGGAATATCCGGCCGTCGCATCCTGCAACACCTCCTGAAACTTCTTCCATTGGGCCAGCGCGTCCGCGAGCCTCGCTCCGAACGCTCTGCCATGTTCTTTTGGATCCACCACGAGGCCTGCGGTTCGATAGCGGCCGTCATAATTCGTATCGGCAGTCTTCGCTTTGCAGTCCATCGGCTTGGGAGTGTACTTCGCCAGCCCGATGTACTGCAGCGACTCGCGGTTCGTCCTGCGTACCAGGATCCACAAGCTTAGGTGTTCCGCAGCATCGCCGAAGACGGTCTTATCCTGTTGTCGAATCGCGCCCATAAGTGATTCCCCTTCTCCGAGGACAATCCCCGTAGCCTGTTCGCGGGGCGCAACATTGTAACGCCGGAAGCCAGGTCCTAGCTCTGGATTTCATCAGTTATCGGTTTGGGTATCGTTACTGCAGGAAAAGAACTCTATATCTTCTGCAACCTCTGGACTTCGTGCACGCCAGGGATCTTCCGCAAACCGACGATGATCGTCTCCAGGTGCTTAAGATCCGAGATATCGAGCACCACTTCCACGCTCGCCTGACTGTTCGCCGTGTGTGCCGTAATGTTCCGGATGTTGCTCTTCGCGTCTCCGATGATTCCGGTGATGCTCTTCAGCATCCCGAACCGGTCGTCGCAGAACACCGTGAGCTTTACGGGATAAGCAGTCGGGGTGCTCTCATCGCGCGCCCATTCGACGTCAATCTTCCGCTCCGGCTCGTACAACAGATTCTGTACATTCGGACAGTGCATCGAGTGCACCGCGACACCCTTTCCGCGCGTGATGTATCCGACGATGCCTTCTCCGCGGATTGGATTACAACATCGCGCGCGGTAGACCAGCATGTCTCCCTGTCCGCGGACGGTGATCGCATTGTGATCTCCAAACACGCGGCGCACCACGCTCGCGATTCCGCCCGGTTGCGAGGTCAGGCCTTCCGCTTCAATGTCCCCGGCAATACTCGGCGTCGCACCCGCCGGCAGCAGTCGCGCCAGAACCTGCCGCGCCGAATACTTCCCATAACCGATCCCCGACATCAGATCGTCGGCCTTGCCCAGCCCGTAGCCCGATGCAACCTTCAGCAGATCTTCGTCTTTGATTTCCTTCAAAGCGATCCGGTACTTCCGTGCTTCTTTCTCGATCAGCTTGCGCCCGATTTCAATGGCCCGCTCGCGTTGATGAACATTCAGCCAGTGCTTGATCTTGTTGCGTGACCGCGACGACTTAACCAGCCCCAGCCAGTCCCGGCTCGGCTTATGCCCCGGCTGCGTCAGAATCTCGACGATGTCCCCAGAGTGCAGCTTGTAGCGCAACGGCACCATGCGCCCGTTCACCTTGGCTCCGGTGCACGTGTGTCCCACTTCGGTGTGAATCGTGTAGGCAAAATCAATCGGTGTAGCATCCCGGGGCAGTACCACCACTTTGCCTTTGGGAGTAAACGTGTAAACCTCTTCGGGATACAAATCGACTTTCAGCGTCGATAGAAACTCATTCGGATCGCTGACATCCCTCTGCCACTCCACCACCTGCCGCAACCACGCCAGCCGCTGTTCGTCCTGCGCCGAGACCGGCCCGTCTTTGTACTTCCAGTGCGCCGCGATGCCTTCCTCCGCCATCTTGTGCATTTCTTCGGTGCGGATCTGGATTTCAAACGGCGTTCCATCTTCCGTAATCACCGAAGTGTGCAGCGACTGATAGAAGTTCGGACGTGGCATGGCGATGAAATCCTTGATGCGCCCCGGGACTGGACGCCACAGGTTGTGAATGATCCCCAGCACCGCGTAGCAATCCTGCAGCGACCGCGTGACCACGCGCATGGCGCACAGATCGTAGACCTGATCTACAGAAATGTGCTGCCGTTGCAGTTTCTTATGAATGCTGAAGAGCCGCTTGATGCGGCTCTCGACGCGCGCCTGAATTCCAGCTTCTTTCAACTTGTCGCCGATGATCCCCTGCATCTTGGCAAGGAAAGCCTCTCCTTGCTTGCGGCGCGCGTTGACGGACGTCTCGACCTGCTCATAACCAAGCGGATCGAGAAAACGGAAGCCGAGGTCCTCCAACTCTCCGCGGATCTTGCCCATCCCCAGCCGATGCGCGATCGGAGCGTAGATCTCCAGTGTCTCCTCGGCAATTTTGTGCTGGCGTTCGGGCTGTAAATGTTCGAGCGTCCGCATATTGTGCAGCCGGTCGGCCAGCTTAATGAGCACCACGCGGATATCGTCCACCATCGCGAGCATCATCTTGCGCAGGTTCTCTGCCTGCTGCTCTTCCCGTGTGGCGAAGTCGATTTTGCTGATCTTGGTGACGCCCTCGACGATGTGCGCGACTTGCTCGCCGAACTCCTTGCGAATGTCGTCGATCGTGACCGATGTATCTTCGACCGAGTCGTGAAGCAATCCAGCCGCGATCGCCACCGGATCCATCTTCATTTCGGCCAGCACCAGCGCTACTTCGAGCGGGTGAACCAGGTAAGGCTCTCCCGAAGCGCGTGTCTGCCCGTCGTGGTGCTTGAGAGAGTAGTCGTAGGCCTTCTTGACAATCGTCAGATCGTCCTGCGGACGGCTCTCCTGCATCCGCTTCATCAAGTCGCGAAACTTGGTGAGCGTGAGAGCCGTAGTAGCGATCTGTTGGCGCAAGCTCGCCATGATGGATTATACCCGCATGGGAAGAAGGGCTCCGCAAAAGCGTTGGGACGCTATATGACGATTATACCCGCGAGAGCCGTGAGCGAATTCGTGTGGGGACAGCCGCCTTCGGCTGTCCGGCGGCCCAGGTGTATCGGGCCGCAGGCCTTATATTCCAAAGCCCGAATCCGTTGTACGACCGATTGGCAGCGAAAATGACCGGAGTAATTTGCCAGTCCGAAAATCCCACCCTACGCTGATCACAGCCAAACCGGAAGCGAGGCGTGCCATGCAGGATCTCTGCCACAAGTCCACCAAATGGATGCTAGCAACAGCGATTTTCGTCCTGCTCCTCTCCGCGCGTTTCAACGCGCAGAGCGCGCCGCCCGTCACCTCCGGGGAGCAGATCCCTGTCCCGGGCCGCCCCGTTCCAGCCGATTATGGCCAGCTCTCGGAACATAACCGCGAGTGGGTTGTCACGCAGCCGCCCCAGTCGCAGGCCGAGTTCCTGCTCGGCGCTGCCATCAATCACGACCGCGGTGCCACCGACATGATCAACAAAATGGTCGACGACTGGCATGGCAAGCTGCACTTCACGCAAAAGATCGACGATCTGCAGTTGACGGCGTTGTATTCCAACGATCTGCGAGTGCGTGCAGCCGCCATCGAGATTAACCTCGCCGTCTATAACCTCTCGAAAACGGAAGAGAGCGCCGACAAGATGATGGCCCGCGCCGAAAAAAGTCAAGACTGGCGCCCGTTCGCCATGTGGGAACTCGGCATGTTGGCCAATCGTGGCGTAAACCTCGACAGGATCCACGAATTCCTTCGCCGATATCTTCACGACCCCAACGAGAAAACCCGTCATTGGACGGTCGAAGGTCTGGCCCACCTGGGGACGGACGGGACCATCCATGACTTCCTCGATGTCTTCCGCAACGACCCTTCCCTCGAAGTTCGCGAACGCGCCGGATGCAGCCTGGCCAAGTCTGGCATGCTGACGCGCGAACAGCGCATGCTCGCCGTCCCCGGATTGATCGATCTCGCCTATGATCCCTCGCTCGACGCGACTACCCGCTCATGGGTTTATCAGGCATTGCGAGAGATAACCAACGAGCACTTGGGCAACGATCCTGCGGTCTGGAAGAACTGGTTCAGCAGTCAGGGTGCAAAGCGCCGCGAGGAATTCAAGCAAAGCGATCACTGGGCGGTCCTCGGCAACAATTAGGGACTGCGGAGTCTGGCACTCATTCAAAAAATCAGCCCGGCTTTTCCCGCCAGTAAATTCATCCAAATTCCTCCGTAGAAACCGCCACCCGTATCCGATTCACTCTGCTACATTGAGGTCCGTGGGGAATCTCTCGATGGCTCGCATTCTGGTGAGCGGCTCGTCCGGTCTGGTCGGATCGGCCCTGATCCCTTCTCTGCGCGGAGCGGGCGCGCGCATTGCTCGTCTCACCCGGCCCTCGACCGCGCAAGGCGCCAATGATGAAGAACGAATCCCCTGGAATCCATCCGAGGCCATTTCTCGCGATGCCGTCTCCGGTTTTGACGCGGTGATTCACCTTGCCGGAGAGAGCATCGTCGGACGATGGACGGAGAGCCGAAAAGCTGTTATTCGCAACAGCCGGATCCCCCCTACCACAAATCTTGCGCGTGCTCTCGCCCAGGCCAAAGCGAAACCTCAAGTTTTTCTTTCGGCCTCGGCCATCGGGTTCTACGGAAACCGCGGAGACGAAGTTCTAACCGAGCAAAGTCCTTCCGGGACCGGATTTACAGCCGATCTGGCCCGCGACTGGGAACAGGCGAGCCTGCCCGCGGCCGAAGCTGGCATCCGCACCGTGCAAATGCGGATCGGCATCATCCTGAGCCCCAAAGGCGGTGCGCTGCGCAAGATGCTGCTCCCCTTCAAAATGGGTGTTGGGGGCAGAGTCGGCCACGGCCGTCAATGGATGAGCTGGATCGATCTGCACGACGTAATCGGAGCCATGCAACACCTGCTCCGCTCAGACCTGCTCCAGGGGCCAGTGAACCTGGTCGCTCCCAAAGCGGTCACCAACGCGGAGTTCACGAAAGCGCTAGGCAGTGTCCTTTCCAGGCCGACTATCTTTCCAGTGCCTTCATTTGCCGCCCGCCTGGCCTTCGGTCAAATGGCCGACGAACTCCTCCTGGCCAGCCAGCGCGTGGAACCCACAAAGCTGATCACCTCTGGATACCCGTTCCGTTATCCCACGCTAAAGGCCTCGCTCGAATCGCAAAACCTGTAGTCGACTGACTCATGTAGGGACAGCCGCCTCGACTAGCCTGCCCTGAGCGAAGTCGAAGGGTCCTGCGGCCCGGACGTATCGGGCCGCAGGCCTTTGGTATCCCAACCCTTGAAACTTTTTCCCGGCAGGCCACTCCAATCCGTTAGCCCGTGGGATACGTACCAAGAAGAGGATATCCACCATGCAATCTCATATTCGCCAGGCCATGATCCTTCTCGCCGCAGCACTATGCGCAACCGCCTGCAACGCCAAGGCAAATCCCCGGTCCGCGGCAGTTCCGCCTCCGGTGGTCGATACGCCGCGCGCCTCGACCAGCAGCCAGCAAACCGCGGTGTTTTCTGGCGGATGCTTCTGGGGCGTGCAGGCCGTCTTCCAGCACGTCAAAGGAGTGATCAGCGCAACCTCCGGCTACTCGGGAGGCTCCTCCGCGAAGACAGCCGAGTACGAAACTGTCAGCACCGGAGAAACTGGCCATGCGGAGTCCGTGCAGATCGTCTTCGACCCTTCGCAGATCACCTACGGCGAACTGCTGCGTGTGTTCTTCTCAGTGGCTCACGATCCCACGCAGTTGAATCGCCAGGGTCCAGACGAAGGCACCCAATACCGTTCCGCTATTTTCTACTCCAACGACGGGCAGAAACGCATCGCTGAAGCGTACATCGCACAACTCGATGACGCCAAGATCTTCTCCCACAGAATCGTGACCCAGGTGGCAGCGTTACAGGCTTTCTATCCTGCCGAGGCTTATCACCAGAACTACGCCGCACTGCACCCTGACCAACCGTACATCGTCTTCAACGACGCCCCGAAGGTCGAACACCTGAAACAGCAGTTCCCGGACTTGTACACCGAGAAGAAGTGAATAATGCAATAGAGAAATGCAATACAGAAAAATGTAAGACTAGAGAATGTGGGGACAGCCGCCTTCGGCTGTCCGCCGAGCGAAGCGAGGCTCATGTCGCAGCAAAACTAGACGGCAGCAAGGAGCGCCAGCCGCGAAGCGGCGGAATGTGAAAGCCCGGCATGGAAGTGCTGGGAGAGGAATTGGAGCGATGCTTGAGCCCCGCAGGGACGAAACAATGAGAGCCGATCAACAGCCGGAACCCGACCCGCGTCGTCGCGCATTCCTCGCGACTTCCCTCGCAACCCTTGCCGGCCTCGCGCTCTGGCAATGGCGGAAACCGCGCGTCCTGGCCGCCGCCTCGGCGGAAGGGAAAGAGGTCGCCATCGTGCTGTTTTCGGATTCCGGGGAACGCTCGAGGTCGGTTCACGTCCCGAAAATTGTCAAAACCGCCGACGAATGGCGCAAGCAACTTTCCCCCAACGTTTACGACATTACCCGAAACGCCGACACCGAAATCGCTTTCTCAGGAAAGTACTGGAATCTTCACGAGAACGGACTCTATCGCTGCATCTGCTGCGACAATGCCCTTTTCGACTCTTCGACGAAATTTGACTCCGGCACGGGATGGCCTAGTTTCTGGCAACCCATCGCCAAGGAAAACGTTACCGAATCCCGCGATACTGCTTTTGGCATGATCCGCACCGCGGTGTCATGCACACAGTGCGACGCGCACCTCGGCCACGTCTTCGACGACGGCCCTGGACCCACCGAGCTACGCTATTGCATGAACTCCGCATCACTCCGCTTCGTCAAACGCGTGTAGTCAGCCAGCGTGGTCTGCTCCTGGAAGTTGCGGAAGGATCTGCGAGCCTGCACGGCGGAGAAACGCCGGCACTGCAGACCTTGCAGGGTAATGAGGAAATAGTGCTGGTGCGTGTGGCGCGATAACCCCACGCACCGGATTTCGCCGGTGGTGAAGGCAACGGTTCCTTCGAAAGGGGCAGGTTCGAATCCTGCCACGTTCCCAACCAGGAGCGTGTCGCCCAAGTGGCAAGGCTAGACCGTAGCCGCAGATTCCCCGGTGAGTTTGAATCTAGGACGGAGAAGATTCGCTCTTAGCGGTTGGCTTTGCGGCTTCCGGGGTCTGGCGGCGTTTCGAATCCGATGCGGCGGTTGTTGGCCGGCAGCGGCTCGATGAGTTCGCGAATGGCCTCGACCAGGCCTTGGATCTCACCGTCGTGACTGTCGAGGCGTGCTTCCAGTTCAGCCAGCTTCGACACGACGTGTTGATTGAGGACTGTGGCCTGCCGCATCTGCACGAACGCGCGCACCACAAAGATGCTCATTTCGATGGCGCGCTTCGAGTTCAGCACCGTCGCCGCCATGATCGCGCCGTGTTCGGTGAAGGCATGCGGGAGATAACGCCTTCCGCCGTGCGTAGAACTTGAGATCACATTTTGTGATCTCAAGTTTTGGTACTCAGCGTCAGTGACTACAAACCGGAAATCGGACGGAAAGCGGTCGGCGTTGCGTTTCACCTGTTGGTTGAGTTGCCTGACCGGAACGCCATACAGTTCAGCCAAATCTGCGTCGAGAATGACCTTCTGATTACGCAGGACCAGGATTTTAGTGCCGACTCTTTTGGCCAAAATAATGGCAGTCTTATTCACGATTGGTCACCAAACTTGAGGTCACAATTTGTGACCTCAAAAATGAAAAGCGAACACAGCATCATAACAAGCCGGAAGCTGTGCACCTCGGAAGAACGAGAAGTTCTAAGTCCGCTGTGCCGAAACAGGAAGTTTGGAAATCCGATTGAGAATGTCAGACGAAGTTCTAGTTCGGATCTACAACGCGATCTAAGGCCCGGGGATAGGTGATCAACGTAGCCAGCTTCAAGAACGGCGTCAGCTATAGCAAGTGGACGCACATCGACGGATAGAGCGAGTCGGTCGTCGACTACAGCCGCGAATGGGAGCGGGCGCAGTAATCGCAACAACCCATGTGGGGACAGCCGCCTCGGCTGTCCGGCGGCCCGGAAGTTTCGGGCCGCAGCCTCATGGGCGGATCGCATCAATTACCGATCCGTATTCCTCTGCCCCGCACTCCTCAACGTGACCTGATCCTGCGACACTTCTCCACTCTTCTCCACCGGCCGAGCTTCCGCCGCCGGATCAGGCTTCACCTCTGCCACCGGATGCACCACCGGCCTCACATCCACCCCATGCACACCATTCACTGGAGGAATCATAAGCGGTCTCCTGTAATGGGAATCGGCAACGCCGGCGAAAGGTTTAGTCAACACTCCAACCTTTGGTAAGCCTTACCCGTGTACACCCAGCTACCGCGCCAATGTGCCACTCCCCTTGCAAACTACCGCTTTCCATCGGGGCGTCCCAAGAAGGTGGGGTGCCCCGGTCTTGCCGATGTTGCGAGACCTGGGATTCCCGGATGTCTCTCTCCCTCAAGCGGACGCACACCGCAGTCAAGGCCTACTACGAAACCCTCCACCACTCGCGAAATGCGGCCAGAGAACCGAACCCAAGCTGACGCTAATCCCCGAAATACCGGATCAAGCGCGCCCGAGGCTCCTCCGTGCCGGGCCGGGCTCCGACAAACCCGCGAGAACATCATCAACTGGGCCCTCGACCAATTCCGCTCCCCTATGCCGCCCCGTCCATCACCAAGGGGACATCTTCCATTGCGACACCGTTTACGGTTTTAGGGCGCGGATGGGGGCGGGATCGACGATGTCGATTACGCCGCCGGTGATCTTCACACGTCCAAAGGAGACAGATCCGTCGGTGGCGATCTGGAGAGCAGTCTTGGCGTCTTTGGCGACGATCAGGATTCTGCCACCCTGCACGA
>Ga0075030_100003330_pt1 | contig 14607 bp, 9 predicted proteins | sample LitLauG_LLR_2012_FD_71393 | JGI IMG/M metagenome (GOLD analysis project Ga0075030, IMG submission 71393) | Freshwater sediment microbial communities from Pennsylvania, USA - Little Laurel Run_MetaG_LLR_2012 | ecosystem: Environmental > Aquatic > Freshwater > Creek > Sediment | place: USA... | reverse complement strand
ACAATTACCAGTTCAACATGCAGCATTCTCTTCCCTTAGCGGGCACGTCCAGCTTTGCCTGGAATCGAACGGATTATGCCTACAACGACCATGATTCCAGAATTGCAAATGACACTGGCGTTTCCGACACAGTGAACGGGAATCTGACGTTCGTGCCCATGCGCAAGCTCACGGTGGGATTCAATGGAGCATATTACGACAGTCTGCTTGGCACCCTCCCCGAACCGGTGGTCACGGGCAGCACGTTGATCGGATCGACCAGCATCGGAACTTTCCGTTCCTTCCTTACGGGGATCGATGCCAATTATCAACTGGTGACCAACCTGAACCTGCACGCCCTGGTCAACCACCAGCAGCAGGAGTTTCTCGGCCAACACTACAACGCGACGCAGTTTGGCGGGAGCGCGAACTACAACCTCAACCGCCGGCTGCTGGGATCGCTGACGTTTTCCCTGGGCGCCTTCGACACCATGAACGAACTGGGCAACGCCGGCATTGGTTTCACCGGGAACGTGAACTTCAACCGCAGAATGGGGGGATGGGAACTCGGTGCGAACTTCAGCTACTCGCAGAACGTCCAGACCCTGATTCTGGTGTACACGACCTCATCGATGGGCTACGTCACGAGCGTGAGGCGGAGGCTGGGAAACCGGACGTTTTTCATGGCCGGGTACAGCGGATCACACAGCGGCATCACGGCGCAATCTGGCTCTTCCAGCAGCGCCCAGCGGGTGTCGAGCACGATTGCCTTTCACTCGTTTACCGCCAATGGGTTTTATTCCAAGTCCGACGGCAGGGCTGCATTTACCGCAACCGGACTGGTGGCGCTTCCCCCAGGCGTGCCGCCAACGATTTTTGGCCCGGAGGCAGCCATCGTGTATAGCTCCAACGCCTATGGCTTGAACATGAGCCTACAGCCGATCCGGCGGCTCACGATCAGCGGCGGCTACGCGGACAGCAGCGGGAGCACGGCAGATCCCCTGATTCGAGCGAACACCGGCAATCAGCTCTACAACACCATCGGGCAATACCGGCTGCGGAAGATTTATATCAACGGCGGGTTCACGCGGTTGCGGCAATCGGTAGGCCTTCCGGGCACGGCGCCGGTACGGGTCACAACTTATTACATTGGAATTTCGCGATGGTTCAACTTCTTCTGAGCAACGGCAATCGGGCGCTGCGCTCCAGGCTTCGGCTGGCGGGGATTCTTTTCGTCCTGCTGGCACCGGCGGGCGCGACCAAGGTGCGCAAGGCGACCCCTCCCGATCCGCCTCCGCCCGACCTCCTGCTCGCGGGCGGCCGGAAGCTGCAATACGAACGCAGCTTCAGTTCCGAGCGCGAGATGGAGAAGAAGCCCGGCTTCTGGACCAGGCTGGTGGACGTGATCATCGGCGAGCCTGACCATCCGCATCTGGTACGCCCGTACAGCATCGCCGTGGACTCACGCGGACGAGCCATTGTGACCGACCCGGGGGCGAACGGCATTCACATTTTTGATCTGGAGCAGCACAAGTACAAGTTCATCGAACGCAGGGACAAGGATCGCGATCCGATGCGTTCACCGCAATGCGTCGCGGTCGACGCACAGGACAATTTCTACGTTACCGATTCCGAGGCGGGCAAGATTTTCGTCTTCGACCAGAAGGGAAAATTCCGCCGGACCATCGGCAGCCTGAAGGGCGGGGAAGGGTACTTCAAGCGGCCGACGGGAATCGCGGTGGATTCGGCGGCACAAAGAATCTATGTCACCGACACGCTGCGAAACATGGTCTTCATGCTCGATATGAACGGCAGCGTCCTGCAGAAAATCGGCCGGCAGGGAAGCGGCGAAAGTGAATTCAATGTCCCCACCGAAGTGCTGGTGCGCGAACAGAGTTTGTTCGTCGTCGATGCGATGAATTTCCGGGTCCAGTTCCTGAATCGATCCGGCGAGTTTCAAGCCTCGGTGGGACGGGCCGGTGACGCGTCCGGTTCGATGTTCCGGCCGAAAGGGATTGGGGTTGATTCAGAAGGTCATCTTTACGTGGTGGACGGATTGTGGGGAGTGGTTCAGGTGTTCGATCCGCAAGGACGGCTTCTGTACTACTTCGGCAACCGCGGCACCCACAGCGGAGAGTTTCAGTTGCCAGCTGGATTGTTTATTGACCGGGAGGACCGCATCTTTGTGGTGGATTCGTTCAACCGCCGCGTACAGGTGTTTCGCTACTTTGGATTGCCCAAGCAGGCTATGGGAGAGCGGCAATGAAACGTTTCTGGCTGATCTCGCTTCTGTTGATGCTGGTGGTGAATGCCCGCGGCCAGACGCCGTTGAATGGGGACGTGCTGGGAGCTCACAATCTATCGGCAAGCGGCACCGGTCCCGTCAAGGGAGGCATGGATCCGTGCCTCTACTGCCATGCACCGCACTCCGGAGTGCAGACGACGAATTCGGCACTGTGGAGCCAGACGCTGTCCACGCAGAGCTATACCACATATTCCAGCACCACTCTGCACAACTCGCCGCAGCAGCCGGCGCTGGGTAGTTCCAGCAGCCTTTGCCTCAGTTGCCACGACGGCACGGTGGCCGTGGGTCAGACGCAGCCCTATGGAACGCTAAACATGACGGGCAATATGAACGCGGCCGACGTGTTCGGCGCCAATTTGCAGGGATCCCATCCCTTCAGCGTCAAGCTGCCGATGGTCGATGCTCCCGATATCGTGGCCTCGCTGGTCTCCACCCACACGACGTCCGATCCACTGAAAGCGGTACAGCTGATTGGGAACAATGTGGAGTGCACCAGCTGCCACACACCGCATGCGCAAGCTGTGGACCAGTTCTCGCAGAATTTCCTGGTGCGGGACGCTTCGAGCGGACAACTGTGCTTAGCCTGCCATGAAGTGAATTCGCGCACGGTGGCGGGCCAGAATAATCCGTTGGCGCAGTGGACCACCAGCATACATGCCCAGGCGGGCAACAAGATCGCCAACGCGCCAGTGCTGGGCAGCTATACGAATGTCGGACAAAACGCGTGCATCTCCTGCCACATGCCGCACAACTCGCTGGCGGGAGCGCGGCTCTTGCGGGGACCGATCCCGGCGGTGGCGAACATGGACTCCTCCACGCAGGACTGCATGACCTGCCACAACGGAGGCAGCAACATCACGCCGGCCATTGGTAACGTGTACGCGGAGTTCGCCAAGATCTCGCATCCGTATCCTGCGGGTAGCAACACCCACGACCCAGCGGAAGCGGTGCTGCTCAACAACAATCGCCATGCGACCTGCGTGGACTGTCATAATCCCCATGCCTCGTCGGCGGTGAGTTCTTTCAGTTCGACTCCGCCTCCGGTGGTTCGCGGATCGCAGAATCTGGTGACCGGAATCAGCTCGACCGATGGCACCACCGTTCTCAGTCCGGCGGTCAACCAATTCGAGAACTGCCTGCGCTGCCACGGAACCAGCAGCGGGAAACAGTCACTGGCGTTGTTTGGATACTTGCCGCTGTGGGCGGTTTCGGCAGCCGATCCGCTGAACCTCATCTCGCAGCTGACAACTACGTCAACTTCCAGCCATCCGGTGATGCACGATCGCAGCAGCGGCCTGGCGCAGCCGAGCTTGCTGCCGTATATGTGGAATCTCGATGGCAGAACCCAGGGACGCGTGATGGGAACCAGGCTGTATTGCACGGACTGCCACAACAGCGACGACAACCGCGAGTTCGGGGGCACGGGGCCCAACGGCCCGCACGGTTCGCAGTACCTGCACATCCTGGAGCGGCGCTATGAGTTCAGCCAGGTGGCGCCACCTCCCTCCGGCGGCCCCGGAACAGCGATCCAGAACCTGTTCCCCAGTCCGATTCTTGATCCCGGGGCGAACGGGCCGTATTCTCTGTGTGCCAAGTGTCACGACTTGAATCAGATCGTCTCCAACAGCAGCTTTACCGAGCACGCCCGCCATATCAATGACGGCTTCTCGTGCTCGACCTGCCACACGGCGCATGGAATGGGATCAGTTTCCGCGAGCATCTCCGGCGAGCGCATGGTGAACTTCGACATTAATGTCGTTGCGCCAAACGGAGCTACTCCGATTTCCTATAGCAGGGCCACCAACTCCTGCAGCCTCACCTGTCACGGCCACGCTCATCAGTTGGCCTCGGCCGCGGCGGTGCAGAGGGGTGGTCGCTTGCTGAAGTAATGTTGGTCCGCGACCGGTGTTGTCCCCGCGAGCGATTCCGAAGAGAATCTACGGCGAGGATCCGTCATGACGGCGACCGAAGTCAGAAGCCCGGTGCTGGCGTCGGTTGCTTCTGTGTCGCCGATTCGCCTGGTGACCCTGGTCCTCTTGTTTTCCGCTGCACCGCTGCTTGAGACCACGCGCCTCACGGCCTTATCCAGCGTGGATGTCTGGTGGCATTTGCGGACGGGATTGTGGATTCTGCAGCAGCACGCTTTTCCTCGCACCGGACTGTTTTCTCAATATTCTAATTTGCCCTGGCATGCGTCGAATTGGTTGTATGACCTCAGCCTGGCCGCGCTTTTCAAAATTTGGGGTCTCCGGGCAATCGTAATTCTGCTGATGGTATTGAAGCTGGCGCTGGCGTGGGCTACCTATCGACTGGCCAGAGCCGCCGGAGCTCGCTTCTGGCTCGCGGTGGCTCTTTCTGCAGCGTCGCAATACGTCATCCCGGCGCTCCAGCCGGTTAGTTCGTCGCTCTCGATTGTTTTCCTCGGACTGCAACTGCTGGTTCTGGTCGAGAGCCGCCGATCGGGTTCGGTGCGTCCCCTGTTCTGGTTCCCGGCGCTGTTCCTGGCATGGGCGAACCTTGACTTACAGGTGGTGCTTGGCCTGACCTTGCTTCTGCTGTTCGCGCTCGCCCTCGCCTGTGAAGAAGGGGTGCGCCGGGCAGGCGTGGCTTGCTTGCGCAACGGGGGAGCGCCACTGCGCCTGAAAAAAGTCGGTGCCATCGCCGGGCTGTCGCTCTTGTGCACGCTGGCCAATCCATATACCTTCCACATCTTCGTCGATGTTGTGCGGAGTCTGTACAACCCCGCGTCGTTCCAATATGTTGCCGAGATGCGCGCCATGAGTTTCCGCCGTCCGCAGGACTACCTGTTGATGTTGCTGGTGATGACGGCCTTTCTCGCCCTCGGACGCCGCCGGTCTTTGGAGGTGTTTGAACCGATGGCGCTCGTCGCGGGCACTCTGCTGGCTTTCCGCATCCAGCGTGACGCGTGGGTTGCCGTGCTGCCTGCCATCGCCGTGATTGGCGCTGAATTCTCGCGGGAGAGACGCGGCGAGAGTCTGGGGAGCGACGGCCGCTGGCGTTGGCGGAAATCCTTGACCGCGATTGCGGTCGCGGCCGTGTTTTTCGGCGCTGTGCTACGTCTCCCACCAGACAAGTCGCTTTTGCAGAGGATCGGGAGGAATTTTCCGGTGCAGGCCTGCGACTTTATTGGGACGAACCATCTTTCACAGCCCATCTTCAACGCCTATTCCTGGGGTGGATTTCTCACCTGGTATCTCCCGGATTACCCCGTCTCGGTGGACAGTCGAGCGGATTTATATGGGGACGAGATCCTCGAGCGGTATTTCGAGGTGGTGGGCGGAACGACTCGCCCGGAAGCTGATCCAGCGTTTGCTTCGGCGCAGATGCTGTTGCTCGAGCGACAATCCGGGATGGTGAAGGCTCTCACCGAGATCCCGGTGCTGCGGGCGCGGTATCGGATGGTATACAACGATGATCTGGCCGCCGTGTTCGTCCGGCAATCGGTCAGTTCCGGGCAAGAACGGTAGCAATGTCGTCGTGGTAAATCACCCGGAAGCGTTGGTCGGTGGGCAGAAGCCGGGCCAGAGGCACCGTGTTTTTCAATACCACCAGGCCGGCTTCATTCAGGTAGGGATTTTCCCGGTACGAGGCGTTGGCACCCTCGGTGGCGTAGAACTTCCCGCACAGTTCGTCGCCGTAAAGATCGCCGCGCCCGTCAATCGCCACTGGATACTCCGGCAGGTAGAAAATCAGGAAGCCTCCCCAGTCGAAACTGTTATACAACGGTCCCCCAACCGGGTTCTTGCGGAGGAAATTCACCGCGTCGACAGGGAACTGATTGCTGATGGCACGGTCCAGCCCGCGCTGATTGAAGTCGGTATTCCGCGCTACCAGGAACAACAACACAATGCCCATCAACCCCACCCCGGCCGATTCGGGAAGGCTCAATGGCCGATCGCGTTCCTTCACCGGAGCAGGAAAGTCGGCGATGACGGCCGCCGCTGTGATGCAGAGGAACCAGGCATCACGAGTCGTGCGAAAGGCGAAGACGCTCGCCACCACCAGCAGTGGCAGCTTGAATAGATCGAGCTTCTTCTGCCAACCGATGGCGAAGAAGCCCGCCGCGGCCAGCAGCAGTTCCAGGAAGTGGCTTGCCCCCAGAAAGCTCAGCGCCTGCAATTCCGTGATCATCGTGTAGAAGACCTTGGAACCTGAGTACTGAACGAGCACGCCGTATAGGTGGTAGGAGTAGGGGCCAAAGCAGGTGGCCAGCGTGCAGCAGGCCAGGATGGCAAACAGAGGAGCCGTTGGAAGTACAGGCTCCAGCAGGAAACTCGGATGGGTGCGAAACCGCATGGCGATCCGTTGCAGCAAGTTGATTCCTGTCAGCAGGCCCACGGCGAACAGTCCATAGACGAACTGAATATGCAGATTGCCCCAGAGCACGAAAACAAGCGGCAGCCAATACATCGCCCGGACGCGGCCGGTGCGTTTAGCGTCAAGGATCAGCGTCAGGGTAACGGTATACAGCGCCATGGTGAAGAAAACCGGGCGGGGCATGATGCTAAAGAGGAACGCGGAGACGGCCACTATGCTCAGCATCCAGGCGCGCCAGAACTTGCCGGAAAGGCGGCGCAACATCCAGAAAACGGTGAGCGCGACGGCGATGGTGAGCGCAGTCCCAAAAAGCGCCATGCCGACGAAGCTAAGCCAATCATAAGATCGGGCGAGGAGAACTTCGTATCCCCAACTGTAGGACATCCACGGACGAGTGGCGGCGGTGCGGGAAAGGATCCCCGAATGCGGGACGGCGTGATGTTGCACGATCCAGTCGCCGACGCTCAGATGCCACCACACGTCCAGATCTAACACCGACAACTTGGTTACGAAGCACTCAGTGCCGATACCGACGATGAAAGCCGCAAGCGCAAACAGTTGCAAGCCGCGGAATCTCAAAATCGCCGACAGATCGTGCTTGAGGCTCATCCCGCTGCCAACCCTGAGAATCCGGCGCTTCCTGGAGTCGAGGATTCGAGTATCAGGACCTTAGCATGAAGCGCAAACAGGTTCATGCACAGCGCTACGACGTTGGTTTGTCGGTCTTTGTGCCCGGAGCCAGGTTCAGGTGTTGCTTGGCCTGCGCGATCAGATGCTCGGCCTCGGCTCGCTTGGGATCGTTGGGATTGGTCCTGATGAACTTTTCCCAGGCAGCGATAGCGGCTTGGGGATCCGACTTTCCGCGCCACTGGAACATTCCAAGATTGAACAACAGCTTCGGATCTTTCGGCGCGATCTTGAGGGCGCGGTTCAAGGTGCCGATCGCCTCATCGACGTTGCCAAGCGAGTAATCAACGAAAGCCAGTTCGTTTAGTGAGCCGGGACTCGCCTTCTGCGAAATGGATTGTTCAAAGTACTGCTTGGCGCTCAGATACTGTTGCGCTGCCAGGTAAGCTCGCCCGATCTTCTCCAACAGTTCTGGATCGTTGGGATGGGACTGCAATTCGGCGAGCAGCGGAGCGACTTGTTTGTCGGCCATGCGCTTCAGATCGTTGGCGCTGGGCATTCCGCCTTTCAGGTCGTTGGGCGCGGGCTGAGACACCGTGGCTGCCGGGGGCGTATCGGGCTTTGCCGGTCCGGGAGAGTGCATCAGGTACCCGACGATGGTGCCTAAAAGCAGGCACACCGTGGCCATGGTGTATGCCTGGACGGCAGTCCAAGGCTTGGGCTGCGGATCGCTCACTGGCATGGATCTCCTTGTCGCAATGAGATATATGCAGCTCAAGGGCCAAAACGCGACCACCGGAATATCTGCCAAGTCGATTTTCTTCATCGACTTACGACGTCGGCCACCTTCATCGATGGAGCTAGGCTGGAGTGCGCACAGGAAATCACCCGAGGCGGGTGCCATTTCACCCACTCCTCAAAAGGAATCGTCGAGGGTGGGTGACAGGTTTTTGGAAAAGCAGGTTTTGGACGCGCACAACCCCCTGTGATTTGAATCACACCCCGGCTCGGCGGGTCACGGGAGAATCATTTCATGCACGATGGGGCGGGGATCAAGGCCGATTCCGGGACAGCGACGGAAAATCCGCGCGCCCTTCGCGGCTGGATTTTGCTGGCGGTGACCACCGTCTTAGGTCCGATCGCTATTCTTGTCATCGTAGAAGCGGGCCTGCGAGTGGCCGGGGTAGGTTTTAACCCGGACCTTCTGGTCGCCTGCACGGTGCGGGGAGCGCCAACTTCCTGCTACAACTTGTTTTTCGCGGCGCCGTATTTTCCCGCGGGCATGGTGCAGACGCCCCGCCTTTACGCGATTCCCGCAAGAAAGGCGCCCGGCACCTACAGGATTTTCGTTCTCGGCGAATCGGCAGCGATGGGAGATCCCGATCCCGCTTACGGTTTCAGCCGGTATCTCGAGGTGATGCTCCGCCAGCGCTATCCCGCCATGAAGTTCGAGGTGGTCAACACCGGAAGCGTGGCGATCAACTCTCACGTTGTCCTGCGCATTGCGGAAGGTCTGGCAAACCAGCAACCCGATCTTTTCATTGTTTATTCGGGAAACAACGAAGTGGTGGGGCCGTACGGTCCGGGCACGGTGCTGACGTCGCCCGGAATGAGTATTCCCGTGGTTCGTGGCAACATCTTCTTTCGCTCGACAAGGATCGGGCAACTGGTCACGAAGCTGGGCACCCAGAAGCAGGAATGGCGCGGCATGGAATTGTTTCTCGACAAGCAGGTCCCAGCCAGTTCGCCCCGCATGCGCCAGACTTATGCCAATTTCGAGGAGAACCTGCGGGAGACGATCGCCGTTGCGCGCCATGCCGGAGCCCAGGTGATTGTCTCGACGGTGGCCACCAACCTGAAGGACTGCGCCCCGTTTGCCTCGTTGCACCGCGACGGTCTGGGAGCGGATCAGTTAGGCTCCTGGTCGTTGCTGGTTCAGCAGGGAAGCGAACTGGAAGGGGCGAATTCCTACACCGAGGCTTTGAAAGCGTACACGGCCGCCGAGGCGATTGATGACCAGTACGCCGAGCTTGAGTTCCGTATCGCCCGCAGCCTCTGGAAACTCGGAGAGGTAAAGGCCGCGCGCGGGCATTTCGCGCGGGCGCGAGATCTCGACACGCTGCGCTTTCGCGCCGACAGCCGCATCAATGAGATCAACCGCAGCGTGGCGGGCGCAGATCCTGGAGTGACCGTGGTTGACTCGGACGCACTTCTGGCAGGTGCAAGTTCCGACGGCATCATCGGCAGCGACCTGATTTACGAGCATGTGCATCTCACGCCGGAGGCAAGTTACCTGCTGGCTCGAGCAATTTTTTCCCAGGTCCTGAAGAACCTGCCGGCGGAAGCAGGCGCCGCGTCCGCTTCTGAAGCGCCGTCAGAAGCCGAGTGCGAGCGCCGCCTGTCCCTGACTCGATTCGATCGCTCGCGCATCGCGGCCGAGATGCTGCGACGATTGCAGAAGCCGCCCTTCACCCATCAATTGAATCATTCCGAACAACTCGGGCATTTGATTCCGATGGCTGGTCCTGCCGATGAGAGTCCGAATGACACGGCACTGCAGTATCAGTGGGCCATCGGCCAGTGGCCGGGGGACGGAATGCTGCATTACCACTTCGGCATGTTTCTTTTGGGGTACAACCGAGCGGCGGCGGCCCAGGAGTTGGGACTGGCCCAGCCCTGGGACGGCTATCCCGTGTTTCTCCCTGACGGCACACAGATTCGCTGAAGAATCCTCAGAAGCGGCGATACATGAACTGCGCCGCACCACCGTCCGGGGTGAAGGTAATCATCAACACGAGAATCAGGATTAGGGCGTACAGCGGAAGGATCCAGAACCAGCGCCTCCGTACAACCAGAGCAACCACGCCGGAGGTCGATGTAGAGTCCGAGTGGCGATCGAGGAGAACGCTCACGCAAACCACCATTACGTATCCCGCGGCCAGTATGGACACCAAGAGATACAGGCTCAGGCTCAGGAAATGCGAGCCGTAGGTTCCGGGAGTGAAAACGGCAGTGAACATTTGCACGGCCTGCGAGGGCGAATGGGCGCGAAAGAGTATCCATCCCAGGTTGATCAGACTCATGGTGAGAAGCCATGAAAGCGGAGTCCAGAGTCGCGCCGGAGGATTCCAGTTGAACTTGCGCTCGACCTGCTGCACCTGGCGGTCGGACACCAGCAGCACACCGTGATAGCAGCCCCAGAGCAGGAACAGTAGCGAGGCCTTGTGCCAAAGTCCGAAGATAACCATGGACAGAACCAGGGCCAGGTTCCGCCACCATACCTCCCGCCGCAGCGTGGCGAACGGGAAAAACACATAATCGCGAATCCAGAACGAAAGCGACCTGTGCCACCGCGTCCAGAAAACTGACGGACTTGATGACTCAAACGGCCGGTCGAAGTTTTCCGGGAGGGCGAAACCGAGCGCCTTCGCGGCGCCGATCGCGATGTGGGAATAGCCGGCGAAATCAAAGAAGAGTTGCAATCCGTAGCCAAAAGCGAGACACCACACGTCGGGGCCGCTCCATTGCGTGACCTGGTCGAAACCACTCACGATTCCGTCGCTGCCGAGGATTCCTCGTCCGAGAAGTTTGGCCAGTTGCATCATGAGGACGCCCACGGCGATTCGACGGAGGCCCTGACCGATGTCGTTCAAGGAAGTTCGTGTTTCACAACGGAATTGGGCCAGCATGTCGGGCATGCGACACACGGGGCCCGAAATCGTTACGGGAAAGAAACTCATGTACAACAGGAACTCCGCGAAGGATGGATCAAGTTCCTCACCGCGATAGAGGTCGAAAAGGTAACTCAGCGCCTGAAAGGTCCAGAAGGAAATACCGAGAGGCAGTGCAAGGCGCGACAGAAGACCAAAGCTGCTGAAGGGCGCGTACTGAGCAAGATCTGGAACGTACTTGAAAGCGCCTAGGATTGCGAGATTCAGAAGAACTCCGACGCACAGCGATAGCCAGGAAGGCCGGCGGCGCAGCCACGCTCCGACAAGAAAGTTCATGACCGCGGAGGTCAGAAGGACTGCCGCGAACCAGGGAGTCCACGTGAGGTACAGGGCCAGGCTGGCGGCCAGGAGAATTCCTTGCCGCACTCCGCGCGGGCGCACCGTCGCTAGAGCGGCCAGGCATATCAGGAACGTCAGCACGTAGCACGCGACTTGCAGCAACAGTCCTCCGTTATGCCGGGTCCACTAATGACATGCTGAAAACAGGACCGATAAGCATAGCGGCCCGGCGAGTGGGGAACAAGAATGCCCGGCGGCATCGACTACAATAACCGGTTGATTCAGTTCCCCAATCTGATCGAGGCATTGGAAGCAGCGCCGGGCGGGCAACCCTTCGTGACGGAGTGGATCGACGAGGACGAGCGCCGCACCGTGACGTTCGCCGAGTTTCGCGACCGCGCCCAATCGCACGCCGGCGCGCTTGCTGCCCAGGGCGTAATGGACGGTGACCGCGTGGTGATCATCATGCCCCAGGGAATTCCGGCCATGACGACATTCGTGGCGGCGATGATGCTGGGCGCGGTGCCAGCCTTTCTGGCCTATCCCAATTTCAAAGTTGAGCCTTCGAAGTACCGGTCCGGCTTGGCGGGCCTGACCGCCAACCTGCGAGCCAAGGCGGTCGTCATTGACCAGGAATTCCCGGAGGAAATGCTGGGCTGCGTTGCCCTGGGCCACGAGACCCGATTGATCCGAGCGGGAGATAACAGCGCGGGCGCGCCCGGCGAAGGCCTGCTTCGAAAGGACCGGGTAGAAATTCGGCCGGGCACGCTGGCATTCATCCAGCATTCGGCGGGCACGACGGGGTTGCAGAAGGGAGTGGCCCTGACGCACGGGGCGGTACTGCGGCAACTGGAGTATCTCGCGCAATCTCTCAGAATCGATAGCGCCCGCGATCGCATTTACAGTTGGTTGCCGCTTTACCACGACATGGGGCTGATTGCATGCTTCATGTTGCCCATGGTCGGTCACATCCCCGTCGTGATGCAATCGCCGCTCGGTTGGGTGATGAGGCCGGAGACTCTCCTCCAGATCGTAAGCGAGCACAGATGCACCCTGGCGTGGATGCCGAATTTCGCTTTCCAGTTTGTACCGCGGCGGACCCCGTCGGACCGGTGGGCGGGGTATGATCTGTCGTCTCTCCGGCTTCTGATCAACTGCTCCGAACCGGTGCGCACCGCCAGTATGCGGCAGTTCCAGAGTGCGCTCGGCATCAAAGACGGTGTTCTGCAGTCGTCCTATGCGATGGCGGAAAACGTGTTCGCCGTGACTCAGTCCGACATCGACAGACCTTCAGGGCCAGGGAGACTGTGGGCGGATGGCCAGTGTTTCCGGCGGGATCACCGAATTGTTCCGGTAGAGACAGGATCTCAAGGAGCATTGGCGTTTACCTCTTCGGGCCAGCCGCTGCCAAACCACCAGGTTCGAATTGTTCTGGACTCAGGCGAACTTGCTGAAGACGGTGCCGTCGGCGAGATCGCGATCAAGAGCGATTGCCTCTTCGAGGGCTACTACAATCGTCCCGACCTCACCGCGCAGGCGGTGGCGGATGGCTGGTATTACACGGGTGATCTTGGATTTTGCTGGCGGGGCGAGCTTTACGTCGTGGGCCGCAAGAACGATCTGCTGATTATCGGCGGCGAGAATATTTATCCGCAGGACATCGAGGAAATTGTTGGCGGACATCGGTCCATTCATGACGGTCGCGCCATCGCCGTGGGCGTATACAATCCCGATCTTGGGACCGAGGACATCATCGTGGTGGCGGAGGTGGAGCAGGCAGATGTGCTTAGCAATCCAGTGGAACTCGAACAGGAACTTCGATCCCGTGTCGTGGCCGCCATGGGCGTGGCGGTGCGAGCCATTTACCTCAAGCCGCCGAAGTGGATCGTAAAGAGCACGGCTGGCAAGCCAGCGCGTCCGGCCACGCGAGACAAGTTGCTGCGGGAGCATCCCGAGCTGAATTCGGAAATGCGGAACTTCGCGTGAACTGGAGTGGCGCTGGTCCCCAGGTGCTCGGTCGCGGAGACTGATCGTTAACCATCGTCTGAGGAAAAGGATTCGGAATGACTTCGGAAGCCCAGCAGATGATTGCGCACATTGTTCAGTTGATTGGTAAGCCGGGGGTGATCATCGACGAGAACACGGCGCTCGTCGCTTCCGGCCTGATTGACTCGATGGCGCTGGTTGACCTTTTGCTGAAGCTGGAAGACATCACCCACAAGCGCATCCCGCCCGGCAAAGTGCAACCCAAAGATATGGACACGGTGGCCAAGATGTTCGCCACCGCCGAGCGGGTGGGAAAGCCGCGTAAATAGATGCACAGGCTGCTGATTTCGACGGTGTGTGACGGACCCAGCCCATGAGCCAACCAGCCCACAGCCGTTCCAGCCGATCCGGCGAGGCCGGTTCCGCACCGATTGAGATCTCAGTGGTGCTGCCCTGTCTGAACGAGAAAGAGACGGTGGGCATTTGTGTTTCCAAAGCGCTGGCTTCGCTGAAGGCGGGGGGCTTGAGCGGCGAGGTGATCGTCGCCGACAACGGATCGACGGATGGCTCGGTAGAAGTCGCTCGGTGCGCGGGGGCAAAAGTGGTGCACGTCGAGCAGCGCGGCTATGGAAACGCTCTCAAAGGCGGGATCCAGGCGGCCCGTGGCACCTTCGTTCTGATGGCGGATTCGGACGACAGCTATGATTTCTGCCACATCCCGAGGTTTGTCGAGCAGCTGAGAAGCGGCTCGGACCTGGTGATGGGCAATCGCTTTCTCGGCGGAATTACCCCGGGAGCCATGCCACCTCTGCACCGATATCTGGGCAACCCCGTGCTCACCGCATTGGGGCGTCTTTTCTTTCGCTCTCCCTGCCGCGATTTTCACTGCGGCCTGCGCGCTTTCCGCATGGACAGCTATGCACGGATGGGCATCCGGTCCACCGGGATGGAATTTGCCAGCGAGATGGTCGTCAAGGCCAGCCTGCTGCGGATGAACGTCAGCGAAGTGCCCACCACGCTCTCTCCCGATGGCCGCAGTCATCGGCCCCATCTGCGGACCTGGCACGACGGCTGGCGGCACCTGCGTTTTCTGCTCATGTATAGTCCCAGGTGGCTATTTCTGTACCCGGGGATTGCGTCCATCCTGCTTGGAGTGGCGGTTTGCCTCTGGCTTCTACCGGGACCGCGTCGCATCGGAAATACGGTTTTTGATGTTCACACCCTGGCCTATGCTTTTGGCTCCATGCTGGTCGGGTTCCAATTGGTGGCGTTTGCCATCTTCACAAAGGTGTTTGCCATAACAGAAGGATTGCTGCCGCAAGATCCGCGCCTGAATCGCGCATTTCAATACGTCAAACTCGA
>Ga0075030_100003328_pt1 | contig 14608 bp, 15 predicted proteins | sample LitLauG_LLR_2012_FD_71393 | JGI IMG/M metagenome (GOLD analysis project Ga0075030, IMG submission 71393) | Freshwater sediment microbial communities from Pennsylvania, USA - Little Laurel Run_MetaG_LLR_2012 | ecosystem: Environmental > Aquatic > Freshwater > Creek > Sediment | place: USA... | reverse complement strand
TGCCGCGGTGAGAAAGCGCTTTGCGAAGAGGTTCCGTGCGGGCGTTCTCGGGGGCGTCGCGGACTGCATCGAGAGCGGCGATTTGGGCTTCGAAAGCGCGGTTGCTGGGCATGAGTGGAAGTGTATCGTTGGCGGGGGCAACATGCCCCCGCGACAGCCGGCGGGACGCCGGCGCTACGGCGTGCTTCGAGGCACCTGATGGCCGGCTGCTTGATCGTGCGGCTCGCTTCGCTTCACCGGACAGGCTAGGCGGTTGTCGTTACGTGTTTATGACTCGTGGCATCGTTTAACGTGCTCCTGTAGAGTAGTGAGTCGGCGAAAGACAGACTGAGCTTGGAGGCTGGCTTGAAACAGGGCAACCATGGCAATTCGCACGGGGAGCACGGCGGAGGAGAGGGCGTCGATCGGAGGCTGCACAATCCGATTGAGGACCGGCTGATTCCGCTGGAACCGCTGGATCTGGGCAAGATTAGGTCGATCGACGGCCTGGTGCGGGCGATGGCCAAGACGGCATTCACCGGGCGGCAACTGGGGGAAGCGGCCGACGTGCTGGAAGCGATGGCGCTCGATGAAGACGCATTCGTGGTGATGACGCTGGCCGGCGCGATGACGGTGGCCAAGCAGGGGTTGATCATCGCCGAGCTGATCGATCGGGGAATCGTGAATGCAATCGTCTCGACCGGCGCGCTGATGGCACATGGGCTAGTGGAGGCGACCGGGCGGGCGCATTTTCGGGCGAATCCGGAAGTTTCGGACGAAGAACTCTACGAGCAGGGCTACAACCGCGTCTACGACACGCTGGAGCCGGAGCAGAATCTGGATGACGTGGAAGAAGTGATGTCGGCGGTGCTGGACGCCTGGGATCACAACGAGATCATGTGCTCGTACAAACTGAATCATGCGATCGGGGCACATCTTTCAAAGCATGCGCAGGGACAGCGCGGCATTCTGAAGTCGGCCTATGAGAAGGGCGTGCCGGTGTTTGTGCCAGCATTCAGCGATTCAGAGCTGGGTCTAGATACGGCGTTGAATAATCGCCTGCGGGAGTCCACCGGGCGGCACAAAATACGATTCGATCCCTTCGAGGATCTGGAACACTTTGCAGCGACCTTGCTGCGGCAGAAGAAACTGGGGATCTTTACCATCGGTGGCGGCGTCCCGCGCAATTGGTCGCAGCAGTTCGGGCCATTCTGCGAGTTGCGTCACCGGCGGCTGGGGGAAAACGTGCCTCTGAAGCGGTATCACTATGGACTGCGCATCTGTCCCGAACCGGTGTATTGGGGAGGGCTGTCGGGAAGCCCGTACAGCGAGGCGATCTCCTGGGGCAAGTTCGTGCCGCCGTCTGAGGGCGGGATGTTCGGCGAGGTCTTTGTGGACGCGACCGTCGGTCTACCCATTATTGTAGCCGCCGTTCTCGAGCGATTGGATAAGGCTAAGAAGGGCGGGAGAAAGAACGCCAAAGCCATTGCAAAGAAGTGAGGGCTGAACAGGCAAGACTCCACCACAGAGGGCGCAGAGGTTCACAGAGGAAATTCGAAACGATTAACTGACGGCTTCGGGAGTCGACTCCGGTTGTTCAAGGGGTTGACCCGTCTTTCTCCGACGATATAGAGGGGCAAGAATACTATTTTCAAGGACTTCTGACTCAGCCTGAAACCAATCCTGTAGATCCTGGCCTTCGGTCTGGCCGCGGGTCTCATAGATCTGCTGGGCGCGCGAGCGCACCTTTCGCTCTACCATCCGGACCATCAAAGCCTGCTGCTTCTTTCTGCGTGTTTCGATATCCACCTAATGCTCCCTGGTCTTAACTTCCACTCCTATGATAACCGATCTCTGTTAACGGAAGATTACATCCGGCTAATCAGGATGGTTACCAAAGTGCACACTCGAGCGTTGGTTAACCATCTGATTCTTCAGGAACTTACTTCGATTCAGAAACACACCCACCCACCTCGACCTGGCGACGGGCGCATATGGAGCCGGGAAGTGACTTATGTTGCGGACACGTCTTCTCCTTCCGGGTGCACGCCGGTACGCCCGCCTCGCACTTACAGGAGCCTGCGGACTTCCAGCAATGCCGAAGGACATTGCCTGGCTGACTTGAGACGATGTGATGAGTGCAGTTCTAGTCGAAGATTAAAACCGCCGAGGCGATGACGGTCGTCCACAGGCCACGCTTATCGCCCACGGCCGACTGGGTGACGTTGGCGGTGCGAACGATCTTGTTCGAGAGGCGATAGATCTGCTTCTTCTCGTCCCAGGAGCGATCGGGATCGAACTCGACGTTCAGCGTAGTGGCCAGCATTTCGGCAGCGAGTTCTTCGGCGTATTCGCCGGCGGCGTCTTCGGTTTCGCCGAAGGAATGATGCTCACTCAGGTAGCCGTAGGTGTTGCGGTCGGCCGGGATGGCTACGCCGATCGAAGAAGCCAGCAGGCGGTGAGGCTCGCGCGTCGAATTCTCGGCGACCACGGCGAAGACCACCTCGCCCGGATGAAGATACTTCACGCCTTCCTTGCGGGCGAGCAGCTTGCAATTCGGCGGAAAGATAGAGGAGACACGCACCAGATTCTGGGCAGCGATGCCCGCATCACGCAACGCTAATTCGAACGATGTGAGACGCTCGCGGTGTTTCCCCACGCCCTTGGTGAAGAAAATCCGCTTCGGAACCATGTCTTTACCCAATTCACCTATCCTCCGGAAGAGAAATTTTGAATGTTAAGAATGCACAATCTAACACATCGCTTTGTAAAGGAAATATGAATTTCAGGGGATGAAGAAAGAAAAACAGCGGGGGCAGGATGCCCCCGCGAACAGCCGGCGAGACGCCGACGCTACGAGAAGCCCACTTTACTCGGCTTTGACGGAAGTGACCGTGATGGTGTTGTCTTTCTCGGTTCCGGTCACGCTGGCTTTGGCGCCAGCCTGTTTGTCGAGAGTGGCCAAGGCGGCCTTATCACTGGTTTCGAGCGTATAGACTTTGTCGCCGACCACCAGGGAATATTTCGAGCCTTTCGAGACGCAGGTGCGCGTGCATTCGGCGGCAGCCCCCATGTGTTTGGCGCCGCACATGGCGTCGCTCACGGTCCCGGTGTAGGTTTTGCCGGCAGCAAAAGCGGAGGACACGGCAAGGCCGACGATCATCAGCAGGCTCAACAGCACAATTCCAGCGTTCCGAGTACGGACATTCATCAGAGAGTCTCCTTGTGGTTTGTCTTACAAAGCTGGCGCAAGGGAGGGCAGGTACACGCCGCCCAGCCTTTGTTCTAAAGATGCTCCAGTGGGAACGAAGTTACAAGTGGTGGGTAGGAAAAAAGCGGAGACGCGCTAGCGCGCGCCTCCGCGCGGATGCCCGGTTCGATTAGGGGGGAGGGCCCGGGCAAACTTGAAAAGCGGACTTGCGCCGCGAAAAAGCCAGCGCCTGACAGTCGTCGAGCAAACGACAGCTCTTCAGAAAATTACAGCACGGTGCTATCACGAGATCCCCACCTGCCCGTGAAGCCGGGTCGCGGGCTGTCTCTACCCAGTAGTGCAACGGCCCGCGACCAGACCCTTCCGTGAGAAGGACGAGCTAGAGTACAACCCAATGGCGAGCCATGAAAAATACGATGAGATTTGTTCCGAAAAACGAACAAGCCGGCCTTAAGCCCTACTTAGGAGCCTTGACGGAATAGATGAGATCGACATCGACGGTTTTGTCGCGCAAATTGGCGGTCACATGCGAGGAGACGTCCCAATCGAGCCCGGAGGGCAACAGTTTGTGTGCGGCGGGCAAGTATTCGCTGAGATATGTGGAATCGTAAACGTCGCCCGGCCGGAGCTTCCAGGCATTGCGCAGCTTGGCGGTGAGGCTATTATCGAGGCCACGGAATTCGAGCTCACCCATGTGATAGACGAACCCTTCTTTGACATTGAGGTGGATGAGTGCGGTGCCGGTGCCATCGTCGAATTCTGCGTCGGCCTTGAGGATGGCCGTCGCGTAGCCGTGGGATCCGTAGAGCTTCTGAACGTCCTTCAAATTGTCGCCGATGCGAACCGTGTTGGCGACGTCTCCCGGCTGCGCCCGGACCATCTTCTGCAAGACGTCGGCGGAAAATTCCTTATTTCCCGACCATTGCAACGCTTTAATCTTGTACTGCCGGCCGGGAGTCACGGGGAAAGTCACGTCGACGATGGTGAGGTTGCGCGGGCCGCCATCTTCGCTCGCGGCCGAGGGCTTCTTTACGACTTTGGGTTGCGGCTCGCCGAAAGCGGCCTTCAGGTAGCCGCGACTGTAGTAGACAGGCAGCAGTTGGTGCTCGACGAGGGCGTTCAAGACACTGCGCGAGTACTCGCGGTCGAACACCCGCTGGGCAGCGGCCTTCAATGCGGGCAGGTCGGCTTCGCCGGCGCCAGTGAATTCGACATTGCGGATCTGGATCAGAACCTCGGAGACGCGGTAAACGATGGAATCGATAGGACCATTGGCCTTGCCCGCGCGCTCGTACTCGACGTTGCCAGGTATGGCATTCTCCACGAGCAGAGCCTGTAACACGTCGGAAACACGGTCAGCGAGGTTACCGGAGAGCGGCACCTCCCCATTGAACATGGGTGCGCGTTCCTTGATGCGCTGAAGTAGCTCTTCGTCGGAGAACCATACGAAATCTTCGAAGCGCACGGGCACGAATTTGTCGGCATCGGTGACCTGCAGGGAGAGCTTGGTTCCGGCGGAAGAGTAGGAGTAGTTGTAAGCAATGTCGCTGAATACGCCGAGATCGCCGAGGCGGCGCCCAGCTTTTTTGAAATCGTCTTCCGTGACCGTCGTGCCGATCTGCAGACCGCTGGCGGCGATGACAGCGTCGTCGGAGTAGCGCTTAGTTCCCGAGACTTTGACGTCGATCAGCAGCCGGTTCGACGCGGGCAGATGATCGAAAGACGACTGAGACTGGGCCAAGGGCAGGCCGACTCCCAGCAGGAGCAGAACCGCGAGACATCTGGAGGATCTCATCATCGGCTGGGGGCTGGCACCAATTCTTGCGTGGATTTGTGCTTGACGGCGATATCGATAAAGGCGAGAGCGGCCCGGCTCAGAGCCTTGTCTTTGCGGAAAACCAGCGCCAGATCGCGGCGGACGTGAGCGTCAGCAATCGGAATGGCGGCGAGAGACTTGGCGCGGACGTCTTCGTCGACATTAGAGCGCGAGATGAAGCCGATGCCGACATCGACGGCGACGAAGCGCTTCAGCAGTTCGCTGGAGTCAAGTTCCATGGTGAAGTTGGGCTTCAGGCGGCGCTCATGAAACAGTTGCTCGATGGCGTCGCGCGTGTGTCCTGACTTGGGAACGATCAGGGGGAACTTACTTGCGTCCGCAATGGTGGCGGATTTCAGTCTACCCAGGGGATGGTGAGGCGGCGCAATCAAAATCAGCTCATCTCGATGGATGAGCACCACGGTCAAACGGTTATCATTGACCGGTAGGGAAATGACGCCGAAGTCGACCGAGTTGTCGACGATGGACTCGAGGATCTTGGCGTAATCGGCGCGCTTGATGTTGACGGAGACTTCGGGGTACTGCTTTTTGAAATCGGAAAAAACGTGCGGCAGGATGTGGAGGCAGGTACCTTCGTTGGCACCGACGATGATCTCACCGCGTGGGACGCGCTCCATTTCGGCGATTGCCACCAGCATGGCTTTGCGGGCGTCCAGCGTTTCTTCGACATATTTCAGGAACGCCTTGCCCGCCGCGGTGAGCGACACTTTGCCGCCGGAGCGGTCGAACAACTTGGCGCCGACCTCTTCCTCGATGCCACGAATCTGGGAGGAGATGGCAGGCTGAGTGCGGAAACGCTTCTCTGCCGCACGCGAGAACGATGCGTGCCGCGCCACTTCCAGAAACGTTTCCAGCTGGTCGAAGTCCATGGGGCACTCGGCATTCAGCACTCGGCATTCAGCCAGCTGACCGCAGGGTAGACATTCGGCCATGATAATTGCCAGGATTTGGCTGAATGCTGATTGCTGAGTGCTGACTGCTCAAGTATAAAGTCCGCTTTATCCCGGCTATAAGAACAATCGAATTGCGCATGGTGACGCTGGGCATTACACTCGTCGGTTTGCGCGACGCGACCGATTGTAGCAGAGCGATAAACCGTCGTCGGTCGTTGGTCGTCGGTGGTTCGCCAAATCCGCAAGCTGATCAGCACGTGCCTCGGGCGAGTACGGTTCTGGGCATCCGTATTGGCCAACGACCAACGACTATCGACCAACGACTTTGAGGGACTGACTCCCGCAAAGGAGCCTTTATGGCCGATCCCAAAACCGTCCTTGAGTTTGCCCGGAAGCACGACGCCAAGATCCTGGACTTGCGCTTCACCGATATTCCGGGGCTGTGGCACCACGTTTCTTATCCCATCGAACAGTTGACGGAAGCGTCGTTCGACGACGGTTTCGGGATTGACGGCTCTTCGATTCGCGCCTGGGCGGGCATTCACGAAAGCGACATGCTGCTGAAGCCGGACGCGAACTGCCAGCTGCTCGATCCCTTCACCGAAGTGCCCACTCTGGTGCTGATCTGTGACGTCGTCGATCCGGTGACGAAGCAGGCCTACGATCGCGATCCGCGCTTCATCGCCCGCAAGGCGGAGCTGTATTTGAGTTCCAGTGGCATCGCGGATGCGGCCTATTTCGGAGCCGAAGCCGAGTTCTTCATTTTCGACAACGTGCGTTTCGATCAGCGCGAACAGTACGGCTTTTATTACATCGATGCCGAGGAGGGGCGGTGGAACTCGGGCAGGGAAGCGAACAATCTGGGCTACCGGCCGCGATTTCGGGAGGGCTATTTCCCGGTCGCTCCTACCGATCACTACCAGGACCTGCGCTCGGAGATGATGCTCACCATGCAGAGCTGCAGCGTGGAGGTGGAGTGCCATCACCATGAGGTAGCAAGCGGTGGGCAGACGGAGATCGATTTGAAGTTCGATTCGCTGTTGCGCTCGGCCGACAAGATGCTGCTCTTCAAGTACATCGTGAAGAACGTGGCGAACCGCAACGGCAAGACCGTTACCTTCATGCCAAAGCCCATCTTCGGCGACAACGGCAGCGGCATGCACACGCACCAGTCTCTGTGGAAAGCGGGTGAGCCGCTATTCGCCGGGGATGGATACGCGGGGCTGTCACAGCTAGCCTTGTGGTACATCGGCGGACTCATCCATCACGGGCCGGCACTGGCCGCGATCATTGCGCCAACGACGAATTCCTACAAGCGACTCGTGCCCGGATTCGAAGCGCCAGTGAGCTTGGCGTATTCACGGCGAAACCGTTCCGCAGCATGCCGGATTCCGATGTACTCGGCCTCGCCGAGAGCCAAGCGGGTGGAGTTCCGTCCGCCAGACCCGAGCTGCAATCCTTATATGGCATTTGCCGCCATGCTGCTGGCCGGCCTGGACGGGATCGAGAACAAGATCGAGCCGGGGCAACCACTCGACAAAGACATCTACGAAACCGATCCCGAGGAAGTGTCGAAGATTCCCTCGATCCCGGGGTCACTGGAGGAGGCGCTCGACGCTTTGCAACGCGACCATGCGTTCCTGCTGAAAGGGGATGTATTCACCGAGGAGTTACTGCGAACCTACGTAGAATACAAGCGCTCGAAGGAAGTAGATGCGGTCCGGCTGAGGCCTCATCCGTACGAGTTCGCACTGTATTACGACATCTAGCCAACATTAGATATGGGCTGACAGACGGGGCCGCGAACACCATGAGCAGACGGTGCCACATTTTGATCTTCTCCGACGTTCCTGCATGGCTTGGGTATAAGAAGCTCGTCTCCCACCACAAGCCACAGATCGTTCTGTTGGCCGGTGACGTCACTTCTGACGGCTTCGCTAAGTTTTGGAAGGAAGCGTTTGAACGAATACCAGCGTTCAGAAGGAAAAGGAAGGGGCTTGCAAAGGGCTTCGGAGTAGTGATTCGGGCTAGCGGCCTTTTCGAAATGAAACCCTCGACACGATCGGAAAAGTTCTGGGACGAGTTGGAAGCGCTAAAGGATCAGTATCTCGATAGTGGCGAGTTCCACGCAGCCAGAAGGGCCCTGCAAGTGGCTCCTTTTTTTGATTTCTTGCGCTTTGCGGGTAAGACGGCGAGGGCCTTCGTCGTGAAGGGAGACCACGATGATGATTTCCCCGACGACTACGACAGAGCGCAGATAGATTGCATCCACGGGTGCATGGAAATCTCCGGCAAACTAGTCGAGGCGCACGGTCTGCGATTTCTCGGCCTTGGATTCAACGAGACCCACTACAAGAGATCTCTCCGCGAGTATGTAAACCGTTTCGTTGACAAGGTAGATGTAGTAGTTGCGCATAGTGAACAATCACGTGTGCCAATTCTTAGCGAATTGCGGCCGCGTTTGATTGTCCGAGGGCATTTCGGCTTCGGACGATTCCTCGTTAGCGGCATCCCCTCGGTATTAACGGGAGGAATCTATTATTCCCTTGTGGATTTCGGCAGCTCTATCAGGATCGTGCAATATCGCCAACCGTTGGGCACTAAGTCTCGTCCATCCAAGTTTGAGGGGGCGAATTGCAGACCTTGGCGGACTGATCGCTCCGAATTCGAGCTTTACCCTCGGCTGAAGCCGTATCACGCAGGCAATCGAGCAAAAAAACCTGGGAATCTAGCGCACAGCGTCCGTATAGATCCCCTTGGCTAAGCGGGCCCTAATTGCTACGGCTTCAGCTGTTCCTCGATCGCGCTGGTCACTTCCTTTGAATCCGGCGTCACGGCGGGTTCGAAGCGCTGCACCACGTTCCCATTGCGATCCACCAGGAACTTGGTGAAGTTCCATTGGATCTCGCCGGCGATACCTTTTCCCGTTTCCTTCGTCAGGTAGGCATACAGCGGGGACTGCTCCGCCCCTTTAACTGAGATCTTGGCGTACATAGGGAAAGTCACGTTGTATTTGCGGGTACAGAAAGTCTTGATCTCCTCGTTCGTGCCCGGTTCCTGAGCGCCGAAGTCGTTAGCGGGGAAGCCCAGAATGACAAAGCCTCGATCCTTGTACTTCTCGTAGATCGCTTCCAGCGCGCTGTATTGGGGAGTGTAGCCACACTGGCTGGCGACATTGACGATGAGCACGACCTTGCCCTTATAGTCCGCCAGGGGAGACGATTTGCCATCGATTGAGTTCAAGGTAAAGGTGTAAAGACTGGATCCTGCAAACAGGGAAGTTGCCATAATCAAAATTGCTCCAGCCAGAAGATACTTCGTGCTATGGGAGAGGGACGATCTCATTTGCCGCTCCTGATGGATTTCGGATTTTGTAACGCCGACCGAAGATTTGGGAATGAAGTCGAAGATACGGGTGGAAGCAGCCGGGTGCAACCTGGAAAATGTAAATTCTATGTCTCGTGGTCAAAAAGCCGGCTAGACAGCCGTGCGCACAGCGTTTTCTTTCATGGTGCGCTCGACCAGTCGCATGCGCTTGCTCGGAATCAGAGGCTCGGTCAGTCGTGGCTGAACCGGCTCGCAGCCACCCACGGAGAGAAGTTCCGCGCCCATCGCATCCAGCGCGGAATTGGAGCGGCCTAAAACCATCAACAGATACTTCTGGGCGATCGGGCGATCGGCCGGGTGGATCAGGGACCACCAGCGGCGTACGGATTCCTGAACCTCAGCTTCGCTTTTCTCCCCCACCACGAGTGCGTCGATCAGCCGGTAGACCTTGCTCTTGATCGCTTGATACGAAACGGAAATCTCTTGGGGCATAGGGTTCTAGTTTCTTTGTACTAGTTTCCGTGCAATCCGCGCACCAAACCGGTAGACCTTTAGTTTCTTGGGGTTTAGGCCGATTCGCACAACGTTACACGTACGGTGAATGGAAGAATTCTGGTTTGAGATATGAATTCTGGAAGAGTGCTCAGAAACTCGCTCTGGATTAGATTGTTCGTCGGCAAGCAGCGATCAGTGAACGAAATCCGCTGCGATACCCGAGCACCTGGAAGCGAAGGTTTACAATGTGGCGCTCTATTCAACTTGGGAGGCGAAATGAAACTGTGGGCCTGGATTTTGGCCGTTCCGGTTCTAATCTCTTTGGCGAGGGCGCAGACCTCGGCATCGCCCAGCGCGGGAGGATCCAACCCCGGCAGCAGTTCGCAGGGAGCCTGGCACGAAGCGGCTCCGGACGAGAAGATGTTTTTTCCAAAGGATATGCTGTGGGGATGGGCGCAGTTCGATTTGGCGCCGCCCCACAACGAGATCGATCCGAATCTATGCGCCGGGAATTCCTACCTGGACGGAGGCGCCAATGCTCCTTGCAACATGTTCGCCCGCTACATGCTGTCGGGCATCCTGGAGGTCCGACCGTTCGGGCGTGGCCAACTGCGGAGGTTCATGGTTTTCGGGGCGCCCACCTTTTTGTTCGGCAAGAACGTCCCCAAGACGCTTTACACCTGGTCGCCGGACGCGATTGGCATCGAACACTCGTGGGGAGTGGGTATCTATCTGACGAGGGGATTCGAGTTCCGCGTTACGCAGCATTTCCTGTTCGACCGGTTGGGTGTGCGCAACAAGAATCTCGGGATCTACGATCTGGGAAACAATGGCCCCTGGGGACGCTACATGAGCCTTGGCGTCCGCAAAACCTTCGGCACGCGACGTTGGTAGCGGGCTAAACTCGCGCCGCTACCGGCGCGCCTGGCCGAATGAAGCGCCGAACCAGCCAGACGATGAGTGCGATGAACGCTCCCATCACCAGGAAAGGCAAGCCGAAAACGATAAAGAGCCACAACGCAATGCCGCCGCCAAAAGTGGTGACATCGCCGCCCACGGAAGCTGCCGAATCACGACGGACGCGCCCGCCAAACACAGTGATGTCCTTGACGTTCGCGCCCCCATCCAGGCGCACATCTCCGGCGAACGTTGTCGTATCGCCTCCGACAAAGGCATCGCGCTCTACCACAACGCTTCCGCCGAAGGTGGTGACGTCGCCATCGACGTGGCCGCGAACCCGAACGCTGCAACTGAAGCAGGTCACATCCGCGACTTTCTCGTCGGTTCCGATGGAGATGTCATGGCCGAACTGAGTCCGATCGTGGGAACCATCGGCAAACGCGGGCGCTCCGAGTGCCAGCACCAGCAAAAGGCAAAGCATCCGGCGCAGAGAACAGAACCCCATAGAGCCTCCGTAGAACGCGGATACCGCGAAACGTGTTATGGGAGATTATCCCACATGATGTAAAGCCTTGGGATCGTTGGCCTGATTGTGGGTGAAATCACCGCGGGAAGTGATCCAGATCACGCTCGGCGCCCACACGCCGTCATAGAGTGGCTGAGGATTGACCGAATTTTCTTTAGGCGATTTTAAGTGTGCATTCCTCAGACCTGCGGAAAATGGCCACGGGCTCTGCTCGAAATTCTCTATATAATGACAGTTTTTGCATCGTGGGGCTGAATTTCCTGATCATGGAGGCTTTCGATGTCCGGCGCGTATAACGGCGTGGCAGTACCGGCAGACGGGAAAAAGATTGGCTATGCCGGCGGTAAGTACGACATTCCCGACAATCCCATCATTCCGTTCATCGAGGGCGACGGCACGGGCCGCGACATCTGGAAGGCTTCGCTGCGTGTCTTCAATGCCGCCGTCGAGAAGGCGTATAAAGGGAAGCGCCGCGTGGCTTGGTACGAAGTGTTTGCCGGGGAGAAGGCGAAAGCCAAGTTTGACACCTGGCTGCCCGACGATACCGTCGATGCCATCCGCGAGTTTCGGGTCGCCATCAAAGGGCCGCTCACAACGCCGGTAGGCGGCGGCATTCGCTCGCTCAACGTCGCTTTGCGCCAGATTCTTGACCTCTATTGCTGCGTTCGTCCGGTGAAGTATTACAGCGGCGTGCCCTCGCCGGTGAAGCATCCAGAACGCATGAACGTCGTGATCTACCGCGAGAACACGGAGGACGTCTACGCGGGGGTTGAATGGGAGCAGGGAACTACCGAGTGCGCCCGGCTGATTGAATTCCTGAATAAAGACATGCTAAAGGGCGGCAAGAAGCAGATCCGGCTCGACTCGGGCGTTGGCATCAAGCCGATCTCTGTCACGGGCACGAAGCGCCTGGTCCGCATGGCGATCCAGCACGCGCTCGAGAGCGGCCGCAAGACGGTAACGCTCGTGCACAAGGGCAACATTCAGAAATTCACCGAGGGTGCCTTCCGCAAGTGGGGCTACGAAATTGCCACCGAAGAATTCCGTGACAGGGTCGTCACCGAGCGCGAGAGCTGGATTCTCGACAACAAGGACAAGAACCCGAATCTGAGCGTGGCGCAGAATGCGGAAATGATTGAACCTGGAATGGAATTTGCTCCGCCGGCGTTCCGGCAGTCGGTGGAGAAGGAAGTGAAAGACGTGCTGGATGCGATCCACACGACCCACGGAAACGGCGCGTGGAAGAAGAAGATCATGATCAACGACCGCATCGCCGACTCGATCTTCCAGCAGATTGTGACCCGTCCGGAAGAGTACTCCGTCCTGGCGACGCCGAATTTGAATGGCGACTACATTTCCGATGCCGCGGCCGCTCAGGTGGGAGGGCTGGGAATCGCTCCAGGTGCGAACGTCGGCGATGGCTACGCGATTTTCGAGGCCACGCACGGCACAGCCCCGAAGTATGCCGACAAAGACGTGATCAATCCGGGCTCGGTGATCCTGTCGGGCGTGATGATGTTCCGTCATCTCGGCTGGAACGAGGCGGCCGACCTGATTGAGTCGAGCATGGAGCGCACCATCGAGCAGAAGAAAGTCACGTACGATTTCGAGCGCCTAATGCCGGGTGCGACCAAAGTGAAGACCAGCGAGTTTGCCAGGTACATGATTGAGAATATGGGAGCGGGAGTGCTGGTGTGAGGCAAGCCATTAGCACTTAGCAGTTAGCATTTAGCCATCGAGGTGCTACTTGTGGGGACAGCCGCCATCGGCTGTCCGCCGGGCGCAGTCCGGCCTTTTCTAGGCTAATTGCCGCCTGCTAATTGCTAATTGCTGGTTTCGAAAGGAATCATTCCATGCGCAAAAAAGTCAGCATTGTCGGTTCAGGAAACGTAGGAGCGACGGCGGCTCACTGGATCGCCTCCAAGGAACTCGCCGACGTCGTTCTGATCGACATCATTGAAGGCGTACCGCAGGGGAAGGGGCTCGACTTGCTTGAGGCGATGCCGATCGAGAAGCGCGATTCCTACGTCAGCGGGACCAACGACTACAAGGACACGGCCAATTCCGACATTGTTGTGGTCACGGCGGGTATCCCGCGCAAACCGGGGATGAGCCGCGACGACCTGCTCAACACCAACTACAACATCATGAAGGCGGTGGTCGGCGAGGTGGTGAAGTATTCTCCGAACTGCATTCTGATCATCGTGTCGAACCCGCTGGATGCGATGGCGCAGACTGCCTACAAACTGAGCGGATTCCCCCGCGAGCGTGTGATCGGCATGGCCGGCGTGCTCGACTCCGCCCGCTTCCGCGCTTTTATCGCCGATGAACTGAAAGTCAGCGTGGAGAATGTCACGGCGTTCGTCCTGGGCGGGCATGGCGACACGATGGTCCCCTTGCCGCGCTACTCGACGGTGGCCGGAATTCCGATCACGGAACTGATCGAGAAGAGCCGCCTGGATGCTTTGGTCCAGCGCACGCGCGATGGTGGGGCCGAGATTGTGAAGTATCTGAAAACCGGCTCGGCGTACTACGCTCCGTCGGCTGCGGCGACCGAAATGGTCGAATCGATTCTGAAGGACAAGAAAAAGATCCTGCCTTGCGCCGCCTATTTGGAAGGTGAGTACGGCATCAACGGCCTCTACGTGGGAGTTCCAGTGAAGCTGGGCGCAAAGGGAATCGAGCAGATCATCGAGATCAAGCTGACTCCCGAAGAGAAAGCCGGGCTCGACAAGAGTGCGGCGGCGGTGAAGGAGCTGTGCGGCGTGATCGGAGTTTAGCTACGGGTTCGGGATGCGAAAGGCGATTTTAGTCTCGGTGATTGTCGCGGGATTGGCTAGCATCTGGTTCGTCTCGCGTGAGTCGAGGACGCAGCGTCTGACCGTTCGTACTTACTTGCGCAATACCGAGAACCTGAAGCCAGACTCAATAGTGAAAGTCGATGGGGTCGAGCTTGGCGCCGTGAAAGTAGTGAACCTTCGACCCGAATTGGATAAGCGTCCTGTTGAAGTAGTGATGGAATTGCGAAATGACAACGGGTTGCGGATTCCCAACAATTCGACTGTCTCACCGGAGGCCGAAGGTGTCCTTGGCCCGACTTTTGTTGAGATCGACACTCATCAGGCTGCCGGCCCGCCGCTGAGAAATGGCGATGTTCTCGAGTCTGTCGAACCGGACGTGACGAATGAACAAGCTGCGCAGGCATTGGAAAAGATCGGAAACGTGTTGATAGAGGAATCAAAAAAACTGCGGCAAAAAGGGACCTCATCCTCGAAGTAGTGTTTGCCGTAGTGGGTGTTCAGAGCGACTCCTCCTCCGCTTGCCCCTTGCCCTTGAAATACTCGTTGTCCGCCACGATGCGGCTGACAACTGCCCGCCGGATTTCCTCCAGATTGTAGCGAGGCAAAACTAAAATCTCGGGCGCGTACAGATATCTCCAG
>Ga0075030_100003326_pt1 | contig 14610 bp, 12 predicted proteins | sample LitLauG_LLR_2012_FD_71393 | JGI IMG/M metagenome (GOLD analysis project Ga0075030, IMG submission 71393) | Freshwater sediment microbial communities from Pennsylvania, USA - Little Laurel Run_MetaG_LLR_2012 | ecosystem: Environmental > Aquatic > Freshwater > Creek > Sediment | place: USA... | reverse complement strand
GCGTGCGCAAACGGGAACTGCGCCATCCAGTCCGGTTCGCGCCAAGGCTCCAGGCGTGACGTGACCGCCGATGTGTCGCTCTTGATCACGCGCCATTTGTCGGTGTACGCGGCAAGGCCGTGGATCGGTAGATGATGCCCGTCGTAGCGGACATTGCCGAGCGCCGGGTTCAAAATGTACTTCTTCCCGTTGGCGAAATACGCTTCGCCATCGATGCGGTTGGCCCAAGGCGACAGCAACGGCACGCCGCCGAGGCCGGGCTTGGCCTTCCAGGAATCCAGGTCCGGCGCGGGCTTGTAAAGAATCTCCTGCCCGCGCACAGTCATGGAAAATGCATTATTGCCAAACGATGTGGCAATGCTGACCACGGTCAGATGCTCGGGATCAGTCAGGCGGACAACGTCGTTCATGCTACGAAATTTCTTCCGACCAGCTTTCGAGAATCGACTTGATCTTCGCCGTGAACTGATCCGCCAGCGCGCCATCAATCAGGCGATGGTCGAACGTCAGCGCCAGGTACGCAATGGAGCGGATCGCGATGGCATCGTCAATCACCACCGGCGTCTTTTCCACCGTGCCGACGCCCAAAATAGCCACCTGCGGCTGGTTGATCACCGGCGTGGCGAAGACGCTGCCGAAGCTACCGAAATTGGTGATGGAGAACGTCCCTTCCTTCACTTCATCCGGGCGAAGCTGGCGCGAACGGGCGCGCGCGGCCAGATCGGCGACGGAGCGCTGCAGGCCGATCACCGACTTTTCGTCGGCGTTGCGGATCACCGGCACGATCAGCCCATTTTCCAGCGCTACGGCGATGCCCAGGTTGATGTCGCGGTGATAAATGATGTTGGTGTCGCCCTGGATCGACGCGTTCAGGATCGGGAACTGACGCAGCGCGACGCATGTGGCTTTGAGCACGAAGGGCAGGAACGTCAGCGAGAAGCCGTACTGAGCCTGCACGTTGGCCTTAGCCTTGTCGCGGATTTTGGCGATCTTGGTGAAGTCCACCTTGTGCACCGTAGTCACGTGAGCCGAGGTGTGTTTGGAGAACACCATGTGCTCGGCGATGCGCTGGCGCATCACGCTCATTTGTTCGACGCGCGTACCCGGCATGGGCGAAGTCATGTCGACAGTCTGGGGAATGGTCGCGACAGCCTGCTGCACCGGCGGAGGCGGAGGTGGTGGCGGAGGAGGAGGCGCAGCCTGAACGACCGGGGCTGGTGCGGGCGGCGGTGGCGGAGGCGGCGGCGCCTGCACGACCGGAGCCGGAGCGCTGCGCGCAGCCAGATAAGCGTCCAGATCCTGCTTGGTGATGCGATTGCCCGCGCCCGTGCCCTTAATCAGGTTCAGGTCGATGTTATTCTCGCGAGCCATTTTGCGAACCAGCGGGGACAAGGGTCCAGCTTCCTCGACGACTGGAGGTGGGGCAGGCGGTTCCGCCTGCTGGACAGGAGCCGGAGCCGCAACAGCAACAGGAGGAGCCGCAGCTTCCACCACCGGCGCAGCAGCGGGCGCAGGCGCGCTGGCGCCATCATTGATCCGCGCGACCACCGTGTTGATGCCCACCGTCTTGCCTTCTTCCACCAGAATCTCGGCCACCACGCCGGCGGCAGGCGAAGGAATCTCGGTGTCTACTTTATCGGTGGAAATCTCGAACAAAGGTTCATCGCGCCCAATGGTCTCGCCGGGCTTTTTCAGCCACTTGGTCAGCGTGCCTTCCACAATGCTTTCGCCCATCTGGGGCATGACGACGTCAATCATAATCTCTCCATGTGCCGTTGAAATATGCGTCCGAAGTTCTCTATAAGTGCCGCGGCCACTTCCTCGCGTTTCGCCTGGCAACCCAGGCTCCGCATCGAGGCCACTGGCCTTGTTAACCCGCACGGTACGATGTACCGGAAGTAATTCAAATCCGTATCAACGTTCAGCGCAAACCCGTGCGAAGTGACCCAGCGGCTGATATGCACCCCGATCGCCGCGATTTTCCCCTCGCTGGTCCAGACGCCCGTCGCGCCCGCCTCGCGCCCTGACGCGATTCCAAACCCGGCCAGCGCGTCAATTATGGTCTGCTCAATGGCCCGCACATAAGCGTGCACATCGCGCTTCCATTCTCGCAAATCGAGGATCGGATAGCCGACGATCTGCCCCGGCCCGTGATACGTCACGTCGCCTCCGCGGTCGGTTTCGAAAAAGTCGATGCCTGAACGGGCGAGAACCTCCGGCGGAGCCAGAAGATTCTCCTCATGCCCGTTGCGCCCCATGGTCACAACGTGTGGATGCTCCACCAGCAGCAGTTGATCCGGAATCAGCCCATTTTTCCGAGCCTCGACGCACTCGCGCTGGCGTTCCAAAGCGTCGGCGTAGCGCAATCGCCCCAGGTCGCGCACATCTGCGGATCTCAGCGAACTCTGCGCCTCTGCGTGAAAATCGGAAGCTAGACTAGGCATTAATTGCTTGCCCGTACACAGCGTTGAATGCCTCGCCGACGGCCTCGTAAATGGTCGGATGGGCGTGAATCGCGTGGATCACCGTGTCCACCGTCGCCTCGGCTTCCATCGCCAGCACCGCTTCGCCGATCAGCTCATACGCCTGCGGCCCGATGATGTGGACGCCCAGAATTTCGCCGTATTTGGCGTCGGAAACCACCTTGACGAACCCGTCGTGCGAGCCCAAAATGGTCGCCTTGCTGTTGCCGGCGAACGGGAACTTGCCGACCTTCACATTGTGACCGGCGGCGCGCGCCTGCGCCTCCGTCAATCCGACGCTACCGACACCCGGCTCGGTATAGGTGCAACCAGGGATGCGCATTTTGTTGATCGCCACGGGCGATTTGCCGACGATGTGCGCGATCGCCACCATGCCCTCGGCCGTCGCGACGTGTGCCAGTTGCGGCGTTCCGGCGACGATATCGCCGATGGCGTAAACGCCCGGCTCGCCCGTGCGCTGCATGGAATCGACTTTGACGAAGCCGCGGTCGAGTTCGACCCGCGTGCCCTCGAGGCCAATATTTTCCGTGACCGGACGCCGTCCCACCGCAACGAGAAGCGCCTCAACCTCCTGGGTTTCGCGCTTGCCGTCGGCCAAGGCGACTTCGAACTTCACGCCCGTTTCTGTGGCCTGAACATTCTCCACTCGAGCCCCGGTTTCCACGCGAATGCCCTGCTTTTTGAAGACCCGCGTCAGTTCCTTGGAGACGTCTTCGTCCTCAACAGGCACAATGCGGGGCAGCATTTCGAAAATCTGCACCTTGGACCCGAAGCGGTTGAAAATGGACGCAAATTCCACGCCCACCGCGCCCGCGCCCAGCACCGCCAACGTCTTGGGAACCTCGCGCAAATCCAGGATTTCGATGTTCGTCAGGATGCGTTTGGCGTCGGGCTGCAACCCGGGCAGCATGCGCGCGGCCGATCCCGTCGCCAGCACCACGTTCTTGGTTTCGTAGATGGTTTTTGACCCATCCGGCGCGGTCACTTCCACCTTGCCCGGTCCGGCCAGCTTCGCCCATCCCTTAATAGAGTCCACCTTGTTCTTGCGGAACAGGAACTCGATTCCCTTGGAGTGCTTGGAAACGATCTTGTTCTTGCGGTCGCTCACCAGCGGGTAATCCAGGCGGGCGTTTTCGCAATGGATGCCTTCTTCTTCGGGGTGCAGGAACCGGTCCCAGACCTCGGCCGTGTGCAACAGGCTCTTGGTGGGGATGCAGCCCACCAGAAGGCAGGTGCCGCCCAGGCGCGGATTCGCCTCCACGCATGCCACTTTCAATCCATACTGCCCGGCGCGGATCGCTGCCGAATATCCACCGGGACCGCTCCCGATGACGATTACGTCGTAGGTCATCTGTTTTTTTCAGTGTAGCATTGGGTGTCCCGTATACCCGTTGGCAGGCGGAACCGCCCGTCATTTTTGGAACTAACCGTTCGCCGTAACGCAAGTCGTATTAGAAAGTGCAAGATGACGATCATCTGCTGGCACGCATGCTCTCCGGCGACGAGGAGGCGTTCACCATCCTCTATCGCCAGCGCCAGGGGCCCGTTTATCGGTTCGCCCTGTGCTGGTCGAGAGCACACGCACTGATCCTCGCTCCGGCACGAACACGTATAAGCTGGCCAATATCATCTGCGGCGAGCCCACGCCCAGCCTGTTCCAGCCGCCCGCCGATTACACGCTGAAAGACATCACGCGCCCGTCGAAGGAAGAGTAGCGCAGGCCGCCATATCGTAGGTCAGCTCTTTCACCCGATCTTCCAAAATCCGCGAATGCGTCGAATCCAGCACCAGGCAGTGATGCCCGATGAAGCGCAGGTTTGAGTCATGCACTGCGACCAGCAACACGTTGAGCCAGGCATAGGTGCCGTCTGCGCGCTGGCCGTAGGCGTCGAACTCGGTCTTGCCCGCCAGCAGCATGGCGCGGTAGGATTCGCGGATGCGGTCATGCTCCTGCGCCGGGAACATCTCGAGCCAGTTTCGCCCCACTAGCGACCTGGCTTCCGTACACAAGGTGGAGGCCAGCGAACCGTTCACCGCGCCCAGCGTCTGGTCCGCCCGCACCCAGGCCACGCCGCTTTGCAGATGTTCGAAAGCGACCTTGGTGGAATACAATTCATCCGTCAACGGCGTCTGGCGATGCAACACCCGCCTGAGGGCGATGGAGAGAACGGTCACCGCACCCAACAAATAGAGCCACAACATAAGGCTTCCTGTCTCTGCTGATCCTTATCGCCACACGGGGATTTCCCTAGAGATTATTCCGGCTCCGAACGGACTATAAGGTAGTGCTAAGAGCTATCGCGATTCTCTGTATTGCGGCGACCGCGCTGATCGGTCAGGCCAAGACCACGACGGCGGCGAAGAAGACTCCCGCGGCGGCGGGGACCACCGCTCAGGAAGACAAGCAAATCGAAGCCACGATCCGCGCCAAGCTGGCTAAGTCCAAGATTGGCAAGGACGGATTCACCGTGCGCGTGCAAGGGGGCATCGCCTATTGGGAAGGCTCCACCGACGTGGTGCAGCATAAAGGCTCGGCTACGCGGATGGCCAAGACTGCGGGCGCAAAGGCCGTTGTGAACCATATCAAGATCAGCGACGCCGGAAAGGAAAAAGCAGCGGAAAACCTGGACGAAGGCCGCCGCCGAGCGCAAGTAAAGCGCAGCGATCCCCGGACGGATAAGTAGCAACCGAAAACGGAGCGCGCGCAGCCTCCGGCGTCAGCCGGGGGATACGCCGCAGTTAGCCCGCACACATCTGATCTTCTTTACCGCCCAGGGCAGGATCGCGTAGAGCACAGAGCAGGCAAGCGCCGTGCGCCGCATGCCCAGCAGAGCCAAGTTGGCTAGGCCGATCCCAACCAACGGAAATCCTAAGAAATAATAGAGGTAGACAAACCCGCGGTGCACTGTAAAAGAAGACGCGCGGGCGGCCGAAAACGTCGATTCTACGGCTTCTTGAAAAACCACAGCCAGAAATATTGACCGCCCGCGCCATGGCGATACTTAGGATCGAAATTGTTGCGCCAGGCCATCTCCACCGCCTGCGCATCCGAAAACGGGACTCCCAGCCATGTATCCCCGGGCTGCGATTCCATGTCCGTGCAGCCCTGCACCTGGAACTTGAACAACGCGGCGGGCTTCAGCAGGCGGTTGACCTCCGCCACGTAATTTTCGATCACTTCGCGGCTTGGGATGTGCTGGAACACAATCGCCGAATAGGCAAAATCGAACTCCGCCGCGGGCACCACGGCCAGATCGCAGCCGTTGTTCTGATAAATGTGCGCGTTGGGGAAATCCTTCAGCGCCTCACGCGCCCGGGCGACCATTTCGCCGCTGACGTCCACCGCGTGGACCTCGCCGAACAGCTTCGAAAGCGCGCGCGTCAGGCGTCCCGCGCCGCAGCCGATTTCGAGCACCCGCATCTGCTTGGGATCTTTCCCCTGGCAGATGTTGCCCATGTCGTTTAGGATTTGCTCTTTAATCGCCTGCTCGCCCGAGGCGAAAAACGCTTCGTCCGTCCACTCCGTCTGCCCCGTGGCGACGTAGTGGCGGGCATTTTCGCGGGCGCGCTCATCCCACTCGCGGCGCATTTTTTCGAGGGTGTCTTGGGGAACCTGAGGCATGTAGATGAGGTTGGTGGACGGCGGGGGGATCGAACCCCCGACCTCTGCATTGCGAACGCAGCGCTCTCCCAGCTGAGCTAGCCGCCCCCTTGAGGTCTACAATACTTAATATAGCATGGCCGATCCGTCATGCATTTTTCACTTGCCCGGAACGCGTAAACCTAGGACACTGAAACTTCATGACTACTGTTAAACTTCCTGACTCCGCCCCCGTGCGCGAGCCCGCCGATCGCTGGTCGATCGCCGAGGCTGGCGAAATGTACGACGTTTCCCGCTGGGGCAAAGGCTATTTTTCGGTCGGGAGCAACGGCCATGTTTGGGTACATCCGGACAAGGACCCGGTGCGCGGCCTCGACCTGAAAGAGCTGGTCGACAACCTGCAACTGCGCGGCATTTCGCTGCCCATCCTGATCCGTTTCGGCGAAATTTTGCAGCACCGCCTGGGCGAAATGCACGGCGCGTTCCAGACCGCCATCAACGAGCAGGGCTATAAAGGGTCCTATTGCTGCGTTTATCCCATCAAGGTGAATCAGCAGCGCCAGGTGGTCGAAGAAGTGTTCAAATACGGCCGCCCGTTTCGCTTCGGCCTTGAAGCGGGGTCGAAGCCCGAGCTGCTGGCCGTGCTGGCCATCGCCGACAACGAAACGCCGGTCGTCTGCAACGGCTTCAAGGACGACGAATACATTGAAATGGCGATGCTGTCGAAAAAAATCGGCCGCCAGATCATTCCCGTCGTCGAAAAGTACACCGAGCTCGACCTGATCCTGAAACATGCCGGGCGCGTCGGCGTACGTCCAGTCATCGGGCTGCGCATCAAGCTCGCCAGCCGAGGCTCGGGACGCTGGAAGTCCTCCGGCGGATATCGTTCCAAGTTCGGCCTGACGGTCACCGAAGCCTTGCGCGCTCTAGATCAGCTCAAAGCGCTCGGCATGGAGGACTGCCTTCAATTGCTTCACTTCCATCTCGGCAGCCAGATCACCAACATCCGCCAGATCAAAGCCGCGGTGATTGAGGCCGCGCGCGTCTATGTCGAGCTGAAGCGCGCCGGCGCGGGCCTCAATTATATGGATGTCGGCGGCGGCCTGGGCATCGATTACGACGGCTCGCAGACGGACTTCGAATCGAGCGTGAATTACACGCTGCAGGAATACGCCAACGACGTAGTGCACCACATCCAGAACGTGTGCGACGAAGCGGAGGTGGCGCATCCCATCATCATTTCCGAAAGCGGTCGCGCCGTCGCGGCCTATCACAGCGTGCTGGTGTTCAACGTCCTGGGCGTCACTGGATTTGGCGAAACCGACACGGTGGGCGAAATCCCCGACGATGTCGAGCAGCCCCTGAGCGATCTTCAAGAGACGCTCAAGGGCCTGTCTAACAAGAACCTGCTCGAAAGTTTTCACGACGCGCAACAGGCGCTCGATTCGGCGCTGAACCTGTTCAGCCTCGGCTATCTGCCTCTGCAGCAGCGCAGCATGGCGGAGAGCATTTACTGGCAGATTTGCCGCAATATTCAACGGCTCGGCAAGCAGCTCGACTATTTCCCCGAGGAATTGGAAGGCTTGGACGGCCTGCTTTCCGACACTTACTTTTGCAATTTTTCGCTGTTCCAGAGCATGCCCGATAGCTGGGCCGTGAAGCAGCTTTTTCCCATCATGCCCATCCACCGGCTGGAGCAGGAGCCGTTCCGCCACGGCATTTTAGGCGATATTTCCTGCGATTCCGACGGTAAAGTGGACCAGTTCATCGACCGCCGCGACGTGAAAAAGACGCTGCCTCTGCACGCCTTCAACGGCGAGCCATACTATCTGGGCGCGTTCCTGGTCGGCGCGTATCAGGAAATTTTGGGCGATCTGCACAACCTGTTCGGAGATACCAACGCCGTGCACGTGCGCCTCGACGAAAAAGGCTCGGTCGTGCTGGAAGCCGTCATCCGCGGCGATACTGTCCGCGAAGTGTTGGACTACGTGCAGTTCAAAACCCCCGCGCTGCTGGAACAATTCCGCACCGACGTGGAAACCGCCGTCCGCGAAGGGCGCATCGGGTACGAAGAATCCGGTTCGCTGCTCCGGTTCTACGAAGAAGGCCTGAACGGCTACACGTACCTGGAACAGTAATCACAACTCGTAGACTAGGTGGGGTATGCCGGCGGAATAGCCCACCCCACTCTTTTCAGGCCTGCTAAAATTGCCGCCATGCCCTTCCGACTCGCCTGTTTTCTGGTCGCCGCGACGCTTTCCGCTCAGACCAATCCTCTGTGGCACGAACAGAAAATCAAAAACTACCTGCCGCACATGACGTGGCTTGAAGTGCAGGACCTGCTCACCCGCACCGACATGGTGATCATCCCCGTGGCGTCGCTGGAGGAACACGGGCCGCAGACGCCCATCGGCACCGATTATCTGGCGGGCGTTGAGCAGGCCAAATTGATCGCGCAGAAGACCGACGTTCTGGTCGCGCCCATTCTGCTGCCCGGTATTTCGCCCTATCACATGGAGTTTCCCGGCACCATCGCTCTGTCGCGCGACACAATGCAGCGCGTTTATTTTGAGGCCGCGCAGAGCTTGATCCATCATGGCTTCCGCCGCATTCTGTTCCTGAACAGCCACGCCGGCAATCAGTATCTGACTATGTATGTCGCGGATCGCATCAACCAGGAGACTCCGGCGATTGCCGTCGATCTCAGCACGTCGGTGCGCGGCGCGGGGGAAAGCGGGCGCGCTACTGCGTTCGACCGTCACGCAGGTGTGGGCGAAACGTCGCGCGCGATGTACCTGTTCCCGACACTAGTGGATATTTCGAAAGCCGGCAAAAATGATCTGACGCTGCCGGATCATTTGAACAAAGCTCTACCTCAGGTGGTGGCGGGCGACGCCGCGACGACTCAGGTTCTCCTGGCCGAGGCGCTCAAGCCGAGGGATACGGGCAAGCACACGTCCACGCGCGAAATGTCGGCTACCGGCGTGTGGAGCGAACGCGACACGCGCGACTCCACAGCCGAGCAGGGCCGCCGCGCGATCGAATCGTTCGTCAACGCGGCGGTCGCGTTCATCGACAAATGGAAGCACATTCGCCCGCTGGCGCCATTGGCGGAGCGGCAGGCGAAATAGCTATGCCTTGCCGATCGTCCAGCCCTTGCGATACAGCGGCTTGATCAGCTTGTTGGCTTCGGCGTTGTTGGTGCGCATCTTCTCGGCGTCCCATTCGAGCTTGCCTTCGAAGCGCAGCGCCAGCGTGCCCAGCAAAATCCATTCGGTGAACGGACCGGCGACGCTGAAGTTGGAACTGGACGGGATGCCCGTGCGGATCGCCTCCAGCCAGTCGGCGTGGTGGCCTGATTCATTGCTCGAGGGCGCGCGGCGCAGCATCGGCATCGGGAACTTGTAGTCCTTCATCTTGTCGGCCGGCAGCAGACGCGTGTTCTCGCCGTACGTGCCGGTGGTGATGAAGCCCTTGTCGCCGAAGAACAGGCTGCCGTTAAAGCTCTGGCGCAGCTTCTTTTCGGGCGCGGGCTGGCCTTCGCGCGGAGGACGCGGCAGATCGCCCAGGAACTCGTCTTGCGAAAGACCGGCGGGCGCGACAGGAGGCTCCGTCATGCCGTCATGCCACACAATTCTCACCGGAGGCATGTTGCCACGCGCCGGGAAATTGAAGTGGATGATGGATTTCTTCGGGAACATGAAGCCAGACTTGCCTTCCTGCATCACGCACTCCACCGAAGTGGGCGCACCTAGCCGCAGCGCGACATTCGGCGCGCCGAGGATGTGGCAGGCCATGTCGCCCAGGGCTCCGCAGCCATAGTCGAAAAATCCGCGCCAGGCGAAGGGCGCAATTTCCTTGCTGTACGAACGTCCCGCAGTGGAGACGCCAGTCCAGGCATCCCAATCCATCGTCGAGGGGACGGGCTGCGCGGCCGGTTCGGTCGTCAGGCCCTGAGGCCAGATCGGACGGTTGGTCCACGCCCACACTTCCTTCACGTCGCCGATTTCACCGTTCCAGATCATCTCGGCGCACTGTCGCGTTCCCTCGTTCGAATAACCCTGGTTGCCCATCTGCGTGGCGACCTTGTATTTTTCGGCCAGATGCGTCAGCAGGCGCGCTTCCCAGATGGTGCGCGTCAGCGGCTTCTGGCAATAGACGGCTTTACCACGCTCCATCGCCCAGGCGGAGCAGATGGCGTGCATGTGGTCGGGCGTCGCCACTACCACCGCGTCGATGTTCTTGGTTTCCTTGTCGAACATGCGGCGGAAGTCGGTATAGCGCGGCGCCTTGTCGAACTTCTCAAACGTCGATTTGGCGGAAACGGCGTCCGGATCGCACAGCGTGACGATGTTTTCCTTGGCGTTGGCCAGGATGTTGACGCTAGAGCGTCCCTTGCCACCCGCGCCAATGATGCCAACGTTGATTTTTTCGTTCGGCGATTTGAAGCCGAGCATCTTGAGGTTAGGCGAGCTGCCGAATCCAGCGGCCGGAACAGCGCCGGCCAGCAGCGAGCCGAAAAAGAAGTGTCGTCGGGAGAGTGTAGTGTTCATAAGCGGACTGGGCCCTGCGGGAAGTGTATCAAACCGGAGCAATTCACGTGGCGTGAGCCGCAATGCGCGGCGCGTGAATCCCCTGGTATCCATCGCCCACGGAAAGGTAGGACAGGCGGTTCCGCCTGTCCTTTGAGCGCACGCTCGAATTGCTTGTGAAAGATCCCACGTTCGAGTTCGTCCGACAGCTCCTGGATCTGGGCGAGGTCATCGGTTTCCCTCAGGCGCTTGAGAATGATGGTGAGGGCGTCGTCCGAAATATCGAGCCGTGCGGCTGTCAGCATGCGTGCAAAACGTGGTGGGCGCGCAGGGACTCGAACCCCGGACCCCCTCGGTGTAAACGAGGTGCTCTAACCAACTGAGCTACGCGCCCGAAATTTTAGTTTATCAGCTACGGTTCTGTCGGATAATTTTTCGCGTACCAGTCTGCGTTCATGTTTTCCGGGACGTTCAGCACGCGGACGTGCGTGAAGCCCATCTGCTTCAGCGCACTATACGCAGGGCGGATGTTCGGGCATTTCACCATCGGGCAACAGCCGCAGTAGATCACCAGGTCGGTGTTCTTGGGCAGCTTGGCGACGGCGGCTTTCAGCATCTCAATCCCTTCCGCCTTCGAGCCCGGACCCGCGTACTGCGCGTGCGCCACGTGTTTCAACTTATACAGCACCGGGAACGCGACGCAGATCACCGTGGGCTGCTTCGCGCCGTTCAACGCACCAGCCAGCGCGGCAGGTTCCATCAACTCCGTTTTAGTCCACGGGTCGCTCTCGGAAAGCATGAGCGCGGCGAGTAAAGCAAAGATCCGCATGCTTGAATCGTACTACATCGCTAAAGTGATATAAATATCGGCATGAATACCCGATTCTCCCGCCGGGCCGCGTTGCAGGTGATGGGCGCAGGCGCGGCCGCACTTCCTCTTTCTTCCCAAGTCTTGAATGCACCGGCGCAGCCGCCGGCGGAGCCGAAAGGTCCCACCACCTCCACGCCGGAGGATCGCGAACGGCGCCTGAAATGGTGGCGCGAGGCCCGCTTCGGCATGTTCATCCACTGGGGCCTCTACAGCGTCTACGGACGTCATGAATGGGTGATGGAAAACGAAGGCATCCCGGTGGCCGAATATGAGCAAGCGGCCAAGCGCTTCAATCCCGAACCCAACGCGGCGCGAGCCTGGGCACAACTGGCGAAGCGCGCCGGCATGAAGTACATGGTGATGACCACCAAGCATCACGAAGGCTTCTGCCACTTCGATTCCAAGCTGACGAATTACAATGCGAAAACCGCCTGCGGACGCGATCTGGTGCGCGAATACGTGGACGCCGCGCGCGCCGAAGGAATGCGCGTCGGCTTTTATTATTCGCTGATGGACTGGCATCATCCCGATGGAGCCTTGTGCGCCACCGACGAAGCCGCGCGCCGAAGGTTCGTCGATTACATCCACGGCCAGGTGCGCGAACTGTGCACCAACTACGGCAAACTGGACATTCTCTGGTACGACGTCAACTGGCCTCTTAAATCTGACGGTTGGGAAGCGGTGAAGCTCAACACCATGGTGCGCCAGCTTCAGCCCGACATTCTGCTCAACAACCGCACCGGCCTTCCTGAAGATTTCACAACGCCGGAGCAGGTGATCCGCGCCTCGGCCGAGCCCTGGGAGTCCTGCATGACGATGAACGACAGTTGGGGCTTTCAGCGCGCCGACGATAACTGGAAGTCGCCCAAGAACATCGTCCGCAACTTGGTGCGCTGCACGCGCGACAACGGCAATTATCTGCTGAACATCGGCCCGCGCCCGGACGGCACCATCCCCATGGAATCGGTCAATATTCTCACCGAGGTCGGACGCTGGATGGATACGCATGCGGAGCTGGTCCGCACGCCCGTGGACGCCTGCAAGGTGAAGCGCAGCGAGTTCTGCGATTTCATCGTGCGCGGCAATAAGCTATACGCGATGGTGCAATACTGGCCGGGCTCGGAATTGTCGCTGGGAGGATTGAAGAGCAAGGCTCTTTCGGCGCGCCTGTGGGGCAGTTCGGCGCCGGTGAAATTCGAGCAGACCGAACTGCGGCTGAAGCTGACGGGCATGCCCGCCACGCCCTATGACCCCATGGTGTCGGCCATCGAGATCGAGTTCGACGCGCCTCCGGTGCAGGACAACGACTGGGTGCGTCGCAACCGCCCGCGCCGCATGGTGGGGATATAATCATCCTCTCCTGACCGCGCCACCATTGAGCCGCCATGCGTGAGCATGCGGGCTAGATCCCTATTTCAATTGCCCGCATGCTGACCAGGCTGGGCAAAAATACCGACGTTGTCCCCGCCCTCACGGGCGAGGCTGCGCAGCCCTCGGCGTCAGCCGGGGGACAGGCCGCAGATGCCCGCATTACTGACGCATGGCGGCTCGATGGCGGCTATTTCTTCGGCCACGCTGCGACGAGATTTGCCGCGTCCACGCTGCCGATGCCCGTGGCGAAGTTCCATGAGGCGGGCGACGCAAGATATGCGGGCGAAAACGTGCTGGTTGAAACCGAGAGTGCGCCCGCGGCCGAAGTTTCCGACGGCCTGCCGCCGCGGCCGTTCCCTGCAAAGCCGACGGTTCCGTAGCAATTCACCAGGCCCGCGCAGTTCTGCGTGATGTCTCCACGCGAAATCTGGTGGAACACTGTCGCCGCCGACGAACCCGCTGCCAGCGAATAATACACCGGGTTCGGATTGCCCTGATTGGTTCCCAGCGTTTGGTTCACCAACGCCTGGATCCCGGCCATGATCGGCGCGGAGATCGACGTTCCGCCAAATCCAGACCAGCCGCTGGGCGCGCCGGTGCACGGCGTTCCGCTATTGTTCGGATCGGAGAAACACACCACGTAATAGTGGCTCCAAACCCCGTTGGACGCCAGCAGCGAAACATCCGGGATATCGCGCACACCGTCCGCCGGGATACCGGCCAAGCCCGACTGCCAGCTCGGCTTCGGCCATCCCGCACAGGCTCCGTTGACGAGCCCCGAATTCTGGTTCGCGGACGTTCCTCCGGTGGCGCAGTTGCTCGGTCCGCCGCTGCCGCCCGATACTCCCACCCAGCCGCCGGTCGCGGCCGCGGAACTGGCGCAGAAGCCCGTTGGGCCATAGGCCACCGAAAAGCCGTAATATTTGGACAGCAGGCTGCTGGCGCAGGAGCCGTTCCACGGAATCTCCGGAATATAGGACAGCGCCGAACCATAGGTGGCGGAGTTTGTCTTGTTCCAATACTTGCCGATCGTGCCGTCGTACAAATCGGAGAAGTCAGTGCCGCCTACCGCGACGGCGTAAGGTGTTGACGCATACCCGCTCACGCCAACGCCGTGCGTGGCCGATATGGCCTTTGCATCGCAACTCGCTGCGCCTTCGTCCCCCGCGGAGACGAAAACGGAAATGCCTGCCGCGGCCGCCGTCTGAAACATCGTATACATCTGCAGGTTGCCCTGTGCGCCAAACTCCGCTTCGCACAAGCCATAGCTGATGCTGATCACGTTCGGAGGCGAGGCGCTGCCGATCAGGTTGTTGGTTGCGATCAGTTCTCCGAAGGACGCATTGGTGCCGGCGCAGGCGGCCACCACGATGGTCGCGTTCGGCGCGGCGGCGCTGGCCCATTCCGCGTCCAGAATCGCTTCGTCATCGTCGGTGTTGACGCCCGGCGCGCCGCATCGCATGCTCCCGGTGGGATGCATACTCACCAGCGATCCGCTGGTGTACTGCGTCAGACCAAAGGTACTGCGGAACGTGTTCCAATCCGCCGCTGTATAAATATCGGTATCCTCCGCCACGGCGATGGTCTGGCCCGTGCCGGTGGTTCCCTTGGCAAATAGCGGCGTGAAATCGTAGATCGTCGCCAGATCGGCGGGCACCACCGCATTGTTGCCGCCCGCGTAGGAATACTTGGCGCGCGACTTCTTATCCGAATGAAAATTGTGCAGCGAAACAATGCCCGCCACCGCTGGAG